>Ga0316204_10000692_pt1 | contig 114338 bp, 101 predicted proteins | sample 6monrhotite_MG_2_FD_205661 | JGI IMG/M metagenome (GOLD analysis project Ga0316204, IMG submission 205661) | Microbial mat bacterial communities from mineral coupon in-situ incubated in ocean water Damariscotta River, Maine, United States -... | ecosystem: Environmental > Aquatic > Marine >...
TCGCGCTCCCACCCCTGTGCAGTGACTCTCGAGTCGTCTGGCATGCCCACTTGGGTTTGCATCCATTGCGAAACCTGGCCGGTTTTACAGCGTGGGTTCGCAGGACAGCAACACCTGGTCTCCGTCGAAAACCGTCCACGTGTTCGCAAGGTCTTGCCTCCTGATGTCGCCTTGCGGCGAGGCATCTGACGTCGCAACACCCTCTCGCGTGAGCCGCTGGGACGTTGCGTTCCTCAGCGGTACCCCTTCGCAGTTGGCGCGCGCCATGCGGCGCGTGCTGGCGAAAGGTGAGGGCTCAGTGAGAGGGTGGGCGCGCGGCGCGTTCTGGTGGAGGGTGGGGGGTTAGCGAGAGGGTGGGGATGTGGCGCGTTCTGGCGAAAGATGGGGGCTCAGAGACGAGGCGCCAGGATCCTCAGCGATGCGGATTCGCGGTTGGCGCGCTCAGGGCGTCAGCAGCTCCGGGTGCTGCTCAATATGCTCCGCCACCGCCCGGGCCATCACCTTCGCCCCCGTCTGGCTCGGATGCATCACATCAATGAACAGCTGATCCCCCCGATTCCCCGAGCTGGGAAACACCTCATAGAACGGCACCAACCCCACCTCATTGTCCTCCGCCCACGCCCGCTGCGCGTCCCGATAAGGATGCCAGGGCAGCACCTGCCCCTCCACCGGCTTCGGCATCGGCACCGTCCAGCGCCCGACATCCCACTCCTGCGCCAGCGGCGCCAGCACGATCCTCGCCCCGTGGTCCTCCGCCTCATCCTTCAGCGTGCCCAGGTTGTCCAGGTAGTCCCCCAGCGGCACCCGCGAGAGATCCACCACCTGATCAATCTTCTCCAGCTGCACCGCCTGATTTGGCCCGATGGGGTTCCCCGGCATGAACACCGCCTTCGACACCCCCTGCGTCGCCGCGCTCGCCTGAAACCGCGCCCACGGCATGTACGCCGCGCAGTACAGCCTGGAGCTGTGCAGCGCCGCTCGCAGCAAGGTGTCCCCCGGATCCGCCAGCCGCATCGCGTCCCGATCCTGGAAGGCGTCGATGTTGCAGTCCGAGAAGATGTTGCTCACCACCACCAGATGTGGCTCATAGGACCAACCGACGTCCTCCAGCAGCCGCAGGGTCTGCTCCGTCGAGTACCCGGGGGTGCCGAGGTTGATCACCTTGGTCGGGCGCCCCAGCCGCTCCTCCAGCTCCTGCTCCAGCCGCGCGTCGTAGGTCCGCCCCTCGGGGATACCCAGGCCGAAGATGCTGGAGTCCCCCGTGATCAGCACTCGGAGCTCGTTCTCCGCCCGGGGATCATCCGGCAGGTGCTTGGAGCGCAGGCCCACCACGTTGATCGGTGAGTTGATGCCCAGGTGCTCCGCCGTGCTGCCCGGCTCCAGGCGCCAGAGGTAGCGGGGGTGCCCGATCATCGTCTCCCGATCGCCGCCCATAGGCTCGATGGCGACGCACTCCTCGGCGCCAGCGACCCGCGCGCCGACCTCCGCGAGGGTCAGCAGCAGGAGCACCGGGGCCAAACCAAACAGCAGCTTGCGGGTCGCGTTCATCGAGGCGGCCCGCCGCCGCCGGGGCCACCGGAGGCGCTGCCCGGCGGCGGCCCCAGGCTGATGGAGAGGCCGTCGACGTCCGTCGAGGCATCCACCGAGGCGTCCGCCCGGCCGAAGCCGCCCGAGGACGAGGACGAGATGTAGCCCTCCTTCTGGCCGCCGGTGCCCGCGTCGAGCGCCGAGAACAGGAAGTAGATCGCGTTGGCGGGGACCTCGATGCTGAAGGCCTGGGAGTCAGCGCCGCCGGGCGTCATCATCACCTCCGCCGCCGGGGAGTGTCCCGGCACCGGCATGCCGTTGGGGCCGGTGTCCAGCGCGTCGAAGGCCGTGACGTAGAGGCGGCGGCCGGTGAGGGTGCCGGTGGCGCGCCGGACCGTGCCGGAGAGGGTCACCGTGGGCAGCGGCGGGATGGGCGCCAGCGCGGCCGCCACCGTGGGGTAGGCGCAGCGGAAGCCCACCGCGCTCCCCAGCACGCTGTCGCTGAAGCGGTTGGCCGCCCGCATGTTGGTGGAGAAGGTGTTCCAGCTCCCGCCGCGCATCACGCGGAAGGTGCCCGCCTTCGGTCCCCCCGGATCCGCGCGCTCCCCGGCGTAGAGGGCCGGGTGGTAGTAGTCGGCCACATACTCCCAGACGTTGCCGGCGAGGTCGCGGTGACCGTAGGGGCCGGGCTCGCCGTGGGTGCCGACCGGGTGGGTGTCGGATCGACAGAGGCTGGGGCCGCTCGGGCCGACGAGCTGGTGGTTGGCGAGCTCGCAGGTCGGGGCCTCGTCGCCCCAGGGATAGGCCTTGAGATCCGCGCGCTCACAGGCCGCGGGATCCTCGCCCAGCTCGCAGCCGCCCCGGGCGGCCTTCTCCCACTGCGCCTCCGTGGGCAGCGCGCCGCCGACGGACGCGCAGTAGTCGCGGGCCTCCTCCCAGGTGACCCCCTCGGCCGGGTGGGCCTCCCTCCCCGCCTCCACCGCGCCGTCGGCCCCGAGGTGCCTCGGGTCGAGCCCCGCGGGGGAGCGCCCCTCGGCCAGCAGCCACGCCGAGAAGGCCCCGGCGGTGACCTCGGTGAGGTCCAGGCAGTAGCCCGAGAGGGTCACGACGTGCACCGGTCGCTCATCCCGCCCGGACTGGACGGACTCGCTGCCCATCAAGAAGGGGCCCGCCGGGATCCATGCGGCGCCGCTGCTGCACTCCCCCGGCGCGCCCGGCGTCACCGCGACGTCGATGTCCGCCGGCCAGGAGCTGTCGAGATCCTCGGCGGCGGCCAGCGCCGCGAAGTCCGGCGCGGGCCCGGGGCCACCGGGGCCGCCGGGCTGTGGCGCACCGGGGGGGCCCTGGTTGCCGCCGGGCGGTCCGGGTTGGGGCGCCTGCTGTGAGGCGGTGCCGTCGGTCGGGGTCGGAGTGGGGTCGGCGCCGCAGGCCGCGAGGAGGAGCAGGAGCATGGCCCGAGTCTACAACCTCACGCCAAAGGAGAAGCCCTGCTGAATGCCCGAGGCCACGATGCGGTAGCTGTAGCCCGCGCTCACATTGAAGCCCTCGATGTTCAGCCCGAGGCCGGCGCGGTAGGTGAACTCGTGGCCGAAGCCGGGGAGCGCGGACTCGGTGGTGTCCCAGTCGACCCGACGCGCCTCGTTGGAGAGCCAGGCCGGCGAGACCCCGGCGCTCAGGGTCAGGGGCTTGGCCCTGTAGTTCGCGCTCAGCGGGATCTCGAGGCCGGTGGTGGGCTCCAGGTTGACGCCGCCGCCGAGGGCCTGGTTCCAGAAGAGATCGGGACCGATAGAGAGCCCGAAGTCATCCCAGGAGGGTCCGATGAAGCTGCCCACGCGCACGTCGAGGCCCTGGAGACCGTTGGAGTTGGTCTGGTAGGAGCCGGCCACCCGGGTCTTGCCAGACCACAGTGGATCCGGGGTGTTGACCAGTCGGTACTTGTAGCCGGCCTGCCCGCCGATGCTGGCCGCGGTCACGGCCGTGCCGCCGCTGCTGTAGACGCTGGCGCCGGCGGAGGGCTCGAAGTACCACTCGCCCTCCCACTCGGGCTCCTTGGCCTTCTTGTTGTTGCCCTGCTTGTTGTTTTGCTTGTTGTCCTTGTTGTCCTTGTTGTTGCCGGACTTCTGGTTGTTGCCGGCCTTCGCCGGCTGTCCCTTGTTGCCCGCCCCGGTCTCCTTCCCGCGATCCCGGTCGTCCACAGCGAGTGGTTCCGCCGGCAGCCAGCCGGACTCAGCGACCGGCTCAGCGGTCGCGGGGGAGAAGATCATCGTCAGCCAGAGAGTGAACATCGCGCCTCCAAGGGGGCATGCTATCGCACGCGTGAAATATGTCGGATTCGGTCTCAAGCCAGGGCGGGTACCGCCGATAGCACCGGAGCGTCAGGGATTCGTCCCTGCACCGGAGCGCGCTGGTGTCGAGTCTCCCCAAGACCTCCTTAGCTCCCCGTCCTGATGACGGGCTTGAGATGGGCACGCTCGACGCACCGGCATCCGCCTTCGAGGCCAGCCCGGAGCTGACCCTCGACGATCTGGACTCGCTCATCACGATCGACACGGTCGATACGCTGGGGCCGCTCGACGAGACGCTGCCGCCCGCGGGTGACTTCGTCACCGCCTCGGTGGCCGCCCCCATACGACGCCCTGACGCGCCCCTCGCCATCAGCGCCTTCGCGCTCTACGCCTTCGCCCACCTCGCGCTGGAGCCGCTGATCGGCATCTTCGCGACCACCCTGGCCGCCGGCCCCGCCATCGTCGCCGCCTGGTACTGGGGAGCGCGCGGCGCGATCGGCACCGCCGCGACCATGGGCGTGCTCCACGTGGGCATGGTCCTCATGGGCGGCGAGCCGCTGGAGCTCGTGAAGATGTATGGCGCCCTCCAGGCCGCGATGATCGCGCTGGTCGCGGGCGGCGGAGTCGGCGCGCTCCGGGACCGGGAGCGCAGCCACCGCGTGCATATCGCCCGCAAGGCCAACCGGCTGACCTCCCTGGAGCGCTCGCTCCAGGAGGAGCCCGAGGTCGTGCTCCCCGAGGAGCCCGAGGACGAGATCCCCGGGGTCCGGCCGATCATCAGCTACAGCCCGGACGTGCCCGACTCGGAGGACGAGCTCGAGGCGCTCCTCTGGAAGTTCGCCTTCCACGATCAGCTCACGGACCTGCCCAACCGGGCGCTCCTGGTCGAGCGCCTCGATGAGCTCCTGAGCCGCAGCCGAGGCGACGCCCGGGGGCGGGTGGCGCTCCTGCTGCTGGATCTCGACCGCTTCAAGATCCTCAACGACACGCTGGGCCACCTGCAAGGCGACCGGCTGCTGTCGGATCTCGCCCGGCGGGTGCGCGCCGCCGCCGGCGCGGACGCGCTGGTGGCGAGGCTCGGCGGAGATGAGTTCGCCGTCGTCCTCTCCGACGTCGAGAACGATCGGAGCATGATCGCTGTCGCCGACCGCATCCTGAAGGTCCTGGAGGTGCCCTTCACCCTGGGCGGCCACCAGACCTTCACCAGCGGCTCGCTGGGGCTCGTTCGGGCGACCCAGAAACACAAGCACCCTCGGGATCTCGTTCGAGACGCCGAGCTGGCCATGACCCACGCCAAGGCCGCCGGAGGCGGAGGCTACGCCATCTTCGACGAGGTGATGCGCGAGGAGGTCCGCCTCCGCATGGCCCTGGAGAACGATCTGCGGGTCGCGCTGCTGCGTCGCCAGTTCCACCTGAACTACCAGCCGATCGTCGACCTGAGCAACGGCGAGGTCGCGGGCTTCGAGGCCCTCGTTCGCTGGCGCCACCCCAAGCGCGGGCTCGTCAGCCCCAGCACCTTCATCCCCATGGCCGAGGAGACCGGGCTCATCGTCCCGCTCGGCCGGTGGGTGCTGGAGAACACCTGCGATCACCTCCAGAGCTGGCACTGGGGCCCCCACCGGCGCAGCCGGCTCCAGGTGAACGTCAACGTCTCGCCCCGCCAGCTCGACGAGGGCAACCTGCCCGCCGAGATCGCCGCCGCCCTCTCCAGCCGCGCGCTGCCGCCCTCCCGCCTCGCCGTGGAGATCACGGAGAGCGCAATGGCCGGCGACACCGTCGGCGCCGGCGCGCAGCTCCAGCGCCTCCGCAGGGACCGCATCCAGATCTGCGTGGATGACTTCGGCACCGGCTACTCATCACTCTCCCAGCTGCTCCGCTGCCCCGCCGACACGCTGAAGATCGACCGCTCCTTCGTGGAGCGCATGGCGTGGCGCGAGGAGGACGCGGCGGTCGTCCGCACCATCGTGCGCCTGGGCCACGATCTCGGCATGAACGTGGTGGCGGAGGGTATCGAGACCGTCGAGCAGCTCAGGATGCTGCGGAAGATGGGCTGCGAGAAGGGCCAGGGGTACCTGTTCTCACGCCCCATCAGCCCCGCCGCCGCCGGCGAGCTGATGAGCCGGCCGACCCCCTGGCGCGCGGCGTTCAGCTAGTCCGCGCGACGACCGGTGCCGACAGCGCCCGCAACGTGGGCTAGACTGTGGGGTATGCGACTGTTGGGAATGATCGGGGTGTTGCTGCTTCCGGGGTGTCTGCGGGACTGGGACCGCGACGGCCTCATCAAGTCCGAGGACTGCAACGACCTCGACGGCGAGGACACGCGGCAGGCCTGGTATCGGGACGCGGATCTCGACGGCTACGGCGATCCCAACAGCGAGGTGCTCGCCTGCCTCTGGCCCGTGAACTGGGTCGCTAACGGCTTCGACTGCGATGATGAGAAGCCCAAGTACTACCCCGGGGCGGAGGACGACTGGTACGACGGCGAGGACTCCAACTGCGACGAGCTCAACGACTATGATCGCGACCGGGACGGCTTCGTTCGGCAGGGTGACGGCCTGTACGTCGGCGGGAGCGCCCCGGGTGAGGGCGACTGCGACGACAACGACCCTGGCGTCTTCCCGGGCGCCGTCGAGGTCTGGTATGACTCCGTCGACGCCGACTGCGACGGCAAGAGCGACTACGACGCCGACGGCGACAGCTACTCCAGCCAGGTCTACGGCGGCGACGACTGCGACGACACCGACGCGGCCATCAGCCCGGGCCTCCCCGAGAGCTGCTCCGACGGCATCGACACCAACTGCGACGGCTACCTGGGGACGCGCGCCTACCTGGACGCCGACGGCGACGGCTACGGTGATCCCGACCTCTTCATCGAGGCCTGCATGCCGCCCGAGGGCTACGCCAGCAGCGGCGACGACTGCTCGGATGACGACCCGCTGATCAGCCCCGGCGCCCCGGAGGTCTGCGGCAACGGCGTGGACGATAACTGCGACGGCGAGGAGCGCATCTGCGGTCCGTTCGGCGAAGGCTCGCTGAGCGGCGCCGACGCCCGCATCTACCGCAACGACACCCGGGCCCGGGCCGGCGGCGCCCTGGCCTCCCCCGGCGACATCGACGGCGACGGACTCGCCGACCTGCTCGTGGGCAGCGAGACCGGCTCGGCGTGGCTCGTGAGCGGGGCGTCGTCGGGCGACCTCGTCGAGCTCGCCTACGCCTCGTTCTCGGGGACCGATCCCGACGCCGGCGTCGCCGTCGGGAGCGCGGGCGACTTCAACGGTGACGGCACCCCCGACGTGGTCATCGGCGGCAACTACGACGCCGACGGCGTGTGGGCCTGGATTGTGCCGGGTCCGTTCTCCGGGGCGGTGGACCTGGACAGCGAGAGCCTGGCCACCATGACAACCACGGTCGGCGTCAACGGCCGCCCGACCTCGCTGACGAGCGGTGACTACAACGACGACGGCCTCACCGAGGTCGTGCTCGGCAGGCCCGGCGTAACGGCGGAGAGCAGCGTCTACCTCCTTGCGGGCGGCTCCGAGGGCGCCATCGACGACACGGATCACCTGGCGCAGATCACCGCGGACTTCGAGAGTGAGCTCGGCTACGCCGTGGTGGGCGGCGAGGACTACAACGGCGACGGCATGGACGACCTGCTGATCGGCGCGCCGGCTGACGGCTCCGGGAAGGTCTACCTGATGTTCGGCCCGCTCACCGGCGCCGTGGACGCGCTCGACGCGGACACCCTGTTCTGGCGCAACACCACCCAGAGCGACCGGATCGGGGAGGCGCTGGACGCCCCCGGCGATCTGAACGGCGACGGCGCGCCGGACATCCTGGTCGGCGCCCCCGGCACCGACGGCGCGCGCGGCGCGGTCTACGTCCTCGGCGGCTTCAACGGCTCGGTCTACGACGTCACCCTCTTCCCCCGCATCGACGGCCCGAGCACCAACGCCCGGCTCGGCGGCGCCGTGCTCGGCGCGGGCGATCTGGACAGCGACGGCTTCGCGGATCTGATCGCGGGCTCACCCGACGAGATCCCCGGCCAACACGGCACGGTGTACATCTTCCGAGGCCCCGTGACCGCCACTCTGAGCGCCGCCGACGCGGACGGCACCTTCCGGGGTGCGGACGATGACTACCGCGGCGGAGCCGCCCTGGCGGCGCCGGGCGATCTGGACGGCGACGGACTCCCAGACATCGCCATCGGCGCTCCCGGAGCGGACGTACCCGCCAACCTGGGCGGCGAGGTCTATCTGTTCTTCGGCGCGGACTGAGCCCTGAGACCATGATCGATCTCCCCGGCTACGACACCTCGGCGCTGCTGCACGAGAGCAGCAAGACCACCATCTGGCGCGCGCGCCGGATCGCGGACGGCGCGCGGGTGATCCTCAAGCGCACCCGCTCGGGCTACGCCAAGGGCACCGAGCGCGCGCGCATCCGACACGAGCACGACATCCTCGGGCTGCTCACCGGCGTCGAGGGCGCCGTGCAGGCGCACGCGCTGGTGAAGACCAGCGACGGCCCGGCGCTGGTGCTGGAGGACATCGGCGGCATCCCGCTGAAGGACGCCGCGGCGGGCTTCTCCCTCGATCGTTTCTTGAGCGTCGGCGCCCGGGTGGCCCGCGCCCTGGAGGAGGTCCATCGGCGGGGCGTCATCCACAAGGACATCAACCCCGCCAACCTCGTCTACAACCCCAGCGAGGATCGCGTCCAGATCATCGACTTCGGCATCGCCTCCCAGCTGAGCGTCGAGCGTCAGCGCCCGGGGGCGCCGGATCTGCTGGAGGGCACCCTCCGCTACATCTCGCCCGAGCAGACCGGTCGGATGAACCGGGCGATCGACTGGCGCACCGATCTCTACTCCCTGGGGATGACGCTCTACGAGCTCATCTGCGGCCGCCCGCCCTTCGGCACCATGGACCCGCTCGAGCTGATCCACAGCGCCATCGCGCGGAAGGCGCTCGCGCCCCAGACGCTCGACCCCACCGTCCCCCGGGCGGTGTCCGACATCGTGATGCGGCTGCTGGAGAAGGCCGCCGAGGATCGCTACCAGTCCGCCTACGGCCTCGCCAGCGATCTCGAGACCTGCGCGCGCCGCCTGAGCGCCCACGGTCAGGTCGGCTACTTCCCGCTCGCCAGGCGCGATCTCTCGGCTCAGTTCCACCTGCCCCAGCGGCTCTATGGGCGCAAGAGAGCGCTGACGGACCTCACGTCGGCCTACGAGCAGATCGGCCGCGGCGGCGTGGAGCTGCGGCTGTTCGAGGGCCCCGCCGGTATCGGCAAGTCCGCCCTCGTTCGCGAGCTCCAGAAGCACGTCAACCAGCAGCGCGGCTACTTCGCCGCCGGCAAGTTCGAGCCGCTCCAGCGCGGGGTTCCCTACGCCTCCTTCATCCAGGCCTTCCGCGATCTGCTGCGCCAGCTGCTGACCGAAGATGACGCGCGGATCGCGGACTGGCGCCTGCGCCTCGGCCGGGCGCTGGGCCCCAACGGGCAGCTCCTGGTCGACGTCATCCCCGAGCTGGCGCTCATCGTGGGCCCCCAGCCGGCCCCGCGGCAGCTCCCACCGGCGGAGTCCAGGAACCGCTTCGACGCGCTCATCGAGGACTTCATCCACGCCTTCCCCAGCGAGGCCCACCCGCTCGTGCTGTTCCTGGATGATCTCCAGTGGGCGGACGACGCCACGGTGGCGCTGCTTCAGCGCCTGTCGGGCAGCGCATCGGTGAGCCACCTCCTCCTCGTCGGCGCGGCGCGTGAGGTGATGAGCGGCGGCGCGCTGGAGGGCGCGCTGCTCGACCTGCAGCGCGCCGGGTGCCCGGCGTCCCGCGTCGCGCTCGGCGCGATGACCGGCGCGGACGTGCGCCTGCTGGTCGCCGACACGCTCCACCAGGAGCCGGATGAGGTCATGGAGCTGGCGGCGCTGGTCCACGATCGCACCGGCGGCAACCCGTACTTTGTGCGCGAGTACCTGAGCGCGCTGCACGGCGCCGGCGCGATCGGCTTCGACATGGACGTACGCCGCTGGACCTGGCGGGCGCACCTCGCGGCCTCCGCGGCGGCCACCGAGTCCGTCGCCGAGCTGCTCGGCGCGCGCCTGCGGGCGCTGCCGACCGACTCGGGAGAGCTGCTGAGCGCGGCGGCCTGCGTCGGGGACCGCTTCGACCTCGCGGCGCTGGCCTCGGTGGTCAGCCGCCCCCCCTCCGTGATCGCCAGCGAGCTGTGGCCCGCCCTCCGCTCGGGGCTCATCCAGCCGGAGCGCCAGGACTACAAGTTCGCCCTCGCCAGCCCGGAGTCCCTCGACGACGACGACGAGCTCGCGGGCGACCAGCGCTTCGCCTTCACCCACGACCGCATCCAGCAGGCCGCCTACGACTGCCTCTCGGAGGCGGCGCGGCAACGCATCCACCTCGCCATCGGGCGCGGCCTGCGAGAGCGCCTCACCCCCGACAGCCGCGGGGGGGTGCTCGAAGCGTGCGTCCACATGAACCTCGGCCGGGCGCTCATCACCGATCCCACGGAGCGCACGGCGCTCGCGGCCCTGAACCTGGAGGCCGGCGAGCGGGCCCTCGCTGCCAACGCCACGGACGTCGCCGCCGAGACCCTGGCGACCGGGACCGCCCTCCTCCCGCCGACGGCGCCGCGAGCGCCCGCGTCGCTCTGGTGGCGGCTGAGCGCCGCGGCGATGCGGGCGGCGCTCCTCCGGGGAGACTGGGAGACGCGCGGCGCGCTGGCGGAGGCCATGCTGGCGGAGTCGGACGCGCTGGAGGATCAGGCGGCGGTGCTGGAGCTGGAGGTGCAGGAGCTGCAGGCGCGCCACCTCGCCGGGGAGGCCTTCCGAGCCTCAGCGAAGCTGCTGGCCCTGCTGGGCTTCCCCCTCCCCACCGAGCCGGGCGCGCCGCTCGTCGCCATGGCCCGGGTCGGCGCCGCGCTCACCCGCGTCCGGATCGCCATCGGCCGGCTGAGCCCCGCGCAGATCGACGCCCTGCCCCCCAGCGACGATCCCCGCCTGATCATCGCCATGCGGCTGCTGAACGGCTGCGCCTCATCGGCCTACTACGTCTCGCCCTTCCTCATCCCGGTGGTGATGTTGAAGATGACCGAGCTGTCGATTCGCCGGGGGATGACGGCCCACTCCGCCTACGGCTTCGTCGGCTACGCCTTCATCCTCACGGCCTTCCAGAACAACGTGGAGCGGGGTCGGGCCTACGCCGCGCTCGCGCTGTCCCTCGTCAGGCGCTTCGACGCCCGGGAGCTGGAGCCCAGGATCCAGGTGCTGCACCACGGCTTCATCCACCACCGCCACGCCCACTACCGCGAGAGCCTCCCGGCCTTCCGCTCCGCGTGGCAGCGGGCGCTGGAGGTCGGCGATCAGGAGTACGCGGCGCTCGCGGGGGCCGCCTACGTCAACTGCGTCTTCCAGGCGGGCCTGGAGCTCAGCACCAACGCCGAGGAGTGCCAGCGGTACGAGCAGGCCATCGAGCGCCTGAACCAGCAGCGCAGCTACCACGACGTGCAGCTGCAGCGCCAGCTCGTGGACAACCTGATGGACAGCCTCCGCCCGCCCGAGGCGCTCTCGCGGATCAGCGGGCGTTACCTGGACAGAGACCGATTCCTCGCGGTCGCGGCGGAGGCCGGCGACGCCACCGCCCCCGCCAAGCTCCACGTCTACGAGACTCTGCTGGCCTACCTCTTTGGTGGGGTCACCGAGGCCGCCGAGAACGCGTCGCTGGCTGAGGAGGGCATGAAGTCCCTGCCGGGCGCCCCGCAGCTCCCGCTGGGCTGGCTCTACTGCGCCCTCGCCTGGCTGCGCGCGGCCCGTACGCCCGACGCGGGCCTGGACGCGGCCCGGCTCACCCGCAGCGCCGAGCGCGCCATCGCCAAGCTGGAGCGCTGGTCCACCACCGGCGCGGCCAACTGCGCCCACAAGCTGGCGCTGGCCCGGGCGGAGCTGGCCCGGAACGCAGGCGCCCACCTGGCGGCGATGGCCCTGTACGAAGAAGCCATCGCCGCCGCGAGCGCGGAGGGCTTCTCCCACGAGCAGGCGCTCGCGCTGGAGCTCGCCGGCCGCCACCACCTGGAGGGGGGCCGCTCCCGGGCGGCCAGGGCCTACCTGCTGGATGCCTGCTACGCCTGGGAGCACTGGGGGGCGAACGCCAGGGCCGCGTCGCTGCGCGCCGAGATGAGCGATCACCTCGGGCCCATCCTGGCGGCGCTGGAGCGCGACGATCAGCCCGGCGGCACCATGGACGCGACCCGCACGGGCGAGGGCGGCCTCGGTCAGCCCATCGACTACGCCCTGGCGCTCCAGGCGGCCCAGGCGATCGCCGGGGAGCTGGTGCTCGACAGGCTCATCGACCGCATAATGGCGCTCCTGATCGCCATCTCGGGGGCGGAGCGCGGCGTGCTGCTGCTCACGGACAACGACGGGCTCATCCTGACCGCGTCGGCGCGACTGGACAGCGCCGTGGAGCCCATGGCGGCGTCCCTGGAGCAGAGCGGCGGCGTGCTCCCGCTCTCGATCATCAACTATGTGCGCCGCACGGGGCAGCCGCTCAGCCTGGACGATCCGGCGGCGGATCCCAGCTTCTCCTGGGACCAGTACCTCATCGACAACCGCCCCCGCTCCGTGCTCAGCCGGCCGCTCAGCTCACGCGGCGAGCTGATGGGGGTGCTGTATCTGGAGCACTCCGGCGCGCCGGGGGTGTTCAGCCCGGCTCGAAACCAGACCCTCCAGCTCCTCTGTGCCCAGGCCGCGGTCTCCATCGCCAACGCCCGCCTGTACGCCGACCTGCAGACCTCGCTCAGCAAGCAGACCCAGCTCACCCGGGCCTACGGCCGCTTCGTGCCCCACGAGTTCCTGGAGTTCCTCGAGAAGGACTCCATTGTGGAGGTCGGCCTCGGCGATCAGATCCAGCAGGACATGACGATCCTCTTCGCGGACGTGCGCTCCTTCACCAGCCTGTCGGAGGCGATGTCCCCCAAGGAGAACTTCGACTTCCTGAACGACCTGCTGCGCCGCATCGGCCCCATGGTCCGCGAGCACGGCGGCTTCGTCGACAAGTACATCGGCGACGCGGTGATGGCGCTCTTCCCCGACGGCGCCGACGACGCGCTGGACGCCGCCGCGGCCATCCAGCGCGCGGTCTCACTGTTCAACTCGGAGCGCGAGCAGCGCGGCCTGCCCCCGGTCGGCGTGGGCGTGGGCGTCCACTACGGCACGCTGATGTTGGGAACCATCGGCGAGTCCATGCGAATGGAGACCACGGTGATCTCCGACGCGGTGAACATCGCCAGCCGGCTCCAGGGGCTGACCCGGGAGTTCGAGGTCGAGGTGGTGCTGAGCGCGGCGGCGCGGGACGCCCTCACGTCCCCCGGGCGGCATCGCCTGGCCCCCCTCGGCAGCGCCCGCGTGAAGGGTCGGTGCGAGGAGATCGAGGTGCTGCGGCTGCTCATCTGACGATGCCGTGGTAGAACCGGTCACCCCACCTCTGGAGGGCCTCCCATGGCCAGCGGAATCGACTGCCGCACCTTCACCTACATCGACATCCTTCAGCCCCAGACCGCGGGCTTCCTGGGCACCATCTCCCAGGGCTACCACCCCCTCGAGGGGCAGGCGAGCCTGTTCGTGGAGGTGTCCCCGGGCATGGACGTCAACCGGGTGATCGACGTCGTCTTGAAGCGCACGACCTGCACCCCCGGCATGATGGTCGTCGAGCGTCGCTACGGCGCGCTCGAGATCCATGACTACGATCAAGGACAGGTCCGGGCCGCCGGCGAAGCCATCGGCGAGCTGCTCGGCATCTCCGAGGCGGAGCGGCTGAAGCCCCGCGTGGTCTCCCGGGAGATCATCACCGGCGTCGAGGGCTACCAGTCCCAGATCGTCAACCGGATGCGGCACGGCAACTTCCTCCAGGAGAACAGCACGATGTACGTGCTGGAGACCTACCCGGCCGGCTACGCGGTGCTCGCCACCAACGAGGCCGAGAAGGCCGCCGACATCGACGTGCTGGAGTTCCGCGCCATCGGCGCCTTCGGCCGGGTCTACCTGGGCGGCGACGAGGAGAGCATCAACCAGGCCGCCGCCGCCGCCGAGGCCGCCCTCGCCGAGATCACCGGTCGTCCCAACAGCTGATCGCTACTGAGACGCCGGGGCGCCGCCCTTCCGGGGGTCCGAGGCGCCGAAGGTCTGACCGTCGGCGCGGGTGACGATCTGCACCGCGCTGAAGAACGGGAACACCCGCAGGGTGTGGCCGCGCTCCTGGAGCGCGCGCTGCACATCCACGGGATGCCCCACCGCGTCCATGAACAGCAGCTCCGGCGTCCACTGGTGGTGCATGCGCGGCGCGCTCACGGCCTCCGCCGCGTCCATTCCGAAGTCCAGCACGTTGGAGATGACCTGCAGCGTCGAGGAGATGATGAAGGGCCCCCCTGAGGCGCCGACGGCCATCAGCACCTCCCCGTCGGGGTCCAGCACCACGGTGGGGGTCATGCTCGACAGCGGCTTCTTGCCGGGCTCCACCGCGTTGGCCTCCCGCCCCACGAGGCCGAAGGCGTTGGGCACGCCGGGCTTGGAGACGAAGTCGTCCATCTCGTTGTTGAAGAGCAGACCGGTCGCGGGGTCGACCACCTTGCTCCCGAAGCTGGTGTTGACCGTGGTGGTGAGCGCGACCGCCATGCCGTCGCCGTCGATCACGGAGATGTGCTGGGTGCCGCTGTCGCTCGTGGGGGCCACCGCCGCGCCGTAGGCGTCCCGTGGCAGCGTGCGCGCCGGGTCGAAGGCCCCGCGGACAGCCAGCACGCGCTCAGGCGACAGGAGCTGGTCCAGCGGCACGTCGGTGAAGGCCGGATCGCCCATCACCGCCGCGCGGTCGGCGTAGGCGTGCTTCATGGACTCAGCCAGCAGGTGCAGGTGCTCGGCGGAGTTCTGCCCCAGGGTGTCGAGCTCCCAGGCCTCCACCACCGCGAGCACCTGGAGGAGGACCGCGCCGCCGGAGCTCGGCGGCGGCATGGTGACGAGCGTGTGCTCCCGGTAGGTGCCGACCAGCGGCTCCCGCTCGGTGGGCTGGTAGGCGGCCAGATCCGCCTCGGTGAGCACGCCGCCCGCGGCGGCGACCGCCGCCGCCATGGACGCGGCGATGGGCCCCTGGTTCAGAGCCTCGCCGCCGCTCTTTGCGTAGGCCTTCAGGGTCCTGGCGAGCGCCCGACGGGTCACGACCTCGCCGACCGCCGGGGGCTCGCTGACAGCGTCGAAGAGCTGCGGGGCGATCTCGGGGAAGCGGACCAGGGACTTGTGCAGGTGCTCCCCCACCGGGAAGCCGCGCCTGGCCTGCTCGTAGGCCGGCTCCACCACGTCCTTCAGCGGCAGCGCGCCGAAGCGCCGGTGCAGCTCGGCGAGCCCCCTGGCCTCGCCCGGGACCGCCACCGCCAGCCCGCCCCGGGTGGAGGCGTCCGGGACCACCTCCCCGGCGGCGTCCTGGAACATGTCCCGGCTCGCCCCCGAGGGCGCGACCTCACGGAAGTCGAGCACGTATTGGGTGTCGCCGTCGACCACCACCGCGAAGCCGCCCCCGCCCAGCCCCGAGCTGGACGGCTGCACGACGCCGCAGCTGAGCGCGGCGGCGACGGCGGCGTCGACCGCGTTCCCCCCGGCGGCCAGCACGGCGGCGCCGGCCTGGCTGGCGAGGGCGTGATCCGTGGAGACCATGCCGGCGACGCCGCGCTCGGGCGGCGGCGCCGCAGCCACCAGCCCCAGTGACAACAGACAGAGGACGGCGAAGTGCGGGCGCTTCATGTTGGGAGGCTACCTCAGCACACCCCACGCCGCCGCCCAGATCGCCCCGACGGTGAGCTGGCCCAGCCACACCCGCCAGCCCGCGCGCCAGCCGCCGACGATGAGCAGCGGCCCCAGACCGCCGAGCCCCAGCCCGGCGGCCATGGGGACGGCCAGCTCCGAGAACCGGGGGTAGAGCGGCGCGCTCAGGATCTCGCCGCCGATGAACGCCGCGGCCGGCTCCCCGCCCAGCGCCGACACCAGCGCCGAGGCCAGGAACAGCAGCGGCTCGGCGAGGCCCGGCGCTCGGGACGCCAGCCAGGCGATGCCCCACTCAGCGCTCCACAGCGCCCCGGATCGCCAGGCCGCCCAGGTCGCGAGGGAGACGGCGATCAGCAGCACCAGCGGCCGCCACTGCAGGTGCTTCAGCCCCGCGAAGCGCGTGCGCCAGCCGATCACCGCGATGCCCACCAGCAGCGCGATGGACGCGTGAAACATGGAGAGCGCCGCGATCAGGAAGACCATATGGGAGCGCTCCTGTCGTCCCTCGTAGGGGTCCACCGGCACCCCTCGCGGCCACGCCACCACGATCGCCAGCGCAGCCGGAATGATCACGAGCGACGGAGACGCCAGCATCAGCGTCGCGACCGTGCCGACGCCGGTGAGCATGCCGCTGGCGCTGGCGACCAGCGCCGCGCGCGCGGCGAGGCGCTTGTCCGCCACCATGCCGGCGATGAGGGCCGCGGCCGTGAGGTCGCCCATCAGCGCGCCGGCGAACACCGCGAAGGTGCCGAGGTGGCGCCCCAGCGTCGGACGCGCCGACTCGCGCAGCAGCGCGCCGTAGACGAACCACCCGACGGTCAGCGTGAGCCGGAGGGCGGCCGGCTCGGAGGCCATGGCCAGCGGCGAGGGCGGCGGGGAGAGGGCGTACAGCGCCCCCACGCCAACAGCGGCGCAGACAGCGGCCCAGATCCAGCCCCAGCGGGCGCGGCCGGCCACGAGGGAGAGCGCCGCGGCGGCGCCGGTGATCCCGGCGATCAGCGCGAACGCCGCCATGTCACCCACGGCGCGAGCCTACCCCTGCACCCGAGATTCCAGGAAGGTCATGGCCTCGATGGGATCGGCGGTGAAGGGCAGCAGCCCACGCCAGACCCACTTCTGCCAGTGCACGTCGCTGATCTTGCCCTGGGGGACCGCCAGGTGGCAGCGGGGGAGCTCGCCGCCGTAGGCCGCGCTCAGCTCATCCCAGAGGATGTCGAACTCGGTGTCCTCCGGCCGGAAGCCCACGAAGAAGACCACGTGCTCGCGCAGGATCTTGCGCAGCGACTTCCGAAAGTCCGCGTCGTAGGGCATGTCGCGGAAGTTGTCGTCCGAGATCATCAGGGTGTCCGGCCGCTCCAGGCCGCCCCAGAGCTTGACCACGGCCCGACGCGTCGGATCGGGATCCGGCACCCGCTGGCCCCGGTAGTACACGTCCGCCCGGCCGCCCAGCTCGGTCGCGGCGCGCTCGAACAGGTCGTCCTGGGTGGTCGTGAAGATGCGGGGGAACCGCCGCAGCGCGAGGCGGTGGAAGTCGGTGGGAGCGATCGCATCGAAGCCGCGCTGCTCGCGCCAGAGCGCCACCAGCGCCTCCCGGCCCTTCTCGCGCTCCATCACCCCGGCGGCCTCACGCAGGGGCATGCGCCGCCCGGCGAGCTGACGGGAGAGCTTCTTCTCGGTCATCGGCTCGACGCCGACCTCCATGGCCGCCTCCTGGGAGGCGTGGCTTCCGGCGACGAGGATGCACTTACCCTCGTTGACGGCCTGGATGACTTCCTCGGGGAGATTCATGGCTCAGCCCTCCTTCGCCTGGGCGACTGCGCGTCGAAGCACGCCGACATCGCGGACAACCGCGCCGACCTGTCCGACAGTCAGGCTGGCGATCCTGGAGCCGAGGTCGCCCGATCGGGCGGCCGTCCAGCCGTTCAGCCAGCCATAGAGATAGCCGGCGGCGTAGGCGTCGCCGGCGCCGGTGGTGTCCAGCGCCTTCACCCGGTGGATGCCCACCTCGGTGACGTCGCCGTGGTGCTTGATGAGCGAGCCCTGGCCGCCCATCTTCACGATCACGGTGTCGACGACCTCGGAGACCCGGTGCACGGCGTCGCCGGGCTCCAGCTCCGTGAGGGCCGCGGCCTCCTCGGTGTTCAGGAACGCGATCTGCGCGTAGTCCCTGAGCGCCCGCCACATGTCCTCCTTCACCGTGGCGACCACGAAGGGGTCCGCCACGTCGATGGAGATGGGCACGCCGGCGTCCCGGGCGATGTCCATGGCGTGCCAGCTCGCCTTGGCGATGGGGCCGCCGAGGAAGAGGTAGCCGGTGACGTGCAGCAGCCGCGCGCCGCGGATGGTCGCGTCGAAGTCGCCGATCTCCGGCATCTGCACCGCCGCGCCCAGGTCGGTGAGCATGGTGCGCTCGGCGTCCTGGGAGATGATGGAGAGGCACTTGCCCGTGTTGTGGTCCGCATCGAACCGCAGGGCGTGCTGACCGCAGGCCTCCTCCATCCGGCTGGCGTAGAGGCGACCGAACTGGTCCTCTCCGACCTGGCCGGCGTAGACGCAGTCCGCGCCCATCATCGCCAGCGCCGCGATGGTGTTGGCGCAGCTGCCGCCCGTGTGGATCTCAGGGCCGAGGGCCTGGATCGCATCGTAGACTTCATGCCAGCGGGCGTGATCGACCGGGTGCATCAGCCCCTTGGTCAGGGAGAAGCGGTCCAGCAGCGCGTCGTTGGGGATCCTCACCAGCGCGTCGACCAGGGCGTTGCCCAATCCAGCTACGTCGTGGCTCACTTATTCATCCTCCTGAAGCGGGGGGCTGGCAGGGTATCTCGCCCGCGCCCGCGCGGCGACCGAGAGGCGCCGTAAGGTATCGTCCCCCCGAAGAGGACAGGCCCTGAGCGAACAACCGACGACCACAGACAGCCGGCGCGCCTTCACACCGTGGGTGTGGGCGGGGATCATCCTCTCGGTCGTGCTCACGGTCTACTTCGTGGCCCCGATCGAGTGGGGCGACCTCGCCGCTGAGTTCCGCAAGACCCGGCTGGGGTTCGTGGCGCTCGCCGTGGCCATGCTCCTCTGTGAGTTCGTCATGCGGGCGGTCCGCTGGAAGCTGCTCCTCCGCCGGATCGCGCCGGACGCCCGGGTCTCCGATCTCTTCTCGGCGACCGTCATCGGCGCCGCGGCGAACTCTCTCCTGCCCGCCCGCGCCGGCGAGCTGGCGAAGCCCCTGGTCGCCGCGCACAAGGTCGGGGTGCCCTTCTCCAGCGTCATCGCCACCGCGGTGCTGGAGCGGGTCTTCGATCTGCTGGGGCTCGTGACCGTGCTCCTCGCCATGTCCCTGACGCTGCCGGACTCGGTGGGCGTGAGCGCCGAGGACGCCGAGCTGGTCGGCAACCTGAAGAAGTACGGCACCCTCGGCGCCGCCGCGGCCCTCGCGGGCCTCGGAACCTTCCTGGCGCTGACCCTCCAGGGCCGCGCCGCTCGCGGGATCTTCGAGCGGCTGCTCACCCCCGCGCCGCCGCCGGTCCGCCGCCGCTTCCTGGGCCTCTTTGACGGCTTCGTCGACGGCCTCGCCAGCGTGCGCGACCCGGGCGCCGTGGCCGGGGCCGCGCTCATCTCGCTGCTCATCTGGTTCAACGGCGCCGGCGCCATCTTCGTCCTGTTCAAGGCCTTCTCGCTGCCCCTGCCCTTCGGCGCGGCCTGCTTCACCACGGTGGCCATCGCGGTCGCGGTGGTCCTGCCGCAGGCCCCGGGCTTCCTGGGCGTGTTCCCGGTCGCCATCGAGAAGACGCTGATGCTCTGGAGCATCGACCCCACCCCCGCCAAGGCGTTCGCCATCGTCTTCTGGGCCGTGTCCTTCGTGCCCGTGACCGTGGTGGGCCTCGCCGCGCTGTGGCGGGAGGGGCTGTCCCTGCGGGGACTCTGGAAGCCGCCCGCCGCCCCGGAGTGAGCGAGGCCGCGCGAGGGTGGGCGCTGGCAGCCGCGCTGGCGCTGGTCTGGGGGATCGGCTGCGCCTGGACGCCGCTCGCCGCCGGGGAGCTCATCGGCCAGCCCTACACGGATCTCTACCCGGCGGTGTGGGGGCTCTGGTGGTTCATCGGCGAGCAGCCGGGCCTCCCCCTCGTCTGCGATCGCATGGCCGCGCCCTCCGCCATGCCCTTCTACTACTCGAGCCCGCTGCACGGCTGGTTCGGCTGGCCGCTGCATGCGCTGGGCGGGCTGACCGCCGCCTGGAACGGCGGGGTGCTGGCGGCGCGAGTCGCCACCGTGCTCTGCGCCTACGGCGCCGGCCGGGCCTGGGGGCTTCGGCCCGGCGGCGCGCTGGTGGCCGCGACGGTCTACGGCGCCGCCCCCTTCTTCCAGGGCTTCGCCGTGGAGGGGATCGTCGAGGGCACCGACGGCTGGGCGCTGGCCGCCTGGCTGTGGGCCGTGGGCCGCCGTCGCTACGCGCTGGCGGCGCCGCTCTTCGCCCTGACGGTGCTCTCCAGCTGGTACTACGCGGCCTGCGCCTGCCTGCTCGCCGCGCCGCTGGGGCCGCGGGTCTGGGCCGGCGCGGCCGGGGGGCTCGCCATGGCGGCGCCGGCGCTGTGGGCGTTCATGGGCGCCTTCCCGGAGCGCGAGGCGCTGGATCCGGCGGTGCGAGCGGCCATGGGCACCTCCCTCTCGCCGCAGGCGCCGGGCAGCAGGGCGGGGCTCAACCCCTTCGCGAAGACCTCCTGGGTGGGCGTGCTCGCCCCGGCGCTCGCGCTGTGGACCGCCCGCGCCCGCCCCCGGGTCGCGGCGGTGGTGCTCGGCATGTGGCTGCTCTCCCTGGGGCGCGGGCCGATCTTCGAGCTGCCGCCGTTCTCCAGCCTGCGCTTCCCCTACCGACTGCACGCGGGCACGCTCGCCGGGCTGGCTCTATTGGCCGGCCTGGGCGCCGATCGGCTGCGCTTCGGGGGCTGGCTCGCGCCGCTCATCCTCGCGGAGGGCCTCCTGCTGTCGCCCATCGAGCCCCTGCTGCCGGCGTCGCCGGCCGAGGTGCCCGGGATCTACGACGCCGCCCCCGAGGGCTCCGTGCTGCTGGACATCCCCGGCCCGTTCGCCGCGCCGCCGGGGGCCGTCAACCGCTCCAGGCCCCGGGCGCGGTGGTTCCTCTACGCCCAGACAGCCTACGGCGGCGCGACCCCCTGGCGTCCGGACTTCAACAGCGTCGGCGTCAGCGCCGGGGCCGACGGCCTCGACGGGGTGCGGGCGCTCGACCGGCTGGAGCGCCGACAGGCGCCGACGCGGCTGGACATCCCGGAAGGCATCGACGCGGTGATGGTGCACCGCAGGGAGCTGAAGGAGAACGCCATGGACGCGGCGCGGCTGCTGGAGGCCGAGGGCTGGGTCCGGGCGGAGTCGGACGCGGAGCGCTGGCTGTACCTGCGGCCCCGGTGACCCCGATCCCAACGACCCCCTCGAACTGCGGTTACCTTCCGGCCATGCTGCTCACCCTCACGCTCGCCCTGGCCTGCTCGGAGAAGCCCGGCGGTGACGACTCCGTGGCCCCAACAACGAGCGCGCCCGGTGAAACCGACGAGCCCGGTGAGACCGGCGCCCCCGCGGACACCAGCGACGAGACCGGCGCGCCGACCGCCGGCCCGGTCCTGTCCTTCGAGGCCCCGCCGCGAAACCTGCTGATCATCGCGCTGGACACCACCCGCCGCGACGCCATCGGCCGCTGGTCCGGTGATCCCGAGGCCACGCCGACCCTCGACGCGCTGATGAGCGAGTCCGTCGTGCTCGCCGACCACCGCTCCTGCTCCAACTGGACCTGGGACTCGGTGCTCTGCGTGCAGACCGGCCGGAACCCCTGGGAGCTCGGCTTCCCCTACGTCGACGAGTCCGGGATCGCGCTCTCGAGCATCCCCTCCGACGTCACGCTGATGTCCTCGGTCATGAGCGCGGCGGGCTACCAGACCGGCCTCGCCAGCGCCCAGAGCTTCATGAGCATTGAGAACCGCATGAGCCAGGGCTTCGACGACACCTGGTACGACCTGGACGCCCCCGCGGCGGCGCTGACCGACGGGGCGCTGGCGCTGCTGGAGGACTTCGACGCGGGCGCGCCCTGGTACCTCCACCTGCACTACATGGACCCCCACGAGCTCTACATCCCCCCCGAGTCCTACCTCGGCGGCCTGGAGGCGCTCGATCCCATCGACTACGACCTCACCTCCCGCAGCGAGTACGAGGAGCTGCGAAACGGCGCCATCAGCACCATGAGCGACGCCGAGCGCGAGCTGGTGCTGGCGCACCTCCGGGTGCGGTACGCCGCCGAGCTCCGCTACTTCGACGATCAGCTCAGCCGGCTCATCGACGCCATGGACGCCGGGGGCTGGCTGGACGACACCCTGGTGGTCTTCTGGACCGACCACGGCGAGCAGATCTGGCAGCACGGCTACTCCACCCACGGCGGGAGCCTCTACGACGAGGAGACCCGCTCGACGGCCTCCTTCTGGGCTCGCGGCCTGACCCCGTCGGAGTGGACCTCACCGACGACCCACATCGACCTCTGGCCCACCATCGCGGAGGCCATGAGCGTGCCGGACGCCCCGGAGTTCACGGGCGTGCCCCTCGGCGAGCGCGGCGCGGACGCGGCGATCTTCTCCCTGCGCTACCGGGGGCCCAAGACCTTCCACTCGGTGGTCCGCGACCAGAAGAAGCTCTTCTACAACTGGAACGGCAGCAAGGAGTACTACGACCTCGCGGCCGACCCGGGCGAGCTGACGGACGCCTACGACAGCACCGCCGCCGACATCATCGCCCTCTGGGAGCTGCTGCTCCCGCAGGTGGAGGCCGTCTCGGAGGCCATGGCGGGCGCCGCCCCGGTGGAGCCCGGCCCTTGACGCTCTGGCTGCTGCTGGCGTGCCAACCGACCGTCATCGCGGTCGACGACACCGCCGCGCCCGGGCTGGCGTTCGACGCGCCGCCGGAGAACGTGCTGTTCATCACGCTGGACACCACCCGCCGGGACGCCATCGGCCGCTGGTCCGGCGAGGACACCACGCCCAACATCGACGCGCTGCTGGCCGACGCTGTCGTGCTGGAGGATCACCGCTCCTGCTCCAACTGGACCTGGGACTCGGTGCTCTGTCTGCAGACCGGCAGCACCCCCTACTCCCTCGACTTCGACTACGTCAGCAACCTCGGCGCCCCCAATGAGTCGGTCAGCGAGACGACCCGCCTGGCGAGCGACGCGCTGAGCGACGCCGGCTTCCAGACCGCGCTGATCAGCGCCCAGCCCTTCATGAGCGCCCAGACAAACCTGGATCGGGGCTTCCAGCACCTCTTCTTCCAGAACGACGTGAACGCCGAGGTGATCACGAGCTCGGCGCTCGCCACGCTGGCCGCCTTCGATCCGGCGATGCCCTGGTACATGCACCTGCACTACATGGACCCCCACGACCTCTACAGGGCGCCGCCCGCGTACGTCGGGGAGCTGGCCCCCATTGACTACGACCCCGCCGATCGCGCCTCGTGGGAGGTGCTGCTGCTGGAGTATCCACAGCTCGACGCCGACACCCAGGCCCACATCCGCGAGCACCTCCAGACGCTGTACCTGGGCGAGCTCCGCTACGCGGACGAGCAGATCGGTCGGCTGCTGAAGAGCATGAGCGGCGAGGGCTGGCTGGACGACACCCTGGTGGTCTTCGTCACGGACCACGGCGAGCAGATCTGGCAGCACGAGCACGCGACCCACGGGGCCAGCCTGTTCGAGGAGGAGAACCGCTCGGCGGCGGCGATGTGGTCGCGGGGGCTCGCGCCCGGCACCTGGGACGGGCCCAGCACGCACGTGGACATCTGGCCCACCGCGATGGCGGCGCTGGGCATCCCCTGGGACTCCCAGGGCCTGCCGCTGGGGGCTCGCGGCCCCGAGAGCGCGCTCACGGCGCTGCGATATCGGGGGGAGAACACGCTGCAGGCGGCGATCCGGCAGGACGTCAAGCTGGTCTACCAGTGGAGCGGCGAGAAGGCCCTCTACCGCCTCGCGGACGATCCCGGCGAGCTCGTCAACCGCTACGACCCCGAAGACAGCGAAGTCCTGGCCCTCTGGGACGTGCTGATGCCAGAAGTCAACGGGCTGCGTCAGGGTCTGGACACCACCGACCCGGTCGACCCGGGCCCCTGAAGGAACCTCATGATCCAGCGCACCCTCGAGCTCCCCGCCCTCCCCCGCGGGGTCCACCCCATCACCGACGCCGTGCGCGCGGTGATCGCTCAGTCCGAGCTGCGCGTGGGGCTCTGCAACGTCTTCATCCACCACACCTCGGCCTCGCTGCTCATCCAGGAGAACGCCGATCCGGACGTCAGGCGCGATCTGGAGGCCTTCTTCGCCCGGCTCATCCCCGACGGCGATCCGATCTATCGGCACGTGGATGAGGGTCCCGACGACATGCCCGCGCACGTCCGGGCCGCGGTGACGCCGACCTCACTGAACATCCCCATCATCGACGGGCGCCTGGGCCTCGGCCAATGGCAGGGGATCTTCCTCTGGGAGCACCGCCTGAGCCCCCGCCCCAGGCGGGTGACGGTGACCCTCACCTGACGGTGCGATCCGGGACCAGGGTCAGGTGGCTCCAGCTCAGCGGCGCCTGCTCGGCGATCCAGTCCCAGTCCATCGCGGCGAACTGCTGGCGGGTCAGCGCCAGGCGCAGCCGGGGCTCGAGCGCGCCGCGGGCGCCGCCGTCGCTGCCCATGAGGAGCTCCACGCGGGAGGCGCCGGGGGAGACCGCCAGCAGCGGCTGACCGGCGATGAGGAGCGCGGTCAGGCCGTCGGCCGCGGCCTCGGGCTGCACGGGCCCGCCCGCGCCCGACAGCTCGATACGGATCGTGCCGGCGCGCGGCAGGACCGCGACGGCCCAGCGCTCGCCGCCCAGGCGCGCCTCCGAGCCGGCGTCCCGCGCGGCGGCGGCCCAGGGCGCCCACTCCAGCGCGTCCGTCGGCGGCCGATCCGCGCCCCGAGCCGCCGCGATGAGCCGAGCGGGCTCGCAGAGGGCGGTCCGCTCAAGGCTCTCCAGCTCCCCGAGCAGGGCTGAGAGCAGCTGGACCCGATCGAGGCGGGGCAGCCCGACGTCCCGGGGATCCGCGCCGCCCCCCAGCCGGCGCAGCACCTCCGCTCGCGCCCGGGGCTCGCCGGCGGGCAGCGCGCCGTCGACGAGCCCCCCGGCGCGCTCGTGCGCCAGCGCCGCCGCGACCACATCCACGTAGGCGCCGAGCAGCGGCGACGCCTCGGCGCGGGCCGCCATGGCCGCCTCCGACCAGACCCCGTCGGGGGTCATCAGCGAGGCCATCGCCCGGGGATCCTCCAGGAGCCCCCGGGCGACGCCATCGACCTCGAAGAGCAGCTGCGTCAGCAGCGCCTCCGACCAGCCGCGCTCGTCCGCGCCGCCGAGGGTCCAGGCGGCGTCCACCACGGCGAGCACCGACCCGCCATCCCCCCGCCTCAGGTGATCGCGCAGCACGTCCTCCAGGCTGGCCCAGGCGCTGTGCCCGGCCAGCAGCAGCGCAGCCACGCGCTCGTCCCCGGGCTCGGGTCGCGCGGCGTCGACCAGCAGGCTCTCCACCTGCCGACGCCGCTCGCCGTCCGCCTCGGCGAAGAGGGAGGCGTCGACGGACTTCGCCAGGCGCAGGTCGATCATTCCCGCCACCGGCTGGCGGCGCTTGAAGTCTCGCCGGGCCCGGCGCAGGTAGAGGCCGCCGAGCTCCGGGTGAGGCGCGCCGCTGATCGCCCGGGCGGCCTCCATCTCCCCGATGGCGCCGTCCAGATCCCGGCCGGCCATCTCAGCGCCGGCGGCGGCCCTGGCGGCCGCCTCCAGGGCCGACACATCCAGCCCGGGCTGCCAGTCACGGGCCTCCTCGACCAGCCGCAGCGCCTCGCCCCCCCGGCCCTGTCGGATGGCCGCCGCGGCGCTGCGCCGCGCCGCGGCGGCCAGACGGCGCCTCGCCTCGGCGCCAGCGGGGGTGTCGCCGTAGAGGCGATCGACGCGGATGAGCGCGCCCTCGGGTGCGTCGCGCCCCAGCGCATCGAGCGCATCCCAGGCCGCCAGCTCCCGCGCGAGCTCATGGACCTCCGCCGCGTGTGGACCGCGAGGAAACTGCTCCAGGTAGCCCTCGGCCAGCGCCTGGTCCGGATCCTCCAGGAGGTGGGCCCAGGTGTGCCGCTCACAGAGCTCCAGGCTCGCCCTGGCGAAGGGCTCCAGGTTCCGGCTCGCCGCCGCGGCCCGGAGGAGCGGCGCCTGCCGGGGATCCCCCATCTCACCCAGCACCAGCAGCGCCCGCCCCGCCGCTGGCCGCCGGCGCTCCACGCTGTCTCTGAGCGCCGGCACCGCCCGCGGACCGAGCTTCAGCAGCGCGCCGTAGGCCTCCTCCCAGACATCGCGCTCCCGATGACCCAGCGCCCGGACCAGCCGCCGAACCTCCGAGGGATCCTCCGCCGCCTTGGCGGCGACGAGCTGCACCCGCTCGGGCGTGTGAACGCCGCAGCCGACCCCCAGCACGGCGGCGACCGCGATTCCGACGATGCTGATGCGCCCGATGATGCCGATGCTCCCAAGATTCCCGCGCAAACAGCCTCTCGCGGACATGTGAAGAATTCTTGCACAGAGGCCGGGACGAAAACTGACACAAATCTTCTGCAGGAGAGTGGGAACAAAAGCGATTCGAGGTGCATCATGTATCTGTGTAAGGACTGAGTACTCCCGCGCGTTCTTGCAACAACACCTGGAGACCCCATGCAGCGTTGGCACCTCACCGTCGGACTCGGCGCGACAGCCATTCTTGCAGCTCTCATCGTCCCTGAGCTGCTCTCTCAGCCTCAGAGCGTCACCGAGGTAGCCGTCGCCCCCGCGCCCGCGCCGACCCCGAAGGTGACGACGACCAGCATCGACGGGCTGAGCGTCAGCGTGGGCCTGGACAACCCCGTGGTCCCCGCGGGCAAGACGACCGAGCGCTATGTCGTGGTCACCCTCGACGGTGCCGTCGGCTCCGGCGCGGCGGTCGATCGGCCGGTCAACGTCGCGGTCGTCCTCGATCGCTCCGGCTCCATGGGCGCGCAGAGCAAGATGAGCTACGCCAAGCAGGCCGCGAGGGAGCTGGTCGAGGCCCTGGACGCGGACGATCGCTTCGCGCTGGTCACCTTCGCTGATCACGCCGAGGTGCCCGTCGCCTCCACCCAGGTCACCGGCATCAGCGGGCTGCAGCGCTCCATCTACGCCGTGCAGGAGGGCGGCGGAACGAACCTCTACGCCGGCCTGAGCGAGGGCTTCTCCCAGGTCCGCGGCAACCTCGACGGCCAGTCCCTGAACCGCGTGATCCTGCTCTCCGACGGCAACGCCAACGTGGGCATCACCGACGACGGCCAGCTCTCGGAGCTCGCCGGCCGCTGGATCGAGTCGGGCGTGTCCGTCTCGGCCATGGGCGTCGGCCTCGACTACAACGAGGATCTGCTGGCCACCATGGCGGATCAGGGCGGCGGATCCTACCGCTTCATCGACAACCCCTCGACCCTCACCGCCGTCTTCGCCGACGAGCTCCAGCAGCTCGCCGAGGTCGCGGCGCGCGGCGTCCAGGTCTCCATCGACACGGCCCCCGGGGTCGAGATCCTGGACGTGCTCGGCTACGACGAGCAGATCGTCAACGGCGCTGCCCGCGTCCGCGTCGGCGACGTGCGCGAGGGCGAGTCCCGCAAGGTGGTGGTCAAGCTGCGGGTGCCCGCCTCCAGCGCGACCCCGGCCAACGAGCTGCTCTCGCTGGCGGTGTCCACCATCGACGGCGGGGTCGCCGGCCCCTACGGCCTGGAGACCACCACCACGGACGACAGGGCGCTGGTGCAGGCCAGCGAGAACCGCGAGCTCAGCATCCTGGTCGCCCAGGCCGAGGCCAGCGTGCTGGCTGACGAAGCCACCCGCGCCTACGAGCGCGGGGATCGGGCGCGCATGAAGTCCCTGATGCGCGCGTCTCAGTCCCGAACCGATGACGCCGCGACCCGCTACAAGTCCGAAGACCTGTACGACCAGCTCAACCTCCTCCGCGATCAAGAGCGGGCCTTCGACACCGTCGACTCTTCCTCCTCGGAGGGGGTGTTCCAGGTGAAGCGGGCCAAGGAGACCTACCGTGCCAGCAGCCGCTGAGCTCCCCGCGACCCGCAGCGCCCTGACGCTGCCTCAGCAGCAGGCCCGCATCCTGGGCCGCAGGCAGCTCGCGTGGACCGCGTGGGTCACGGCGCTCAGCGGCTGGCTCGCCCTCGTCGGGCTCGCAGGCGTCTGGCCGGCGCTCACCATCGCCGCGACGCTGTTCGTCGGCGTCATGGGGGTTCGCCCCAAGCGCCTGAAGTCCGCGCCGCTCGTGCTGGCCGCCATCTCGGGCGCCGCCCTGCTCGCCAGCGCGCTCGGGCTCTCGGCGGTCATGGCCGCCGGCGCGGCCGCCGGCTTGATGCTGGTGCGTCTGAACGATCGGGAGTACGACCGGCTCGACCTGCTGAACGGCACCCTCGCCGGCGCCGCCGCCAGCGGCCTCGGCCTCTGGGCCGCCGAGCAGCTCGTCCCCGGCAGCGTGCCCCTGGGGCTCGCCCCGCTGTTCAAGGGCGCCATCTTCGGCCTCGTCAGCGCCCAGGCGCTGGTCCCCATCTCGCTCAAGTGGAAGCGCAGGGCGTCCATCCCCTCCGATCGGGTCATCACCATGACCCTGTCCGAGCACTACCGGGAGGCGCCGATCAAGTCCAAGCGGCTCTACAACCAGCTGAAGGGACTGAACCCCGAGAAGAGCACCCTCGAAGGCGTCGAGGAGATCGCCTGCTGGGTCTACCGCCTGTCCAGCTCCCTGCAGACCCTGGACCGCGAGCTGGGAGAGGTGAACCCCTCGGAGATTCAAGATCGCATCATGCTGCTCACCACGCAGGCCGCGGCCGACGACGATGAGTTCACCCGCGAGCGGCGCCTGGCGACCAGCAGGCACCTCCAGCAGCTCATCGCGCACACCGAGCGCCTGAAGATCGAGCGCGAGCGCATGTCCAGCCTCCAGGAGTACGCCCAGGCCTACCTCGAGGAGGCCCGCCTCGGCACCCTCCTGGCCCGCAAGCTCCCCGGTGAGTCCGCCCCCGTGCGGCTGGACGAGGTGCTCGATCGCCTCCGCACCCACGCCAAGGAGGGCGAGGCCCGCCGCGACGCCAGCTGGGAGATAGGCCGCGCCTACCGCGAGCTCTGAGCCCGCTACTCCTCGCTCGCTCCGCCGAGCTGTCCGCGAACCCACCCTGTCAGATCCTCGGGATCGGTCAGGGAGAGCGCGCCGCGCACCCGACCCTCGGGGCCGGTCGCCCGCAGGACGTAGCGCTCACCCTTCAGGCCCCCCGTGAGCCGCAGCGAGACGCGCCAGCCGTCGACGGTCCCGACGGCGTCGATGGACGACCGCCAGCCGGCCCACAGCGCGCCTGTGATGACGTGGGGCTTTCGCTGCAGCGTCAGCCCCAGCTCACCGGCTGAGCTGACGAAGCCCTCTCCAGCGGTCCGCCAGAGGGTGTCCCGCCACAATGCACCGAGCATATACAGCGCCCAGAGCCCTGCCAGCCCGAGCAGGACGCCTGAGAGCGACCCGATCAGGATGCCATCGTCCACCCACGAAGCTACCCCTCGAGGTCAATCACGACCCCCTCCCGGGCTAGGGTGACTGTGGGCTCGGTGTGACCGTCCCACTTGCGGGCGAGCATATCCAGATCTTCGTCCGAGGACGTCGGGGCGTGGTGAAAGAGGACGAGGTGCTTCACCTGGGCGGCCTTGGCGAGAGCGACCCCGTACTCGGGGTAGGCGTGGCCCCAGGTCATCTTCTCCAGGTACTCTTCCCAGCTGAACATGGTGTCCATCACCACCACGTCCGCGCCCTCCATCTCCGCGAGCACGGTGCGCTCGTGATCCGGCGGGCGGATCCCCGAGGCGATCCCCTCCCCCACCTTGGCGAGGGGGGCGGTGTCGGTGAGGTAGAGCACGGTGTGCTTGCCGTCGGTCACCCGGTAGCCCAGCGATCCGCCGGGGTGGTTCAGCCGGATGGGCGTCACCAGGAAGGGGCCGCTCTCGCGCTTCTTGCCCGGGCGCGTGTTGCCGAACCGGAGCTCGGCGGGGATCAGGTGCAGGCGCAGCGGGTGATTTACGCCGTTCAGGAAGCGCGCCAGCAGATCCCGACACTCATCGGGGGAGTGGGCCGGCACGGAGACGTTGATGCGCCGGCTCGGGGCGAAGATGGGACCGAAGAACGGGAAGCCGAAGACATGATCGACGTGCAGGTGCGTGAAGAAGATATCGAGGCCGCGCCGGGGGCCCTCCATCAGCAGCTGGTGCCCCAGCTCGCGCGCTCCGGTACCACAATCCAAGACGAGCACATGCTCGTCGTTGGAGACCTCGATGCAGGAGGTGTTGCCCCCGTACCGGGATGTCTGGGGACCTGGAACCGGAATGGATCCGCGCACTCCCCAGAATCGAAGCTTCACTAATCGTTCCTCTGGCCCAGAGGGGAGCTCATCCTAACCCGTAGTGATCCCGGGTTGCATTTCAGAAGTAGTAGCGAACCCCTATCTGCCCATCGATAGACCAGCCAAGGAACTCGACGAAGTAGACCGTCGGCGCAAGCTCAGCGTGGAAGTCGATAGGTAGATCCGGGACCAGCAGGCTGGCGCCGAACACGGCGCGCGGCCCCATCAGGAGGCGCGTCGCGCCGGTCTCGAGGTCCACGTCGACGTTGACGCCGCCGCCGATGTGCAGCGGCACCGAGTAGGCGTTGTCGGTCACCTTGAAGGGACGGAAGACGATGGTGTAGTCGGCGGACACCGAGAGGGAGTTGGGCACGCCGAGGTTGCCGCCAGCGGTGAACTGCAGCGCGGACCAGTCGCCGAACCACAGCCGACCGGTCACACCGGACGGAGCGCCGATGGCGACCCCGAGGCCAAAGGGACCACCCTGGCGCTCGTCGCTGACAGGCGCCGAGCTGGAGTCGCTGGCGCTGGAGGCAGCGCTGCCCTCGATGGGCGTCTGTGCAGCGGCGGGGGCAGCGAGGAGCGACAGCAGCGAGAGCGCGGCGAGCATCGACAACTCCGATGTCCGAATAAAGAAACACCGACCGCAAGCGATCGGTGTCTGGAAGAGAGAGAAGTACGCGGTACAGGAGTCGAACCTGTGGCCTCTGGCTCCGGAGGCCAGCGCTCTATCCAACTGAGCTAACCGCGCTCATCACGTCTCTCGATGCTTCAACTAAGCCGCATCGTCGCCAGTGTCAACCGCTGACGAGGCCCGCGCTCCACCAACCCAGGCGCGCATCGCGGGGAGCGTGCTCTCCGCCCAGGCGTCGCTCGTGCGCTCGACCGAGAAGCGCTTGAGCATGCCCGTGAGCATGAAGTGGAGCTCCTCGTAGAGGGCCATGCGATCGTACATGACCTCCTCGGCGGCGCCCTTGATCATCTGCGGCAGCTTGACGCCCTGGATGTCCAGGTGCGGGCCCTTCAGCGTCACGTAGAACTCGCGATCCTCGCGACGCATCACTAGGCGAAGCTCTCGCAGCACCTTGCCGCCGGCCAGCGCCGCGCGGGCCTCCGGCGAGGTCGAGGGGTTCTCCCCCGTCATGACCGCCCTGGGCTTGTCGCTGTCCATGTCCCGGAAGGCGATGCGATCGTCGACCCAGTAGTCGATCCGACCCAGCTCCTCGCTCAACAGGACGCTGCCGCCGTCGCGCTCGGAGGCGAACCACAGCCAGGTCATGAACTCGGGGACCAGGTGGGGCAGAAGCGCGCGATCGGCGCTGAAGGTCTCGTCTGACATCAGACTGCGCTCCAGTTGGAGCCACCGGTGTGCTCCACAGCGGACTCAAGGGCCTCATCGCCCAACATGTCCAGGGGGTTCTGCGGCACCAGCTTGAGCCCGAAGGTGTTCAGGAACAGCTTGCGCAGTCGGTCGTTGGCGCCCGCCGAGTGCGAGTGGAACAGGAGCCACCCCTCGGCGAGGTTCCAGCAGACCTCGATGGTCTGAACGCGCGGCAGACAGGACTTGAGCATCTCGATCTCGAGCAGATCCTTGATCTCGTCCCGGTCGCCGCGGGGGCAGCGCTCCTTGGCGTGGGCCGTGCACCACTCCTGGACCCGCTTCTCCAGCGTCGCCTTGAAGAGCTTCGCGGGCAGCACCTTCTTGTCGACCCGCAGGCAGAACAAGGCGTAGTGGTTGTAGAGCCACTGGTTGATATCGGTGAAGTCGGTGTCCAGCAGGTTGTGAACCTGACACCAGCCCTCGATCTCCTCCTTCTTCACCTTGGAGAAGGGCTCACGAAAGGCGTGAGCGTTCAGCGCTTCGACGTACTTGTCGCGGAAGCCATCGGGGACCTCCCCCTGCACCGCGTAGCGGCGGACCGTCATCTGTCCGTTCAGGATTCCCATTGACCAGCACTCCTGCTCGAGTCCGGCCAGCGGGTATCAGACCTCGCTCAGGTCTGCCAGCGCGTGACGGAAGACAGTGAGCGTGACGCCGCCCTTGAGCTTCAGGATGAACTCGTAACGGCTCATGGTCTGGATCTCGCCCTGGAAGCGATCCCCCTCGAGGGAGATCACCCGCACCGCGGTCGCAGCGTCGATGTAGCCGAAGAGGCGACGGTCGCTGCAGGTGTAACGATCCTGCGGCCGGACGATGGGCTCGCGCGGGTTGTCCTTGACGGCCTTCTCGTAGCGGGTGGCGCGGCGAACGCGCTTGGCGTCCTTGGGCGCGAACGCGTACTTCACGGCGAGCTTGTGCACCATCTCCGGCTCCTCGCCGCCGGTGTCCACCGAGATCTCGTAGCGATCGATGGCGAGGATGGTGCCCTCGATGAGCCGGCTGCCGTGCAGGGCGAAGGTCACCTTGCGGCCGTCCGCCGCGGCCTCGTCGAGGAGGGAGCGCGCGTAGTTGGCTTCCTTGTGGGCCCGCATCCGCGACTTGCGGAGGACGAGCTCCAGGTCGGCGTGCCCCATGGCCACCTGGGTCGCCAGGGCGCGAGACATCTCGTGCTTGCGCATGAGCGACTCGACGCGATCCTGCTGAGCCAGCTTCTGCAGCGCCTCGTTCAGCGAGAGCTGCCCCGCGATCACCTGCTGAGCCAGCCGGCGAGGGACGCCGGTCGTTCGTTCCAGCTCCGCCACCCGGGTCCAGAAGTCCTGACTCTGCTTTGTTTGTTCCCGACCCATCACCGCAACTCCTGCCACCACATCTGCTGGTCGGTACTCGTCCCCACTGGGGTCGCCCGCTGATTGTAAGAACTTAGGGGTTCGCTACCCGGCCGTCAACTCGCCTTGGATACCGGGACCGAGGCGGCGGTGATCACCTTGTTACGACCTGCATCCTTGGCTGCATAAAGGCACCGATCCGCCTCGCTCAAAAGCGCCAGCAGAGAGGGCTGCTCCGGGGAGAGCGTGCAGGCAGCGACGCCGAAGGACGCGGTAATGGAGAAGCTCCCCCCGGACACATGGAAGGGGTGATCCGCAAGCTGCTCCCGCAGATCCTCAGCGATACGAACCGCCGGAGCCTGGTAGCACCCTGAGAGCACCACCACGAACTCCTCGCCGCCCCAGCGCCCCAGGGAGTCGGACTGGCGACAGCGCCCACGGAACAGCTCCGCGAGCTGCGCCAGCACAGCGTCACCCACCAGGTGCCCGTAGGTGTCGTTTACCAGCTTGAAGTGATCGATGTCGGCCATGATGACGGCCACGGGGATGGGCGTCTCCCGCGCGATGTGCTCCAGCTCCTTCATCCTCGCCTCGATGGCCCGGCGGTTCAGGAGGCCCGTCAGCGGATCCGTGGTCGCGGCGGCCACCAGGCGGCGGTTGCGGCTGACCAGCTCGGCGGTGCGCTGCTTCAGAGACTCCTGAGAGTCGCTGAACTCACCCTTCATCTGCTCGAGCCGGTGAGAGAGGCTACCGAGCCTGCGCCCGAGGTCCGCGTGGCGTCGCCGCGCGTCCTCCTCCAGGTCCAGGACCGCGCCGAGGGCGATGGAGAGCGCCTCGATCGCGTCCCGTGGGCCGGTCGCCTGGAGCGTAGCGACCCGCTCCCGGCCGCGGATGATGGGCACGCCTTCACTGCCTGGCGCGGTGATCGCCGCGAGGCCGTGGTGAGACCGGTGGTGCTCGATGAGGCGAGCGACGGCCCGTGAAGTCAAGACAGAGGGGATGGCATCCTTGGACATGGTCGATGGCATCGGCCCCAGGCCGGGTCGTATTTAGCCCAAGTTACGGCAATGCCTCCCGTTCGACCCGATGCACGGCCCCGATGAGCCCCTCAACCGCCGGCACCTCCGGCACGCCGACCAGCAACCACCCGTCGTCACCGGCGAGCACCAGGGGCCGGGTCTCCCGGGCGCGGTCCACCGCCAGCCAGCCCGCGCCGGCCTCCAGCGGCGCGATCCGCGCCCGCACCGGCGCCACGTTGGGGTTCAGCGCGCCGACCGCGTAGCCGCCGCCGATGCTCCTGCCCAGGTGGTCCCCCGGGAGCCCCTCGATCCGGTCCCCCGCCTCGCTCATCACCACCCCGGCGCCGTCGGCCGACGCCAGCTCGGGATCGGACCACCACGCGACGCCGTCCCAGATCCCCACGCGCCCCAGCTCGCCGGCGGTCCCGAGGAGCACGGGCTCGTCCAGAAGCTCATAGGCCTGGCAGCCGTCAGCGCAAGCCAGCGCCAGGATCCTCTCCTCCCCGACCGCCAGCGCCTGGACGCGCTCCAGCGCCCACGAGCGGCCGTCCAGCGCGCGCACCTGCGTCTCGCTGGCCGACACGGCCACGCCGTCGCCGCCGGCGAACAGCCGAGCGTCCGGGGTCTCCTGGAGGCGCTCACCGGTGAGCAGCCGGTAGACGCCGTCGAAGGCGAAGGCCGCCGTGGGCTCCTCGCCGTCGAACCACACCGACACCGGGCTCGAGCGGGCGAGCTCCGCCACCGGGGTGTCGCCGTCGTAGACCGCGACGCGCGCCGGGACATCCCTGCCGCCGGGCGCGCTGACGATCCATCGCTCACCGCGGACCGCGAGCGCGGTGCCGAAGCCGGCGCCGGCCTCGCCGTACACGGTCTGGGCGCGCACCTCTCCCGGCAGCACCCACTCTGACGGCAGCAGCTCCCCGGCGCAGCCGGTCAGCAGCAGCAGGATCAGGACTGCTTCTCGGCGACGATGCGACGGAAGAAGCCGTGGGTGTCGACGGTGACGTCCCAGTCCAGCTTGGACACCCGGTCGACCATGGCCTGGAAGCCGGCGGCGTCGAGCGTGTAGCGGCGGATCATGCCCTTGACGTAGGCGTCAGGCGGCCACGGTCCCTTCCGCTGGATCCATCCCTCCGGCAGATCAGCGTCGGGGTCCGCGGCGTAGAGCCACAGCCGCCCGCCGACCTTGAGCACCCGGTGCAGCTCCGCCAGGATCGCCTCGGGCTCCTCCCAGTGGTGCATCGACTGGATGCTGACGACGTTGTCGAAGGTGTCCTTCGGGTAGACGATCTCGCGAGCGTCCATGTGCCGGAACGTGACGTTCAGGCGTCGGCTCTTGTTGCGGTTCGCCAGCTTGATCATCGTCTCGCTGGAGTCGATGCCAATACAGTCGAGCTCGGGCTGGCCCTGCGCCGCGTGAATCGCCAACCAGCCGGGGCCGCAGCCCACGTCGAGCAGCGCGCCCGCCCCAGCGCCGATCTCTTGGGCGATGAAGCGGTAAGCAGGCTGGTAGTAGCGGCCAGGGCCGAGATCGTAGGCGTAGTGCCTTAGGGACACGGGGCCTTCAGGTAGCAGCTTCTCGATCACGGGGACCTCTCAGGCAAGGCGGCAACATGACGGGATCCCACCTCATCGTCAAGGCGTTACGCCGCGGTTTACTCCCTATCGGACAGGTCTCGGATCAAGGCGAGCGCCATCTCCCCCAGCCCGCGCTCAGGCCGGCGGCTGATCCGCGCGCCCTCCACGCGCCCTTCCATGGCCCGTTCGAGGCTCTCTACGAGGGCCAGATCAGGCTCGGCGCCTGTCCAAAGGATCACGACTCCGGCGCTCTCGAGCGCCTCTCCGGGGACCACGGGGGCGCGACCGGAGATCCCGATCAGCGACACCCGCTCATCCAGCTTCTCCGCGAGCAGCCGATGCTCCCCCGGACCGCCGCCCAGGATCAGGATGCGGTTGGCGCCGCTCAGCAGGAGCTCATCCGAGAGGCGGCGCATGGTGTTGGGGAGATCCTCGCCCGCGCAGATCTCGCAGCGGGACGGGGGCACCCGCACCGGAACCGTGAAGCGCGGCACGGCGCAGCGGGGCCGCCCGCACTGCAGCACCAGGCGCTCCCGCAGCATCGCCTGCAGCACCCGGGGACGGGCGACCGCCAGCGACGCCGCCAGATCCGGCCAGCGCCGGGCGTCCAGGAGCGCCCGTACGGCCCCGGCGTGCTCATCCCGGCCCTTGAGCCCGCGGGCCTCCAGCTCCGCGCCCAGCGGCGTCTCCCGCTCATCGGGCGGGCCGACCTCCGCGAGCTGTCGACGGAGGGTGTCGATCACGCGATCGCGATCCTCCAGATGACCGAAGAGCGTGACGAGCGCCGTGCGCGCTCTGTCGGTGTCGGCGCCGGTGTCGGCGGTCCGCCGGCGCTCTCGCCCGAGCTCGGCCTCCAGCGACTGGACCCGATCCTGGAGAGACTCGATGCGATCCAGCAGCTCGGCGGTCGCCGATCGGCTCGGCGCGCGCGGCGCAGGCCGCGGCGCGGGCGCCGGCCGCGGCACCGGCACGGGCCGTCGGGGCTGCCGCGCGGGGCGGGAGAGCGCCTGGAGCTGCGGGGCGGGCGCGACGCGCGGCTTGGAGGCGGGCGGGCCCGCCCCGCGCGGCCTCCGCGCTCCCAGCTTCTGGACCCCGTGGGAGCGCATCACGTCGTCGAAGCTCTCCTCCGAAGCGGGGGCGGGAGCGGGGGCGGCGCGCGCTCGGCGCATGGCCTCCTCCACCCGACCCGCCAGCTCGGGCGACAGGGCGTCGTCGGGGCTGGAGTAGCGTGGGTGTCCCAGCGCTGACAGCGCCGCCAACACCTCATCGTTGCGACGCCCGAGGCGCCGCGCGAGCTTCCGTATTCGGATGTTGCCAGCCATAAGCCGGAGCACTTAACCGGGAACCCGCTCAGGCGAGCTGATCAGCGCCGCAACCAGCGATCCAGTCCGTCCAGGAAGCGCTCGGTCGGCACCCCGCACAGCGGGACATGAACGAAGGCGACCGGGGTACCCGGGAGGCCGCGGGTCAGGCGGTACAGCCACGCGTTGCAGACATATGCGCCGGCGTCATCGGACAGGCCGGCCCCCAGCTCGGCCGCCAGCGCCTCCACGTCCGCGCTGGCGCGCACCTCCGAGGGGCCGCCGGGCTCGACGATCGCCGGCACCACCCCGTCCACGTCGGGGGTCTCGTTTGCGCGGTTGCGGGCGACGCGCTCGACCTCGATCCCGCTCCGCCCGGCGGCGACTCCGAGCCCGATGACCGCCGCGCAGTCCGCCGCGCTGGCGTGGCGCAGCGCCATCCGCAGGCCGCGATCGTAGGCCACCGGGAGCGTGAGCCCCACCACGGTGTGTCCCCCGAGCCTGGCGCCGTGGACGGCGCGGGCCAGCCGGCCGCTGGGGTTGTCGCGGATCTCACCGAACGGGCCGAAGCCCGTCACCAGGATCACGGCTCGGCGTCCGAGACGCGCGCCAGCAGCTCGCGGGCGTGGATGACCGGGTAGGCGCGCATGGTGATGACCACCCCGGCGCGATCCGCGCGGACCTCCTCCAGGCGCCCGCCGCCGATGACCTCGGTGACGCTGCCCAGCAGGTGCCCCGGCGCGACCCGGTCGCCGATGCCGACCTCCGGCACCCAGAAGCCGCCGAGCCCGCTGTAGTGGTAGCTCACCCGATCGCGGGTGGTGTCGGCGACGCAGCGGCCCGGAGGCGGCTGGGCGCTCAGGATCCCGAGGTGATGCAGCAACCTGAGCACGCCGCTGGCCATGGTGCGGGCCGGGCCGAGATCCAGCGTGGCTCCCCGGCCGCCGACCACATGCAGGGCCGCGCGGCCCTGCTGGCGCCAGGCGCCGACGAGGCCGGTCGCTTCCAGCAGATCCCCCGCCCTCCGCCAGACCGTGGGCAGGCCCATCGCCCGCGCCAGCTCCACCTCGCGCCCGGACAGGGGAACCCGCACCTGCGGCAGCTCCCGCAGCACCGGCGAGGCCGAGTGGATGTCCACGCAGACGTCCGCGTCGGTCGCGGCCAGCAGCGCGTGGGCGATGCGCTGCACCGGTGATCCCTCGGGGTCTCCGGGGAAGGCCTGGTTGATGTCGCGATCCCCGAAGGGCCAGCGCTTGGTGCCGTACTCCAGCCCGAAGGAGTTCACCACCGGCAGCAGGTGCACGGTGCCGCGCAGGCGAGCCATCTTCAGCGTGCCCGCGACCACGTTCAGGGAGTGGATACCGTTCAGCTCGTTGCCATGAAGGCCCGAGACAACCGCCACCGAGGGCGATCCCGAGCCGAAGCTCAGCCGCTCAAGGCGATAGGCCCCCCGATAAGGCGCCTCCAGGCCGAAGACCTCAGCCACCGCTCACCTCCACCAGCCGGGCGACCATGTTGCCCGGGAATACAACCGGCTGCTCGCGCACCGCCACCAGGCGCCCGGCCACCTTCGCGACCAGCTCCTGTCGGATCCGCCCGTCGATGGGATCGATGATCTGACCGATCCTGGTGCCGGGCTCCACCGGATCCCAGGGGGTCAGATCCGGCAGGAACAGCCCCCCCTCATCCGAGCGCACACGGAAGACCTGCGCGTCGGTCACGATCTCCGGGCGCGTGACCGCGGCCCAGTGGAACGGCAGCCCCTTGTCGGGCACCACCTTCAGGTGGTTCAGGAGGTTCAGGATGCCGTCGCGCAGCGCGACGCCGACCCCCTCGGTCAGGCGGTTGCCCCGCCCGCCCTCAAGCACGATGGCGCCCGGAAACTGGTAGACCAGCGTGCTCGGCGCCGCGGGCCCCGGCTTGCGGTTCCAGACGATGTTCACGTTGGTCTTCAGCGCGCGCTGAGCGGCCTCGTCGTCCCCGAACCGCACGTGGGCCTGGGCGGTCTCGGAGAACGCCGGGTGCGCGCCCCGCACCTCGATGACCAGATCCGCGCCGGTCAGATCGCGCACCAGCTCCCAGGCGACCCGATCCGGGGCGTGGCCCTGACCGCGTCCAGGGAAGCGGCGGTTGAGATCCTGATCGAAGAAGGGCCAGTGCCGGCTCCCCCGATGCGCCGCGAGGGGATTGACGCAGGGGTAGATGTCCACGGTCCCGCTGAGGGACTCGTGCACGGCCTCCAGCGCGTGCCCCACGAGGTGAGCCACGCGGACCCCCTCGGGGGTGTCACCGCGAACGCCAGCGACCACGGCGACGCGCATCCCGGCGCCTCCCGAGAATCGCCGACGGATGATCTCCACGGTGTCTCCCGTGGGAAGCCCCACGGTACTGACGACGTCCAGCTTGACTGTCACACCCAGATCCTATCGTAAATCGGACCCTATTGTCCGCTCATCAGAGCCCGCTGCAGCCCCACCAGTCGACGGTAACGCTCCACGAGCCGCGCCGCCGACCGGGGGTCGGAGGCGGCGAGGGCCGAGAGGGCATTCAGCGTCAGAGTGCCCTTGTGGAACGGCCCCGCGCAAGCAGGGAGTCTGGAGCGGGCGCTGTCCACCAGCGCGGGCAGTATCGCCTCATCAGCCAGCTCACGGAAGGCCCCCTCGGAGCCCTCAGCGTGCGCCATCGGCAGCTCCTGCTGTCGGACGCGGCGGCGCTTCCGGCGCAGGGCGGCGTAGCGTACCAGCGCGGTCGAGCTCTTCATGGACACCTCTCCATACCGTTCATCAGGTCCATACCATCAGGGGATCGCCACCCGGGCGATCTCCACCCGGCGGTTCATGGCGCGCCCGTCGGCGTCGTCGTTGTCAGCGACCGGCTGGTGCTCACCGAAGCCCGCCGCGACCATGTGCCGGGCGCTCACGCCCGCGTCCTCCAGCGTGGCCACCACGTTGGTGGCCCGGGCCGTCGACAGCTCCCAGTTGGAGCCGAAGGTCTTGTTTCGGATGGGGATGTCGTCCGTGTGTCCGCTGACCATCACCGCGCCGCCGGCGGCCCAGGCGCTGATGGCCGGGGCGGCCCTCGCCAGGAGGCGCACGCCGTCGCGGGAGACGTCGGCGCTGCCGGTCTCGAAGAGCAGGTTGCCGCGGATCGCGACCACACCATCGTCCAGGTCAATGAGTCCGGCGGTGATGAGGCCCTCGAGATCCTGCTTGAGCTTCTCCTCCAGCGCCAGCTTCTCCAGCCGCATGCGCTCGAGCTCGTCGTGGGCCTCCTTGTAGGCCTCGTTGGCCTCCCGGTAGCGCTCGGCGAGCGCCGCCTGCTCCACGACGGCGGCCAGCACCACCAGCAGCAGGCAGCCCAGCATGCCGGCGAGCAGATCGGTGTACGCCGGCCAGGGTGAGAGGGGGGTCTTCCTACGCATCAGAACGCCACCCGCTGCTTCTGCACCTCGCCCAGCAGCTCGCGCTGGAAGCGCAGCATCTCGGAGAACAGCTCCCGGTGTCGGTCGAGGAAGACATCCAGGGCCTCCGCCTCACCAGCGAGCCGCTCGTGGGCCAGCGCGACCAGCGGCGCCAGCACCTCCTGCTGCTCCTCGACGCGCCCCAGCCCGAGGTCCGCGGCCTGAATCCAGGACTGCACCGCCAGGGTGAAGTGCTCGTTGGCCACCGAGTGCGCCTGGGCGTGCTCACGCAACATCCGGGCGTGCTCGCCGGCCATGGACGCGAAGACCTCCGGATGGCGCTCGAGCGCGCTGGCCAGGGCCTCGGGGTGGCTCTCCAGCGCCCGCGCCAGCCGCTCGGGGTGCTCCGCCAGCGCCGCGCCGACCGCCTCCGGGTGGCTCGCCAGCACGGCCGACAGGGCCTCGGGGTGCGCCGACAGGGCCGCGGCGACAGCCTCGGGGTGATGACGCAGAACATCAGCGATGCGATCGGGGTGATCCGTCAGCACCCGCGCCACCGCGACCGGGTGGGCACCCACCGCGTCCGCGATGGCGGTCGCGTGGTCGGTGACCGTCGCGGCGAGGGACTCGGCGTGTCCGTCCAGCAGCGCCTGCATGGCCGCGCGGTGCTGCCCGGCGCTCGCCTCCACGCTCGCCTCGCGGGCGTCCAGGGCGGTGCGCATGACCTCCCCGTGCGCCGCGACCGCCTCGGACATGGCGGTCGAGTGTTGGTCCACCACGACCTCACGCAGCTCATCCAAGCCAGCCGACACCGACTCAGTGAGCGCCTGACGGTGCGCGGTCAGCGCACGCTCCAGGCCCTCCAGCGACTGGTTGATCCAGGCGCCGTGGGCGTCGGTGACGCCGGCGAGCCGGTCGGTGTGCTCCGAGAGGTGGAGGCCCAGCTGGCCCGTGTGCCCCGAGAGGCTCGTCTCCAGCCGGTCGGTGTGGCCGTCGAGGCGTCCCTCCAGGCGCTCGGTGTGGCCCACGAGGTTGGCCGCCGACGCGTCGGTGTGCTGCTCCAGGTGAGCGGACAGGCGCTCGGTGTGCTCGCTCATGCTGCCGTTCAGGCGGTTGGCGTGCCCGTCCATCGCGCCGCCCAGCTGCGCGGAGTGCGCGGCGAAGGCGTCCGTCAGCCTCGCCTCCATGTGGGCGGTCTGCTCACTCAGCGCGGAAGCCATCGCCTCCGGGTGCTGGCTGATCCCGCGCTGCAGGCGGGCGGTGTGCCCGTCGAAGGTCGTGTCGAGCCTGGCGGTGTGCTCGCCCATCGCCCCACCCAGGCGCTCGACGTGTGCGTCCACGGCGGCGTCCATGCGGGCGACGTGGCCGTCCACGGTGGCCGCGAAGCGCTCGATGTGTCCGGAGACGGCGGCGCCGAGGTGCTCGACGTGACCGCCGATGACGTCCGTCAGGCGCCCGGTGTGCCCGCCCAGCGCGGCGTCCATGGACCCCGAGTGCCCCGCGAGGCTCCCCTGGAGCTGCTCGGCGTGTCCGGAGACGGTGTCGCCGAGGCTCGCCGCGTGGCCGGCCGCGGCCAGCCCGAAGCCGCCGATGTGGCCGCTCAGCGCGCCATCCAGCGCGCTCACGTGGCCGCCGGTGGCGTCGCCGAAGCGCATCACGTGCTCGCCGACCGCGTCGCCCAGGTGCTGCACATGGACGCCGAGGGTCTCACCGAGGCTGCCCGTGTGCCCAGTGAGCGCGCCGCCGATGCCCGCGGTGTGGCCCGAGAGGGCGCCTCCGACGGCCGCCGCGTGGGTGGTGAGCCGGCCGTCCAGATCCGCGGTGTGGCTCTTCAGCGCATCCAGCAACCAGGCCGTGTTGTCGCCGAGGTCCACCCGGATGCGATCCGAGTGCTCGCCCATGCGGGCCGCGAGCCCCTCGGTGTGGGCGCTCAGATCGCCAGCCAGCCGATCGGCGTGGCCATCCATGCGCTCGGCCAGCGCGTCGACGTGGCCGGAGAGGTGCCCGGTCAGTCGATCGGTGTGTCCGTCGAGGCTGGCGTCCAGGTGCGCGGTGTGGCTGTGCAGCGCGCCGCCCATGGCGACCGTGTGTCCGGTCATGGCGGCGGACAGCGTGGTCGTGTGCACGCTCATCGACGTGTCGAGGGTCGCGTTGTGGCTGCCGAAGGTCTCGGCGAGGGCGGCCGTGTGCACGCCGAGCGTGTCATCGAAGCTCTGAGCGTGCCCCCCGAAGGCGGCGGTGAGCTGCTCCGCGTGCCCCGCGTTGGCGAACTGGAGGAGCGCTGTGTGCTCGCTCAGCGCGTGAGCCAGCGCGCCGGTGTGCTCGGTGAGCGCGCCCTCGAAGCGATCGGCGTGGGCCGAGAGGTTGGCGTCCATCCGGTCGGCGTGGCTGTTCAGCACGTCCTTCATCACGCGCGGCAGGGCCTCGATGGCCTCGACGATGCGATCGGGCATGACGGCCAGGGTCTCGCGGACCCCGGCGAGCTGCTGCTCCAGGCGAGCGGCCTCGGTTGGCGGGCGGCTCTGGCGCACCTTCCGACGCAGGCTCACCGCCTCATCATCCAGCAGGTTGTCCAGCCCGGCGAGGCACAGCGAGAGGGCCAGCGAGGCCCAGATGCCCGCGATGGAGGTGCCGAAGGCCGTGCCCAGCCCCGAGAGGGGGCCGGTGAGCAGCGCGGCGATGTCCGTCAGCGCGCCGCCCCCGAGGGCGCTCAGCGCGCCGCCGACCGCCGCGGCGAGGCCGCCGAAGGTTCCCAGGAGCCCGAGCAACACCAGCGCGCCAGGGACCGGTCGGGCCCTGGCGAGCGGATCACCGATCACCTCCTCCACCAGATCCCTGGCGGAGGTCTCGGCGGCGTCCGCGCCGGAGGCGGCCGCGATCACGGCGGCCTCCCGCTCGGCCGCGCCCTCACCGGCCCGCGCGGCCGCGAGGCCGGCGTAGATGAGACCTGCGGCCATCCCAGCGCACCAGAGGCCGCCGACGAGATCGCCGCTGACGGCGTACCAGCCGCCCACACCCAGGGGCCCCGCGAGGCCCACCATCCACAAACGTCTCATCGTCCACCTCCGGGTGCGACCAACGAAGCGAAGCCGGTCTCTGCCGCCTCCGCCGCCAACTCAACGAACAAGCTCAGGAACGACTCGACCCCACCGGGATCGTCCGCCGCTCGCTGGCTCACCTGCTCCGCAAGATCATTCCAGAGCGCTGTCTCTCCCCGCCGCAGGTAGGCGCCCATGCGGGCGGCCCCCTCCTCGGTCGAGAAGCGCATCAAGCTGCGCCGCACCCAGAGCATCACGGACTCCACCGTGCGCCGGGCCGCGCGGGTCGGCTCCTCGCCGCTCACCAGCCGGCTGTCAAACTCCGCGAGGGAGCTCTCCAGCCTCGCCGCCGCTTCCCGTCGCCAGTCGGCGAAGGCCGCCGGCTCAGGCGGCGGCGGGGGCTCGGGGTCCATGTGAGGCAGGTCCAGAGAGCGCAGATCGTCTCCGAGCCGAACCATCAGGTCAATCGCGTCGTCGTTGTTGACGCGGTCCCCCATGGGAACAGCGGCCAGCAGGTCATCAGCCATACTTCATGTCCCTTAGCACCGGGCCTCTTGCCAGGTCAAGAGATGGAAGTGTAGGCCATTCTCGGGGTTCAGGTGAAAGATAAGGTCAAGGCTGTGCGTTCAATGTACGCTTGAGAAGAGTGTCAGGAGGTTCCCACCGATGCGAAACAAGACCGCGCTACTGCTGATAGGGGTCGCTGGGGCGGCCACATGGTTCGGCCGACCGGCCCAACCCGACCGCCCCGGAGACGCCGACTACGAGACGATCACAACCCACACGACCCAGAGCGGCGTGGTGGTCTTCGACCTGCAGGACGGCACCAGCGCGGACGAGATCGCCCGGTTCTCCGCGAAGTACGGGCTGGACCTCGCCTACAGCTCCCCCGTGAGCGAAGACGAGGCCCTGCTACGCGGCCACGTGACCGACATTGACGCGGTGCTCTCGGCGATCGAGGGCGATCCCCTGGTCGAGGCCGCCGAGCCCGTCATCCAGATGGAGATGTTGGGCTACCCCAACGATCCCATGTGGGACAAGCAGTGGAACATGCAGAAGATCGGCGCCCCGGTCGGCTGGCGCGCTGGCGCCGGCGCTGGCGTGACGGTCGCGGTGATCGACACCGGCGTCACGGTCGTCGAGGATCTCGAGGGCGTCAAGGTCGCCGAGGGCCGCACCTTCGTGCCCGGGACCAAGTCCGCCGCCGACGATCACGGGCACGGCACCCACGTCGCCGGCACCATCGCGCAGGCGACGAACAACGGAAAGGGCGTCGCCGGCGTGGCCGCGCGCGCTGAGATCGTGCCCTACAAGGTGCTCTCCAAGTCCGGCTACGGCTCCTCCGACTGGGTCGCGGCCGCGGTCGACGAGGCGGTGGATCAGGGCGCGGACGTCATCAACATGTCGCTGGGCGGCGGCAACTCCAAGGTGCTCAAGATCGCGGTCGAGAAGGCTGTCGCGAAGGGCGTCATCGTCGTCGCCGCCGCCGGCAACTCCGGCAAGCGCGGCGTGGGCTGCCCCGCCAACGTCGAGGGCGTGGTCGCCGTCAGCGCCACCGGGCCCGACGACTCGATCACCTGGTACTCCACCTACGGACCCGAGGTCGAGATCGCCGCCCCCGGCGGTGACCTGAAGAAGGGCAAGGACTTCGGCATCCTCCAGGACACCATCGACGGCAAGAACGGACACGCCTACCAGGCCTTCCAGGGCACCTCGATGGCGACCCCGCATGTGGCTGGCGCCGCGGCGGTGATGCTGAGCATGGGCCTCGACGCGGACTCCGCGATCGACGCGCTGCTGGACTCGGCCAAGGATCTCGGCGGCGAGGGCGTCGACGAGAAGTACGGCCATGGCCGCCTCGACGTCGCCGAGGCCGTCAAGACGGTCTCCATGGAGCAGCACGGCCTGCTCTTCCTCATCGGCGGCCTGCTGGCCGGCGCGCTGTCCTGGCTGGCCCGCATCCGCGGGACCGCTGGCTTCACCATGGCCGCGGCTGGCGCCGTGACCGCGGGCGGCCTGTTCTTCCTGCCGCTCATCCCCGGGCTCCCCGGCGGCCTCGCGGTGGACCTGCTCTCCCGCGGCCTCGTCACCTGGCCTTCGGTGCTCGTCGGCGCCGACTGGGTGCACTTCCCGCTGTGGCTGAGCGCGCTCCTCCCCGCTGGACTGGCCTTCTTCTTCGGTCCCACCCGAACCTTCGGGCCCCTGGTCGGCGGCATCTGCGCGGGCTTCGCGGGGAGCCTGCTCTACGGGGCGGCCTCCGGTACGCTCAACCCCTGGTGGCTCAGCTGGGGCTTCGACGCCCTGTGGCTGTCCCTGAACGGCACGTTCAGCCTGCTCGCGGGCATGGCCGTCGCCGGCATGTACAACATGCGCCGGGGTCGCTGAGATGGAGCTCAAGGGCACACTCGAGCGACAGTTCTTCGGCGGTGAGATCTGGGTGCTGAACACCTCGGATGGGGTCTACCACCTGAAGGGGAAGATCCCCGGCAAGCTCGAAGGCCAGCGCGTCAAGGTCAAGGGCGCCCCCGCCGCCACCGACGTGAGCTTCTCCATGGTGGGTGAGATCTTCGACGTGAAGCGCATCGAGAAGGCCTGACCCAGGGTCTGTTCAGCCGGGCTCAGCCCTCTCGCCGACGCCGCGCCAGCCCGACCAGCGCCAGGAGCCAGACGGCTCCGGCGCCACCGGGGACCGCGCCGCAGGCGCGCCCGGGGTACTCAGGACCGATCGTGTCCTCATCCAGCAGGCTGAAGTAGGCCGTCAGCGACCAGTCGCTGACGGCCCCTTCTTCGTCAGCGGCCCTGGCGCGCCAGCCGTAGCCACCGGCTGACAGCTCGACCACCGAGACCGTGTCCCCGGCGCCCGTGGCCTCGAAGACCACCGCGCCGCCATCCGAGGTCCACACCTCGTAGTCGTAGCTCAGCGCGCCGCCCTCCGGGTCGACGGCGCCGGCGACGATCAGCGTCACCTCGGGCCCCTCCAGGATGGCCCCCTCTTCGGGCCCGGCGGCCACGGGCGCCGACGGCGCGAGGTTGCCGCCGCCGATCTCGAAGTCCGCGGTCGCCCACGCCGAGAGGGCGAGCCCGTCGTCCGCGGCGACCCGCAGGTACCACAGGTCCGACCCGGTCAGATCCGCCTCGGGCGTCCAGCTCGTCTCGCCGCTGCCGTCCGAGAGCACGAGCGCGGTCTGCAGCACCTCGGAGTCGAAGCCCGGCGTATCGTCCAGCTCGAACCAGTGGCCGACCGCGGCCCCCTCGGGGTCCACGCCGTCGGCCACCACCACCGTCGGGCGGGCCTCGTCGAGCTGCTCGCCGTCGGTCGGCTCCAGAATATCGGGCGCGCCGGGCGGCAGGTTGTCGGTGACCGCCACAAAGCAGAGGGTCTCCGTCAGCTCACCCTGGAGGCCGTGCTCATCCGTGGCCCAGGCGCTCCAGCAGAAGGCGCCGTCATCGAGGATCACGGGAGGCGCGACGGTGACCGTCTCGCCGTCGTTGACCTCGGCGTCGAAGGTTCCCAGCTCGGCGCCGCCGTCGTACTCCAGCAGCACGGAGTGCACCAGCGCGTCCCGATCCCGATCCGTCGCGGGGCTCATCTCGAAGTCCGGCACCTCGGCGTCCACGGTGCCGCCCTCCCAGGGCCGTATCGGAACCGGCGCCGTGGGGGCCTCCTGGTTCGCGTTCAGGAAGACCTCCTGGGCTGGAGACCACTCCCCCCGGATCCAGCCGTCGTCGGCGCTCACCCGCCACCAGAAGGGGGTGTTCTCCTCCAGCCGCTCGTCGACCTGCCAGCTCGTGGTGCCCGGGTTCTCCGAGACCGCCCCGCTGTCCGCCAGCAGCGCGGTCAGCGCCGCGTCCTCATAGACCTCGAAGCGGTAGACCAGCGCGTCGCCGTCGCCGTCCGTGGTGTTCAGCGCTGTCAGCGTGGGGCGGTCGATGTCCGCCTCGTCGCCGTCCACCGGGCTCACGGGCTCGGGGATCCCCGGCCCGCCATACTCGAAGGGGTCGCTGCCGTTCAGGAACTCATCCAGGTTGCTGCGGCCGTCGCCGTCCGGATCCTCGCTGGCATCCCCGGGATCGCCCGGGTCCAGCCCGACGGACTCCTCCCAGGCGTCGATCATGCCGTCGTCGTCAGCGTCATCTCCGCCGACCGTGACGGTCCACTCCAGCCGATCGCTGCCGCCGTCGCCGTCGGAGACCTCCAGCCAGATCTCCCAGACGCCCTCTGCCGGCGGGGTCCAGCTCACGGCGCCGGTGCCGTCGTCCAGGCTGGCGCCGTCGGGCAGCGACGCGCTCCACGAGAACTCCTCGTCGCCGGGATCGGTGACCGTCGGCTCAAAGCTGTAGGCCAGCCCCGGGACGCCGGCGGCCTCCGGGGCGCCGCCGATGACCGGGTCCACATTGCTGATCACCGCGGTGTCGCTGACCTCCAGCGCCGCGTCACCGTCGGACACGGTCAGCGTCACCAGGTAGTCGCCGTCGTCCGCGTAGGTGTGACTCACCGCGTCGCCGCTGTCAGCGCCGCCGTCACCGAAGTCCCACTCGTAGGTCACGAGCCCGCCGCCGGGATCCTCCGCGACGGCCGAGAAGGCGATCGCGGCGCCCTCGGTGCCGCTGCCGACGGACAGCTCCAGCACCTCGGGGGGGGCGTTGGCGATGGTCACCTCCAGCGAGTCCTCCCCGATCGCGAGGCCATCATCGACCTCGCAGGTGACGGTCCAGACGCCGACGTCGGTGTAGGTGTGGCTCACCTCCGCGCCGACATCGACCGCGCCGTCGCCGAAATCCCAGGTGATGGTGAGCGAGTCGTCGCCCGGATCCTCGCCGAGGCAGGCGAAGTCCAGCGCCTCGCCCTCCGCGCCGGTCGAAGGCCCGGAGATCGTCGCCGTCGGCGCGGCGTTGGCGATGACCACGCCGGTCTCCAGCGTGTCGACGCCGCCGTCGTCGTCCGTCACGGTGAGGGTGACCGTGTAGAGCCCCTGGTCCGTGAAGGTGTGGGTCGCGTCGGCGCTCTCGCCGACCTCGCCGTCGCCGAAGTCCCACTCGAAGGTCAGCTCGTCGCCGTCCGGGTCCGCGGCGTCCGCCTCGAAGCGCAGCTCCTGGCCCTCCTCGGCCGTCCCGGTGACGTTGACCTCGTCGATCATCGGGGCCGCGTTGGTGATGACCACCAGCCCCTCGAAGGCCGTGCTCTCCCCCTCATCGTCCTCGCAGATGCCGGAGATGGGCGCGTCGGTCGGGCCGTCGTAGCCAGCCGCCGAGAACGTGGCCTCGCCCCCGGAGGCGTCGTCGTTGTCGCCGTCGTCGTCCAGATCCCAGAGGCAGGTCACCTCGCCGCCGTCCGGGTCGACGGCGCTCAGGGTCAGCAGCGCCTCACCACCCGCCTCGACCTCCCAGTCCCCCACCGTCACCTCAGGCGGCTGGTAGACCGCGTACTGGAGCGCGCCCATCAACAGAGAGCGGACGTCGCTGTCCGTCAGGTCCACCCGGTAGATGGTGCCGCCGCCGAGCTCGTAGCCGCCGAGCCAGGCGAACTGGACGACCCGCCCGGCCTCGAACGTCGCGGCCATCGCCGCGGGCTTCTCGACGCCCGAGTCCGTCCAGGTGATCGGTGCGTCGGCGCTGCTGGTGCCGCTCAACATCACCAGATCGGCCACGCTGAAGGTGTCGCCGGTGCTGTAGTCGGCCGCGATCGGAGCGGTGTCGTCGACGACCGTGAAGTCCGTGGTGCCGAGCACCGCCGCGCTGTAGCTCAGGAGCAGCAGGTCCGCGGCGGAGGCGTGGTAGCCGAAGCTGTGGGCCGCGAGGCTCGTGTCCCCGAAGAGCACGAGCCCTCCCCCCTCCTCCACGTAGGCGGTGAGCGCCGCCTGACCCTCGGCCGGCATCTCGTCGGGGTTGGCGTCGAAGCCGTCCAGCCAGATCACCGCGTCGTAGTCCCCCAGCGCGATGCCCGAGGCGTCGCCGCTGAAGTCCTGCTCGTAGACGCCGCCGTCGGAGGACAGGGTCACCGTGTGGCCGGCGCCCTCCAGCAGCGAGACGAGCGCGGCGGTGTCAGGGCCGTCATCGTCCAGGATGAAGACCGAGAGCTCACCAGCACTCGCCAGGCCCGGCAGGAGCCCCAACGATAGGGTCGCTACAAGTCGGAAACTCCGCACGCACCACCTCCGCGGTGCATGAGAGGGTATCCCGGTTGCGAGCGAACCGGCGCGGAACTACTCGTCCAGCTCCGCGGGCGGCAGCGTCTGGAGCTCCTCAATCAGGCCCTCCACTCGAACCAGCAGGGCGTCGATCTCATCGGCGTTGGGGGATCCCTTCAGCTTGCTGAGCGCGGCGCTCTGGACCTTGACCAGCGGCTCGACGTCCGGCTCCACCTCGCGGTTGACCGCCATCAACGCGTCCACGACCTCGATTGCGATGGCGGCGTTCTCGTCGTCACCGAGCTGGCGCAGGCGATAGTCGATTGCCTTCCAGGCCGGCCGCGCCTTGTTGGACCACTGGGGGTACGGCGCGTGGCGGCGAGCGTTGGCGGCCGCCGCGGCGGGGTGGATGTAGGGCGCCTCGTCCTCGGAGGCGCTGCCCTCCCGGGAGGTGCCGTCATCCTCAACCTTGGAGTTGGTGCTGTTGGACGCGCTCGCGTCACCGTCATCGACGTGCTCGATGCGCGCCTGGGTGTTTCGCTCGACCGGCTCGGCCTCCGGCACGTCGATGTCCAGATCGCCACTGGGGAACAGGGCCACAGCGGCGCCGATCGCGACTGCCACGGCGATGCCGAACGTGAGGGTACGGTTCATGGGAACTCTCTCTCCTTGACACCCGGTGGTACGCACCGGGTGTCAGAAACCCGTGTCACCTTTCTTCACGGCGAGGAATACACCGCGCCGCTACTCCAGGTTGCGGTAGATGCCGACCACGGAGGTCTTGTCATCTCCACCCATGTTGGCGGTGAGGCCGACCTTGGGGGGCGTGCTGATCTGATAGTCCCCGCTGCGCCCCTTCATCTGGTTCCAGATCTCCACCACCTGCTTGACGCCCGTGGCGCCGACGGGGTGACCGAAGCCGACGAGGCCGCCGCCGGTGTTCACCGGGAGGCTGCCGTCAATCTCAGTGGCGCCATCACGCCCCAGCGCGGCGCCCTGGCCCGCCTCAGCGAAGCCGAGCGCCTCGTACATCATCAGCTCGGTGACCGTGAAGCAGTCGTGGACCTCCGCGACCTGGATCTCGTCGGCCTTGACGCCAGCGGCGGCGTAGGCGCGGCCCGCGGCGGCGGCGGTGGTGGTCAGCGCGGTGAGATCCCCGTCCTCGTAGAGGGAGGAGACGGCGTGTCCGGCGCCGATGAGCTCAATGGCGTCGGACTCGGGGATACCGAGGGCCTTCAGGCCATCCGCCGACACCAGGAACATGGCGGAGGCGCCATCGGACACCTGGGAGCAGTCCGACACCTTCATGTAGGGGCCGAACTCCTCGTTGGTCAGGAAGGCGGGGTTGCCGTTGCCGGCGGCCCGCGCCGTCTCCATCGTCATGGTCTTGGCGCGCATGTGCGCCTTGGGGTTGCGGTTGGCGTTGCCGTAGGCCTTCACCGCCATGCGCCCGATGTCCTCCTCGCTCACACCGAACGCCTCGCGGTAGTGCTTGGTCCGGCGGGCGAAGAGCGCGGGGAAGGTGAAGTCATCGATGCCGCGCTGGCGGCTGTAGTCCGCCGCGCGGGCGAGGTAGTCGCCGCCGACGCGCGCCGACGCGGTGGTCTGGACCTCCACGCCGGCGACCAGCACCACGTCGGAGCCGGCCTTGATGCTGTCGACGCCGGCCATCATGGCCAGACCGCCCGAGGCGCAGGCGCCCTCGACCCGCATGCTCGGCTTCAGCTCCAGCGCGGGGTGAACACCAGCGAGCGCGGCGCCCAGGTGTCCCTGGTTGACGAACAGCTCACCGACGAAGTTGCCGACGTAGGCCTTGTCGACCCGCTCGAGCGCGACCTTCGTGTTCTCGGAGGCGTCGGTGACCGCCTGGGTCAGCAGCTCCCGCAGCGTGGGGTTCTCGCGAACGCCGAAGTCCGGGTGGCGCTTCCAGATGAAGTCAGGGTGGCCCTTACCAATAAACGTGGTGTTGGCGCCGCCGACGATGAAGACCCTGCGATCCATGCTCACTCCTTGAATCGGAACTCATTCCGTCACGGAGCGAATGTAATCACTCACGGGAGTGATGGGAGCCTGAAGCCCCCTCCTCAAGACACTCGGAGGGGACCTGTCATGGGCTCAGGGGCCTCCCGGTCTCAGCCCGCCTTGCTGATCGGGCGCTGCTCGGTGAGGATGCGCTCGACCTCGGGGTGCAGCTGGTACAGCGTGATGACGGTCCCGAAGGTGTTCTTCCACTGACGGACCCGCTCGCGGCTGACGCCGAACTCATTGGCGATCGTCTGCCCGCTCTCGTTGGCGGCCAGCGCCTCAAGCAGGCGCCGAAACCTTCGTCGACCGTATGTCTTGATGAAGTTTCGAGCCACCCGCTCGCGACTCTTGGGTGATGCGACAGCCATTGGAACTCCCTGGCGATGAAACTTAAAGGTCCGGGTGAGGGGCCTTCGATCCCGCGGGGCGATGTACGCCCCGATCTGCATCTTAGGGGGGCTCAGTTGACGTGTCAATCCCATCGGGTAAAAGGCGGACATTTGTTGGTATCCACATAAAATCAATAGGAAACTTTTTCTTAAAGTATTACTTTAAGTGCTGCTTCGAGCTCGTGATCCTCGAGATCCCCGCGCCCCCACGCGACATAGAGCGCCTCGACCTGAGCCAGCCCGCGGCGTGCCTCCAGGCGCCTCCGATGCAGCTCGCCGACGAGGGAATCGAGCCGCTCGCGCAGCTCTGGGCCCGGATCGGGGACCTCGATCGCCGGGAGCGCGTCGGGCCGCGCCCGGGGTCGGGTCTGGCCGCCGGTGGTCTTCAGCTGCTCCCGCACGAAGGGCGAGCGCAGGGCCAGGAGGGCGAAGAACGGCTCGCGCTCCGCGCGCAGCGGAATCCACTCGCTGCTGCCGACAAGCGCCCCCGGCATGCCGTCCCGGGGGCGGGCGGCGACGCCCACGTTGTTCAGATAGGGCCGCATCCGACCAAAGAGCAGATCCCCCTCCGAGAAGGCGGCCTTAGCCTGCCCCGACTTGAAGTCGCGCCCCGAGCGCGCTCTGGCCCCGGCGACCTCGCCGGTGGTCTTGTCCAGATCCGCGAGATCAATCTCGGTGAAGCGAGCGTCCGGCGCGGTCGTGGGGTCCAGGGTTCCGCCGGCGGGGCGCACCAGATCGCCCAGGGTGAGCTTTCGGCGCTCGGCGGCGATGGAGCTTCGATCCAGGTGCGCGCCCGGCGTCCAGTCCCCTCCAGGCGCCACCCAGGCGGCGTCGAGCCCGCGCACACCGGCGCTGCTGCCCGCCGCCCCGCTGTCCCCTGCCCCGCCGATGAACCGCGTGAGCTGCGCGAAGTCGTCGCCCGCCGTGGGCCGGTAGTCCGCCCGGGTGGGGTCGTACCCGGGGTCGGTGATCCGCGCCATGAGCTGCCGCGCGGTTGCGGCCGGGCGGCGGCGCAGCAGGACGAGGCAGGCCCGGGTGGCGGTGCCGCCGAACGGACGGAACACCCCCTCCGGCAGCGCGATCACGGCCTCCCGGGTGAACCGCCTGTCCGCCCAGGCCCGGGCGATCTCCCCCGAAGGGTTGGCGGCGACCGACCAGGGGAGCACGGCGCACAGCCGGCCGCCGGGCTTCAGCATGCGCCAGGCGGCCTCCAGAAAGAGCTGGTCGGAGACCATCGAGGTGCGCCCCCGCCCGAGCTCGTACTCTCCGAGCAGCGCCGGATCACGGATCACCACCGAGAACGGCGGGTTGGCCAGCACGACGTCGACGGGCTCCAGCAGGGGCGGTCTGAACAGCCTGAACAGATCGCCGCGCTGTACCGCCTCGGGCCGAGCCCCCTGGAGCGCGAGGTTGATGCGCGCGAGGCTCACCAGATCCGGATCGATCTCCACCCCGTACACCGAGGCGCCGCGCCCCGCGGCAGCGACCAGGAAGCCGCCGGCGCCGCAGGCCGGATCCAGGACCTGATCCCCGGGGGCAATCTGCGCCAGGGATACGGCGAAGTCCACGACCGGTCTCGGCGTGAAGTACTGGCCGGCGCGCCCCTTGAAGAGGTCGGTGAAGAAGCGCTCGTAGGCGAGCCCGAAGAGGTCCAGCTCGCCGGTCAACGGGAGGCGGGCCAGGTCCGCCTCAAGCGGCGCGTCCGGCCCCTCAGGCACCAGGGCCCGGGGCAGCTCCAAGCGCTCCGCGAGGTGCCGACAGAGGGCGGTGAAGGCCGCGCGTCCGGTCAGCCCGCAGGCCCGCAGACGATGCTCGGCAGCGGTCAGCTCCCTGGCGAAGCGCCGCGCGGTGGCAGCGCTCGCCTCAGCCACGCTCGTCAGCGAAGGGCGGGCAGCTCACCACGGCCTCCACCTCCCCAGCGGCGGTGCGCAGGGTCACCTTCCCGGCCTCGATGGCGGCGTTGCGCAGGATGGCGAGCCCCAGGCTCTCCCCGCCGACGGCGGCGGCGCTGCTGACCGTTCCGACGACCTTGTCCCCCAGGAGCGCCTCGGCCCCCGCGATCTCGGCGCCTCCAGCAGCCCGCAGCCCCGCGAGCCGCTTGTTCACCCGCCCCATGGTGTCCATGCGGTTGATGACCTCCTGGCCGAGGTAGCAGCCCTTGTCGAAGGCGAGCAGCTCGTCCCGCATCCCCAGCTCGTGAGCGAAGGTCTTCTCCCCCACGTCCGCCGGATAGCGGGGCTTGCCCGCGGCTACGCGGGCGGCTTCGAGGGCGCTCAGCCCCGCGGCCGTCGCGCCGGCGGCCAGCAGCGCGGCCCAGGTAGAGGCTGCCGCCGAGGCAGGCACCATCAGATCGAAGCCACCTCCGCCGCAGCGGTCACGGACCATCACGCTGACGCCGTCCGCCTCAACGAACTGCGCCTCGGGGACCGGCAGCCCGGCCGCGGCGAGCAGCCCGGCGGCGCCCGGCCCCTGGAGGGACAGCAGCGTGCGCTCGCCGCCCAGATCCTCCACCTCCACCTCATCCATGATGATGTAGCGATCGAGGCGCGCGAAGAACCACGCGAAGTCCCGCCCCTCCAGCGTCACATAGAACCGGTCCGGATCGGCGCCAGCGCAGTACAGCTCCGCCACCGCGAGCAGGCGCCCCTTCAAGTCCGCCAGCGCGTTTCGGTTGCCCTGACCGGGCTGGAGGCGCCGGAGGTTGTTGGTGAACATGCCGTTGCTGAAGCGCCGGCAGTCGTCTCCGCTGATGAGCGCCAGGCCGACGTGAGCCAGATCGAACAGCGCCGCGCCCCCCGTCGCCGCGGCGATCTCGGCGGCGACGTCGCCATAGCTCTCCGGGACACGACAGCCCTCCCAGCTCACCAGCGCCGCGCCGGCCGCGTCGTGCGCGGCTGAGAGGGGGCTGCTGCGGGGGGTAGGCGGGGGGCTCTCGCTCATTACTCGTCCTCGTCCGGCGGCGGCGGCGGAGGTATGTCCGCCGCTGAAGTGCTAACCGGAGGCGGCGGTGGCAGCGACGCGGAGTCCGCCGGTGGTGGCGGAGGCGACAACGGCGGGGGTGCAGCCGGCGGCATCACAGGCGGAACCGCGGGCGGCACGTCGAGCGGCGGGGGCGGCGCGACAGCCTCCGGGGCGGACTCAGCCAGCTCCGGGGGGGGCGCGAACAGTCCGGCATCGGCCGGCGCCGGCACCTCGTCAGTGGGCTCGTCCTCCTCCTCAAGCGGCGGCGGCTCGCCCATGAACGTGAGCGGCGGAGCCATGGGCGGCGGGAGCTCATCAGGCGTCCCCACGGAGGTGATCGGCGGGGGGCTGGCCGCTGGAGGCAGCGGCGGCGCGTCCCGCAGCTTGGGGGCGTGCGGGGGCTCGATCTCCAGCTTTGAGGAGACAAACGGCGGCGGAGAGACCGTGCCCTCCGTCATCGGCGGGGGCGGCTCCTCAAGGTTGACGGGCGAGAGCGCGTCCCTCGGGGCGTTGGGCGACACCGCCGGCGCCAGGACGTCCAGCGCGCCGGAGGTCGGCTTGGGGACCAGCGGCGGAGGCACCGCGGCCTCCGAGTCCGGCATGTCCCGGCGGAGCTGCGGCGCGTCAGCGCTGGGCTCGGCCTTTCGCTTGTTGCGGCGGCTGATGATGAAGGCGCCGCCGCCCAGGCCGATGAGGCCCAGAAACAGGCACGCGCCGCCACCGACCATCGCCATCGCGCCGACGGCCTCGTTGCCGCTGCGGGATCCGCTGGAGGCGCTGGCGCCGGAGCCGCTGGAGCCTGACGAGCCACTGGAGCCGCCATCGGTCGAGCCGCCATCGGTCGAGCCGCCATCAGTCGAGCCGCCGTCGGTCGAGCCGCCGTCGGTCGAGCCGCCGGAGGATCCTCCGCTCTTGCCGCTCTTGCCGCTCTTGCCGCTCTTGCCGCCTCGCCGCTGAGCTGCCGCGGGAGCAGCGAGCAGCAGCAGGGGGGCTGCCAGGAGCGCTCTGCGATCTGGATTCACGACGTCCTCCGGGGTGTCTTGGGTTGGTTACAGGCTCATCCGTATCCCGGCGCTCACACAGACCGCCATCTACGAGGCTCCCCACACCATGCAGCTGATGCCCCTGGTCGCTCCCGTGCTCGGCAACGAGCGTGTCGCCGAGGCCACCTCAACGCTGGTCGCGCTGGCGGAGTCCACGCCTCTGGGCGTCCGCGGATTCGCCGCGGTGGGCGGCGCGCTGCTGATCGTCGCCGGCGCACGCTTCTACAAGATCGCCGTGGCTGCCCCCGGCGCGATCCTGGGGATGCTGGCCGCGACCCACCTGCTCGCTGAGGCCGAGGAGATGACCCGGACCATCGCCGCGATCGGCGGAGCGGTCGTGGGCGCGATGATCACCGGGTTCGTGGAGAAGCTGGCCATCCGGCTCGCCGGGGCGCTCGTCGGTGCCTTCTTCGTCGACGCCCTCTGGCCGCTCGTCCAGACCACCGAGATGCCGGTGTGGGCGCCAGCGGCGGGCGCGCTCATCGGGCTCATCCTCTTCCCGGTGTTCTGGCGCGTGGCCCTGAAGTTCATCACGCCATTCCTCGGCGCGCTCTGCATCGCCTACGCCGCGGGCTATCCGCACCACCCGCTGCTCATCGGCGGGCTGACGATCGTGGGCGCGCTCATCCAGCTCAAGGCCTTCTCGGGCGACGATGATGAAGACTGAGCTGGACTGCTCCGGGCTCAAGCAGCCTCCTGGGGGCGCTCAGTCCAGAAAGGCGCTGATGTCTTCGAGGAACCAGGTCCGACCGAAGAACTCCTCATCGGCTGAGCCCTGCATCTCCCAGAGCACCTTGCCGTCCGGGGCAATCTCCCGCAGCAGGCCCTCGGTGCCCCAGTTGACCAGCGTGTTGCCGCCGGGCAGCCGGTGGGCCTCGCCCAGCGCGCGGGCGTGCAGCTCCTCGCCCCGGCCGTAGGACCAGATCTCGGAGAGCTGGCGGCTGTCGGGGTCCACGGCGTACTCGACCGCCCAGGTCTCCAGGCCGTCGTTGCCGGTGCCGCTGGAGGTCATCAGCAGCGTGCCGGCGTCGGTCCAGTGCACGCCGTGCTGGTAGAGGAAGCCGCTCCCCTCGACGTCATAGCGCTGATCCTCGCCGCCGAACTCACGCAGCACCTCGCCCGAGGCCCGATCGATCTCGATCACCGTGCTGATGTTGCGGAAGCTGATGAGGTAGCTCTGCGTCTTGGCGTTGTAGTAGAGCGCGTTGCCGTGGGTCCAGTCGTGGCCCTGCGGGTAGTGGTTGCTGCTCCAGTTGGCGTGCTCGGTGATCTCGAAGTGCTCCCAGACCGTGAACACCTGGGTCACCGAGCCGTCGGGGTGCACCTCGATCAGACGATCGCCGACGACCCCGCCGTACTCTTCGGTCTCCCGAACATCCACGGCGAGGTAGGCGACCGTGCCGTCGGGCAGCTCGGTGAAGGTGTGGTGGGCGCTCTCGGTGCGGATGGACTCCGCGAGCCCGCCGTCGATGCCGAGCCGGTTGACCGCGCCGATGTCGATGGTGCGATCCTCGGCGAACTCGTTGTAGAGCAGGTGCTGCCCGTCGAGGGCGGGCGCCACCACCGGGGTCAGCACTCCCGCCGGGCCGTCGTGGCGCCAGAGGATGTAGCCGTCGCGATCGGCGATGAAGAGTGAGGAGCCCTCACCCAGCAACGCTCCGAGGATGTACCCCTCCGCCACCTGCTCCGCGTGGAGGGTGACGGGGAGGCGATCGAGCTCAGCTGCGCAGCCCGTGAGAAGCAACAGGGATATCACCGCCGTAGTTCCTCTCCGGTGCGATCCTACTCCACATACTCCATAACGCCGAGGAAGGGAGGGGCCGGGTTGATACAGGTGGTGCAGCGCAGCGCGAGCACCCAGGTGCCGTCTCCGGTGAAGCCCGCGAAGGACTGACCGTCGCTGGACACCATGTCGAGCAGCTCAAAGCCAGCGAGGCCCGAGATGTCCTGTTGATACATCTCGTCCGCCATCCCCTCCAGGTTGAGGAAGTCCCCCTCAAGCTCCGAGAGATCCTCTTCGTACCAGGCCAGCATCAGCTGATCCAGCTCGGAGAGCTTGATCTCGCTGCCGGTGCCGGCCGTGGTGAGGTTGATCCAGGTCGCGTAGTGCGAGTCGGCCTCGCCCACCTGGACGCGCTCGGCGCTCTCCAGATCGACCGTGTAGTCCAGGCTCGCCGAGTCGGAGGCGAGGTAGATGGTGTGGTTGTCCGAGGCGTCGTCGACCACGAAGAAGCCGAGCCCGCGGTAACCGACGACGTCATCATCCGCGGCGTTCAGCAGGTAGCCCGGGCCCGAGTAGATCTCGGCGTCGGGATCGATGATGGCGCCCAGGAAGTCGAAGTCGCTGATCGACGCGGCGGTAGCATCGTTGTCGTTGTCGTAGGTGACGTAGCCGGTCACCCAGGACTGGAGCAGCGCGTCCGCGTTGATCGCGTCCAGCAGCTCCGGCACGGTCTTGGAGCCGTAGCGGACGACCTGGAGGTGATCCACCTGGGTCGCCGGGTCGATGTCACGGCCCAGCAGATCGGGGCTGAGCCCCGACCAGTCCACGGTCATCTCGCCGGGTCCAACGACCTGGGCGTCCGCAGTGATGGTGCTGCTGAAGGCATAGTTCTGAGCGTCGGTCAGCGGCTCCAGGGCGTAGTCATCGCCCTTTCCGTCGCAGCCCAGCGCAAAAGCGAGCAGGATCATGGTCTCTCTCCTCCGGCTCACTCGCCGGTGTAGATGTCTCCGAGCAACTCGACGTGGCCGAAGAAGTTGCCCGCGGTGGCGCCCAGCTCCCAGACGACCTCATTGTCGGCTGTGACCTCGCGGATGAGGCCGCCTGAGCCCCAGCTGATGAGGGTGTTTCCGTTGTCCTGGCGACGGGCCTGGCCCAGGGCGAAGGCCTGGAACTTTTCGCCGACGCCGTTGGACCACACCTCGGTCAGCGCGCCGCCGCCGTAGTCGACCGAGTACTCGATCTGGTAGGTCTCGTAGCTGGGGCCGACGCCGAGGGAGCTGCTCATCAGCAGGTTCCCGTCATCGGTCCAGGTGGTGTCGTGCTGGAAGCTGAAGCTGGTGGAGCCGGCCGCCGGTCGGATCGCCGCGTCGGTGCCGTAGCCCCCGTCGCCGGAGAACTCCGCGACGACCTCGCCGCTGCTGGCGTCGATCTCGAGGATGACGTCCAGCCCGCCGAAGGAGAACAGGTACGTGGGGCCGCCAGTCGTGGGGCTCACCTCGTAGTAGTTCAGGGCGTTGCCGTGGGTCCAGTTGTTGCCCTGGGGGTAGAAGCCGTCGTCCCAGAGGTCACCCTCCTGGACGGGCAGGTAGTCCCAGGTGCTGAAGAGCTCGGAGATGGCGCCGGTCGCCGGGTCCACCAACCAGATGGCGTCGCCGACGGCGGTGAAGCCCACGAGGTCGGCGTCGTCGGTGTCCTCGGCGGTGACCTCGCGGATGTCCGCGTAGACATAGGCGAGCACCCCATCCGGGCCCTGCTCGAAGGTGTGGTGGGCCCAGTCGGTGTCGTAGGCCTCGACGGACTCACCGGTCAGGCTCTCCCGGTAGATGGCGCCGATGTCATTGTCCCGATCCTCGGAGAACTCGTTGTAGAGGATGTCGTTGCTGCCGTTGGCGAAGGTCATCACCGGGTTCAGCTTCGGCGAGCCCTCAAGCTCGCGGTACCAGAGGTAGTCCCCGCTCTCTCGCTCGATGACGAAGAACGCCGGCTGACCGCCGAGGGCCACCCCCGCGAGGTAGGGCTTGTCGGAGACCTGGGCGGCGTCGTAGACGCCGATCTCCATGCTGGGCACGGTCGCGGGCAGGTTGTTGGTGGTGACCTCGCCGGGGCAGACCTCACCCGAGGCGTGCACGATCTCGTAGGTCAGGCTGGAGATGGAGGGCACGCCGAGGATCGCCGCGCTGTGAGAGGTGCCATCGGAGACGACGTCCTCGAAGCTGTTGGCCAGGTCGCCCTTGCCCCAGCTGATGGTCGCGGTGTCGGCGTCCGGCGTCGTCCAGGAGAACTCCAGGATGGTCGCGACGTTGGCGCTGGAGGCTACGGTGAGCCCCTCACAGTATTCGTTGACGCCGGTGTCGGAGTCCTTCCCGTTGCAGCCGGCGGCCAGCGCCGCCAGGGGGATGATCCAGGCTGTTCTCACGTGCCGTCTCCTCTCAAATTGCTCAGGCGGAGTCTTTCGCGGAACCCTCAGAGCCGCCACCGGAATCCACAGCCGCGTCGGGCCTGGGGAGTTCGAAGGCGTCATAGAAGAAACCGCAGTCCGCGATGATCGTGTCGCGATCGAGGCCAAACCTGGCCAGATCGTACTTGTGCTTTGACTTGTAAGTCCGCTGCCGCTCGGCCACCCGCTCAATCTCAGCGGCGAAGGCGTCGCCGGGCTCGTGCTCCACGAACGCCAGCAGCTCGGCCATCAGCCCGTCAAAGTCCGCCATCATGCGGTGGTACTGGACCACCATGACGTTCTCTGGGGGGAACCGGCCGGCGGTGTAGTCGTCCGAGAAGCGCCGCATCAGCTCCACCAGGGCCGCGTAGAGGCGGCTCAGGTACCTGGCGCGCAGGGCCTCCGGCTGGCTCCAGAAGCCGAAGCGCTTGTCGAGCACCCCGGTGACCAGGCTCATGGCGGAGGGGATGACCGCGAGCGGATCCCGCGCCATGTAGAGGATGCGGGCGTCGGGGTAGCGGTGCAGGAAGGTGTTGAGGCGCGGCCCCAGCGAGAAGAGCTTGGCCAGCACCCGCGTGCCGCCGTGGCTCACCAGGTTGCGACGCCAGATCCGGTCGAGCCAGTCGTAGTCCCGACCGGAGGTGTCCCGCTTGTGGGGGTCGAAGAGCGCCTGGTAGTCGTCCTCGGCCCAGGCGAGGATGAACCCGAAGAGGAAGAAGCCGTCGAAGTAGCGGAAGAGCAGGGAGACGTCGTCCGTCTCGACCGAGCTCAGGCTGGTCTCGTGGGCCGCCGTGGAGTGGTGCCGCGCGGGGCTGACCTTCTCCAGGAAGGGCACGAAGGGCTTCAGCAGCTTCTGCAGCGCGATGCTGGGGTACAGCATGCCCAGCAGCTGGAAGCCTGTACCGACACCGTGCTCCACGAGGAAGCGGTGCAGGAAGGTCGTCCCGGTCCGTGGGTTGCCCACGATGACGATGGGCCGCTCAACCTTCGTGCGGTTGAGCTTTGGGAACAGGATGGGGTCCAGCGCCATGCCGACGGCGACGCTGGTCCGCAAGATCCCGAAGAGCGCACCGGTGGCGATGGGTGAGAGCCACTCACCGAACGTGCGCCCCACGGTTTGATAGCCGAGGGAGGCGCGCTGAACGATGTTCACGGGACACTCCTGAGCGGTTGGGGTGTGCCCGTGACGGGGTCATGGGAACACCCCAACAGGGCGCCCCGATTCGGTCCTACTCGGTGCGAACGTAGGGCAGCAGAGCGAGATGACGGGCGCGCTTGATGGCGACAGTCAGGCGACGCTGCTGCTTGGCGTTCAGACCCGTGAGGCGGCGGGGCAGGATCTTTCCGCCCTCCGTGAGGAAGCGCTTCAGGGTGTCGGGATCTTTGTAATCGAAATTGCTGACGGTCCCACCACGGGGACGACGACCACGAAATGACATGGGTATACCTCCAAGACCCCCGCCAAGTAGCGCGGTCGATTCGACGGGGCAAGGTTCGGGGGAAGCTCATGCCCCTGCAATGACCCGGCCCCCGCTGATGGATCACGATCCGATCAGGATTCGAGCGAGATTCTCTCAGGAGAATTCAGCTCTCGAGGTGTCCCCGCAGCGCCTTGAAGGCGTAGCCCCAGGACTTCTCGAGGCCGGCCCGCGCCTCCTCGTCGCTCAGGACTTCCCCGCCGGAGTGCACCAGCGCGACCCGGGTCTCATCACCGTCACGGGCGATGTTGAAGCTCAGCCGGCCGCCGCGAGTGGGCGCCTTGCCGGTCGAGTCCCACTGAATCTCCAGCCGGGAGGTGGGGCGGTAGGTCAGGAAGATCCCGATCTCCTCGATGGGGTTGCCCTCATCGTCCTCGCTGACCAGCACGATGCGGCCACCCTTGCGCGCATCGACGCGAGCCGCATCGGCGTACCAGGACTCCCAGCCCTCGACGGTCGTGAGGGCGGCCCACACAGCGCGGGGGTTGGTGCCGATGTTGATCTGGCGACGGATGGACGACATTGAACCTCCTGCGAGTCCCCCCCATACTCCGCATCGGCAGCCACGGCACCTGAGGGTATGCTCCAAGGCATGATCCGGATGCTGTCCCCTGCCCTCCTCCCGCTGCTCTTGTTCGCCTGCGATACCAAGGAGGACACCGGCGGTCCCTTCGGCACCAGCGATACGACCGCTGGGTCCGACTCAAGCACCGACAGCGCCGACAGCGCCGACAGCGCTGACAGCGCTGACAGCGCTGACAGCGCTGACAGCGCTGACAGCGCCGACAGCGCCGATACCGCCCCCGCCCCCTTCGACGACGTCTGGTACGGCCTCATCGACGACGAGGGCTTCGGCACCGCGCTCGCGGGCGACGGTGACGCCCTCTACGCAGGCGCCCCCGGCAGCGGGAGCGCCTACCTGCTCTCCCCCAGCGGCGCCGTGGAGGTGGCGCTCGAAGGCGGCGGTCGACTGGGCGCGGCGCTGGCGCTGGACATCGACGGCGTGCTCTGGGCGGGGGCGCCGCTCAGCGGGGTCGGCGGCGCGCTGGTGAGCGACGGCGCGACCGTGTCCGGCGCCCCCGGCGCCGTGCTGGGTGGGCGCCTCATCCGGGCTGGCGATGGGCTCGCGAGCACCACGGCCCTCGGCGCGATCGCGGGGGACGAGGCGATCGACCTCGGCGTCCGCCCCGGCGGGCTGGCGTGGCTGAACGGCGGGCTGGTGACGGGCACGCCCTGGGGAGCGCAGGCGCTGAGCTGGGACGGCGGGGCGCTGTCCCGACCTGGAGACCGCGACGAGGCCGGCTACGCCCTCTGCGCGGTGGACCTAGACGGCGACGGCCTGGAGGATCTCGCGGTGGGCGCCCCCGGCGCCGGGGCGGTCTACCTGCTGCTGGGCGGTCCCGCGGACCAGACCTGGGAGGCCGCGCCCAGGCTGGAGGGTGAGGGCCGCTTCGGACACGCGCTGGCCTGTGAGGCCGGCGCGCTGCATGTGGGCGCCCCCACCTGGGGCGACCTGAACGAGGGCGCCGTGTTCAGCTTCTCCGGGGGCTCCAGCGAGGCCGTCGACGGCTGGTCCGCCGCCGCGCCTGACTACACGGGCAGCGGCCAGGGAGACGGGCTCGGCTGGTCGCTGCTGGTCGCGGGCGACGCGCTCTACGCGGGCGCCCCCGGCGACGCTACATCCGCCGGACGGGTAGCGCGCCTCACCCGCGATTGAAGTTGACGTTCTTGCTCAGGATGTAGATGGCGAACAGGCCCAGGAAGGTCTGCCCCACGTAGAAGGCCGCCGCGCCAACAGCCACGGCGGTGACGATGGAGATCCAGCGGGCGATCTCCTCCGCGCCGCGGGCCCCCATCACCGTGAGCCCCTGCCGCAGGATCAGCCCGCCGTCCATGGGCACCATGGGCAGCAGGTTGAAGAGGGACCAGAAGAGGTTGACCTCCCAGAGGCGGCGCAGCGTCCAGTAGACGGTCGCCGAGGCCTGATCCGCGTAGAGGTAGTACACGGCGTAGGAGACCACCCCGAGCACCAGCCCCGCTGCCGGACCGGCGGCGGTCATGACGAGCCCGCGCTTGGGGCCGCGTCCGCGGGTCGCCCGGGTGTAGCCGCCGAAGCCGTGGATCGTGATGTCCAGCGGGCCCATCCCAAGCCAGCGCCCGGCCACCGCGTGACCCAGCTCGTGAATCAGCACGCTCAGCAGGATGACGAAGCCGTAGATCGCCCCCCAGGTGGCCATCTCCGGGCCGCCCTTGATGTGCATCAGCACGACCAGCCCCACGATCAGCAGCGCCGAGGGGTGCAGCCTCACGGGGAAGCCCAGCAGCTTGAAGCTCAGGCCGCCCTCGGCCTCGATCGGTCCTCCGCTCATAGTCCTCCCTCTCCAGACAGAAGCTCTTCGAGTGGGCTGCGGTCTATATCGGCGGTCTCCGCCGGGTCCATCCAGTCGACCTCGATGAGGTCCAGCGCGACCGCGCCGGTCGCCAGCCACAGCCCCCCCAGCACGGCGGCGACCGCACCCAGCAGGTTGGCCGCGCGGGCCGCGCTCGTGTACTGGGACTCCAGGAAGCTCAGGCGGTCCTGCATGGCGCGACGCACCTCCGTCTCCCGGGCCGCGAAGCGCCGTATCGCCGAGGGCAGGTCGCCGTCGAACACCGGCACGCCCAGCTCGGCCAGGGTCTCCTCGACGTCCGGCGTGTGCGGCACACCCGCCTCGACCTCGGTGCCCTTGAACCGCCCGATCAGCGCGACCAGCGCGGCCCGGTCCGGGTGCACGCCGCTCTGGAGCAGCCCGCTCAGCTCGCGCAGGTGCCCGTGGGCCACGCGCAGCTCATCCCCCTGCATGGCGCTCTTCAGCAGGTAGAGTTCATCGTGGATCGGGAGCGTCTCGGGGTGCAGAGCGGAGCCCTCCAGGCGCTCAAGGGCCTCCTCCACCGCCGCGAGGCGATCGGAGGAGCGCCACCGGGGCTCGGTCCAGGTCTGGCTCATGCGCTCCTACAGTAAGGCTCCCGCCCGGGAACTTATTCCGTCGGCACCAGCAGCAGCCAGGAGAGGATTTCCGGCTGGACGTCGTCGATGACCACCTGGTTGCCCACGACCTGCGCCGTGCCGATGGGGCCCTCGCCCTCGCCCTTGATGTTCACGAAGTAGACATCGTAGGCCGCCGCGGTCGCCGAGGCGGGGGTCGGGAAGGCGACGCTGAAGGGCGCGTCCACCTCGGTGTCGAAGGGCACGAAGGCCACAGCGAGCTCGTGACCGACCTCCCAGTAGTCAGCGCCGCCCTCGACCACGCCCGCCTGATAGCCCCAGGTGTCCCAGCCGAAGGTCGGCGTCAGGTTGGAGGGATCGGCGGTCAGGTCCACGTCGCCGAGCGCCAGGGTCTGCTGACCCGACTCGTTGGCGAAGAAGCCTGCGGCGGAGACATTGGGCAGGACGATGTCGTCCACGAAGCCGTGCTCCTCGTACTCCTCGAGGCTCGCGTGCACGCGGATGCGGCCCCAGCCCGCGCCGTCGACGATCTCGCCGATGGCGTCGATCTTGTAGGAGTAGTTGTCGTCGTCGACAGGCAGCAGCTTGGCGAAGGTGCCGTTGCTCTCGCTGTCGTCGTTCAGGCAGGCGACGGAGCAGAACTGCATGGTGATGGCCTGCGTGGAGCCGGCGTCGTCGGTGACGGTGCCATAGACCAGCGCCTCACCGTCGCCGGGGGTCGGCATCTCGGTGCTGGTGGTGCCCGTGTCGTCGGTGCCGCCGCTGCCGGTGTCGTCGGTGGTGCCCTCCTCGACGGTGTCGTCCGTGTCGTCGGTGGTGGTGCCGTCCGTGTCGTCGGTGGTGCCGTCGTCGGTGGAGGTGACGTCGGTCGTGCCGGAGTCGTCACCGTAGAGGGACTTGCTGTCCCGGCAGCCGAGAGTGAGGGCCAGAGTGGCGATTCCGGTCAGACCGAGCGCGAGTCGAAGCATGCTTCCTTCCTCCATGAAATGTGAATCTACCTTCAACCGCGAGCCCCCACCACCACGAACGGTCCGCCCAGGGCGACCTCAAGCAGCGGGATCGCCGACGGCCCGACGGACGGCCCCCCGACGTCGCGGAGCTCCAACGCGAAGCGGCCCGGAGCCGCGAACGGCGCGTAGTCCAGCGCCTCCAGCGCCGAGGCGACACCGCAGTCCGGGCAGACCACCGACCGATCGCCGCCGCCCCGCCAGCTCTGCAGCGCCGCGAGCGCGGGGAAGATGATCGATGTGCCGCAGCCAGGACAGCGCACGCGGTAGCCGCCCTGTCGGTTGCCGTAGAGCGTGGGCTGGGACGGACGGTCCACCCGCAGCAGGGCGAAGCCGCCGATCACCAGCGCCTCCGCGCGGGCCCCCGGGTGCATCCCCTCCAGCATCCCGACCTCACGAAGCTGCTCCAGGCCGGCCTCCAGCGCGCCGTCGTCTGGAAGACGCTCGGGCTCGGCCGGGACCAGGTAGAGGTTCAGTCGGTGGCTGGGGCGCTGCGCCATGGCCCTGGAGATGCCCTGTCTGGCGGCAAGTCGCAAGCGATAGCGTCAACCGCCAAAGAAGTCGGGGATCTCCACCGCCACCGGCCCCAGCACCCTGGCCTGACAGGCGAGTCGATCGCCGCGGTCCATGGACACGCCGAGCACCGACTGCTCGTGGCCCTCCACAGGCGTCAGGTTCTCACCCCCGCCGGTCACCCGCACCCGGCAGGTTCCGCAGGAGCAGTTGCCGCCGCAGAAGGAGTCCAGGTCTACGTCGTAGCGACGGGCGGCCGCCAGCAGGGTCTCACCGGCCTCCACGACGCCGCCGCGCCCTTCGCTGAAGGACACAGCCGGCGGACCACGCTCGATCGTACGCGGGCGCTTGAGGCGACGCCGGACGCCGCCGACCGCGCGCCGCATCAGGCGGCCTACCGATGGCTTCGAGGGGTCTGACATCAGGCTCTCTGAGCAGGTCTGAACACAATCTGACGATCGCTGTAACCGTTCCAGAGGCTCCGACATACCCCCCGACATCAGCCCTGTAAGCGGCATCCCCGACACGCTCATCTCCCAGGAGCCCACTCCATGAACGCGCAACTCCATGATCTCCAGCTCGTCGATCTCACCCTCTCCGGTGACTCGCCGTCCTTCGAGCTCCTCGTTCAGCGCTACTCCAGTGGGATCCTCGGCCTCTCCATGGGCATGCTCCGCAACGAGGCCGAGGCTCAGGACATCGTCCAGGAGACCTTCCTGGCCGCCTTCCGCAAGCTCCCCTCCTTCAGCCGCACCTCCCCCTTCCGCGCGTGGCTCTTCCGCATCGCGACCAACGCCTGCCTCATGCGGCTCCGCACGCGCCGCCGGCGCCCCGAGGTGCCGCTGGCGCTGCGCGGCGCGAGCTTCGACGACGACGAGGTGCGCGACCGCCCCGTGATCGACCGCGCCCCCATGGCCGACAAGCTGCTTCAGGACCAGGAGCTGGGCGAGCGCATCCGATACGAGGTCGATCGCCTGCCCGAGAAGTACCGCTCGGTGCTGATCCTCGCGGACTACAAGCACTACTCCATGCGGCAGATCGCCGACGCGCTGGAGCTGACGGTGCCCAACGTCAAGACCAGGCTCCACCGGGCCCGCCTCGCCGTGCGCGACGCCCTCATCCAGTACCTGGAGGGCGAGGAGTAAGCGCGCCGTAAGGAGCCGCTGACGCCGTGAAGGGATTCCTCCTGTAGTATACGAGACTACGTGGCATCGGAGTCGGCTCAAGTCCCACCGCTCTCAGGTGATTCACGTGGCGGGATGTCCCGAATTTCGCGACCTCATGCGGACCCTCCTGACCTCCACGAGAGGTACGATACCGGTCCGTCCCGACCGGAGCTGACCCCGCTCGGCGAGCGCCGGCGCCGGTGGACGGGCTCCTACGTGCTCTCGGTCATCGCGCACCTGAGCCTCTTCATCGTCGCCCCGTCGCGGTGTATGGAGCGCGAGGCGAGGTCCCCCGAGCCGACGATCACCGTCGCGCTCATCGGCCCCAGCGTCGCAGAGCTGGAGCTGGCCAGCCTGGCCCCGACCCGGGAGCGCCCCGAGCCCGAGGAGGCCCTCGACACGGCGGACCTCGCGGCGGACAGCCTGGAGCCCGAGCAGCCCCCCTCCCCGCTCCTCCCCGAGCCCGAGCCCGAGCCCGAGCTACCCACCGAGGAGCCCGAGGCCGCCCACCAGCGCTTCGTGCACCTCGAGGAGGAGGGCGCGGCGCCGGAGGATCCCACCTACATCGCGGCCTTCAACGCCAGCCCGGAGCGGGAGGCGCGCGCCCGCCCCGACAGCCTGGAGATCGGCCCCACCCGACCGCCTTCGCCGCCCAGCGAGGGTGCGACTCCCCACGACGGACAGGGGGAAGCGACCTGGGATCCAATCGCCGTTCGGCTGCCCGAGCTCGCCCCCGGCGGCGCCCCGGCCCCCGAAGCGGAGTCGCGAAGCGAGGAGCCCTCCGGCGTCGAGAGCGGCGAGGAGGCCGCCGAGCTGATCCCCACCGAGGCCGAACCTCAGGAGACGCCGGCGGACGCCGCCCGCCCCAGCCCGGGCGACAGCCCGCAGGAGCGCACGGGGGGGCCCGTCGTCGGTCCCCCGTCGCCGTCTCCGGGCGATCAGCCGGGCGACGCCGGTCCCGCCAGCGAGCGCGCTCCCGAGGAGACGCTCCCCGCCGATCGCGCGGACGTCGGCGATCCCAGCGGCGCCGAGGCGTCGCCGGTGAAGTCCGCCGCGGCCGCCGAGGCCGACGGCGTAGACGCGGAGGGGCCGCTGGCGGACGCGGACATGGACAGCGTGCCCGAAGGCCCGGACGGCGAGCGCCAGGCGGGCGGCGGCGAGGCCGGCGCCCGGGCCCGATCCGGCGCCCCGGAGGCCGGCGCGCGCACCCCGGCTGTCGCCGGAGAGGCCGCCGACGGCCTCGATCGTCCCAGCGCCCCGACCCCGGGCGATCAGCTCGCGGGCGAACCCTCCGCCGAGCCCCAGCTCAACCTGCGCGCCGCCGACGCCGACGCCGAGGCCCGCCGGGAGCAGCGGCGGCCCCGGGAAGGAGATCAGCTCGAAGCCACCGTCCTCACCAGCGGCCCCTCGACGCTGGACAGCCAGCACTCTCCGGATGAGAGCGCGGGCGCGCCGGGCGCCCTCTCCCTCATGGGCGCGCCGACGACCTCCCCAGCTGCTGTGGGCGACGAGGAGCTGCCGCTGGACGCCACCACCGCCGTCGGCGCGGTGGCCACGGATCTCGGGCGCTACTTCCACCAGGTCGAGGCGATCCTGCGCGAGGGCTGGCAGGTGCCCCGGGAGCTGGTCTTCATGGGCGCACAGGGCACCACACGGGTCCAAATCTCCGTCACTTCCGGCGGCCAGATCCTCGTCAAGGACGTGAGCAGACAGAGCGGCTTCGAGGCGCTGGACAACGCGGCGCTGTCCGCCTTCCCCCGGCGGCTGCCCCGTCCTCCGGCCAGCGCACCGGATCCGCTCTACATGGTCTTCGACTTTGTGCAGCGAGACGACTGGATCTCCGCGGGTGGACGTGCCGATGAGTAAGCGGGGTTGCTTGCTGGCCTACCCCTGCCGTGACTACAGTTTCCATCAGCCGTCCGCAGCTTGCCCCGGAGTGCCCCGAACGTGAGAGCCCGAGATCGCCGCCGCCGCGCGCCGTGGCTCCCCAGGCTCATCACCTGGGGAGGGGTCTCCCTCATCCTGCACGCCCTCATCGCGCTGGTGCTCGTGCCGCTCTGGCCCCACATCCAGCCCCCCGAGCAGGACTACGATCCGCGCCCCGTGACGCTGGTGGTGCTGGAGCCCGAGGAAGAGGAGCCCGAGGAGGAGGAGCCCGAGAACGACTGGGACGGTCAGCTCGTGGACGTGGCCGAGCCCGAAGAGAAGGAGAAGCCCGAGGACGCCGAGTACCTCGCCGAGTACGATCAGGTCGTGCCCGAAGAGACCCGCACCGACAAGTTCCGGATCAACCCGGAGGTGCTGGCGCCGGAGTACTCCCCCGACGACAAGCTGCAGTTCGAGGATCTGATGGACGTCGGCGCCGAGGAGCACTCCACGGGCGCCCGGGTCGGCAACGACCGCTTCGATCCCTCCGAACACGGCGCGCTCGCGAGCATCCCCTCCCCCTACCAGCTCACCAACAAGGAGGGCCTGCAGAAGCCCACGCGGGCCTCCCACGCGACCCAGTCCATCGCCGGCGCGCCCAACAACGATCTGCTCGACGAGACCCTCGGCGACGGGGTCTACCTGAACACCAAGGAGTTCCTCTACGCCGGCTACCTGAACCAGATCCGGCGGCTGGTGAACTACTACTGGCAGCAGAACCTCGACAACCTGCCCGCGGGCGCCCGCGCCGTGTGGGCCAAGAGTCGCTACGAGACCGTGGTGACGGTCGCCCTGAACACCGACGGCGGCCTCGCCGAGATCGAGCTCCTCCAGGAGTGCGGCAGCGGCCCCCTGGACGAGGCGGTGGTCTCCGCCTTCCGCATCGCCGGGCCCTACCCGCCGCCGCCCGAAGGCCTGGTGTCCAAGAAGGACGGCCTCGCCCACCTCGGCACCATGAGCTTCACCGTCGCGGTAGGCCACGCCAACAATCGCTATATGGGCATCGATCCCCGAGGCGGCGTTCAATTCCCGGGCATCCTGAAGGCGCCGCGATAAAGGCTCTCGTATGTTGAACATGGGCCTGAGCGAGATGCTGCTGATCGCCGTACTGGCGATCGTGGTGGTTGGGCCTGACAGGCTCCCTGAGATGATGCGCTTCCTCGGCCGCAACTACGGCAAGCTGCGCCGCGCCTCAAACGAGCTCCGTCGGGCCTTCCAGTTGGAGGTCGACCGGGTGGACGCGGAGTCGCGATCCGCCGAGATCCAGGCCCGCCGAAAGGCGCTGGAGGCTCGCCGCAAGGCCGCCGAGAAGGCGCGCTCCGAGGCCGCGGCCCCGGAGCCCCGGCCTCCCTCCGCTGAGGGCGCTGAGGGCACCGAAGAGACTGTCGGCGCCCCCGCGAGCTCCGAAGCCGCGGGCGAGAAGGCCCTCGCCGACGCCGTCACCCGCGGGGAGGGGGCGTGAGCACGCCCGCCGTCGAAGAATTCCGGATGCCGCTCCTGGAGCACCTCCGCGAGCTGCGCGATCGCATGGTGATCTCGCTCATCACCATCGCGGTGTGTGTCTTCGTGGCCTTCTTCTTCGCCACTGATATCTGGGACGTGCTGGTCGCCCCCATGAACGTGGCGCTGGAGAACCGGGGCGAAGGCACCAGCACCATGGCCATCACCGACCCGCTCGAGGGGGTGTTCACCTACCTGAAGGTGGCCGTCCTGGCTGGCTTCTTCGTGGCGACTCCGGTGGTGTTCCACCAGCTCTGGATGTTCATCGCGCCGGGGCTCTACGACACCGAGCGCCGGATGGTCATCCCGCTCGGCGTGGCCTCCACGAGCCTCTTCCTGGGCGGCGCGGCCTTCGGCTACTTCGTCATCTTCAGGTACGGCTTCGAGTTCTTCCTGTCGGTGATCGACCCCGATACCGCGGCGGTCATCTCCATCAACTCGTACCTGCTCACCGCGACCAAGCTCCTGGTCGCCTTCGGGACCTGTTTCCAGCTCCCGGTCGTGGTCTTCTTCCTGGCGCGCATCGGCCTCATCGACGCCAGGGACATGATCCGCAGCTTCCGCTACGCCATCGTGGGCATCTTCTGCATCTCGGCGTTCATCACCCCGCCGGATCCGCTGACCCAGCTCCTGATGGCCGGCCCGCTGGTGACGCTCTACTGCGTGGGCATCGGCATCGCCGCCCTCTTCAGCACCAAGAAGAAGCGCCTGGCCGCCGCCGAGGCCGCCGCGCTTGAAGAAGAAGAAGAGAACCCGGACGGCTTCATCCAGGGCTGATCGAGCCCCGTTCAGATGATGACTGATTCCTGGTAGACGCCGTAGACCTCGCGCAGCGCGTCGGCGATCTCGCCCACGGTGGCGCGCCGACGAACGGCGGCGAGGATGGGCGGCATGACGTTGGCGTCGCCCGAGGCGGCCTCGCGCAGATCGTTCAGGCAGCCGCTGACTGCGTCGGCGTCGCGGGCGGCCCGGAGCTGCCGCAGGCCCGTCACCTGCCCGCGCTCCAGATCGGGATCCACCTTGTGGATCTCCTGCGGGGGCTCGCCGCCCTCGGTCTGGAAGCGGTTCACGCCGACGATCACAGCCTGCTCACGCTCAACGGCGAGCTGGGCCGCGTAGGCCGCGTTCTGGATCTCCCGCTGGGGGAAGCCCCGCTCGATGGCAGCCACCATGCCGCCCATGCCGTCGACCTCCTCGATGAGGGCGAAGGCGTCGGCCTCCAGCGCGTCGGTGATGCTCTCGAGCGCGTAGCTGCCCGCGAGCGGGTCGACGAGGTCGGCGACGCCGGACTCGTGAGCGATGAGCTGCTGGGTGCGGAGCGCCAGGGTCGCGGCCTCCTCGGTGGGCAGGCCGAGCGCCTCATCCCGGCTGTTGGTGTGCAGGCTCTGGGTGCCGCCCAGGACCGCCGCCAGGGCCTGCAGCGCGACCCGCACCACGTTGTTGTCAGGCTGCTGCGCGGTCAGCGTGGAGCCCGCGGTCTGCGTGTGGAAGCGCATCTGCATGGACCTGGCGCGCTCGGCGCCGAAGCGATCCCGCATGATCCGCGCCCACATACGGCGGGCCGCCCGGAACTTGGCGACCTCCTCGAAGAAGTTGTTGTGGGCGTTGAAGAAGAACGAGAGCCGCGGCGCGAAGGTGTCGACCTCGAGGCCAGCGCTGAGCGCCGCCTCCACATAGGCGATGCCGTCCGCGAGGGTGAAGGCGATCTCCTGGGCCGCGGTGCTGCCCGCCTCGCGGATGTGGTAGCCCGAGATGGAGATGGTGTTGAACATCGGCATCTCGGCCGCGCACCAGGCGAACATGTCGGTGATGACCCGCATGCTGGGCCGCGGCGGGTAGATGTAGGTGCCCCGGGCGATGTACTCCTTCAGCACGTCGTTCTGGACCGTGCCGCGCAGCCTGGCGGCCGCGCCGCCCTGCTCCTCGCCCACGACCCGGTACATCGCCAGCAGCGTCGACGCCGTGGCGTTGATGGTCATGCTGGTGGAGACCCGCTCCAGCGGGATGTTGCGGAAGAGCAGCCGCATGTCCTCGACCGAGTCGATGGCCACGCCGACCTTTCCCACCTCGCCGGCGGCCATGGGGTGATCCGAGTCGTAGCCCATCTGGGTGGGCAGATCGAAGGCCGTGGAGAGGCCGGTCTGGCCCTTCTCCAGCAGCATCCGGAAGCGCTCGTTGGTCGCCTCGGCGGTGCCGAAGCCCGCGTACTGGCGCATGGTCCAGAAGCGGCCGCGGAACATGGTGGGCTGAACGCCGCGGGTGTAGGGGTACTCGCCGGGCAGCGGCAGCGCCTCCCGGGGGCCATCCGACGGCAGGTAGAGATCCTCCAGCGACTCCCCACCCGAGCGGGTGAAGTGTTCCTGACGCTCGGGGAAACGATCCGTCACCTTCCGGCGGGTCGTGTCCCGCCAGCGGTCGCGCTCCTTCTCCCAACGATCGGTGTCTCCGTCAGTGGACATCAGGACTCCTCGTCGCCGTCGATCGGCTCGATCTGGATGAGCTTGGCGCCGGCCTCCAGGGACTCGCCGGCGCTGACGTGGACCGCCGCGATGCGGCCGTCGATGGGGGCGGTGATCTCGTTCTCCATCTTCATGGCCTCGAGCACCAGCAGCGGATCGCCCTCGGCGACAGCGTCGCCCTCGGCGACCATCACCCGCACCACGAGGCCGGGCATCGAGGTCTTGATAGCGCCCTCGCCTGCCCCGCCGCCCAGCTTGAGCGCCGCGCGCCTGGGATCCACCACCTCGCAGTGGTAGCCGCGGCCCAGGAGATCGACCTCCCAGCCGTCGTCACGGGGCGCGAGCCCCGCCTCGACGCTGCGATCGCCCAGGAGCAGCGAGAGCACGGAGGGCTCCGGGCGCCGGACGTCGATGTGTCTCGGGGGGGCGTCGTCGACCTGGACGGCCCAGCCGCCGGCCTTGTCGCGATCAATCCGGATGGAGAAGACGCGCTCCCCCACGGTGACGTCGTAGGTCATTGCTACCTCGGATACCGGTGGGTGCCGTGCCAGCGGCCGGCGCGCTTCCAGGCGGAGCCGTCGTCGCCGCCGCTCCTGGCGGGCGCGGCCTTGTGGTCCTTCTCGTACTGGGCGATCGCGGCGGTGATGGCGGCGAGCTCCCGCTCAACCCCGTCGTCGCCGGCGGACAGCGCGTCCAGGAAGGCGGGGGTGATGAAGGCGGTGGTGTAGTCCGCGGCCAGGAAGCCCGGATCCGCCAGCACCGCCCGGAAGAAGCCGATGGAGGTTCGGATGCCGGTGACCCGGTACTCGCGCAGGGCGCGGTCCGTGCGCTCGATGCACTCCTGCCGGTTCCGCCCCCAGACCACCAGCTTGGCGATCATGGGGTCGTACTCCAGCGGCACCGTGAAGCCGGCGTAGACGCCGGAGTCCACCCGAACCCAGGGGCCCGTGGGCTCCCGGTAGCGGGTGATGGTGCCCGGCGCGGGGAGGAAGCCGTTCTCGGGATCCTCAGCGTAGACCCGGCACTCGATGGCGTGCCCCGTGATGCTCAGCTCCTCCTGGGAGAACCACAAGGGCTCACCGGCGGCGATGCGAAGCTGCGCGCGCGCCAGGTCGACGCCGGTGATCATCTCGGTGATCGGGTGCTCGACCTGGAGGCGGGTGTTCATCTCCAGGAAGTAGAAGTTGCCGTCGCCGCCGTAGAGGAACTCGACGGTGCCGGCCCCCTCGTAGCTGACCGCCCGGGCGGCCTCGATGGCCACCGCAGTCATCGCCTGGCGGGTCTCCTCGGGCAGCACCGGACAGGGCGCCTCCTCCAGAACCTTCTGGTGGCGGCGCTGGATGGAGCAGTCCCGCTCGAAGAGGTGCACCACGGTGCCGTGGGCGTCGGCGAGGATCTGCACCTCGACGTGCCGGGGCCGCACCACGAACTTCTCCAGGTACACGGCGTCGTCGCCGAAGGCCTTGGCGGCCTCGGAGCGGGCGGCGACGTAGGCGCGCAGCAGCGACTTGTCGTCCTCGACCCGGCGCATCCCCTTGCCGCCGCCGCCCGAGGCGGCCTTGAGCATCACGGGGTAGCCGATCTCGTTGGCGACCCGCATCAGCTCCGCCTCATCTGAGATGGCCTCCACGGTGCCGGGGACCACGGGCACGCCGGCCGCCTGCATGATCTGTCGGGAGCGGGTCTTGCTGCCCATGGCCTCGATGGCCGAAGGCGGCGGCCCGACCCACGTGAGCCCGGCGTCGATGACCGCCTGGGCGAACACGGCGTTCTCGGACATGAAGCCGTAGCCCGGGTGCACCGCGTCGGCGCCCGAGCGCTCGGCCACCTCCAGCAGCTTGTCCATCCGCAGGTAGGACTGGCTCGCGGGCGCGGGGCCGATGGGGAATGCGTAGGTCGCCATCCGGGCGTGGACCGCGTCGCGATCCACCTCCGAGAAGACGGCCACCGTCTCCAGGCCCAGCTCTTGGCAGGCCCGGATGACGCGCACTGCGATCTCGCCGCGGTTGGCGATGAGGACGCGCTTCAATGCTCGCTGTGGGGAGGTGCTCATGAACGCGCAAGTAACGTGTTCCGGAGCGTTCCTCCCCCCCTCTCAGCGCGACTAAGCCTCGGCGGGGGCTGCTGGCTTGGCGGTCTTCTCGAGCTCCTTGACGCGCTCCTTCTCGGCCTGCGCCGTCAGGTACTCCTGGCGGTGCTTCTCGAGGTTCTCGGCGCCCAGGACCAGCTTCAGCACGTCCTCCATCCGCGAGACGAAGTGGAAGGTGAGCTGCTCCTTGATCTCGTCGGGCACCTCGACCATGTCCTTCTCGTTCTTGGCGGGCATGAGGATGGTGGTGATGCCGGCCCGATGGGCCGCCAGCACCTTCTCCTTGATGCCGCCGACCGGCAGGACCGCGCCGCGCAGCGTCGCCTCACCCGTCATGGCGACCGTGGGGTCGACCTTCAGGCCGGTGAGCAGCGAGACGATGGCGGTGAGCATGGTCACGCCGGCGGAGGGGCCGTCCTTGGGGACCGCGCCGGAGGGGACGTGGATGTGGATGTCCCGGCTGTTGAAGTAGTCGTAGTCGATGCCCAGCTCGTCCGCGGCGCTGCGGATGTAGGAGCGGGCGACCGCGACGGACTCCTTCATGACGTCGCCCAGCGAGCCGGAGAGCTGCAGGTGCCCCTTTCCGCGCATCTGGGTGGCCTCGATGAAGAGGATGTCACCGCCCGTGGGGGTCCAGGCGAGGCCGGTCGCCACGCCGGGAACGCTGACGCGCTCAGCCACCTCGGAGAAGTAGTGGATGGGACCGCGCAGGTCCTCGAACACCTCGGGGGTGATCTCGACCGAGGGGGACTTGCCGGAGGCGATCTCCCGGGCGGACCACCGCGCGGCCGCCGCCAGCTCACGCTTGAGGGAGCGCACGCCAGCCTCCCGGGTGTACGCCCGGATGATGTGGCGGATGGCGTCCTCGGTGATCAGCATCTGAGCCTCGGTGAGGCCGTGATCCCTGAGCACGTCGGGCAGCAGGAAGTTCTGGGCGATCTTGACCTTGTCCTCGGGGGTGTAGCCGGGGATGTCGATCAGCTCCATGCGGTCCAGCAGCGGCCCGGGGATGGTGTGGGCGCTGTTGGCGGTGGCGATGAAGAGCACCTTCGAGAGATCGAAGGGCACGTCCAGGTAGTGATCGGCGAAGGTGTCGTTCTGCTCGGGGTCCAGCACCTCGAGCAGCGCGCTGGAGGGATCGCCGCGGTAGTCGGCGCCGAGCTTGTCGATCTCGTCGAGGATGAACACCGGGTTGTTGGTGCCGGCCTTCTTCAGGCTCTTGATGACCTTGCCGGGCATGGAGCCGATGTAGGTGCGGCGGTGACCGCGGATCTCGGCCTCGTCGCGCACGCCGCCGAGGGACATGCGGACCATCTTGCGGTCCAGCGCCCGGGCGACGGACTTGGCCAGCGAGGTCTTGCCGACGCCGGGGGGGCCGATCAGGCAGAGGATGGGGCCCTTCATGTCGCGCTTGAGCTGGAGCACGGCGAGGTACTCGACGATGCGGCGCTTGACCTTCTCGAGGTCGTAGTGGTCCTCGTCGAGGATCACCTGAGCCTTGTCGACGTCGAGGTGATCGAGGGTCGACTTGTCCCAGGGCAGCTCGCAGAGCCAGTCCAGGTAGGTGCGGCTGACGGTGAACTCGGCGGCGCCGGGGCTCATGCGGCTCATGCGCTTGAGCTCCTTGAAGGCGACCTCCTCGACGTCCTTGGGCATGCGCGCGCGCTTGATGTTCTTCTTGAGCTCCTCGAACTCCTCCTGACGCTCGTCGACCTCGCCCAGCTCCTTCTGGATGGCCTTCAGCTGCTCGCGGAGGAAGTACTCCCGCTGAGCCTTGTCCATCTCGCCCTTGACCTCGGTCTGGATCTTGTTGCTGAGCTCAAGGACCTGGATCTCCTTGTTCAGCAGCGCGATCACCTTGCGGATGCGCTCCTGGGGATCGAAGGTCTCCAGCAGCTCCTGCTTCTCCTCGACGGAGATGGTCAGGTTGGTGGCGACGATGTCGGCCAGCATGCCGGGGTTGTCGATGGAGCGGACGAGGAAGCTCGCCTCCGAGGGGATGTGCGGCGAGAGATCGATGATCTTCTGGGCCAGCTCTCGGAGCTCGGACAGCAGACGATCGAACTCGCGGCCCTCGGGGGCCTCGGGCTGGAACACGTTGATGTTCGCCCGGAGGTAGGGGTCGGTGTGCTGCCAGCGGTCAACGTTCATCCGGGCCACGCCCTGGATGATGACGTTGAGCTTGTTGCCCGGCATGGACACCTGCTTCAGGATCTTCACCACCGTACCGGTCTGGTACAGCTCCTCGGTGTCGGGATCCTCATTCTTGGCGTCGCGCTGCGCGACAATGCCCAGCAGCTTGTCGCCGCTCATGGCCTCCTCGATCGCCTTCAGCGACTTCTCGCGGCCGACGTTGATAGGGAAGGCCAGTACCGGGAAGATCACCGTGTTGCGGATGGCGAGGACGGGGATGTCCAGCGTGGGCGGCAGCTTGGTCTCTTCCGACTCGGAGCCGGGGTAATCATTCGACATGCTTCTGGTCTCCCTGCTTCATACGGTCCATTGACCTGCCCCCGGGTCGGCGGGGGGTTCCGCGTCTTGATGTGAACGCGGGCGTTGAACCGGTGGCATCCTGTTATCCACCCATCCGCCAGCGGCAAGCACACGGGCGCTATGCCGGCAGAAAGGTGTCAATCCAGCCACCCCGCGAGCACTTCGTCCTTGTGCTCCCCGAGCCTCGGCGTTCGCAGCGGCGAGACCGGCACCTCGCCGTCAATACGCACCCCGCCGGCCAGAGAGCGCACCGGCGCCCCGCCGTTCGGGTGCTCGTGCTGAACGACCGCCGCGCCGTCGAGGGCCTCGGGCACGGTGCTCATGCGGCCGTGGGGGATCCCCGCCCCGGCCAGCGCGGCGCACCACTCGCCCACGGTCTTCGAGGCCATCAGCGGCACCAGCTCGGCGTCCAGCGCCGCTCGGCTGGAGACCCTGTCCGCGTTGGTGGCGAAGCGGTCCTCCCGGTGCCAGGTCGTGCCCAGCAGGCCGCAGAGGGCCTCGAAGAGCTTGTCGTTGGCGACCGCCAGGTTCAGCCAGCCGTCGGCGGCCTGGTAGGCCTGGTAGGGGTGGATGGAGGGGTGGGCGTTGCCGCGCGGGCCCGGCTCCACCCCGGCGTTCAGCCAGGCGGAGGCGTGGTAGGAGAGCAGCGCCCGCTGGCCGTCGATCATGGACACATCCACCAGCGCCCCCGCCCCCATCCGCTCCCGGCGGTAGAGCGCGGCCAGCACGCCCTGGACGGCGTTCATGCCGGTGACCAGGTCCGCGATGGAGGTGCCGCACTTGAAGGGGACCGCGCCGTCTCCGGTCAGGTGCGGGATGCCGCTCATGCCCTGGATCATCAGATCGTAGCCCGGCCCGGGGCGATCCCGGCCGAAGCCCGAGATGGCGCAGTAGACGAGCCGGGGGTTCGCCTCGCGCAGCGCGTCCCAGCCGAGGCCGAGCCGGTCCAGCACGCCGGGGCGGAAGTTCTCCAGCAGCACGTCCGCCTTCAGGGCCAGCGCCCGGCAGGTCTCGCGATCCGCGGCGTCCTTGAGATCGAGGGTCACCGAGCGCTTGCCCCGGTTGACCGCGAGGAAGTAGGTCGCGACCCCCTCGGCGAAGGGCGGCCCGAAGCCGCGGGTGTCATCACCCCGCCCCGGTCGCTCGATCTTCACCACATCGGCCCCCATGTCCGCCAGCGTCATGGCGGCGTAGGGTCCGGACAGCACGCGGGTCAGGTCCAGCACCTTCACCCCGCTAAGCGGCAGCTTCTCACTCACGGCGTCTCCCTCTTCTTCTGTTCGCCCTTCGGACCGGCCGGGCGCTGGAGGCGGCCCGCGTCCTCCAGCGCGATCTCGTAGGCCGGTCGGGGGTCACCGACCAGCACCGGCGCGCGGATCTTCTCCTCGCTGTACTCGAGCCCCGCCGGCGTCCGCGCGGTGCTCTGCAGATCCCAGACGAGGTACGGCCCCTCCACGGCGGTGGGCTCACCCAGCAGCGCGATCATGGCCAGCGCGGGCTCGATGGGGCTCTCCCGTCGCTGGCCGGGCCCCAGCCCCCGCTCCACGATCAGATCCCGGTGGAGGATCACCCAGCGGAAGCCCTCCGCCTCGATGGTCCGCCGCTGAGACTCCCGGTACTCCGCGGGCTCATCGGGCTTCCTCACCGCCGAGATCAGGGCGTGGATGAAGCTGTTGCGCAGGTGGCGGCGCATGCCGTCGGGCCACAGCATCACGGCGTTCTCGCCCATGCCCCCGAAGGTGGGCAGCTCGTGGAAGGTCTGCCAGATGACGGCCTCTTTGTAGATGCCGTAGGGCATGTCGATGATCGCCCCGCCCTCGCCGCCGATCCAGTCGACGATGCGCGGCGGCGTCTGATCGACGGCCACGAAGGGGAACACGTCGAAGCGCGCCCGCTCGGCGCCCGAGACCGCCGCGACCGCCAGCGCGACCGCCGGCAGCGCCTTCGACAGCCCGGGGCGCAGGGAGGCCGCCCGGGCCGCCAGGAAGCCCATGCCCAGGCAGACCGGCAGCAGCGCCACCGACATCATTCGGTAGGGGAACCAGAGGCGCTCGAAGAAGGGCAGCAGGTGGTAGGCGGCCATGTAGTGCGGCATCACCAGCCCGCCGGCGTCCGGGCCGGAGGGCCCCACCACGGGGCCGAAGGAGAAGGCCAGCACGATCGCCAGGACGGGCGCCCACCGCGCCCTCCCCCGGCCCGCGATGAGCCAGGCGAGCGCCGGCAGGCCGTGGGAGATGGAGCTCATCATCGGCACGCCGCTCGTCTCCACCACGAACAGCCCGTAGAGCGTGGTCGAGACGTTGTTGCGCTGGGGCACCGGCGGCTCGAAGAGGCTCGCCCAGGTGAAGCCGGCGTCCACCAGCCCCGGCACCTCCCCGGACGACGCCAGCGACGCCATGGCCCAGAGCCCCGGCGCGATGCCCAGGACGCAGGCCGCGCCGGCGCCCACATAGCGCAGCGCAAGCGCCCGCCGCTCGGGGGAGCGCCAGAGGCCGTAGAGGGTGAGCCAGGCGAAGGCGAAGGCCATGAACCAGCCCATGAACCAGTAGGTCCAGGCCTGGAGCGCGGTGAAGAGCCCAGCCAGGATCGGGTGTCGCCAGGGGGCGCCCTCCTCTTCGCAGCGCAGCAGGTGGTACACCGCCAGCGGGAGGAAGGGCAGGAAGGCCTGGGTCAGCCGCCCGCAGGTGATCTCAAAGAGCACATACGGGTTCATCATCCAGGCCACTGTCGCGACCAGCGCCGCCCCCGGGCTGGGGAGCACGTAGCGGGCGAGCACCCGAAAGCTCAGGGCGTTGGCGACCAGCATCGCCGCCACGAACCACGGCTGGTAGTCCAGGTTCCCCAGCAGCCAGTAGAAGGGCGCGGCGACGACCGCGTCGAGGAAGTTGTTCCCGGTGTGGGCGAAGATGTCCTTGCCCATCGGGAAGAAGAACAGCTCGGTGAAGCCCGGATCGCGCAGGGCCAGCAGGCAGTCCTGGATCCACCAGTAGAACCAGAGGGTGCCGTAGGCGTCGACGCCGTCACCCACCACCCAGCCCGACTTGAGCGCCCCGCTGATCCCGATCATGGCGAGCGCCACAAAGAGCAGCAGCTCCAGCCCGTTCCTTCGGCGTGATGGGGTGTTCTTCACGGCCAGCAGCGTAATACCATTGCCCCTCCGCCCGCACGGCCAAGCCGCAATCAGGTAGCATCGGCCGAGTCACCCGAGGAGCCTCACCTGGACTTCCTGCTCTCCGCACTGCATTGGCTGGGCCTGACCGTCTACGGCGGCGGCCTGATCGGCTTCGCCCTCCTCATGGCCGCCTCCCGCGCGCTGGAGCCAGTCGACGCGCGGGTCGTGATGCGCGCCTGGCGCTACTGGGGCGCCATCCTGGGCGTCTCCATGGGCTCGCTCATCCTCGGCGGCCTCGGGAGCTACTACCTGATGAGCGGCGCCTTCAGCTGGCCGCTGGACACCCTGGCGCAGCAGCTCACCGCCGCCAAGCACGCGATCTTCCTGGTGCTCTGGTTCTCTAGCTTCCACCTGGAGATCTGGACGCTGGAGCCGCTCCGCAAGCTCGATCCCGACGGCCCCGACGCCGAGGCCTGGCGCGCCGCCGCCAGGCGCGTGAGCACCCAGGCGGGCTTCAACGCGCTGCTGTTCGTCGCCGTGGGGCTGCTCGCCCTGGCGGCGGGGGGCTGATCAGCGTCGGGCCGGTCAGCCCTGCTTCTTCCGGGCGCGCCACCAGCGCGGGCCGATGATGCCGAAGATGATCACCACCGAGAGGCCCGTGAACAGGGCCTCGGGCCAGCCGAAGATAAACGGGGCCTGCTCGACCATTCTCAGCTCTCCTTGGCGGCGCCAGCCGCGATCAGCGCGTCGACGTCGACGCCGAGCGGCGCCAGCACCGCGCGGGTGTCCGCGCCCAGCGCGGGCAGCTCCGACGAGGTCGCCCAGCGGAACGGCGCCTTGGGCAGGGCCACCCCGAGCACGTCCTCGAAGTTGTCCCGTGAGACATGCAGCGGGTGCGCCGCGAGCTCGGTCGCGCGCAGCGCCGGGCTGACACAGCAGGCCTGGAGCATCTCGACCCACTCGTCCCGCGGGCGGGTCGCGAACAGCGCCCCCATGGCCTCGGCGGTGGGCGCGGGCGGCGCGATGCCGCGGGCGACGAGCTGCGCCACAAGCCCCTCGAGGAACTTGGGCTCCAGCGCGCCCACGCAGATCAGACCGCCGTCCGCGCAGACGTAGGTGCGGTACGTCGCGTAGGCGCCGGTGAGCATCTCGCCGGCGGGCCTGAGATCCCGCCCCTCGCCGAGGGCGAAGGCGAGCATGGGGGTCATCATGGACAGGCTGCCGTCGGTCATGGAGATGTCCAGCCAGCGGCCCTCGCCGCTGCGCTCCCGCCCGAACAGCGCCGCGGCCACCCCCAGCGCCGCGGTGAGCGCGCCTCCGGCCACATCCGCGATCTGCAGCGGCAGCGGATCCACGCCCTCTCCGGGGCGCAGCCCGGCCACGAAGCCCGCGTAGCCCAGGTAGTTCAGATCGTGCCCGGGCTCCTCCCGGAGCGCGCCGGTCTGTCCGAAGCCCGAGATGGAGGCGATCACGAGGCCGGGGTGCCGCTCCAGCAGCGCCTCCGGGTCGAGCCCCGAGGCGGCCATGCGCCCTGGCTTGAAGCCCTCCAGGACGACATCGGCGCTCCCGATGAGCCGCTCCAGCGCGGCGAGCCCCGCCGGCTCGCGCCACTCCAGCGCCACCGAGCTCTTGCCCCGGTTGACCGCCGCGAAGAACACGCTCTGACCACAGGCCATCGGCGGCAGCGCCCGGGTGTAGTCGGGCTGCCTGGGCGACTCGACCCGGATCACCTCGGCGCCGAGCGCCGAGAGATACCAGGAGCAGAAGGGTCCCGGCAGCAGGCGGGAGAGGTCGACGACGCGGACACCGTTGAGGGGTCCGGGCGCTGGTAGGTTCTCGGGCATCTTGAATCTCCCGGTAACCTCTGACCGGGTTATTTGCCGACGATGTCCGCTCACCTCCCCAAACCCATCTTCATCATCTCCGACGGGACCGGGCAGACCGCCGAGAGCGTGCTGCGCGCCTGCCAGCTCCAGTTCGACGGCGTCCCCATGTCGGTCCAGACGTTCCCCAACGTCACCGACGCCGAGCAGCTCCAGCGCCTGATGCGCCTCGCGAGCCAGCACGACGCCCTCGTCGTGACGACGCTGGTGCGCCCCGAGCAGCGCGCCGAGGCCGAGCGCCTCGCCCAGCACTTCCGGCTCAAGCTGGTGGACATCATCGGCGGGCCGCTGAAGGCCCTCTCCAACTACCTGCGGGTCCGCCCCAAGGGCAGCCCCGGGCTCATGTACCGGGCGGACGAGGACTACTTCCGGCGGGTCGAGGCCGTGGAGTTCTCCGTCAAGGCCGACGACGGCAAGGAGCCCCGGATGCTCACCGACGCGGCCATCGTGCTCGTCGGCGTCTCGCGCACCGGAAAGACCCCCCTCTCGGTGTTCCTGGCCCACAAGGGCTACAAGGTGGGCAACGTGCCGCTGGTGTTCGGTCGCGAGCCGCCGGTGGAGCTCTGGGACGTCGATCCCCAGCGGGTCTTCGCCCTCACCATCGATCCGGAGGCCCTCCAGAAGATCCGCCACGAGCGGCTGGAGACCATGCGGCTCGATCGGCTGAACTACAGCCAGATGGACTACATCCTCGCCGAGCTGGACGACGCCCACGCCCTGTACAGTCGCAACCGGGAGTGGCCCGTGATCGACGTCACGGCCAAGGCCGTCGAAGAGACCGCCGCCGTCATCCTGCGCGTCATGCTGGAGCGCGGCCTCTCGGCGGACAACAGCGAAGCCGGACAGCTGTGAGGATCCGGGTGGTCGGCGCCGCGGCCCTTCGCGGCGCCGAGGTGTTTGTCGCCCAGCGCCCAGCCGGCAGCAGCCACGGGGGGCTCTGGGAGTTCCCCGGCGGCAAGGTCGAGGTCGGCGAGTCCGACGCCGACGCGCTGGTTCGGGAGCTCCGCGAGGAGCTCACCGTCGACGCCACCGTGGGCGAGCTGCTGGCCGTCGGACGAGACGACCGGGTCGAGTTGTTTGTATATGCGGTCTCTTTTGCGGGCGCGCCCAGCCCCACAGAAGGCCAGCTCTGTGCGTGGGTGAGCGCGGAAGCGCTTGAGGCGCTGCCGGTGCCCCCCGCTGATGTTCCGGCCGTCCGGGCCGTCATCGAGCGGCTCAGCAGAGTATATTGACCTTCTGAACTGGGCCCCATGGAGGCGCGGGGCCCACGCGCGGAGACCACTTGGTCGGCACTCAACTGGATAAGTACGAGCTGCTGCAGAAGATCGGCGAGGGCGGCATGGCCACCGTCTGGCGGGGTCGGCACACTACGCTCGATCGCGAAGTCGCGATCAAGATCCTCCATCCGCACATCTCGGCTTCCCCGCGCAACCGCAAGCGGTTTGCCCGGGAGGCCCGCGCGATCGAGCACCTCGATCACGACAACATCCTGAAGATCTACGACTACTCCGGGGTCGACGCCAACAACTGCTACATCGTCACCGAGTTCGTCGAGGGCCACACCATCCAGCAGCTCCTGGACGCCCGGGGGCTGCTGCCCTCCGAGGTCGTCGCCATGATCGGCCTGGAGCTGAGCGAGGCCCTCCACTACGCGCACGTCGCCAACATCATCCACCGCGACCTCAAGGCCGAGAACGTGATGGTGCGGGCCGACGGCACCGTGAAGCTCATGGACTTCGGCATCGCCCGCTTCCTCGACGAGTCCACGGTCACCATGACCGGCGCCCTCGTCGGCAGCCCCGCCTACATGAGCCCGGAGCAGGCCCTGGAGCGCCCGGTGGATGCCCGCAGCGATCTGTTCTCGCTGGGCACGCTGTTCTTCCACATGATCACCGGCCGCCTGCCCTTCTCCGGCACCAACCCCTCGGTGATCCTCCGCAACATCATTGAGGGCAACCGCTCGGAGGTGCTGGAGGTTCAGCCCGGCGTCTCGCCCCGGCTCGCCTCCGTGGTGGAGCGCCTGCTCCAGGTCGACATCGAGAACCGCTTCGAGTCCGCCGCCCAGGTCCGCCAGGAGCTGGCCAGCCTGCTGGAGGAGGTCGAGATCTCGCCGAGCGATCGCGACTGGAGCATCATCACCTTCCTGGCGGAGCCGGATCACTACGAGCTGAAGCTCCGAATCCATCTGGATCGGGTGCTGCTGGAGCACGGCCGCAAGTCGCTGACCGAGGGGGATCACCTCGGCGCCCAGCGCATGTTCAACAGGCTGCTGGCCTTCGATCCCAACCACCCGCAGGTGCTGGAGCTGCTCTCCAGCCTGCACCAGCCGCGGGAGGCCCCCCGAAAGCGGGTCGCCGCGCTGACCGTGAGCGCGGTGCTGGCGGCGCTCCTGGCGGCGGGCTCATGGCTGCTGCTGCGCCCCGAGCCGCAGGCGATCGACGCGTCCGTCGAGGCCGTCGAGTCCACCGAGCCCGTCGCCGCGGTCGGCCTGGGGGGCGCCGGCGCGGCCGACGCCCAGTCGATTCCGAGCGAGCCCGTCGCTCCGGACGAGGCCCCGCTCGAGACCGAGGACGGGAGCGCGGCAGACCCGCTCGCGGACGTCGCGCAGCCGGACGAGGAGACGCCGGCATCGGAGACGCCGGAGGAAGCCCCCCTGGCTGCCGACGCCGCCCAGGCCGGGACGACAAGCGGCGGCGACAGCCCGAACACCGAGCCCGCCGCGGTCACCGGCGAGGCCGCCGCAGACGCGACCGGCGACGGCGTCGCGGATCTGGCCCCCGGCGCCGGGCTCCCCGAGGACAGCCCCAAGGGCAAGCCGGACCTCGACGCGTCGGCGACCATCATGGTCAAGCTCGCTCGCGCGGGCTGGGCCTATGTGCTCATCGACGGTGAGAGCCTGGGACGCATTCCCGGCAAGCAGCACTTCCAGATCCCCCCCGGCGACCACGTCCTGACGCTCCAGAACCCCTTCGCGCAGGACTACAACGAGCGCTTCACCATCGCCGGCGACGAGACCCGGACCTTCGACGGCATCATCCTCCAGCGCAAGCCCATCGTCGTCTTCTTCTCGCCCCAGACCCCCGAGAGCTGCTCCATCCTGAAGGACGGCGCCCCCACCCCGGTCACCGTGGGCGACCTGGAGCAGGGCCGCCTGCGAATCCAGGACCCCGGCTCGTGGCGCCGCCTCTCCTTGGAGTGTCCGGACGGCCTGCCCCGTGAACTCGAGCTCGATCAGGCCCGCCCGGGGGATGAGCTGGTCTTCCCAACGCTCCCGTGACAGCAGCGCCCCGATCCGCGCCCGCTCGGCGCTCGCCCTTCACACGCCTCAAAGGAATATCAGCCCTTTGGGGGTTCTGGCACGTTCCGTGCATTGTCCTGATGGCAGGCTGCTACATCGGACCTATCGACGTGTACGACACAAACTCCGATCCATTCTTCACGACGGAATCCATCGCGCCCGACGGCACGGTGTTGACGATGACGCTGGATGAGAACTGGGTCTGGGCGATCGCCGAGGATGATCAGGAGGAGCCGCTGGAGTTCTACTGGGTCATCGACACCTTGAAGATCATCGAGAACGCCGAGCCTGTGTACGTCGACAACCCGAACAGCTACGGCTCCCGGATCATTCTGACGCCCGAGCCCGAATACGATGGCCGCGAGCTGCGCTGCACGGTGCGGGACGTTGGCGGCAACCGCGCGACTCTGTCGTGGATACTGGAGGTACCAGAATGATCAGGTTTAGCGTCATGGCCGCCGCAGCTACACTCCTCGCCGGCTGCGCGGAGACACCTGATGAGCTGGACGCCAGCCTCTCGCCTGTCTTCACGTCGGCGTCCATCGCACCCGACGGCGCGACGCTGACGCTGGCGCAGGAGGAGAACACGATCTGGGCGATCGCCGAGGACGATCAGGACGAGGCGCTGGACTTCCACTGGACCCTCGACGGGGAGACGCTCACCGCCGAGCCCGTCTACATGGAGGAGGCCCACCGACAGGGCTCCACGCTCACGCTGGCGCCAGCGCCCGAGTACAGCGGCAGCGAGCTTCGGTGCGTGGTCTACGACCTCGACGGCAACGAGGCGACGCTGTCGTATTGGCTGGAGGTGCCATGACGAAGGCTGCCGCTACCTCGCTGCTCCTCTTCGCCGCTTCTCTGGGGCTGCTCGCCTGCTCCGACAGCAACCTCATGAGCGCGCAGGACGACTCGGCTGACCGGGTCGACGACAACACCCAGGACTCCCGACAGGCCCTGCGGATCGACGTCTACCCCTCCAACTGGAGTCACCCCGGTCTCCTCCCCCAGACCTACACCTTCGAGGGCAACGACTGGACCGACCTCGACATGGTCATGCTCGAACCCATCACGGTCACGGGCGTGCTCACCGGCTTTGAGGCGACGACCGCCGCAGACGTGAGCGTGCCCGGCTCCACCGGCCGCATCCCCGGGCGCTTCATCGCCCGCCAGCCGGACACCATCGTCGAGCACCAGGTCGACACCACGGACGGCGATCTGAGCGCGCTGGTCCTGCCGGACGGCGGCTACAACCTCGCCTGGATCCCAGATGACGATCTGCTGATCCCGTTCTCGGTGCTCCAGGACGAGTCGCTGCGGGACGGACCGGACATCTCCCAGGCGCTGGACTACGGCGTCCCCATCCACGGCACGGTCCGCGACAGCACCGGGCTCGCGGTCTCAGGCGTCCAGGTGCACGTCCAGCACACGGAGACGGGCTTCTCCGGCAAGCCGGTGGTCACGGACGAGAGCGGCTTCTTCCACCTGCAGGTCTACCCCGGCGAGTACGATCTCAAGGCCAGCGGCGACGCCTCCCGCTACTACCTGCCGACGCTGAGCCTGCCGGTGACGGTTGGCGACGACGGGCTCCTTCAGGATCTGATCTACAACAGCGTCCAGGCGAGCAGCGTCACCGGTCAGGTCTTCGACGAAGACGGCGACCCGCTCGACAACATCCTGGTGCGCATCATCGCCACCGAGCTCGACGAAGCGAGCGATGCCTCCCTGGAGGTCGAGAGCGAGACTGACAGCAACGGCCTCTTCACAGTGCGGGTGGTGCCGGGCGAGTACGCCCTGGAGTACATCCCGGAGAGAGACGGTGACCTGGGGCCGTACGCCTCCAAGGTGATTGTCGTAGACGACAACATGGACGTTCAGCCCATCGAGCTTCCGGAGCGTCCCGTGATCAAGGGCCGCATCGTCACACCGGACGGGGATCCCGTCTACGGCGCGACGATTCAAGCCGAGGAGATGGACTTCGACTTCTTCAGCTACTCCACCTCCACCAACGAGGACGGCGAGTTCAGCCTGGCGGTCTCCGAGACGACCTTGAGCTGGACCATCCTGCCGCCGTCATCAGAGACGCTGGCGGTCACGCTGGTCGAGGCCTCGCCGGCTCAGCTCGGTACAGACCCGATCTTCACCCTCGTCGAGGGTGAGCGCATCCGAGGCTGCGTCTCATTTGACGGCGCTGGCGTCTCCGCGACGATCGACGTGCGCGACGGCAGCGGCCAGTCCTACACGACCATACAGACCAACGAAGATGGCTGCTTCACGGTCTGGCTCGACACTGAGGACTGGCAGACCGAGCCCGACGAGACCGACCCCCTCCCCACGGACGGGGATGACACTGGAGACACCTCGTCTACTGATGACACCGGTACAGGCGGCACTGACGACACTGACGACACTGACGACACTGACGACACTGACGACACTGACGACACTGACGACACTGACGATACCGCCTCCAGCACCGACGACACCGGCTCCAGCCCCAGCGACACTTCTGTGAGCGACACGGGGACTGATGATTCAGGTGCTACCGAAACGATCCCGACAGATACCGGAACTGATACCGCTTCGCCATAGTATTCACAGAAAACGGTAAACAAAAACACCCGCCCGTCTCCGGGCGGGTGTCTGTGTTTTGAAACACAGTCTCTGTATCAGCCGAGGACTTCGCCCATCAGCTCGATGATACCAACGCTCTCACCGGAGGCGTAGGCCTGGGTGGCGGCGTCGACGACGTCCGAAGCGACCACAATGACCGTCCGGTCGCCGAGGCTGACGCGGTAGGCCAGACGGGTACCACCGACGACAGCGGTGGCCGCAGGGGCCGGAGCGGCCGGAGCGGCCGGAGCGGCCGGAGCGGCCACGACAGCCACAGGGGCCGGAGCGGCCTCCTCGACAACCTCAAGCTCGTCAATGACGACGGGCGCCGGGGCGGCCTTGCTGGCCTTGGGGGGCGCGGCGATGTTGTTCTTCTTCCGGTAGTTGCGGACCGACTGGAGGCCCAGACCGGCCAGCTCAGCGACCTCGGCGTCGGGCACCTGACCGACGAGATCGTGGAACTTCTCGATCTTCGAGCGCTTTCCGCGGCGCTTGGGCGCGGGCGCGGCCTCGACGGCCGCGGCCTCAACCGGCGCGGCCTCAACCGGCGCGGCCTCAACCGGCGCGGCCTCGACGGGCGCGGCCTCAGCGCTCTGAGCGACAGCTATGGTGCCCCGCTTCCGGGAAGGCTTGATGCCCTTCTGCTTGCGGTAGCGAGCGACCGTCTGTACGGAGACACCGGCCTCTTCGGCGATGACAGCGTCAGCGACGGTGCCGAGCTGATGCTCGTAGGGGCCCAGCTTGGCGGCGGTCGCGGCGCGGGGGCCGCGGGCGCCCTTCTTACCGGCGGAGGCGTCCTTTGCAGCCTTGGCCTTGGGGGCCTTGGCCTTGGGAGCCTTGGCCTTGGGGGCCTTGGTCTTGGACTTCGTCTTGGACTTCGTCTTGGACTTTGACTTCGTCTTCTCGCTGAGCGTGATCCCGAGGGTCTCACGAAGCGCGACGATCTCCTCGCTGCGATCCGGGCGGCGAGAGCGCGGTCCCGGAGGCGCCGGCTTGCGGACAATGCCGTTTCGCTTCAGCGCGTTGTTGATGGCGCCGGGCGTGGCATCAAAGATGTCCGCCAGCTCTCTTAGCGAGAAATCATCCTTGATTTCTGCAAGCTTGTTCCACCAAGGCATGTCCTCTAGCTTCTTCATCCTATCTCCTGTGTCACCATTCCCCGCCGCCCTGCATGTAGTACAATTTCATAGCCAAGGCCACAAGGTAGTAAGTAACAGTGTGTAGTAAACAGTTGGTGCTGCGCCAAAAGCGCTCCTCCAGAAAGGGAATTGCTCCCGCAGCCAACAAGCGCTAACTTCCGGCGGATGCCTCTCTCCTTGATCGCCTTCGCCACAGCCACAACGGTGATGGCCGGCGACGCGCCGGAGGCCCCCGGTCTACCCGAAGAGCGCACCGCCGCCGAGGAGCTGGACGCAGCCATCGGCGACTACCTGAATGGCGACTGGGAGGCGTCCCGCCTGGCCCTCATCCGGCTCGCCCGCGATCCCCGCCTGACGGACAACCCGGCCCTTCGGCGGAGGGTACGGATCTACCTGGGTGAGGTGCTGTATGTGATGGGGGATCGCGACACCAGCTGGGAGACCTTCGTGTCGGTCGTGCTGGAGGATCCGGAGTACCAGATGGATCCCTTCGTGCATCCGCCGGACGTGGTCACCTTCTTCGAGTCCGCCCGGGACTACGCCCAGCGCTTCCTGCCGGACGGCGGCGAGGAGCCTCCCCCCCCTCCCCCGCCGCCGCTGCTGCCGCCCCTCCCCTGGGCGCTGCTGCCTGGGCGCCTGCAGTTCCACAACGATCAGCCAGTCCTCGGCTATGTGGCCATCGGCAGCGTCGCGCTGGCCACGAGCACGGCCTTCGGCATCGGCTCCTACATCCGCGCTCAGGATGACTTCCCGAATGTCAACGGCGTCATGCTCCGGCCCAGCCGGGAGGATGAGGTGGCCACCCTCGTCCTGCTGAAGGATGTTCGCAACGCGACGGCCGTGGTGACCGCGGGTCTGTGGGCCGCCGCTGTCCTCCAGGGCATCATCCGCGCCAGCCGGGCCCCCCAGCGCGCGGAGGTCGACGTCGCCCTTCAGATCGACGCCGACGGAGAGCGCGGCGGCGCCGCCCTCACGGTTCGCTGGTAGCTGAGCATTTCCCTGCTGCCGCCGGGCCGGCCGTGTTATCGCTTTTGGTATCACCGAGGGGTGATGTTCGAGGCTACGAGGCGGATCCACGCAGGAGCACGACGGGATGTATCTCCGATACCTGGATCCCAACACCAAGGCATCCAACGACCACGTCATCCGCAAGCCCCTGACGAGCATCGGCAGGGCGCGGGGCAACGACATCGTGCTGCCTGACCCCATGGTCGCCCCCACCCACGCGAACCTCCTGCGCAAAGGCGCGGAGCTGACAATCAGCGTGGTGAAGCGCGGCAACGAGCTGTACATCAACGGCCGCCCGACCCACCAGGCGACCCTCAAGGCCGGTGACCGGCTGCTGCTGGGCCGCTATGAGCTGGTCCTGCACGAAGGCGAGCCCGCCGCGACCGAGGAGGCCGATGCCCCCCAGGCAAAGCTGGAGGCGCTCTCGAGCCTGGTGGCCTTCTCCGAGCGCCTGATGGCCGACACCACGCCGGATCAGCTCTTCCGAGCGCTGCTCAAGGCCGTGGTCGAGCTGACGGGCGCCGAGAAGGGCTTCGTCATCGTCTTCAAGGACGGGGACCGGCACCTCGCCTCCTCACACAACGTGGCCGACGAGACTCTGGATCTCTCCCGGGTGTCCGACTCCATCATCGACTCGGTGGTCAACACCCGGAGGCCGCTCATCATCTCCAACGCGGTCCGGGACTCCCGCTTCGGGCGCGCCAAGTCTGTGGTGGATCTGCGGCTGTCCTCCGTCATGTGTGTGCCGCTCATCTACCGAAAGGACATGCTGGGCGTCATCTATCTGGGCAACGACTCCATCAAGGATCTGTTCGACGCCCGCAAGCTGTCTCTGCTCCAGGTCTTCGCCGCCCAGGCCAGCCTGATCGTGCACACGGCGCTGATGCTCAATGAGCTGAAGATCTCCAACAAGAACCTCCGGGACCAGCTGCGGCGCGCCTCCCAGGGCGACATGATCGGCTCCAGCCCGCCGATGAAGAAGGTCTTCAAGATCATCCGCCGGGTGGCCCCGACCGACATCACCGCGCTCATCCTGGGCGAGACCGGCACGGGCAAGGAGCTCGTCGCCCGCGAGCTCCACCGCCTCTCCGGGCGCACCCGCAAGCCCTTCATCTCCATCAACTGCGGCGCCATCCCCGAGAACCTGCTGGAGAGCGAGCTCTTCGGCCACAAGAAGGGCGCCTTCACCGGCGCGGTCACCGACAAGCTGGGCAAGTTCCAGGCGGCCGACGGCGGCACCCTCTTCCTCGACGAGATCGGCGAGATGCCGCAGGCGCTGCAGGTGAAGCTGCTGCGCGTGCTCCAGGAGCGCGTCGTCGAGCGGGTCGGCGACTTTGAGGGCCAGCCCCTGGATATCCGCGTCATCGCCGCGACCAACAAGAACCTGGAGGAGGAGATCCGCACCGGCAAGTTCCGGGAGGATCTGTACTACCGGCTGAATGAGGTCACCCTGCTGCTCCCCCCGCTGCGGGATCGCGGCGACGACATCATACAGATCGGCCAGTACCTCCTGAACCGCTACGCCTCCCAGTACGACTCCAAGGTCCGGGGCTACACCAACGCCGCGACCCTCGCCATGAAGAACTACTTCTGGCCAGGCAACGTCCGGCAGCTCGAGAACCGCATCAAGCGCGCGGTGATCATGAGCGACCGGGCCCTGCTCACCCCCGAGGATCTGGGGATCCAGGGCGGGACCAAGCGCAACGTGGAGCCGCTGGACGCCGCCGTGGAGCAGTACAAGGTCGACTACATCAAGGAAGTCCTCGACCTGAACAACTGGAACAAGGCGCAGACCGCCAGGGATCTCGGCGTCGATCCCCGCACCATCTTCCGCTACATCGAGAAGATGGAGGACTGAGTCCTTGAAGACTGTCGGCTTGACGGGCGGCATCGCCACTGGGAAGTCCACCGCCGCCCGCGTCCTCCGGGAGCTGGGCGCGCCGGTCATCGACGCGGATCAGGTCTCTCGCGACGTCACAGCCCCCGGTAGCACCGGGCTGGCGGCCGTCGTCGAGGCCTTCGGCGCGGGGGTGCTCGCCGCTGATGGCGGCCTCGATCGCAAGGCCCTCGGCGCCATCGTGATGAGCGACGCGGACCAGCGAAAGCGGCTCGAAGGCATCACCCATCCGCTGATCATCGCCGCGATGATGACCCGACTGCGGGATCTCGCGTTGGCCGGTGAGCCCGCCGCCGTGGTCGAGGCCGCGCTGATGGTGGAGACCGGCAGCTGGCGCAGCTACAGCGAGCTGTGGGTCGTCACCTGCGCGCCGGAGACCCAGCTCCAGCGCCTGATGGCCCGAAACGCCCACAGCCGCGAGGCGGCGGAGCGCTGGATCGGCAGCCAGCTCCCGCTGGCGGACAAGGAGGCGGTCGCGACCCGGGTCTTCCGCAATGACGGCGACGTGGAGGCGCTGCGCGCGGCCGTCACCGCGGCCTGGACCGAGCTGGTTCCCGCAGGCTGACTGGGTCGCGCGGCGTGCTTGTGCGGCCGTCACTCCCCGGCTGAGCGAGCGTCCTCGCGGGCCGCCGCGAGATGCGCCGCGAGCTGTGGGTTCCCAGGCGCCAGCGCCACGGCGCGCTCGAAGTGGCGGACGGCGCCGTCGAAGTCTCCAGCGACCGCCAGCGCCACACCGGCGGCGTCCCACACGGACGGGTCGCTGTCATCGGCGGCGAGGGCCCACTGACAGTATCGGATCGCCGGGGCGCCCTGCCCGGCGACGGTGGCGCAGAGCGTGGCGTTCACCCAGTAGGCCTCGCGGTCGGGGGCGGCGGCGCGAGTCAGCGCGTCGATCATCTCCGGAGCGCTGCTCTGTAATTGGTGAGCGCGCGCTCGAATCTCCCAGATCTCCCGCGCCGCTCGCGGCTCCACCGCGGTGACCCCATCGAGCAGCGAGAGCGCCCGGGCGGGCTCCTCATTCACTACAATCCGCGCGAGGTTCTGAGCGATGGCCGCGTCCGAGGGGAGCCGGTCGTGCGCGCCCTCCCAGAGCGACCGCTCGCTGGACCACTCCGCCGACCGCCCCCAGCCGATCGCCGCGGCGACGATCCCCGCCGCCAGCAGCGCCGCCGGGGCGACTCGGCGATGCGCCGCCGGGCGAAGCGCCAGCGCCCCCGCGAGCGCCAGGCAGCCGCCTGCCAGCGGGAGCACCAGGAAGGTCTCCCCGTAGCGCAAGCTGGCTCTCGCCAGGCCGCTCGCCGGGAGCAGCGGGAGGAGCATCAGCGAGAGCCCGCTCGCCACCAGCGGCGCACGCGTCCTCACCACGAGCGCCGCCGCGCCAGCGCCGACGGCCCCAGCCCATCCCGCCGCCGCCGACAGCCCGACGGGGCTCTCCAGCGCCATGGCCGGCGCGAGGTGGGTGGGGGCCAGCAGCCGCCCCAGGTACCACCAGGCCAGCGCCGCCGCCCCCGCGGCGCTCTCGATGCTCGGCGAGGGCTGATCCGCCGGCAGCAGCTCCAGGCCGGCCAGCACACCGGCGCGGGCCGCCAGGAAGAGCCCGACCGCGACCGCGCCAGGACGCCACCGCCCGCCCATCAGCCACACGGCGATCGGCACAAACACGCCGATCTCCTTGCTGCCGCAGGCGAGCGCGGTGAGCAGGAACGCCGTCGCGTCCCGCCGGCGCTCACCAGACGCGGCCACCATGGACCAGAGCCCGAAGGCGCAGGCCAGCACATCTGTCCGGCCCGCGATGTTGCTCGCCCCCTCGACCTGGAGGGGGTGGGCCATGAACAGGAGCCCCAGCGCCAGCCCGGCCGCCGCGCCGACCCGCGCCGAGGCCAGCCGAGCCACCCCCGCCGCCGCCGCCGCGAGCGCCAGCAGGTTCGTCAGGTGGAAGCTCCAGGGGGCGCCGCCGCTGACGCCGTGATCAACGTAGTAGCTGAGCGTCACCACCGGGCGCCAGTAGGGAGACGCGCGGGTGGAGGAGAAGTGAAACAGATCGTGGGTCAGCGCCTCACCGAGGGTGCCCCAGTCGGCCAGCGCGGTGTTGTCGGCGATCAGCACACGGTCGTCGTAGACGAACGGGTAGCCCAGCGCCCGCCCGTAGAGCAGCGCGGCGGCCACCGCGAGCGCCAGCAGTCCGAGGGACCGCCGACGCCCAGAGGTCAGCGCGTCAGTAGATGACGATGGAGTCGACCGGCATGGGGTCCAGGACGTCGCGGCCCTTGAGGAAGCCCAGCTCCACGATGAAGCAGCAGGCGACGACGTCGGCCTTGAGCTGCTGGACGAGCTTGCAGGTCGCCCGCGCGGTGCCGCCGGTGGCCAGGAGGTCGTCGATGATCAGCACCCGGTCGCCTTCCTTGACGGCGTCGACGTGCATCTCCAGGCGGTTGGTGCCGTACTCCAGCTCGTACTCGAAGCCGATGCTCTCGTAGGGCAGCTTGCCGGGCTTGCGCGCGGGCACGAAGGCCGCGCCGAGCGCCATGGCGAGCGGAGCGCCGAAGATGAACCCGCGGCTCTCCATGCCTACGACGGCGTCAATCTTGTGATTGACGTAGCGCTCGGCGAAGTAGTCGATGGTCGCCCGCAGGAGCTTGGCGTCCGCGAGTACGGGGGTGATGTCCTTGAACATAATCCCGGGCTTGGGGAAGTCAGGGATGTCCCGGATGGTGTTCTTCAGAGCGTCAGCAAGGTTGTCCACAATGCACTCCTTGGGTACCGGTGGCACCTATCCCGTCACCGGAGTACTGTCGCCGGGTCCAAACACCCCCAGGCGCGTGATGGCCGAAGAGACTGAGACCCCTGAGCTGGAGCACCTCCCCGACACCCGCCTCTCGGCGGAGCTCCGAGGCTTCCTCGACCAGCTCGACGGTCAAGACACCACCGTCGGCGCCTTGATGGACCTGATCGCGGATCGGGGCTTCGGGCTGCTGCTGCTCATTCTGGCGCTGCCCGCCGCGCTGCCGGTCCCGGCCCCGGGCTACGCCACTCCCTTCGGCATCGCCATGGTCATCCTGGGCTCCCAGATGATCATCGGCCGCACGACGCCGTGGCTCCCGGACTTCATCCGCAACCGGACCATCCCGTACACCATGCTGGAGTTCTCGGTCCGCAACGGCACCATCCCGCTGAAGGTGGTGGAGTTCCTGATCCGCCCCCGCCTGAGCGGCCTCTCCCGCTCCCGCAGCTTCCTCTCGCTCCTGGGGGTGATCATCGTGCTGATGTCCGCCTGCATGAGCCTCCCCATCCCGCTGACCAACACCGCCCCCAGCTTCGTCATCTTCGTGCTGGCGGCCGGGATCCTGGAGGAGGACGGCCTCACCCTGCTCGGCGGGATCCTGCTCGCGCCCGTCGCCGCCGCCATCGCCGGGCTGGCGCTGTACTACGCGCTGACCCTCGGAGTGGACGCGGTCGAGGAGACCCTGAAGCCCCTCATCAAGCAGACCCTCGGGCTGAGCTGACGGGCGCCGGTCGCGCCGAATCGAGGCGCTATCGGCCGGGGTCCGGATCGCCGGGGCCGCTGTCGACCGAGTCCCAGTCGCGCAGCCCCTGCACCGCTTCGTGCTCGGTCCAGTCGTAGTGGAGGGGCGTCACGGTCGCCCAGCCCTCACCCACCAGCGGTCCGTCCGTGTCCACGGCGCCCTCGAAGTGAGAGTGGCCGCCGCCCAGCCAGAAGTAGCTTCGCCCGCGCGGGTCGTAGCGCTCCTCGGCGCTGGGGTGGTAGTGGCGCCGCGACAGCGGGCAGGCGCGCAGCCCCAGCACCTCACTCGCGGGCCTGTCGGGCACGTTCAGGTTGAGCAGCCTGAGCTCCCCCGACGCGAGCAGATCCTTCGCCAGCCCAGCGGCCAGCGCCGCCGCCGTGTCCCAGTTCTGCGGCTGACCGCGGCGAATCGACAGCGACACCGCCATCGAGGGCACCCCCGCCATCCGGGCCTCCATCGCGGCGGCCACCGTGCCCGAGTAGATGACGTCGGTGGCGAGGTTGGCGCCGCGGTTGATGCCGCTGACGACCAGCCCGGGCCTCCGGTCCAGCAGGTGGTTCAGCGCCAGATAGACGCAGTCCGCCGGGGTGCCGGACACCGAGATCCAGCCGGGCGACCGCTCCTCCACCCGGAGCGGGTCGTGCATGGTGAAGGCGTGGGAGGTGGCGCTGCGCTCCCGATCGGGGGCAACCACGACGACCTCACCGAGCGTCGAGAGCGCCGAGACCAGCGGCTTCAAGCCCGGGGCCTGGATACCGTCGTCGTTCGAGACCAGGATCAACATTGGAGTCTCATGGCGACCGCGCCTCCCTATAATCAAAAAACCAGTGCGGATTGGCTTGCTATCTCGATCCAGACGTGGCGGCCCCCGCCTGGGGCGTTATCCTTTGCCTGAGCCGGAAGGGAGGCATGATGCGAACCCGATACGCGGATCTCTTCCAGAGAATGACCAGCGTTGATCCCGATGAACGGGACTCTGCCTTCGACGCCGTCTTGTTCGACCGGCACCTCGCCCTCTCCGATCTGGCCGAGGGCTACAAGAAGTACCGCCGCCGACCGAGCCTGCGCTTCATGCTCGTGCAGCTCATGGGCTTCACTGGCGCCAAGGCCGCCGTGCCCCCCGTCATGACCGCCCTCCAGGACAAGGATCCCTACGTCCGGGCGGAGGCCTGTCGGGCGCTGGAGGATCTCAACGCCGTCGAGGCGCTGGAGGTTCTGGAGGCTCGCCTGACTGATGTGGAGAGCGTCGTGCGCACCGCCGCGGCCGAGGCGCTGGCCGCCCTGCGCCCCCGCGCGCCCCGCAGCATCCGCTCCGCCCAGGCTGCCGGAGAGCGCTGATCCCGCTGCCAAGTTAGCAAGCGGCCATGCTTAACCTGCGCCTTCTTGTCTTCATCTCCGGTCTCTCGGTCATGGCTGTCGAGATGACCGCCATGCGCCTGCTCGCGCCGTTCTTCGGCACGAGCCTGCTGGTCACGACCGTACTCATTGGCTCAATGATGGCCTTCCTGTCATTGGGGTACTGGCTCGGCGGTGTGCTCGGCGATCGCTCGCCGCACCTGCAGACCCTGTGTCGAGCCACCTCGGCGGCGGCCCTGGCGATCCTGGCGATCCCCTTCCTCGGCCAGCCCATCCTGCGAGCCTGCGCGTACGTCATCCGGCCGCTGCTCGAAGGGAACGCCCTGGAAGAGCCCCAGGTGGCCTTCGCCATGCTCATCGGCGGCCTGCTGGGCACGCTGCTGCTGCTGGCGATCCCCGTGACGCTGCTGGGCATGGTCAGCCCCTGGGGCATCCGCCTCGCCGTGGACAACGTGGACACCAGCGGCAAGACCGCCGGGCGCATCTCAGCCCTCTCCACCTTCGGCTCCATCCTGGGCAGCTTCCTGCCGGCGCTGGTGCTCATCCCGCTGCTGGGCGTGCGAAACACCTTCGTCATGGTGGCGGTCGTGCTCTTGCTGGTGAGCGCCCCCCGCGCGCTGAACAGTAGAGCGAAGGGGATCGCGGCGGCCGGCTTCATGCTGCCGCTGTTCGGGGTGCCCCAGACGACCGTGCGCCCCATGGACGGGCTCATCACCGAGTCTGAGAGCCTCTACCACTTCATCCAGGTCGTGAACGAGCCCTACGGCGACTGCGAGGAGGCCTACCACCTCTACCTGAACGAGGGCGTCGGTGTTCACTCCGTGAAGTGCCTGGACCCCGAGCAGGAGATCCGGGGCTGCTGGACCTACATGGCGGCGGCCCCCCTGTGGCGCGAGGAGCCGGAGGAGGCCAAGGAGGCGCTGCTCATCGGCCTCGCCGGCGGCACGGTCGCCCGGCAGATGCTGGCGGCCTTCCCCGATCTCCACATCGACGGCGTCGAGATTGACGGCGCGGTGGTGGAGGTCGGCAAGAAGTACCTGGACAACGACGACCCCCGCATCACGCCCTACGTGATGGACGGGCGGGTCTTCCTGGATCACCGCGAGAAGAAGTACGACATCGTCGTCATGGACGCCTACCGCCAGCCGTACATCCCCTTCCACCTCACCACGGTGGAGTTCTGGGAGCTGGTGCGCTCGCGCATGACCGAGGACGGCGTCATCGCGATCAACTCGGCGTCCGTGCGGGGCAGCTCCCGGCGGCTGGCCCAGATGATCTACCGCACGCTGCGGGAGGTCTTCCCCACGGTGCACCTGATCGACGCCACGAACTCCAACGACATCATCTTCGCCACCATGCAGCCCCGGTCGCTGGAGTGGGCCTCGGACAAGCTCGACCTGCTCCCCACCGGCAGCGCCCTCGACAGCATCCGCCCCAGGTTCCGCAAGCGCAGCCTCGGCGAGGTCGAGGGGTGGGAGACCGCGCGGCTGCTCACGGACGACCAGGCGCCTGTTGAGATGGCCTGGGAGCTGATGGCGCTCGACTACCTGAAGTAGCAGCCAGCGGCGACGACAGCGCCGCTGTAGAGCGCACAAAAAAGAAGGGCCGCTCCTGGGGGGAGCGGCCCGAAGTACTCTATAAATGGTCGGGGCGACTGGATTCGAACCAGCGACCCCTTGACCCCCAGTCAAGTGCGCTACCAGCCTGCGCTACGCCCCGACAAGAGTGCTCCGATACTAACGTGCTCCGTGACCCCGTCAAGGGAGCTGAGTGGGGTCTTTTGTCTGCTCTCGCAGCGCCTGGATCGACTGTCGCAATTCACGCAGACGAACCGCCGCTTCCGTCAGCTTGTCCATCGAGACAGCCGGACCGGAGTCAGCTCCGCCCTCGTTGGATTCCAGGCTCTTACGCGCTCCGGCAATCGTGAACCCCTCTGAATGAAGGAGCTTCTGAATGCGCAGAAAGCGAATGATGTCCGGCCGGCGATAGAGGCGCTGGCCGGAGGCGGACCGGTGGGGCGTCATGCGGAACTCGGTCTCCCAATACCGCAGCACATGGGGCTCGACGCCCACCATCTCAGCAACCTCCCCGATGCGGAAATACAGCTTGTCGGGGATCGCGGGAACTTCAGTCGGTTCAGTGGACACGAGCTCAGTTCACGCCGTTGGTGCTGTCCTTGTCAAGGAGGTTCTCGTTGAGCGCAGCCTTGAGAACCTGAGAGGGCTTGAACGTGATCACCCGACGCGCCGAGATGGTGATCTCCTGGTTCGTCTGTGGGTTGCGGCCCTTGCGGGGAGCCTTCTCACGAACCAGGAAGTTTCCAAAGCCCGAGATCTTGATCTTCTCACCACCCTCGAGGGCGATCTTGATCACCTCAAAGACACAGTCAACGATCTCCGCAGCCTCCTTCTTGGGAAAGCCGATGTTGTCGTGGACGCGCTCGACCAGGTCGGCCTTGGTCATCGTGCGCTTGGCGTCAACGTTCTGCGGCACCGTAAACTCCTGTCTGTGGGGTGGTGAAGGAAGAGGTTCGCTCAGGTGCCGGTGTCGGCACTCTCGATCACATCCCAGAGTCGTACAGTGAAGGTGTCCGTACGGATCTCACCCTCATCGGCGACGGACTGCAGCTCGAGCTTGTAGATGCCCTCGTCTGCGTAGTCCTGGGTGAGGTCGTATTCGTCCTCTCCCCGTTCTCCGGAGTCCGTCCGGACCGTGACGCGATCGATGATGTCTTTGTAGTCCTGCGAGACCGTCACGATGATCTCATGCAGGGTTCCAGCAGGGCCGCCGCCGGGGGTCGCCTCGGCGGCGCCCACGACGACCTCGCTGGTGTTGGACCACAGCTCGATGCTGAGCGGGTCCAACAGATCGTCTACGCCCACCTCGATGGAGAGCACGTCGTCGTCGGCGTTGAATTGCTCATAGGTCGTCTCCACGGGCTCAGTGCAGGCCGTGGAGAGCAACGCGAGCGCCAGAAACGATACGGCGCGGGTCGGGTGAGGCAGACGCATCGGGCTCAAGCCAGCGCGGCCTTGGCCTTCGCGACCACCGCGGAGAAGCCAGCCGGGTCGTTGAGCGCCAGGTCAGCCAGAACCTTGCGGTTCAGGTCAACCCCAGCCACGTTCAGGCCGTGGATGAAACGGCTGTAGCTCAGCTCGTGCGCGTTCAGGGCCGCGTTGATGCGGACAATCCACATGCTGCGGTACTGCCGCTTCTTTTCCTTGCGGCCGCGGAAGGCGTTGGCCTCCGCGTGCATCACGGCCTGGTGGGCCTGACGGTAGGTGGTGCCGCGCTGCTGGAAGAAGCCCTTCGCGCGCTTCATCACATTCTTGCGGTGCACCTTGCGGTTCTGTGCTCTCTTTACGCGTGCCATTTCTCGACTCCTTCATGACCGGTTCCCGACCGAAGCTGTTCGGCGGTAGCGGCGTGTCGTTCTAAGATGGGGTCTACTTGTAGAGAGGTCTACTTGTAGGGGATCATCTGGCGGACCAGATGCTCTTCTTGCTTCGAGATGTAGCCACCCGCGCGGGCGTGACGCTTCATCTTCGTCTTCTTCTTGGTCAGGATGTGCCGCATCTTGGCACGCTTGAACTTGATGCGGCCGGAGCCGGTGACCCTGAAGCGCTTCGCGGCGCCGCGGTTGGTCTTCATCTTGTTGCCCATGGTGGACCTCAGAAAGGGGGTGCGAAGTTAGACCCAGCCTCGTATCCCACAGCAGTGATTTCAACAACTCCCGGGGAGAGGCTGCTGAAAGGGAACGCTGCGGAGTTCAGAAAACAGGGCCGTTATGCAAAGAGCGGACCTGCTCTCACAGGTCCGCTCTTGGGATGATAGGCGCGGGCGGGTTCGAACCGCCGACCCTCGCCGTGTCAGGACGATGCTCTCCCACTGAGCTACGCGCCTATGTGGGATGCCTCCGGTTTGGAAGCGTCCTCTGATTAGCCCGGGGGTGCCGACGCGTCAAGGGCTCGAACGCTGACGGCTCTCAGCACGGCCTCGGCGACTGACGGCGCGGCCTCCTTCGGGGAGATCCGAAGCCCCGTCAATCGGCTCAGGCTGGTGATCCCCGCGTCCGCGATACCGCAGGGAACGATCCGATCAAAAGCCGCCAGCGGAGGATCGAGGTTCAGGGCGAAGCCGTGGAGGGTCACCCCGCGGCTCACGTTCAGCCCCAGCGCGCAGATCTTGTCGCCGCGCTCACCGCCCACCCAGATGCCCGGCCTCCCCTTCACCCGCCCGGCCTCGACGCCGCGGCCGGACAGCCAGCCGATGACGCCGTCCTCCAGCGCGCAGACGAACTGCTTGACTGTGAGCCTGAGCGGCGCGAGCGGCACCACCGCGTAGCCGACGAGCTGTCCCGGGCCGTGCCAGGTCGCCAGGCCGCCGCGCTCGGTCTCGTGGTAGTCCACGCCCTCGGCGGCGAGCGCCTCCCGGGAGGGAGTGCCCGGCGCGGGCCTGCGCCCGGTGGTGATCACGGGGGTGTGCTCAAGCAGCGCGAGGACCGGCGAGGCCGCGCCGGCGATGACCGCCTCCCGGCGCGCCCGCTGGCGGGCCCAGGCGTCGGCGTAGGGCACGGCGGCTCCCCACCACTCCCAGCGAACAGCGACCTCCGGCCAGCTCAGGACTCCCGCCCTTCAAAGAAGTGGGACGCCTGGTAGCCGCGGTACCACTCGGCGAGCAGCACCTGGGCCGCCGCCGTGATGGGGATGGCCACCAGCATCCCCCACAGCCCCAGCAGGTTCCCACCCACCAGCAGCGCGATCATGACGACCAGCGGGTGCAGCCCCACCTTGTCGCCGACGATGGAGGGGGTGAGCACGCTCCCTTCCAGCAGCTGCACGCCGCCGAAGGTGACCCAGACCGCGATGAGCTGCCAGCCCAGCCCGAACTTCAGCAGCGCCAGCACGGTCGCCGCGATCACGCCGACGACCGTGCCCAGGTACGGGATGATGAAGAGCGCGCCGGAGAGCATGCCCACCGCGACGGCCATGTCGATGCCCGAGATGACCAGGCCGATGGTGTAGAGCACCCCCAGCACCGCGCAGACCGTGGTCTGGCCCCGAACGAAGCTGGAGAGGCGGCCGTCGATGTCGGTCGCCAGGCGGCGGGTGCGCTCCCGGTGGCGCGGCGGCACCAGCTCGTCGATGGCGCCCATGATGCGGTCCCAGTCCCGCAGCAGGTAGAAGACGAAGATGGGCACCAGGGCGAGGTTCAAGATGCCCATCACGAAGCTCATGCCGCCCGCGAGGGTGTCCTTGAGCAGCCCGGTCACCCACTTGCCCACATTGGGGATGGCCTGCTTGACCAGATCCCCGAGGCCCGCGAAGTCCACGTAGGCCGCCGGGTCCAGCAGGCCATCGAGGCTCGACTTCACCTCCGTGGAGACCTCCGTGGGCTGATGCTCGCTGCCCCGGATCAGCTCCCGGGCAGCCTCGAAGATGGCCGCAGGGGTGTCCGGAGGAGCCGCGACGATGGCCTGCCAGGTGCCCAGGCGCTGCTCGACTCCCTCCCGAAGGCCCGCCTCGTAGTCGCCCAGGTTCGTCGAGAGGACCTGCAGCTCACCGGCGACGTAGTTGATGAAGAGCAGCCCCAGCGGCGCCATCACCAGCACCGCCGAGACAGCGAGGGTGATGATGGCCTTCTCGCGCTTCCAGCCGCGGGCCTCGAAGCGGTCCACCAGCGGGTCCAGCAGGTAGGCGATCACCGCGCTCGCGACCAGCAGCGCCAGCAGCCCGCGCAGCAGATAGACCAGCAGCAGCCCCAGGCCCGCCAGGGTGACGACCCACCACAGGCGATCCGCCCGCAGCCAGCGGCGCCAGCCCTTGTCCGGTCCAGGTGTGGGGCGATGCGGCCGGGCTGGGCCCGGGCCCGCAGAAGTAGAGGTTCGTCCGCGTCGAATCATGGATCAACGATTACCACGACCAACCCGCGCGCGAGCAGATCCGTCTCGTCAGCCAGCACGCGGAGCAGCGCCGCGTCCCGGGGGTCCAGGACGACATCGCAGCTCTGGCGCACCTCGCTCGCGCGGATGAAGAGGGGCGCGCCTCCGGCCCTGGCGACCGCCTCAGCGTCGGCCGGGTCGGTCACCCAGACGGCCGGCGCGACCCTGGAGGCCGCCTCCCGGCTCAGGGCGCTGGCGGAGTAGACAGGCTCACCCGACGGGGCCAGCACCCTCGGGGCGAAGGACGGCTTCAGGCCGGTGCCGCGGGCGTCGATCACCACGCCGGTCTGCTGGGCGTCCAGGGTGGCGTCCTCGCTCCCGGCCGCGACCCCGATCACCGCCGGGGAGAGCCAGGGCTGGAGCCGGAGCTCGGCGGTCAGCTCCACCCGCCCGGAGGTGTAGTAGCGGGACTCGGTGACGCGCCAGCTCAGCAGGTTCTCGCCGAGCATCTCGGCCATGGTGCCGCCGCCGTCCATCAGCGAGGCGACGTCGGCCTCGCCGTCGATGCGCACCTGGCGCGCGGCGGCCTCCAGCCGGGGCGCCAGCGTGCCCCGGGCCGCCTGCTCCACGGCCTTGAGATCGCTCATCGCGCCCGCCCCCTTCTCGCTGGATGCCTCCACCACGAGGCGCTGTTGCGTCCAGTCGATGCGCCCGCCCGGGAAGGTCTCCACCACGGGCCCGGCCAGCGCGGCGCTGATCCCGGCGCAGCCCAGCGCCATCGCGAGCACGCTCATCGGAAGCTCACCGCGCCGTTGCGCCGCAGGAGCGCCGCGATGCCGTCGCTGAGCTCGTCGTCGGCGCGGACACCCACGCCCTCCCCGAGCTTGAGCCAGACCTCCGCCCGCCCCGGCACCTCCACCTTGATGCGGGCTCTACAGCGGCCGCTGCACTTGTCGAGCAGGGCCTTGATGGCCTTCACCTGGCGGGGACTCTCCAGCTCGGCCCGGGTGAGTCGGATCTGGACCTCCTTGGTGCGGTTGAGCCGCAGAGTCGCGAGCAGCTCCACGCCCTCGGCCAGGATCTTCACGCTGTCGCTGCTCTTCTCCAGCTTGCCGGTCACCACCACCGGCTGATCGGACTTCAGATCCTTGGCGGAGTTGGCCCAGGGCTCGGAGAAGAAGATGCACTCGAGGGAGCCGGTCTCGTCCTCCAGCGTGACGAACGCCATCTTGTCGCCGCGCTTGGTGCGGACCTGGCGCATCGCGCTGGGCATGCCGGCGATCCGAACGGTCTGATCGGGCTTCCCCACGCGGCGCAGCTCGTGGATGCGGCAGGTGGCGAACTTCTCAACCTCCTCCGCGTAGGCCTGCACCGGGTGACCGGAGATGAAGAAGCCCAGCGCCACCTTCTCAGCGCCGAGGCGCTTGGCGACGGGCCACTCGGCCACGTCCGGGAAGCGGTAGGTGGGCGGCTTCTCCCCGCCGCTGCCGGCGCCGAAGAGGGCGAACATGCTCGCCTGCCCCGCGGCCTTGTCCCGCTGGGCGCTCTGGGCCGCCTTGATCGCGCCGTCGAGGCCCTGGGCGAGCGCCGCGCGGGGCAGGTCGGTCCAGTCGAAGGCCCCGCACTTGACGAGGTTCTCCAGCACCCGGGTGTTGACCCGCTTGAAGTCCAGCGCCTCCAGGAAGGCCATCATGTCCTTGAAGCTGCCGCCCTCGCTGTCGCGGGCCTCGATGATGGCCTCCACCGCGCCGGTGCCCACGTTCTTGACCGCGCCGAGCCCGAAGCGGATGACCTTGCGGTCGTCCTTGGGCACGTCGAAGCCGACGAGGGAGTGGTTGACGTCGGGGGGGAGCACCTCGATGCCCGAGCGGCGGCAGTCGCCGAGGTAGATGAGCACCTTGTCCGTGTTGGAGGACTCGATGCTCATCAGGGCCGCCATGTACTCGGCCCGGTGGTTCGCCTTCAGGTAGGCGGTCTGGTAGCTGATGTAGCCGTAGGCGGCCGAGTGCGACTTGTTGAAGCCGTAGGCCGCGAACATCGCGAGCAGGTCGAAGATGTCCTGGGCCTTCTTGGGGTCGTGGCCGTTCTTCTTGGCGCCGTCCACGAAGCGGAGCGACTGGCGATCCATCTCGGCGGCGTCCTTCTTACCCATGGCCCGCCGCAGGATGTCCGCCTCGCCGAGCGAGTAGCTCGCGAGCACCTGGGCGATCTGCATGACCTGCTCCTGGTAGACCACGACGCCGTAGGTGTTGCGGAGGATGGGCTCCAGCTCCGGCAGGGGGTACTCGACCCGCTGCCGCCCGTGCTTGCGCTCGACGAAGTCGTCGACCATCCCCGCGTCCAGCGGCCCCGGACGGTAGAGGGCGACCAGGGCGATGACGTCGTCCAGGACGGACGGCTTGAGCTTGGTGAGCAGCTCGCGCATGCCCGAGGACTCGACCTGGAACACCCCGAGCCCGTCGCCGCGCTGGAGCAGGTCGTAGGTGAGCTGGTCATCCACCGGGATGTCGCTCATGTCGATGACCTCGCCCGTGTTCCGGGCGATCATGGCCACCGCGTCGCGGATCTGGTCGAGGGTCTTCAGGCCCAGGAAGTCGAACTTGATGAGCCCGACCGCCTCGGCGCTCTTCATGTCGAACTGCACCACCGGCCCGCCGTCTGGGCCGTCCCGGTACAGCGGCACCAGATCCACCAGCGGCCGATCCGCGGCGACCACGCCGGCGGCGTGCACGCCCGTCTGGCGGGTCAGGCCCTCGACGCCCTGGGCCAGCGTGACGATGCGCCGCACCCGCATGTCCGCCTCCATGAGGTGGGCGAGGCCCTCCTCATTGACGGCCTTCTCCAGCGAGATGCCGAGCTCGTCCGGCACCAGCTTGGCGATGCGGTCCGCGTCGTTGAAGGTCAGGTCACAGATGCGCGCGACGTCGCGGATGGCCAGCTTCGCCTGCAGCTTTCCGTAGGTGATGATCTGGGCGACGTAGTCGTAGCCGTACTTCTCGCGGGTGTGCTCGATCACCTCCTCGCGCCGGTCCTGACAGAAGTCCACGTCCACATCCGGCATTGAGATGCGCTCGGGGTTCAGGAAGCGCTCGAACAGCAGATCGAAGCGGATGGGGTCGATGTCCGTGATGCGGGTGGCGTAGGCGCAGAGGCTGCCGGCGGCGGAGCCGCGGCCGGGACCGACGGGGATGTCCCGGTCCTTTGCCCAGTTGATGAACTCGGCCACGATCAGGAAGTAGGCCGGGAAGCCCATCGACTTGACGATGCCCAGCTCGACCTCGAGCCGGTCCCAGTAGATCTTGTAGTTGTCGCCGTCCTTGTCCTCGATGCGCTTGAGGCGCAGGCGCAGGCCCTCCTCGCAGTACCAGCGGAAGTAGCCGTCGAGGTTGCCCGCGCCATCGGGCCTCGGCGGCAGCACCGCGCCCGGCGCCTCCGGGTCCGGCAGGCCGAAGTCCCGGGGCGGCGGGAAGGCCCGGTAGAAGAAGTCCCAGTTGGCGTCGGTGTCGGCGCCCTCTTCCTTGTCGGGGCCCTCGCTCGCCGGGAAGTAGTAGGTGCCGTAGGTGAACTTGTACTGGCAGCGCTCCGCGATCTCCGCGGTGATGTCCAGGGCGGGCCCGTCGTCCGGAAAGAGCGCGCGCATCTCCTCCTCGGTCTTCAGGTAGAGCTGGTCGGTGACCGGCCGGCGGCGCTTGGGATCGTTGATGGACGTGCCCGTGCCGATGCACTGCAGCACCTCCAGCACCGGCGCCTTCTCCGGCGTCAGGTAGTGCACCGCGTTGGTCACCACCGTCCGCAGCCCCAGGTCCGCGGCCAGCGCCCGTGCGCCCTCGTTGGCCTCGAGGTCGGCGTCGAAGCCGACATCCTGAAGCTCCACGTAGAGGTGGTCCTCGCCGAAGGTCTCCGCCAGGCGGCTCAGGTAGTCCCGCGCCTTCTCCGGCTCGCCGGACACAATGGGCCCGCGCACCGGCCCGCGCATGCCGCTGGTGAGGAAGATCAAGCCCTCGCGATGTTTCTCCAGCAGCGCCAGATCGACCCGCGGCTTGTAGTGCATGCCGTCGAAGATGGCGCGGGTGATGAGGTGGCAGAGGTTGCGGTAGCCCGCCTTGTCCTTGATGAGGGCGATCAGGTGGTGCCCGCCCAGGCCCTCCCTGGGATCCTCGAAGTCCAGCCCCTCCGGCTGCCACCAGAGCCCCGAGCCGAAGACCGGGTGAATCCCCTCCCCTTTGCAGGACTTATCGAACGCGACCGCGCCGTAGAGGTTGCAGTGATCCGTCAGCGCGACCGAGGTCTGGCCCAGCTTCGCGACGCTGCCGGCGAGCTTCTTGACGGGGATGGCTCCATCGAGGATGGAGAACTGCGAGTGGACGTGGAGGTGGGCGAAGGCCATGGGGAGTGATGTATCCTGCGGAGCATGAGACGCGCCCTCCCGCTGGTGCCCCTGAGTCTGCTCTGCTCTCTGACTGGTTGCAGCAAGGACTTCGCGCCGATCGACACCGCGGACTGCGTAGACGCAGACGGTGACTACTACTGCAGCCCCTTTGACTGCGACGACGCAAACTCGGGCATCAACCCGGGCGCGGCCGAGATCTGGTACGACGGCGAGGACGACGACTGCGATCAGAACGACGACGACCGTGATCTCGACGGGGCCGGCCTCGCCAATGACTGCGACGACGACGACCCGAGCCGCAACCCCTCGGCGGACGAGATCTGGTACGACGGGGTCGATCAGGACTGCGACGGGGCGAACGACTTCGACGCCGACGCGGACGGCGAGTTCGTCGAGACCGACTGCGACGACAACAACCCGCTCATCAACCACCAGTCCAGTGAGACCTGGTACGACGGGGTCGATCAGGACTGCGCGGGAGACGACGACTTCGATCAGGACGGCGACGGGGTCTCCTGGCCCGATGACTGTGACGACACCAACCCGCTGGAGGTCCGCACCACCGACTGCGAGGGCGATCCCAGCGACGACGACGGCGACGGCTACACAGCCGCCTTCGACTGCGACGACAGCGACCCCGACATCAACCCCGGGGCGGCGGAGACCTGGTACGACGGGGTCGATTCGGACTGCGACGGAGATGATGACTACGACGCGGACGCGGACGGCGAGCCCGCGGTGAGCTGGGGGCAGGACTGCGACGACACAGACCCGACCGTGTTCCCGGGCGCCACGGAGACGCTGGGCGACGGCGCCGACGCCGACTGCGACGGTGACGACGCGACGGCCACCTTCCAGGTCCTCTCCACCACGGGCTCCACGGACCTCATCGGCCCCCGGGTCTCGGAGTTCGACGGCGGGCTGGTGGTGAGCGTGCTCTCGGACAACGTCAGCGGCAGCGCCACCCCCGGCGCCCTCTGGCACTTCCTGGATCCGGGCGCGCCCTGGGACGGCAGCACCGGCACCGGCGGCTGGAGCTTCTCCGGCGTCGGCAGCAGCAGCTTCCACCCGGTCTACGACGCCATCGGCGACGGCGACTACCTGCTGGAGGGCTTCGTGATGGAGTCCCCCGGCGAGGTGAACCTCCAGGCCGTCGTGGCCCGCGCCACCGACGGCTCCCTCCAGGCCACCTCCCTGAGCCTGAACGCGAGCGTGGTCGGCACCTTCGAGGATCTGGACGTCACCTACGACGGCTCCAACGCCGGCGTCGTCGTCTGCGAGGACTCCAGCTCCTACGAGTGGGTGCTGTACCTCACGGGCTCCCTCTCGGACTTCTACGACGATCCCGACAGCGTCGCCTGGGGCTACAACAACGATCCGGTCGGCGGCGGCGCCTGCGCCGCCCGCCCCAGCGACAACCTGGTGGAGGTCATCGGCGGCGGCCAGCTCATCGACTACCGGCTGAACACCAGCACCGGTCTGCTCGTGGAGCAGTCGACCGCGGCGACGAGCCTCGTCGACATGGACTGGCACATGCAGGGGAGCTCCCGCGTCTTCGTCGGCGCGGCCGCCTCCCTGGAGATCGTCTACAACACCACCTCCCTGAGCTACAGCCACACCGGCGCCGGCACCCCGACCCAGATTCAGACCGACTTCAGCGGCGCGCAGATCTACATCGCCTACGCCGACAGCGCTGGCGGCGCCTGGCTCCTCTACGGCAACGCGACCGTCGGAATGACCGGGGTTCCGCTCGACACGGGGCTCTCCACCGTTGAGCAGGTCGACCTGATGGTGACCTCCACCGGCTACCTCGTGGTCGCCGCGCGGGGAGGCTCCGATCTCGTCTACATGGCTGTCATTCTCTGATCAGAGTACTCTGGGCAGCGTTATGCGCCCCTCCGCACTCTTTATCGCCTCCCTGCCCCTCCTCGCCGCCCAGGTGGGGTGCAGCAAAGACTTCCAGTCCGAGGGGGTCGAGGACTGCTCGGACGCCGACGGTGACTTCTTCTGCAGCGGCGAAGAGGACGGCGATGACTGCGACGACAGCAACGCCGCGGTCAACCCCGGCTCCTCGGAGATCTGGTACGACGGCCAGGACGACGACTGCGACGGCAACGACGACGATCAGGATCTCGACGGCGTCAGCCAGGGCGCGGACTGCGACGATCTGAACCCCGGCATCAACCCCAGCGCCTCCGAGATCTGGTACGACGGCACGGATCAGGACTGCTCCGGCACCAGCGACTACGACGCCGACCGGGACGGCGTGGACTCCATCCTCTTCGACGGAGAGGACTGCGACGACGAGAACCCCAACATCTACCCGGGGGCCCCCGACGACCCGAGCGACGGCATCGACCAGGACTGCGACGGCGGGGCTGAGTTCGACGCGGACGGCGACGGCTACGACCCGGCGGCGGCCGGCGGAGACGACTGCGACGACACCGACGCCGCGATCAACCCGGGCGCGACCGAGATCTGGTACGACGGCACGGATCAGGACTGCGACGGGCTGAGCGACTACGACGCCGACATCGACGGCTACGACGCCGAGGAGTACGACGGGTCGAGTGGCGACCCCCTTGACTGCGACGACAACGACGCCAGCGTGAACCCTGGCGTCTCCGAGACCTGGTACGACGGCTTCGACAGCGACTGCGACGGCCGCTCCGACTACGACGCCGATCTCGACGGCTACCTCGCCGAGAGCGACCCCTCCGGAGAAGGCGATGACTGCGACGACAGCAGCGCCTCCGTCTTCCCCGGCGCGCCGGAGACCTGGTACGACGGGGTGGACGCCGACTGCAACGGGTTCAGCGACTACGACGCCGACGGCGACTTCTTCGACGCCGAGGAGTACGGCGGGTACGACTGCGACGACACCGACGCGGCCATCAACCCCACCGCCACCGAGGTCTGGTACGACGGGCTCGACAGCGACTGCGACGAGGGCGACGACTACGACGCGGACGGCGACGGCTACCAGTCCGCCTCCGCGGGCGGCGACGACTGCGACGACACCGACGCCGCGGTCAGCCCGGGCGCGACCGAGGTCTGGTACGACGGGGTCGATCAGGACTGCGCGGGCGACGATGACTACGATCGGGACGGCGACGGCTACGACGGCTCGGGCGGCGACGACTGCGACGACACCGACGCGGCCATCAACCCCGACGCCCGGGAGACGCTGGGCGACAGCGACGACAGCGACTGCGACGGCGGCGACGACAGCGCGGTCTTCTACAGCCTCTTCACCTACAGCTCCAACGAGCTCGCGGGCCCGCGCATCGCCGAGAACAACTCCGGGGTCGTCATCGGCGCGCTGGCCGGCGACGCCTTCGGCACCGGCAACGCCGGCGCCCTCTGGCACTACCTGGATCCTTCGACCCCCTGGGACGGGGCGGCGACCTACGACGGCTGGTACTACACCGCCGGCCTGACCACCATCAGCCGCACCTACGACATGACCGCGGACGGCGACTACGTGGTGGAGTTCTTCGACGGCACCACCACCGCCGGCACCAACATCAACGTCGTCGCCACGGACACGTCCCCCGGCGGCAGCACGGTCACCACCGGCCTGAACACCACCGCGTCGCTGACCTTCAACGACATCCACGCCAGCTTCGACGGCGGGGAGATGGCCGGCGTGTTCTGCGAGCAGCGCAGCTCCAACGACTGGCTCATCTACATGACCGGGACGCCCGGTGAGTTCTACCTCGACACCACCTGGACCTACGGCTACGACACCGACGCCGGCGGCGATCGCTGCGCGGGCCGGGTCAACCAGTCAGACATGCTGGTCAGCAACTCCAACGACACGTCGATCATCGACTACACCCACTCGGGCACCAGCGTCGTCCCCACCAGCGCGTCCTCCGTCAGCTACCTGGCCGTGGACTACGCCCTGAGCGGCACCGCCGACCTGCTGGCCTACGCCACGACCAGCGGCACCATCGTGCTCGACGACGGCGGCACGGACAGCGCCATCACCGCCATCGGCACCGTCGAGAGCCTGCGCTCCACCTGGGACGGCACGACCGCCTACGTGGTCTACGTCAACACCAGCAACCAGCTCTACATGGTCTGGGGGCGGCCCGGCTCGACCCTGGAGTACACCGCCCTGGACCCCGGCTTCACCGGCGTGCTGGACGCGGACATCTACTACACCAGCGGCGGCAAGCTGGTGGTCGCCGCGCGCGGCACCTCCAACGACTACGCCTTCACCGCCTACGAGCTGTAGCGCTCAGTCCAGCTCGTAGAGGTTGATGAAGCGCTCGCCCTGGATGGGGATGCGCCCGAGCAGCGTGCTCTTGACGCCGACCTGGGTGCTGGCGACCTCGGTGAGCAGGATGCGCCCCCGGTGCGCCGAGAGGTTCATCAGCCAGCGCGCCAGATAGAACGGGCCCGCGAGCTCCCAGCCGTCCCCGGGCCGCCGGGTGTCGGGGTTCAGCCGCGCGACCCCGGGTGCGACGCCGCTGGACAGCCGGTAGCCCGCCTGGGTGGTCGACTGCTGTAGAGCGCGAGCGGTCTCCACCGCCCGGCTCAGGGCCTCTCTGAGCCCACCCCGGGCGACCCACACGACCAGCATGGAGCCCTTGTTCCGCTCCCAGACCTCTCCGCCGGCCTCATTGACGATGCCAGCCCACTCCTGGGTCACCGCGGACAGGGTGCTCCGCGGCGCGGCGATGCTGCGCGGCGGCGGGGCGGCCTCCACCGCCAACACCACCACCGCCGACGGCGGCGCGGCGCGGCTGCTGCGGCTCGGGCGGGCGGCGGCCTCCGTCGCGGGCGCCTGGGCGTCGATCACCCGCTTCACGTGGGACGCCAGCTCGTGGTTCGTGACCCGGAAGCCCTCCTCCACCATCAGCTGGCTCAAGCGCTCCAGCGCGGCGGCGGCGTCGCGGAAGCGATCGTCCGAGCGGCGGTCGAGCATGGTGAGGAGGAACTCCTCGAGCTCCTCGGAGATCTCCGGCCGGAAGCCCCGCGGGCTCGGCACCTCGGCCCGGCGCACCCGGCGCAGGGTCTCGTCCCGGTTGCGGGCCTTGAAGAGGCGGCGCCCGGTCATCAGCTCGTAGAAGACGATGCCCAACGAGAACAGATCGCTGCGTCCATCCAGCCGGCGCCCCTCGACCTGCTCGGGGCTCATGTAGGCGTACTTCCCGCGGATGACGTCGTGCTCCTTCTGGGCCTGGAAGGCGGCGCGGGAGATGCCGAAGTCCGTGATCTTCACCTCGCCGGCGAAGCTGACGAGCACGTTCTGCGGCGAGATGTCGCAGTGCACGATGTTGAGGGGCTTCCCCTCCTCGTCGCGGCGCTCGTGCGCGAACTGGAGCGCCTTCAGGATCTCGCAGATGATGAAGCAGGCCAGCGGGATGGGGAACGGCCCGATCTTCTGGGCCCGGCTCACCAGCCGCGCGAGATCCAGGCCGTGCACGTACTCCATGGCCATGTAGTAGGCGCCCTCGACCTCACCGAGGTCGAAGACCTGCACGATGTTGACGTGCAGCAGGCTGACCGCGATGCGGGCCTCGTCGATAAAGAGCCGGACGAACTCGTCGTCCTTGCCCAGATGATCGAGGATCCGCTTGATGACCAGGATCTTCTCGAACCCCGCCATCCCATAGGCGCGCGCCCGATACACCTCGGCCATACCACCCGTGGCGATCTTCTCGAGGAGGTGGTAGGAGCCGAACTCCTCAGGCTGGTTCTGGCTACCGGTGCTGTCCGACATCAGCCCGATTGACTCCTGACGCTGCCGCGAGCGGTGCGCCGCATCCTAACCCAAGCGCCCCACGGACGCCCCATGACGCCTTTCGAAGAGCTCGTCTCCATCGTCGCCCGCCTGCGTGAGCCGGGGGGCTGCCCCTGGGACCGGGAGCAGACCCTGAAGAGCATGCGGCCCTACCTCGTAGAAGAAGCCTACGAGGTGATCGACGCCATCGAGGGGGGCTCCCCTGCCCCCCTCCAGGAGGAGCTCGGCGACCTGCTCTTCCAGGTGGTCCTGCTGGCCCGAATGGGCGAAGAGCAGGGCCTCTTCGACATACAAACTGTCTCCCGCGGCATCGCGGACAAGATGGTGCGCCGACACCCCCACGTCTTCGATCCGGAGCATGTCTCCTCGGAGGACGAGGGCTCCGTGGCAGCCTGGGAGGCCCGCAAGGCCAGAGAACGCGGCGCCGAGCGCTCCATGCTCGACGGCCTCCCGACAGCCCTGCCGGCCCTCGTGCGAGCCCACCGGGTCGGTGAAAAGGTCGCGCGCGTAGGCTTCGACTGGCCGGATCGCGCCGCGGTGCGCGCCAAGGTCGACGAGGAGCTGGCGGAGCTGGACGAGGCGCTGGTGTCGGGCGATGCGGCGGCCATCGAGCATGAGTACGGCGATGTTCTGTTGGCGCTCTCCAACCTGGGGCGATTTGTCGGGGTCGGTGCGGAGGAGGCGCTGCGGTCGGCGAACAGCCGGTTCGGGCGACGGTTTCGGGCGGTTGAGGGGATCGCGGCTGAGCGGGGGCTCTTGCTGCATGAGTTGGATGATCAGGCGTTGGATGCGTTGTGGGAGGAGGTCAAGCGTAGGGGGGATTTGGTTGTTTGAGGGTCGGTTGTCGGGTTTGTCGGGTTTGTCGGGTCGGTTGTCGGGTCGGTTGGTCGGGTCGGTTGGTCGGGTCGGTTGGTCGGGTTCGGCTCGGTTTGACGGATGTTGGTGGGACTGACGAGAGCGGTCTCGGCAGTCGCGGGCTCGTAGTTTGAGCGTCCCGTCGAGGCGCCGTCGTTCTGCCTGTTGTGT
>Ga0316204_10000693_pt1 | contig 114065 bp, 98 predicted proteins | sample 6monrhotite_MG_2_FD_205661 | JGI IMG/M metagenome (GOLD analysis project Ga0316204, IMG submission 205661) | Microbial mat bacterial communities from mineral coupon in-situ incubated in ocean water Damariscotta River, Maine, United States -... | ecosystem: Environmental > Aquatic > Marine >...
TTTTGGTATTGAGTAAATGCCGCGTAAATTCTGAGGATGTTTTATTTATTGATGCCTCAAATGATTTTGAAAAATCAACGAATCAAAACACTCTAAGCGCAGCTAACATTGATAAATTAATTTCAACTTATCGAGAACGGAAAACAATAGATAAATATAGTTATGTAGCAAGCGTAGCCGAAATTAAAGAGAATGATTTTAACCTCAATATACCGCGCTATGTGGATACGTTTGAAGAAGAAGAACCCATTGATTTGGATGCTGTTTCTAATGACTTAAAAGAGGTGGCTGAGGTATTGGAAAGCACGGATAAAACGATAGCAAATTTTTGTAAGGAATTAAATATTTCAACACCTTTTTAATATGAAGTCATTTGTAAAAACGCCTTCATTAAGGTTCAAGGAATTCAATGATAATTGGACATTACAAAGGATAGATTCAATTTTTGATCGAGTTACAAATCAAGTCAATGTAGTCAACGACTCTGATTATAGTCAAATTGGTATTAGGTCGCATGGCAAAGGGATATTCTATAAAGACAGTGTTAAAGGAGTAGAACTTGGGAATAAACGTGTGTTTTGGTTGGAGGAAGACCTTTTTATTGTAAATATTGTTTTTGCTTGGGAAATGGCAATAGCAAAAACCACAACTAAGGAAATTGGCTTAATTGCTTCTCACCGATTCCCAATGTATAGACCTAAAAAAGACAAGTTAAATTTAGACTTTATACTATATTTTTTTCTTCGTAAAAGAGGAAAGTTAATTCTTGAATTAGCTTCACCAGGAGGCGCTGGACGAAATAAAACTCTCGGTCAAAAAGAATTCTTAAAATCCAAGATCTATATATCAAATTCTGTAGAAGAACAAGAAAAAATAGCCAACTTTTTAACCGCAGTAGATACCAAAATTGCAACCCTCACCAAAAAGAAAACCCTTTTAGAGCAATACAAAAAAGGCGTTATGCAGCAATTGTTTTCCCAAAAGCTGAGGTTTAAACAAGCTGATGGTAGTGATTATCCTGAATGGGAGCGTAAACGGTTGGGGGAAATCGGGATTACTTTAAATGGTTTAACGGGAAAAACGAAGGAGAACTTTGGTTTGGGAAAGCCCTACGTTCAATACAAACAAATCTTTGACAGTTCTAAGATTAATATTTCAAACTGTGATTTAGTTGATGTAACTGAAAATGAAAAGCAAACTAAGGTGAATTTTGGAGATGTTTTTTTTACAACATCTTCTGAAACACCAAATGAAATAGGTACAGCTTCAGTACTTTTAGATCAAGTTGACGAATTGTATTTAAATAGTTTTTGCTTTGGATTTAGAGTAACAGATAAAGTTTTGAACCCACATTTTTCACGGTTTTTATTTAGAGCTGCAATTTTCAGAAGAAAAATGATACCACTAGCACAGGGTAGCACGCGATACAATATATCTAAATCAGCATTTGTTAAGTTAGAAGTATTTCTGCCATCAATAGAAGAACAAACCAAAATAGCCAACTTTTTAACCGCCATAGATCAAAAAATAGAAGCTACCAATACACAAATAGAAAGTTCAACAACCTTTAAAAAAGGTTTATTGCAGCAAATGTTTGTTTAATACCTCAGCCGTTATGACCACCCAACCCGAAGCCATATTAGAAGAAAACTTAGTTGAACAATTAGTTGATCTAGGTTATCAACGCATAAAAATTGCAGATGAAAACGCCCTCATCAGCAACCTAAAAACACAACTAGAAAAACACAACAATAAAACCCTTTCGGATGCAGAATTTAAGCAAGTATTAAACGCCATTACAAAAGGCAATATTTATGCAAAGCTGAAATTTTACGGGATAAAGTAGAGTATAAAAAAGACAACGGAGAAACGGGATATTTAGAATTGATAAACCAAATACATTGGTGTAAAAATCAATACCAAGTCACCAACCAAATCACCATGACGGGCAAATACGATAACCGTTATGACGTAACTATTTTAATTAATGGTTTACCCTTGGTGCAAATCGAATTAAAGCGTAGAGGCTTAGAACTAAAAGAAGCATTTAACCAAACCAACCGATACGAACGCCATACTTATAATTCGGGTAAAGGTTTATTTCAATTTATTCAATTATTTGTTATCAGTAACGGAGTAAATACCAAATACTATGCAAACAACCCTATAAAGGCGCGGAGTTTTAAACAAACCTTTTATTGGGCAGATATTGAAAATAACCTCATCACTAATTTACCCGAATTTACCACCGCATTTTTAGAGCCTTGCCACCTTTCAAAAATGATTACCAAATACGTAGTGCTAAATACTAGCAATACAATGATGGTATTACGTCCATATCAATATTACGCTACCGAGGCAATAGTTGAACGGGTAAAGAATACAAAAAAATATGGTTATATATGGCATACAACAGGATCGGGCAAAACATTAACCTCATTTAAAACCGCGCAGATATTAACCAATTTAGAAACCGTTTTTAAGGTTGTTTTTGTAGTGGATCGTAAAGATTTAGACTATCAAACCATTAAAGAATTTAACAGTTTTAGCGCGGGCAGTATTGATGCCACTAATAACACCAGTACATTAGTCAAACAGTTTTCAGATGATACGCCTTTAATTGTAACCACCATACAAAAATTAAATACCGCTATTCTAAAAGATAAGTATTTATCTAAAATGGAGCGGTTAAAAGATAAGCGCATAGTATTCATATTTGATGAATGCCACCGCAGCCAATTTGGAGACACCCACAACCGTATTAAAGACTTTTTTAAGGAGGCGCAAATGTTTGGTTTTACAGGCACGCCAATATTTGCAGATAATTCAGTAAAAAACACTTTAGGCAAACGAACTACTAAAGATTTATTTGATGAATGTTTACATAAATACGTTATTACAGATGCCATTAGAGATCGAAACGTTTTAAAATTCTCAATAGAATATATTAGCACCTTCAAACAAAAAGAAGATGTGATTGATATTAAAGTAGATGAAATTGATCGTGCTGAGGTAATGGAAGCCCCCGAGCGATTAGATAAAATAACGGATTACATTATACAAAACCATAGCCGTAAAACACACAATAAAACATTCACTGCCATTTTTTGCGTTGCCAATGTAAAAACCCTTATTGCTTATTACGATCTATTCCAACAAAAGAAATTAGCGGGCGGACATGAACTGAACATTGCAACAATATTTTCATACCAAGCTAATGAAGAGGATGCAGATACAAACGGTTTTATTCCTGATGAAGAATTTGAATATACTGATTCAGTTGCCGTTGCAGCCGAACCTTTGACCGCGTATGAAACCAAACACACCCGCGAAAAATTAGAAGATTATATTGTTGATTATAACAGTATGTTCAATACAAACTATTCCACCAATGAGTTCTATTCCTATTATAAAGACATTGGAAAACGTGTAAAGAATAAACAGGTGGATATTTTACTGGTTGTGAATATGTTTTTAACAGGATTCGACAGTAAACCACTTAATACTATTTATGTAGATAAGAACTTAAAGTATCACGGATTAATACAAGCCTATTCGCGTACAAACAGAATCTTAGACGAATTAAAATCACAAGGTAACGTTGTTTGTTTTAGAAACCTAAAAAAGGCAACAGATGAAGCCATTACCCTATTCTCTAATAAAGAAGCCATTGAAGAAATATTAGTTGAACCTTATGAAAACTATATTGAGAAATTTAATGCAGCGGTTGAAAAACTAACTGAGATAGCCCCAACCATAGATTCAGTAAACGAATTTGAATCTGAAAATGAGCAGTTACAATTTATAAAAGCCTTTCGGGAATTAATGCGGGTAAAAAATGTATTGGCAACCTTTACTGAATTTGATTTTTCAGATTTGGATATGGACGAACAAACATTTGCTGATTACCGCAGTAAATATTTAGACCTTTACCAAGCCGTAAAAGCCGATAACCAAAAAGAAAAGGTTTCCATACTAGATGATATTGATTTTGAATTAGAGTTGATAAGAAGAGACGAAATAAACGTTGCTTATATCATTCGTCTATTAACCGACCTATACGGAGCAAAACCAAAAGACCGCGCTAAACAGCGCAAAGCCATTTCTGATATGATGGCATCAAATACCGAATTAAGAAGCAAGAAAGAATTTTTAGAGCGGTTCATTGAAGAGAATTTGCCACTGGTCAAAGATTCGGACGGGGTAGAAGATGCCTTTGATGAATTTTGGACATTAGAAAAAAAGAAAGCATTCAAAGAACTGAGCGAAAACGAAAACCTCGACTTTGAAAAATTAGTTGCCATTGTAAGTGAATACCTATTTACAGGAAAAGCACCTCAACGGGATGAGGTAATAAAATTAATGAACGAACGCCCATCATTAAAAGATCGTAAACCCGCAGCAAAAAGAATCAAATCCAAAATTATTGCCTTTGTTGAAACCTTTATTGAGGGGATGGGATAGCACGCTAAAATCGAGACTACTGTCAACTATTCTGTCAACTAAAAAACAAAACCCCTGTAAATCAATTTTTTACAAGGGTTATTGCGGAGAGAGGGGGATTCGAACCCCCGTCACGATCACTCGTGAACACGCTTTCCAAGCGTGCGCGTTCAGCCACTCTGCCACCTCTCCGTTTTGGGTGCGCAAAGCTAAGTATTTATGTTGTTTCGTTTGTTCAAAGGTTTAGAATTCATCTAAATTATCTGAAAACCAAACCAAATCAATTTTTTGGCGTTATGTTTGTTAGTAAGAAAAAACCAAATTAAATAAGATGAAAAAATTATTAATTGCCGCGTTGGCGTTAGGTGCAGTAGCTACTTCTTGTACCAAAGAAGATTCTTCAGATGTAAATCAGCAAAAGATTTATGCAGACTATGAAGTTTTCTATAATCAAAATGAAGATAAAACACATGTTGTTGCCAAGTACAGATTTGGTGGGGCAACAGGAACGGTTTTAGAATTATCTGATTCTACTAATGCATATGTTTCTTTTGAAGGTGACACATTACCTTGGGATCCTTGGTATAATGCACATCACAAAGAATATGCTGGTAACATTACTTCAGGAACTTTTAGTTATACCAATACTGATGGTGACACATACGTAAACTCAATTCCTGCTGGAGAAAACATTGCTTTCCCAATTGGATTTGACACTATCAATAAGTCTGTTGCACAAACTTTCGCTTGGTCTGGTACTGCTTTAGCTGCTGATCAACAAGTTAGTTTGTTCGTAGGAACATGGACTTGGGGTGAAGATGCATTATTCTATTCAAATGCTTTGGGTGGAACCGATATCGTAATGGGAGTAACTGAAATGGCAAACTTGGCTGTTGGTAGTTCAACTGTTTATATGGATAGATCAACTGCTGTTGATATTGCTCAAGGAACTCCTGAAGGAGGAAGAATTAGATATAAATACAGACCAACAAACGCAACTGTGCAAATTGTTGAGTAAGAATTTTAATCACAAAAAAAGGCCGCTTCATTTGAAGCGGCCTTTTTTATTATATAAAGTTTAGACTAGGCTTTTTTAAGGCCCAATTCTATTAATCTTTCAGTTAAGAATTCTCCTGCTGTCATGTCGCTATACTCTTTAGGTTTAGAGTCGCTAACACATGTATCTAAGCAAGTTAAATCCATGTCTGATCTTGGATGTAAGAAGAAAGGAGTTGAATACCTTGGTTTCGTCCAAGACTCCTCGTTAGGAGTAATTACTTGATGCTGTGTAGATCTGAATCTGTTATTCGTTAATCTAGCTAACATGTCACCAATATTTACAACTATTTCGTCATGAGCAGGGCTAACCGGAATCCATTGCCCATCTAATGATTGGGCTTGTAAACCTTCAGCAGAACCACCCATTAAAAGAGTAATTAAGTTGATGTCTCCGTGAGCGGCAGCTCTAACTGCACCTTCAGGAATTTGAGATTTGTCTTGAACTGGATAGTAATGAAGCAATCTCAAAATTGAATTTCCGTTATGGATTTTTCCATCAAAATAATCTTCGTCTAATCCGAGATAAAGAGCTGTTGCTCTCAATAAGTTTCTTCCAGTATTTTCAAAAGTTTGGTAAACTTCTTGACCTACTGCTTCAAATTCTGCGATTACATCTGGCCAAATGTTGTCAGGGTATTCGCTTTGTATAGGGTCATTGTCAGTTACTGTTTGACCAACATGATAAAACTCTTTTAAATCAGGAACATCCTTACCTTTTGCAGATTCTTTATTTTTAGAAATATATCCTCTTTGGCCATGATTAGCCTCATCTTCATATTTCTTTTTAACATCATCTGGTAAGGCAAAGAAAGCTTTTGAAACTTCAAAAAGTTTTGCTTTTAACTCTTCACTTACTCCGTGATTTCGAACAATGGCGAATCCCATATTTGAGAATGAATCACCAAATTCTTGTATAAAGTTTTTTCTTTTTTCTGGGTCACCAGATGTGTAGTTATTGTAATCAACAACTGCTATTTTGTTCTTATCCATCTTAAGCAATTTTTAATTTGGCCAATTTTGATCCAGCAAATTTTGACCTTGCGTATTCTAATGTAATTCGTAGTTCAGTAGTGTCTTTTTGAGAAGGCAATTCAAACATAGCATCATTTAATATTGCTTCGCAGATCGATCTCAATCCTCTTGCTCCCAATTTATACTCCATAGCTTTATCAACAATAAAGTCGAGTGTATCAGCATCAAGCTTGAGCTCAACTTCATCTAATGAAAATAAATGGACATATTGCTTGATTAATGAGTTCTTTGGTTCTGTCAAGATTCTTCTCAGTGCCTTCTCGTCTAAAGGATTCAGATAAGTTAGTACTGGCATCCTTCCAATCAATTCTGGAATGAGTCCAAAATCTTTGATATCAGATGGTGTAACGTATTGCAACAGATGATCTGTGTCTAATTTCTCATCTTTTGAAGAGAAACCAATCATGTTTGTGTTAATTCTTCTTCCGATAATTTGTTCAATGCCGTCAAAAGCACCACCGGCTACAAACAAGATGTTTTTGGTATTCACCTTTATCATCTTTTGCTCAGGGTGTTTTCTCCCACCTTGTGGCGGAACATTAACCTCAGTACCTTCAAGCAATTTTAACATAGCTTGTTGAACACCTTCACCAGAAACATCTCTGGTAATAGAAGGATTATCCGACTTTCTGGCAATCTTATCAATTTCATCAATAAATACGATTCCTTTTTCAGCAGCTTCAACATTGTAATCAGCAGCTTGGAGTAAGCGAGATAAGATTGATTCAACATCTTCACCTACATACCCAGCCTCTGTTAAAACTGTTGCATCAGCTATGCAAAAAGGAACGTTCAATGATTTAGCAATAGTTCTGGCTAGTAAAGTTTTACCTGTTCCAGTTCTACCAACTAAAATTAAGTTTGACTTATCAATTTCTAAGTCTTCATTGCCTTCGGCGTAAGTCAATCTTTTGTAGTGATTGTACACAGCAACCGACAGAACTCTTTTTGCATCATCTTGCCCGATAACATACTCGTCCAAATCATCTTTGATTTGTTGAGGTGTCATCAGTTTAAAATCATGACTTACATCTGAGCCTGACTCATGCTTTTTTTGTTCGTCCACAATTGAATGCGCTTGTTCAATGCATGATGAACAAATGTGACCTGTTAAACCGGCAATTAAAATGCCTGCATCATTTTTAGATCTTCCGCAAAACGAACAGTTTATGTTTTCTTCTGTACTCATTCAGGATTATTTCCCTAATACTTCATCAACCATTCCGTAAGCCTTCGCTTCTTCAGCAATCATCCAATAATCTCTATCAGAATCAGCCCAAACAGTATCATAATCTTTACCTGAGTGCTGAGAAATGATTTCATAAAGTTCTTTTTTCAACTTTTGAATTTCTCTAGCTGTAATTTCGATATCAGAAGCCTGACCTTGTGCACCACCTAAAGGTTGGTGAATCATAACTCTTGAATGTGGTAGTGCAGATCTTTTTCCTGCCGCTCCTGCGCATAATAAAACTGCTCCCATTGAAGCTGCCATACCTGTACAAATAGTTGCTACATCTGGTTGAATATACTGCATAGTATCATAGATACCTAATCCAGCATAAACACCACCGCCTGGTGAGTTTAAATATATTTGAATGTCTTTCTTTGGGTCAACCGACTCTAAGAATAATAATTGTGCTGTGATGATATTAGCTACTTGGTCATCAATACCTGTTCCTAGGAAAATGATTCTATCCATCATCAACCTTGAGAATACATCCATTTGAGCAACATTTAATTGTCTTTCTTCAATGATATAAGGAGTCATTGATGATGTTATGTATCCATCAACAGCCGTGCTGCTGATTCCGTGATGCTTAGTAGCGTATTTTCTAAATTCGTCTTTATTGAACATATGTTATAATAGTTTATTGCAAAAAAATAATACCTACTAAGATAGGTATTATTTTCAATCAAATATGTTAGGGAAAATTACTTCTGTGCGTAAGCTTGTTCTACAAACTTGTCGTAAGGAAGTGATTTTTCATTCAGCTTTACAGTGTTTTTGAAGTAAAGCATGATTTTCTCATTGTAAAGGTTATCGTAAATACGGTTTGCCTCTTCTTGATTCCCAAGTACATTTCTAGCTTGAGTCTCTAATTCAGCTTCTTCTGGAGCTGGCATTCCGTATTGTGCAAATTGATTTACCAATATACCTTTCGTGTAATTTACAGCTTCTTCTGGCTCAACTTTGATTTCGTTTTCTTTGATGATTTTGTTTTGGATTAACTGCCAAGTCAAACTCTTTTTGTAATTCTCAAAATCAGCATCAATTTGATCAGGAGTAACTTCTTCTTTTGCAGATGCTAAAATCCATCTTTTTAAGAAGGCCTCAGGAAATTTAATTTTTGTTTTTGCAACTAACTCATCAACGATAGCTTGGTTGAATAATCTATCAGAATCATTAGCGAACATTTTTGTCAAATCTTCTTGAATTTTTGCTCTCAACTCTTTTTCAGATTTGATGTTTCCTTCACCAAAAATCTTGTCAAATAAAGCTTGGTCAACTGCGGCAGGTACCATTCTCTTAATTTCAGAAATGGTAAACTCATATTTCTTTCCTACATCTCCTACAAACTCTTCACCTACACCTAACATTGCTGCTAAGTCTTTGTCTCCTTTAGAAACATTTCTAGGATCTAATTTGATAACATCTCCTGCTTTAGCACCAACCAATTTTTTCTTGGTAGCTGCATGTTCAACAAACTCCATTGATATTGTTGAGTTGTTTTTTAATTCACCTTCAGTGTCAGCAAACTCACCCATAACCATGTCTTTATCTCCCACTGCTTCTTCTGGGTGAAGGCTTCCGTATCTTCTGGCAAGATTATCAACTTCTTTGTCAAGCATTTCATCATCTATCTTTACAGATAAGTAATCAAATTTGCTTTTTTCAGTTAAGCTCAGTTTGAATTCTGGAGAGATTCCGATTTCATATGCGAACTCAAAATCAGTTGGGTTTTCAAAATCACCTTTTACTTCTTCATCTTCTTTAGGAAGCGGATTCCCAAGAACATTAATGTTATTTGAAGTGATAAAGTTGTGTAAAGATTCGTTTACCGCCTTATTCAACTCCTCTGCTAAAACTGCTTTACCATATTTCTTTTTGATAAGACCCATTGGAGTTTTACCAGGTCTGAAGCCAGGCATGTTAGCTTGTTTACGATAATCTTTTAAAGTTTGATCAACTTTCTCAGCATAATCTTCAGCTGTGATTTTAACTCTCAAAACAGCATTTAAATCATCAATTTTTTCCTCAACTACATTCATTAGAATAAGATTTAATTTTAATAAAAAAAGGTCTCGGCTCAGCCGAGACCTTTAAAGTGCGGATGAAGAGACTCGAACTCTTACACCTCGCGGCACTAGATCCTAAGTCTAGCGTGTCTACCAATTCCACCACATCCGCAAATATTTGTTGGATTAGCTCTCTAACCCTCACCTCAAAACTGAGGACCTTACATAGTAAGGCGGGCGCAAATTTAACTAGTTTTTTTAATAGAAACAATAATCCCCCAGAAAAATAGCGAATTACTTAAGAGCCGGAAACACAAATGTGTAAGAAAGAGTCGGTATCGGCAGGGGGATAAAGAAGTCATCTTGAACTACAATCGCAAGCCCAGCTTGAAACCTATGTCTTGGTCGTGGTCCAAATCTAATCGCGGCAGCCCCAGTCATAAAGTTGCCATTGAATCCACCAAAAGCTCCGATTATGTCAAAAACAAATTGAGTCTTTTTATTGATTGAAGTCATACCAGAAAAAGAAGCGATTCCAAGAGGCACATATTGCATACCTTCTTCAACAATGAAAATCTGTTGTGTTAATTCATCCCATTCCCAATGAGTTCTATCTTCATGAATTAAACCGGCTCCAATTTTTGCGGTGAAGTTGTTAGAGCGATCTCCAAATGTGAAGCCTGTATTGAAATAGCCACCACCTTCTGTAATTCCTGCTCCAAATAATCCACCAAACATCATTGAACCATAAGCGGCATCAAGTGAAAAATAACTTGACTTAAAAACAGGAAAAGAGATTTTGGATTTCACAACCAATGGCGCTCCTACATAGGTACTCATGGCACCAATTGACCAATTATTTTTCACTGGAATTTGAACTTCCAATCCGACGGGCATAAACTTCAAAAAAGCTTCACCAGGTCTTACTGGCATTGCATTGTCTGACTGAATATATTTGGTGCTTGTGAAATTCTCGTACCCTAATTCGCCATCATCAAATGGGTCTTCTTCTACTTCATTCTCTGTCTCCTCTTTCTTTTCATTGTCCTCTTTTTTATCAGTGAGCAATTCTTCTTTTTGAGCTTCTTCAAGAGATTTTATTGATTTTATGAGGTGCTTTGGAATGTAAATTTTCCCTACTTCTTTTGACTCAATTAAAACCTCTCTGCCATCATCTGTCAATAATTCTCCCGTATACTTTCCTCCATCATGCTTAATAACAACCACAATTTTGGTAGAATCAATCTGGCTCCAACTGTCTTGAAACAGAAAGAATGAAAAGACTAATAGAAATATTGGAAGTAATTTTCTCATATTATTAATAGCTAACGAAGAAAATACTGAAATCGTTTATTGCCATCAACGATAAATATAAGGAGATCAGAAAAACTTTATTCAAATACCTATCAAATTCGATCTGTCTGAACAATCAAATTGTAACTTTGTTGAAATGTCTAAGAAAAAGAGAATAGCAGTTTTAGGTTCAACAGGCTCAATTGGGACGCAAGTTCTTGAGGTAATTGAAGCGTACTCTGATATTTTTGAAGTTTCATTATTAAGTGCTCATAATAATTATGAATTATTGATTGAGCAGTCAAAGAAATTTTCTCCAAACACTGTTGTAATAACCAATGAGGATAATTACAAATTGGTAGAGGATGTTTTATGGAAAGAGGACATTAAATGTTTCGCAGGTCACAAAGCTTTAGCCGATTGTGTTCAGATGGACGAAATTGATTTGGTTTTAGCGGCAATTGTTGGCTATGCCGGTTTAGACTCTACCTTGGCTGCAATTGATGCCGGCAAAAATGTGGCATTAGCAAACAAAGAAACTTTAGTTGTAGCAGGCGAGATTATTACCAAAGCGGCCTTAGAAAAAGGCGTGAATATATACCCAGTTGATTCAGAGCATTCTGCCATTTTTCAGTGTTTAATGGGTGAGTTTCAAAATAAAATTGAAAAGGTAATTCTTACGGCATCAGGAGGACCTTTTAGAGGGTACACGAGATCTCAACTTGAAAAAGTTACGATAAAAGATGCCTTAAATCACCCAAATTGGACCATGGGCGACAAGATCACAATTGACTCTGCGAGTATGATGAACAAGGGTCTTGAGGTTATTGAGGCGAAATGGTTGTTCGGATTAAATCCTGACCAAATTGAAGTGATTGTTCATCCAGAATCAATAGTTCATTCATTAGTTCAGTTTGAAGACGGTTCAATGAAAGCTCAAATGGGATTGCCGGATATGAAATTGCCTATTCAATTCGCACTTTCTTATCCCGAAAGATTGAAAACTGATTGGCCTCGATTTGATTTTAAGAACTTTGCCACTCTTAATTTTGAACCTGCGGATTTGAAGGTTTTTGATAATTTGAAATTAGCATATGACGCCCTTGAAATGGGAGGAAATGCATGTGCAGCAGTGAATGCGGCTAATGAAGTGTCTGTACAAGCATTTCTTGATGGACTAATCTCATTTGTAAGAATAGCCGAAATCAATAGAGAAGTTTTTGGTCAGTTTGAGCAAATTAAGTCTCCAACTATTGAGCAGTTAATCGATACAGATGCCAAATGTAGGCAGCTTGCCAAAGCTCTAGTAGGCCAATAATCATTTGATTATTAGGATTTTTAGCTTATCTTTAATCAAAATTTTCCAAGATGAAAAGACTATTACTCCTCTCTTCGGCGATAATTTTATCGCTTAATAACTATGCTCAAATTACATGGGCTAATGATGCCGCTCAGGTGTTTTTTAATAACTGTACTGAGTGTCACAATCCTGACGGAATAGGACCCAATTCATTAATGACTTACACTGAAGCTCAAAGTTACGGACCTCTAATTGAGGCGTATGTTCAAGGTGGTATTATGCCTCCGTGGACGGCTGATACAAGCTATGCGCATTATTCTCAAGAAAGAATATTAAGCCAAAATGAAAAGGATATCATCTTAGATTGGATAAGTGATGGAATGCTTGAGGGAGACGCAAATCAGACTCCACCAGCTCCAGTTTATTCAGGCGAACAATTATTATCAGGTGTCCCTGATTTGGTTGTTACGGCACCAAACTATATGAGTAAAGCAACCGCTAGTTCAGATGACTATGTGTGTTTCGCTATTCCTTCTGGACTAACAGAAGGTAGAAAAGTAAAAGCATTTGAAGTAATACCGGGTAACAGACAAACGGTTCACCATTGTTTAGTTTACAGTGATGATACTGGTTGGGCACAAACTGATAGCTCTGGCGATTGCGCTGGACCAGTAACTGCTGAATTGATGGGCGGATATACGCCAGGAGCGACTCCAACTATTTTTCCATCTACTGCGAATTTTTCTTCAGGAATGACAATTAATGCTGGTTCTGACATTGTATTAGCAATGCATTATCCTGCTGGTTCATATGGAGAATTTGATCAAACAAAGGTTAACTTCTATTTCTATGATGACCCTGTTGTGAACTTCAGACCTGTAGCCTGTGATCCAATTATATCAGATTGGAGTTTCAATATACCGGCCGCAACTTTTGATTCAGTTGAGGTAGTAGACAATAGTGTGACATCTGATGTTACTATGTTGAGTGTTTTCCCACACATGCACCTCTTAGGTGATTATATTGAGTCATATGGGGTTACGCCGCTTGACGATACATTAAACTTTTCAAGAATTCCGCAATGGGATTTTGATTGGCAAGACTTCTATTGGTTCGAGTACATGAAGAAGATTCCGGCTGGAACATCAATTCATGGTAAAGGGATTTACAATAACACAGTTACAAACCCTCACAACCCTAGCAATCCTCCGGTTGATGTGGGCGCAGGTTTAAATACTTCAGATGAGATGTTCTTGATATACTTCCATTACATGGCATATGCTGCAGGTGATGAGTTTATTAATGTAGACAGTTTGACGACTGAGTTTTTATCAAATGGAGAAATTGAGAAAGAACAAACGTTTATTCAGACATATCCAAATCCATTTGAGAATTCAACCAGTATTGTTTATGGACTAGAAAATTCTGCTTTTGTGAGTGTTTACATTTACGATATGCAAGGAAGATTGGTTAGAAAGTTAGCTCGAGAAAATCAAATGGCCGGAACATATAAATTAGAATGGAACGGAACCAATGATAATGGTCAAGGAGTCACTTCGGGGGCCTACTTCTATTCGGTAATGGTTGATGGAGTTTCTTACACTGGGAAGTTGATCAAAAGATAATAACTAAAAGATTTAGTGAAAAGGCTTCAGTGTGACTGAGGCCTTTTTTTATGGAATAGTTTTTGTGCTTAGAAAAGTCCACGAAAATAAATTCTATGTTTGATCGCAAAAACAAATGGGCCATTCTGGTCCTAATTCTCTGGTGTGGAATAAACACATGGGGGCAAGAAATTACTTATAAGCTTAATGGACACAGACACACTTACTGGGATTCTAATAAAACCGACTTAGAAGAGTTAGAAGTTGAACTCGAAATGCATGAATTAGCATCAGAGTTTGATAGGGTGCGCATTCAACTTTTAAAAGAAACAACAACTGGGCAAGTGCAATTGGGCTCAGTTACTTACAGTAAGTTGCAGTTACGAGCTAATGGTGATGTTGTAAAACTCTACATACTTGAAGAGTTAGCCAATTCATATGAACAATCTGACTTTGGACGTTTAAGCAAAGAAAAGTTGACTGAAAATTATCAAGATCAATTGCATTTGAGTATAAGGGTAGTGGGCGAAGAGAAGATTGGCCAAACATCCGAATGGACCTGCTCGTCGTATTGCTATTCAGATTGCCATCAAAGTTGTTCAGGAGGGTTTTCTACAACCACTTTTGATTATGGAAGTCCAGTTGTGCTTTCAGAGAATAATTCTTTTCTAATTTATCAAAAACAAGGTTGGGAGAAGAAGCAAGAAAGGGAACGACTGGTTAGAGAAGAATTGGCAAAACAAAAAAATATTGAGGATGCCACAGAGCGAAAATCAAGTATAATTAGAAATACTGTTTTCGGAGTTATTGGATGGGGAATAGCCGGAGTCATCATTTGGGACAACCACTTTTGAAGCTAAAAAAAGGGCTCCGATAAATCGAAGCCCTTTCTAATTAATTGCCAGTTAATTATTTTCTTTTGCCACCTTTTGACTTTCCAGAATTTTTGTTGTTTTTAGAATTTTGATTCTTTGTTTTATTATTCTGTTTGATCTGTCCATTATTCACTTTGGTGTTGTTGTTCTTATTGGCCTTTTGATCTTTATGGCCATGATTGTGTCCTTGGTGAGTACCATGGTTGTGTCCATGATTATGTCCGTGGTTATGACCATTATGGTTAGCTTGATTTTTATTTGCGTGATGGTGCTTATGTTTTTTGATTCTTACACACGTTCTTCTCTTCTTCACATAAAACCCATGAGCTCTTACGCATCTTCTCGTTTTAACCGGATGATAGAACCTTCTGTGTTTTGCATGCCATCCGTGATATACTCCCCATCTTACCGGTTTCCATGGTCTCCACCATCTAGGGTGATTGTTGTATCTCCAGGGAGATCTCCATCTTTTGTATCCGGGAGCATATACAAACCTAACTCCTCTCCAACCCCAAACATTTACAATGATTAGGTTCGGTCTCATTAACCTCTTATCAAGTTCATCTGGGTTTTTAGGTTCAATGATATAATCTGACCCATATATCTCCTCATCTCCAATAATTTGGATGCTGGCAGTGTTGGCATCAGTTTTTTCTAGTTCGATTACTGCAACATCTTGTGTTTCAGTTTCACTCATGTCAATGCTCAGTATAAATGCATGAGCATCATCTTCGCCCTCATCATTTACCGAGATATAATCAGTCTCACCATCTTCATCTAAATCTAGATTATTGATTTTTGAATCTTCACTATTGATTGTTTTTTCAAATGCCTCAATAGATTCAGCATCTTTAAATGCATCTAGTACGGCATAAAGATCTAGATCATCTCCAATTACTCCTAATGAATCAGATTCTTGAGCAACAGAAATATTGCACCACAGCACAGCTGCAGCAATTGTCGTAATTAATTGATTTCGTTTCATAGCGTGTTTTTTTGCGTTCACTACTATGACTTGAAAGGATTAAAAAGGTTTAATCGCTTGTAAATAAAAGTTTTAGAAAAATGAAAGAGCTCCTATCTAAAACGATTTTAGGAGGTGAAATTAAACCACAATATTTACAATTTTACCTGGAACAACAATAACTTTTTTAGGGTCTTTGCCATCCAAATACTTTTGCGATTGTTCGTTTGCAAGCACCTCTTTTTCAATATCATCTTTCGATAGACTTGTCGGTAGCTCTAATAAGAATCTCATTTTACCATTGAATGAAACAGGGTATTTATGATTCGCTTCTATTAAGAAATCAGGATTAAATGTTGGAAAAGTGGCGAATGAAACGCTTTCACTTTCACCTAATTTTTGCCAAAGCTCTTCAGCAATGTGAGGGGCGTATGCAGAAACCAAGATTACTAATTCTTTGAGAATAGCTCGGTTATTGCAATTTTGTTCTCCTAGTTCATTCACGCAAATCATGAAGTTAGAAACTGCCGTATTAAAAGAGAAGCGATCTAAATCTTCTTTAATTTTTTTAATCGTCTTGTGAAGTGTTTTCAATGATTTCTTATCTGCTTCACTATCTGAAACAAGGAAATTGTTGTTCTCATCATGAAAAAGTCTCCAAAGCTTTCGTAAGAAGTTGTGCACACCATTGATTCCTTTAGTATCCCAAGGTTTAGCTTGTTCTAAGGGTCCTAAGAACATTTCGTAACATCTTAAAGTATCCGCACCAAATTTTTCTACTAACTCATCAGGAGTTTGCACGTTATATTTTGATTTCGACATTTTCTCTACTTCATTTCCACAGAGGTATTCACCATTCTCATTTAAGATAAACTCAGCATTCGCATATTCTGGCAACCAGTTCTTAAATGCTTCAGTATCTAATTTGTCATTGTCAACTCGGTTAATGTCGACATTCAGCCTAGCAGTTTTGTATTCTTTTCGTTTGTCAAATGACACAAATTTGCCTGAATCTTTATCGCGATATACGAAGTTAGATCTTCCCAAAATCATACCTTGGTTAATCATCTTCTTAAAGGGCTCATTGAAATTGATATAACCCATGTCAGCTAAGAATTTTGTCCAAAATCTTGAGTAGAGTAAGTGGCCCGTAGCATGTTCAGATCCTCCGATATATAAATCAACTTGTCCCCAATAATCAGCTTTTTCTTTTGAAACGAAAGCTTCTTCGTTCTTCGGATCCATGTATCTTAAAAAGTACCAAGATGATCCTGCCCAACCTGGCATAGTGTTGAACTCCATTCTGTCCCCTTCTGAAACATTCCAAGCATCTTTCTTTGCTCTTGCCAATGGTGGTTCTCCATCTTCAGTTGGCAAATAGGCATCAACTTCAGGTAAAGTGACGGGTAATTTTGAATCTTCTAAGACATAAGGAGTATCTCCTTTGTAGTAAATTGGAAATGGCTCTCCCCAAAATCTCTGTCTAGAAAATACTGCATCTCTTAGCCTATAGTTGGTTTGACCTTTCCCGAAACCTCTTTGTTCAATTTCATAAATGGCCAATTTGATTGCTTTCTTTGCCTTTAAATCATTCAAAAAATCTGAACCTGTGATCAGCACATCTTTTTCAGTGTAGGCAGCTTCTGATATATCTGTATCCTTAAAGATATTCTTGATTTCAATATTGAAGTGCGTGGCAAAGTCCCAATCTCTTTGGTCTCCGCATGGTACCGCCATCACGGCTCCTGTTCCATATCCAGCCAACACATAATCAGCTATCCAAATTTGGATTTTCTCACCTGTGAATGGGTGAATAGCAAATGCTCCTGTGTTTTGACCAGTAATGTTTTTTACATCTGCTTGACGATCACGTTCTGTTTTTAAGCTCGCTTGTTTCTTATAATCGGCGATTGCATTTTTAAATTCATCAGTTGTGATTGTATCTACCAAGTCATGCTCAGGTGCTAACACCATGAATGAAACACCATAAATGGTATCAGGACGTGTCGTAAACACCTCAATTGACCCCTCATGTCCTTCTAATGCAAAATTAACTGAAGCTCCAACTGATTTCCCTATCCAATTCCTTTGCTGTTCTTTGATTGAGTCACTCCAATCAACTGTTTCTAAATCGTTTATTAGACGTTCTGCGTATGCTGTAATACGCATACTCCATTGTCTCATGAGTTTTTGCTCAACAGGATGTCCACCTCTTTCAGAAACTCCATCTTTAATTTCATCATTTGCCAATACTGTTCCCAATGCCGGACACCAATTCACCCATGAATCGGCCAAAAAGGTAAGACGATAGTTCATTAAGGTCTTTTCCTTCTCTTCTTCAGAAAATGCTTTCCATTCATCTGCCGAAAAAGCTTTGTCATGATCGTGAACAGCTTTCACATCTGCATTTCCAGAATTTTCGAAAATTGAAATCAAGGATTCAATGCTTTCAGCTTTATCAGTTGATTGGTTATACCAAGAGTTGTAAATCTGTTTGAATATCCATTGTGTCCACTTGTAATAACCGGGTTCAGATGTTCTAACTTCTCTATCCCAATCAAAAGAGAATCCAATTTTATCGAGCTGACCTCTATATCTATTAATATTCTCAGCAGTAGTAATTGCCGGATGTTGACCAGTCTGAATAGCATATTGTTCTGCAGGTAATCCGAATGAATCATAGCCCATTGGGTGCAAAACGTTATAGCCTTGAAGTTTTTTATATCTCGCGTAAATGCAAGAAGCAATGTACCCTAATGGATGTCCAACATGTAATCCTGCCCCTGAAGGGTAAGGAAACATAGATAATCCGTAGTATTTTGGCTTGTCTGAATTGTCTTGAGCTGCAAAGGTTTTATTCTCGGCCCAATATTTCTGCCATTTGTCTTCAATTTGACGAAAGTCGTATTCCATTTTTTTGATCTTGGATATAAAGCCGCAAATTTAGCAATAATCCATTGACAAAAGAAGAGGATTAGTTTTCAGGATAACCTTGCTCAATCCAGCATTGCATAGTCTTGATTTCATCATTAGTTAATGAATCAATTGACCAAGTGTTTGGTACTACTGGCATGTCTTTAATTGAAATTACTCTGTTCTCCCAAGAACCGCTTGCAATTAGGCTATTGATTTGACTGTAATCATCTATCCATGCATCATGACATCCAGTAGAAGGGCCTGCCTGAGTTTTACATGAATTCTCAATAATAGGTCTGATTTCAACTGTATAAGATACCTCAACGTTACATTCGCCTAAAGGGATTGTTTTGTCCTTCAGACAAGAGCTTAGCAATAGAACTGCAGCGGTAGAAAATATGATTGGTAAAATTTTCACTTCTGAAAAATACAAAAAAAACCCATCCTCTCATAAAGAAGATGGGTTTCAGTTTTATAATCGGCTATTTATTTGCCAGCAGAATATCTTCTTGAAACTTCGTCCCAGTTAATTACATTAAAAAATGCACTAACGTAATCAGGTCTTCTGTTTTGGTATTTCAAGTAATAAGCATGTTCCCATACATCTAATCCTAAAATTGGTGTTCCACCACAGCCAATTCCGCTCATTAACGGATTATCTTGATTCGGAGTTGAACAAACTTCAACTTTCCCTCCTGGGTGAACGCAAAGCCAAGCCCATCCTGAACCAAATCTTGTTCCAGCAGCTGTAGAAAAAGCTGTTTTAAATTCGTCAAAAGAACCGTAAGCAGCATTAATTGCATCTGCTAATTCTCCTGAAGGTTGACCTCCACCATTTGGTGACATAACTGTCCAGAAAAGTGAGTGGTTGTAAAAACCTCCACCGTTATTTCTTACTGCTGCGTTATCTGCACAGTTTGCTAAAATATCTTCAATAGATTTTCCAGCTAAATCTGATCCCTCAATTGCTGCGTTTAATTTTGTTGTATATCCGTTATGATGTTTACCATGGTGAATCTCCATAGTTTGTGTATCAATATTTGGTTCTAATGCGTCATGCGCATATGGTAAATTCGGTAATTCAAATGCCATTATATCTTGTGTTATATAGTTAGTAAAATGATTTTTTGTAATTACTCAAAAATAAGAAGTTTATTCTATATTTTGGCTCGCGACATTAGAATTTTGTAATTTTAAGAATAAAGAAAACTGTTATGAGAACAAATTTTTTTTCAATTCTATTTTTAATGATTCTGTTTACCTCTTGTGGATCAGATTCTGATATTGAGGATGTTGCTGAAACTGAAGATAATGTTGAAAAGAATAATGAAGATTCTGATAAGAATGTGATAGAGAATTTATGGGATGATGCAGTTGACAAGGTTGAAGATGTTACTGATGACATTCCTACATCAAAGAATGATTTGGATAAGTTAATGAATGAGGCTGGTGAGAAAACAGGAGAAAAGTTGGGAGAAATAATTGATGAGTCGATTGGCGAAGGCGATCACTATCACTAATTGAAAGGATTTTATTTCGTATTTTTATAAAAAAATTAAAATTGATAAAAATGAAAAAGTATTTTTTAACTCTTGGAGTAGTAGCAATGGCATTCGCAATGACATCATGTGGTGGTGAAGAAGAGGCAACAGAAACAACAGAAGAAACTTCAACTGAAGAGTCTTCATCTGAATCAGGGGGTGGACTAAACGACCTATTGAATAGTGCAGTTGACAAAGTTCAAGATGAGGTAAATCACCAAATTTCTGATCCTAATTCAGAATTACTTCAAGGAGTTGATACTTTAAAAGATATTATTGAAGATAATGCTGCACCTTTAATTGAAGAGGCAACAGACAAATTGAATCAATAAGATTTAAAAATTTGAATATAAACCCTTTTCATTTATTTGAAAAGGGTTTTTTTATGTTTTCTTCCTAACGTTTTCGGGTGGATAACCTTTGTAACCACTGGCCATTCTCTGCGATATATTGACATAACTTCACAGATTATGCGAAGGGCACTCAAAATTTGTCGTAAAATTCTCTTCTGGATATTTTTCATTGGTCTTTTCTTATTGACCACTGTTGTCGTGATCCTCAATGTTTATGAAGATGACATCAAGCAATTCGCAATTGATGAATTAAATAAGAACCTCAAAACAAATGTTGAGGTAGAAGATATTCAGCTATCAGTTTTTCATGATTTTCCATACGCATCCATTCAATTTGATGAAGTTTTTATTCCTGATGCCTACCCAGAAATAGAAAGTGAAGACACTTTGTTTTATGCTGAGAACATGTTCTTTAATTTCAACATAATGGATATCTGGTCAGGGAATTATGAGGTTAAAAGAATAAGTGTTCATAATGGATGTTTGCATATGAACACTGCTCCAGACGGACAAAGAAATTACGATATTCTTGAAAAAAGGGATTCGTTAGAACCTGATTCCAATGAGAATTTCGCCTTTAAAGTGGAGTTGTTAGAGTTAGAAAACTTCAATTATTCTTATCACAATTTGGGAGCAAAACAGCATTATGATGTTGACATCAATAGTGGTCTTGTGGCAGGTGATTTTGCTGAAGACAATTATGATTTAGAAGCTGATCTTGACCTTCACATAAACCGACTTAAGAGTAACGCCTTCACTTTATTGAAAGACAAAGACGCAGATCTTGGTTTGAACATGACAATTGTAAATTCTCAAAAATCATATCAATTCAACAAGGGTGATTTGACTATTGAAAAGATGCCGTTTCAAATTACAGGTCAAATTGATTCTTCATACCTTGATTTAAAAATTCATGGTGATGACATGGAAATACACGACCTAGCAAATAGCTTAGTTGATGAGTCTCTAGAGGATGTTAAAACATATGAAGGCGAGGGGATTATAAACTTTGAAGCTTCAATTTTAGGTCAGTCTGGTGGAGCACAAATGCCATCTATTGAGGCAGACTTTAACATAAGTGGAGCCTCAATAAAAGAACCAGAAAAAGATTTACAAATTCATGATATTCAATTTGTAGGTCACTATCAAAATCAATTTGAAGAAAGAAATGAGGAGTTGCAAATGCTTGATGTGAAAATGAGAATGCTGAACAGTTTCTTCGAAGGTTCGGCAGTGGTAACTGACTTTGACGAACCTATACTCACCACCAAAATGGATGGAAATATTAACCTAGCGCGTTTCCATCAATTTTTCAATTTTAAAAATGTCGAAAAATTGGCTGGGAACCTGGCCTTCAATTTTGATGGTCAAATTCAATTCTTCGATCCTGAATATCGTGCCGAAGAGTTTAAGGTGTTGAAATCAAATGGCGACTTCAGTTTGGAGAAAGTGATCTACAAATCATACACTGACGATCTTACTTATCAAGATATTAGTGGTCACGTAGTTCTGAATAATAAAGATGCGGCCGCTAAGAACCTTAGTATCAGAACAAATAAATCAGATATATTATTAAATGGCGCCATGAAGAACTTTGTGCCTTTTGTTGAAGGAACTGGATCATTGGGGCTCATAGCTTCGGTAGAGTCTAATAGCATTAATCTGGATGAGTTTCTAGGTGAGGCAAACAAGAACAAACAAGGGCCATTAAAAATGTTTGTTTTACCTGCAAATCTAAATGTGAATGTGAACCTGAATGTCAAAGAGTTGAATTGGGAGAATCATCAATTCTTGAATGCGGATTCGAAAGTTTTAATGACCGGCCGAAAAGTCAGTTTGAAAAACATCAAGTGCAATATGCTAGGAGGAAATATCAGAGGTGATTTATCGTTGAACAACCTTCTTGAGAATGGAAATGTCGTTGACGGAAAACTGAAGTTTAATAATGTTGATGTTAAACAACTATTTGCAGAGTGGGATAATTTTGATCAAAAGAGCATTACGGATAAACACCTTAGTGGTCAGGCAGGTGGAACAATTGAATTTAGACTTGGCTTCAATTCTTATTTTTCAATCATTGAGGATAAGATTTATGCTGATAGTGATATCAAGATTTCAAATGGTGAGTTAAATAATTTAGAAACCATGAAATCAATCACTGAATACATGAGGTCTAATAAGGGACTCAATCTTTTGTTGAAGAATCACATTGACAATTTTGAAGAGAAATTATTGCATTTAAAATTCTCGGATATTGAAAATCACATTACCATAAAAGACAGAAAAATTACTATTCCGAAAATGAAAATTCAAACAAGCGCTATGGATGTTGATCTTTTTGGATGGCATGATTTTGATAATCGAATTGACTATCATTTTAGCTTTAGATTCAGAGAGCTCAAAACAAGAGCCGAGGAAAGCGAATTCGGAATCATTGAAGATGATGGTTTAGGCCTAGTCGTCTACTTAGCTATGTTTGGTGATTTAGATGATCCTTCTTATGCTTTGGATAAAGATGAACGAAGAGAAAGTATTAAAGAAAATATCGCTCAAGAAAAGCAAGACATCAAGGCTATGCTTAAGGCGGAGTTTGGTCTGTTTAAGCAAGATTCAAGTGTGAAGAAAATGGAAGAAGACAATAAACATGAAGTACAATTCATCTATTATGACGAAGATATTGATGAAGACTTGATTGAAGAAAAAACAGATACGATTAAGAGAAACAATAAGAATAAAAAGCGTTCAATTAAGCTGTTTGACAAGATTAAGGCGCAGGCTGAAAAAGAGAAAACACAAGATAAAATTGAGATAGAAATTGATGAGTAATAAGTCACCGATAAAAACGTTTATTCAAGAAAGTAAAAAATGAATCTCTATCACAAGAAACAAAGATGGAAAATTGCACTGTTAGGAGTGGCCGTTTTATTGGTTGCTGCATCAATGTGGTTTTCGTTCAGTATTGTAGACAAGGTTCAGCAAAGGGAGGTAAACAGAATTCAACAATGGGCTGATGCTGTAAAGAGGAAATCTGAACTGGTTAGTTTGACGAATAGAGCTTTCGAAGAGTTAGGGCAAGCTCTTGAACAACTAAAAACGAGAGATCGTCAAAAGGTTGAAATGTGGTCTTTAGCAATGGAAGAAGTCAATAAACCCCTTGATGATTATTCTTTCGTAATAGAGATTATTAGAGAAAACAATTCTATTCCTATAATCATATCAGACCTAGATAATAAAGTCATTTCTTCTTATAATTTGGCTCAACTCGATTCTCAAATAGTTCGGCAAATTGAAATTGATTACCCAAATCATGAGCGAAAAGATTCAATCAAACGAGCACAGAAAAACGACAGCTTGAATCTTTACATGAAATTCTGGCAAGAAGATCATCCGCCAATTGAGATTGATCTTTTTTATGGCGAAAAGCAAAGGGTGTATTATTTCGATTCGATCTATTACAAAACACAAAAGCTTACCGCTTTAGAATATTCGAGAGACTCATTAATTTCTTCTTTTACGGATGAGTTGGTTGCTAATGAATACTTGGTACCTGTAATGTTTATTGATAAATCTTCAAGAGATGTGATTGCGACAAATATGACAGATTATGATTCGACTAATGCGAATGCAATGATCAAAGAGTTAGCTTCAAATGAAGATTCGATCATAGTTAATTTAGACGGAGACAGCCAAGGTGTAATCTATTATGAACATTCAGAAGAGGTTACTCAAATGAAGTATTTTCCATTCGTGCAATTCTTTATAATTGGTCTTTTTGTTTTAATCGCTTACATAGCATTTTCTACTTTCAGAAAAGCCGAGCAAGATCAAGTTTGGGCCGGTATGGCAAAAGAGACCGCGCACCAATTAGGAACGCCAATTTCTTCTTTAATGGCATGGAATCAGTTGTTGGAGTCACGAGGGGTTGAAGAGTCGGTCACAACCGAAATTAATAAAGATATTGACAGATTGAATACGGTAACGAATAGGTTTTCGAAAATTGGATCTGAAGCAGTTTTAGATGAGGGTAATATTGTGAAGTCTGTTCAAGATGCGATAGAGTATTTAAAGCTTCGTGTTTCTGCAAAAGTTAATATGTCATTTGAAGCTGATGCTTCTGAATACATCATTCGTTATAATCCTTCTTTAATTGAATGGGCTATTGAGAACATTGTGAAAAATGCCGTAGACTCTATGGAGTCTAAAGGAGATCTTTCAATTAGAATATATCAGCAAGAAGATGAGATTATCATTGATATCAAAGACACGGGAAAAGGAATTGCAGCAAATAAAATGAAATCTGTGTTTCAACCTGGCTTTACAACCAAAAAAAGGGGTTGGGGATTGGGTCTTTCTTTAGTGAAAAGAATCATTGAAGAATTTCACAAAGGAAAAGTTTATGTAGCTGAGTCGGAAATTGACGTAGGAACTACCTTCAGAATCCAATTACCAGTTTAGGCTTTTTCTTGACAAAGCTCAACTAAAACACTGTTGGTTGATTTAGGATGTAAGAATGCAATTCTCTTATTGTCTGCGCCGTCTTTCGGAGTTTGATGTATCAAAACAAATCCTTCTTTCATCAAACGATCTAATTCGAAGTCAATATCCACGACCTCAAAAGCTAAGTGATGGATTCCTTCGCCCTTCTTTTCAATGAATTTATGAATTGCAGAATCTTCATTGGTAGCTTGAAGTAGTTCAATCTTAGATTCACCAACGGCAAAAAAAGAAGTGAGAACACCTTCAGATTCAACTCCTTCAGTTTTATAATGCGGCGAATTAAATAAGGTTCCAAATAATTTGTTTGAAGCTTCAATGTCTTTTACAGCAATGCCAATGTGTTCTAATTTCATTTCAATAGTTTTAGGTCAAAAAAAACCCTGTTTTGGCAAGCCGAAACAGGGTTTAAATATATTTTAATGAACGTTTATGTTTTGATAAACTTCTCGTTCTTATTATCGTAGTTAATGTAGTAAGCACCTTTTTTGAGGTTCTCACAGTTTACTTCAGACCCAACACCTTTCTTAACAATGTTACCGTACGCATCATAGATTTCGTACTTGGTTTCAATAGGCGTGCTACCTGCAGTAAATTTAATTTCCTTCTTAACTTTCTTAGGATTAAGCTCAGGTTCTTTTATTCCAGCATTAGAAAAAGTAACGGCTTTTGAAGGCTTCTTTTTCCCAGTGTGGTCAGTTTGAACAACTCTTACCTTGTTCTCACCTGAGTGAGGTGAAACTTGGAAAGTATAATTGTTTTCAGCTGCGGTTCCTACACCATCAACTTCTCCAACAGAAACCCACTTGTTCCATCTGTACTGCTCAACAACATATGGTAATTTTCCAGATTCACCAGTAGTTGACCACGTGAGCGAACCATCAGGGGAACAAGAAATATCTCCAATTACATATGTACTCTTTGGCTTAAGTACTTCTGGATTTAAAATTTTTGGCTTACAACCAATTCCGTGATCTAGTACAATAAACACTGGATCACCAATATTTACACTAAACTCAGCAAAATTAATTTCAAAAGCACTTGACTGGATTCCGTCAGATATCGGATCACCATTTACGGTTGCACGAGTAACGCAAAATCCAAACCCATCTTCATCTTCCGGGTTTTGAACATATAAGTTTTTCCCTTGGTAATGTCCTTCAATAGACAAATCCGCGAAAGATGAGTAAGATCCCCCGAGAAAAATTATTGCTAGTAAGAGTGTGTTTTTCAACATAATAGCTAATATAAAAACGCTTTACTTCATTTCTAAGTAAGTGCAATATTAAAACTTCCCATTTAGATAAACAAGCAAAAGCGCATTTTTTTCACAATGTAATAAATATCTGTAACTATATTATCTAGAAGCATTTCGTGTACTAAATAAATTTAATTTATATTTGGATAAGAATTAATGAATACCAAATCCATTTTTTGAACCTTAATATGAAATTATTTAAGAATCTCAGCCTAATCAGTTTAAGTGTAGTTTTGTTTGCCTGTGGAGGCGGAGAAGACGATACGGATAACAACACAGATGATAATTCTATTGTTGGCGGAACTTTTTCTATGCCAGTGGCAAGTTACTTCAAATGTATTCGTCCAATTGAAGTTCAAAAACTAGAAACTGCTCAAGTTTATGATCAGATTCTTGAAGGCTTGGTAAAATACAACCCTAAAAGTTTAGAGCTTGAGCCTGCATTGGCAACAGAGTGGACAGTTTCTGAAGATGGTCTTACTTATGAATTTACGCTAAGAGAAGGAGTTAAATTTCAAGACCATTCTTGCTTTGCAGATGGTAAAGGAAGAGCTGTTGAAGGTGCTGATGTAATTTATTCTTTTGAAAACATTTACACAAATGAGCCAACTAACCGAGCAATCAATAATTTCACGAATACAATTGTTGGTGGAGACGAATTTTATAACGGGACTGCAGAGTCAATTTCAGGTATTACAACTGAAGGAAATAAAGTGACTTTCCAAATCAAAGAACCAAGTTCAGTTTTCTTGCAAAAGTTGGCAACAGTTTTTGCTTCAATTGTACCACATGAATCATTTGAAACTGGTGAGTATACACCAGTAGGGACAGGGCCGTTTACTTACGACAAAGAGTCTAATTCTGAAAAGATTACCTTATGTAAAAACCCAAATTTCTGGATGTCTGATGCTGATGGAATTCAGCTTCCTTACCTTGATACAGTAGTTTTCCAATACTATGAAAATTCTGATGATCAAATGGATAAATTCTGGGAAGGTGGTTTATCATACATACCTAATGTTCCAATCACAAGTGTATCTGAAGTATTAGAAGAAAGAATATCTGATTTCGAAAGTGATCCTCCAAAATACATGTTGGTTTCACAACCTCAACTTTCAACTACTTATCTTGAGTTTAACATGCAAACACCAGTTTTGCAAAAGAAGAAGGTTAGACAAGCAATTAACTTAGCTGTTAATAGAAAAAAATTGGTTGAGAAAATCATGAAGAACCAAGCATATGAGATTGGTAAGTTCGGAATCACTCCACCTATTACAAAAGTCTTTAAAGGATATGATTTTGAAGGAATTGAAGACACTTCATATACATTCAATCCTGATAGAGCGAAAGCATTGTTAGCTGAAGCAGGTTATCCAGGAGGTAAAAATTTCCCTTCTCTTTCAATGCAGTTTAGATTAGGAAATGATGCTTACTTAATTGCCTCTGAAATTCAAAATCAGTTGAGATCTCACTTGAACATTAATATTGAGATTGAAGGTGTTGAGTTCAATCAATTAATTGAGAACCAAGCAATGGGAAAAGCGGATATCTTTAGATCAACTTGGTTTGGTGATTTCCCGAATCCTGAAACATTCTTAGTTAACGCTTACGGTAAAATCGTTCCTGAGTCAAATGAGGTTCCATCTTACATGAACAGTTCTAGATATGTTAACCCTGCTTTTGATGAAGCTTATGAAAGAGGTTCATATTCGGGTTCTCAAGAAGAGTCATATGCAGCATTTGCTGAAGCTGAGAAAATCTTGATGGATGATGCAGCCTTCATTATTCTTTGGTATGGTGAAGACATGATGCTTCAACAATCAAACGTAAGAGATTTGGAGACGAACGGAATGAGATTTTTAGATCTTAGATCAGTTCATTTCAAGACACGTAAGGCAAAAGAGTCTGAAAAAACAGAGACTCCAGAAAGCTAAGCAGTAATACATTTATGGCAGGAGTTTACGTTCACATTCCCTTTTGTAAGCAAAAGTGCCATTATTGTGACTTTCATTTTTCTACAAACGTTTCTCGACAAGACGAAATGGTGGATGCTATTTGTCAAGAAATCATTCTACGAAAAGAGTATGTAACTGGCGAAAAAATAGAAACGATCTATTTCGGAGGCGGTACCCCGTCTTTACTTTCACAAGTCCAAGTCAAGAAAATTCTGAACACCATCAGTGAAAATTTTGATTCAATTGATGTTGAAGAGATTACATTAGAGGCCAATCCTGATGATTTATCAAAAGAGGTTTTAGAAGAATTGTATTCAGCCGGAATAAACAGGCTAAGTATTGGAGTTCAATCTTTTAGTGAAGATGTGTTGAAGCAAATGAACAGAGCACATAACAGTGAAGAGGCATCAGAATCGATTAAGCTGGCTCAACAATTTGGCTTTTCAAACCTCACTGCTGATCTAATTTATGGCATTCCAAACAAGCCATTTTCATATTGGAAAGATCAGGTTCACAAAATGATCGACTTAGGTGTAAAACATATTTCAGCCTATTGTTTAACAATTGAACAAAACACTGTATTTAATCACCTAGAGAAAAAGGGTGAGCTAGAATTGCCTAGGGACGAAGAAAGTCTTGAGCAGTTCAATTATCTCGTGAAGACCTTAGCCGAAAACGGATATGAGCAATACGAAATATCGAATTTTGCTAAACCAGGATACATTTCAAAACATAACTCAGCTTATTGGCAGGGCAAATCGTATTTAGGCGTTGGTCCTTCAGCACATTCTTATGATGGTGATTCCCGCTCATGGAATATCCGAAATAATACTCAATACATAAGAAGTCTTCAAAATAACGAACTCCCTTTAGAGACTGAAATGTTGACCTTTCGCGATAAGTTCAATGATTATGTGTTGACTGGACTCAGAACGAAATGGGGCTTGCTGAAGTCAGACTTGCCAGGCCTTCTTGAATTAATTGATCATTCAGAGTTTTCTCAAATTTTAGAATCTCAAATTTCTAAGGGTTATATAAAGGAAACCGATCAAGCTTTCGTTTTAACTTCAGAGGGTAAATTTATTGCTGATAAATTGGCAGCTGACCTATTCGTTTAAAAGCTTAATTTTGCATTCAAATTATGGCTGAAGAGTTACATATTAAGGGTGAATCTCGCGAAGAGATTTACAAGAGTTTAATTCCGCAAATAAAAGCTCTCATTGAAGGAGAAGATGATTTTGTTGCAAATTGTGCGAATATGGCTGCTGCACTTCGCCAGGCATTTGGATTTTTTTGGGTAGGTTTTTATTTCGTCAAGAATCAAGAAGAACTCGTTCTCGGACCTTTTCAAGGAGATATAGCTTGCACCAGAATCAAAATAGGTAAGGGTGTTTGTGGTCAGTCTTGGGAGAAAGCTGAGACAATTATTGTTGATAATGTTGATGAATTTCCAGGTCATATTGCTTGTAGCTCTTCTTCAAAATCAGAGATAGTTGTTCCAATTTTGAAAGGTCAAACGGTAATGGGAGTTCTAGACGTAGATAGTGATGAGTTAAGTGACTTCTCAAACATTGATAAAATATATCTCGAGCAGATAGCGTTAGTGATATCTGACATGATTAAGTCTTAATGAGACAATTCTACTTTTTAGCCATATTGATACTTATTTCAGCTTGCGCGCAAGTGACACCTCTAACTGGTGGTGAAAAAGATGGTTATGCTCCCGCGATTGATTCTGCAAAAACAACTCCTTATAATGGCCAGTTGAATTTTGATGAGGATGAAATTCAAATGAAATTCAAAGAGTTCATTAAGCTCAAAAATCCAAATGATAACATCCTCATTACACCTCAGCAAACGAATGCACCAATAATAACATCCAAGAATAAAAAACTAAGTATTCTTTTTCAAGATGAATTAATTGAAAATACTACATATACAATCACTTTCAACGGAGCTATTCAAGATATCACAGAGTCAAATGACTCGGTTTTTCAGTATGTGTTCTCAACTGGAAATTACATTGATTCCTTAACGATTCAAGGTAAGGTAACAGACGCTTTTAAAAATCAAGGAGAAGATGGAATGTTGGTTGGATTATATCCTTTTGAAAGACATATAGAATTTGATTCTATTCCTTTTAAAATAAAACCAACTTATCTAGTTCAAACCACGGTTGACGGAACTTTTGAAATGAACTATTTGAAAAATGGCACCTACTATTTGTTTGCCTTTGATGATAGGAATAAGAATCTTTTACTGGATCCCTCTGAGAAAAGAGCCTTTCTTGAAGAACGCTTATTAGAATTGTACGAACCTGTTGAAGACATATTGTTAAAGAGTTATAAGCCTATAAATGACGAGTGTAAAATTGAGGATGTTGAATTTTCATTTCCAGGTTCATTAGAATTTATCCTATCTAATCCTGCTGATAGCTTTAGTGTGAGCAGTGATGTCATCCTGCTTCAAGAAGAAACAGGGGCAGACGATTCATTGATTTTCTGGTTGGATGAAAACCCTAAATCTAAAATGGAATTTATCACCTATTTAAATGGAGAACAAGACACTTTGAAACCGATATATAAAAACATCCCTGACAAAATTGAAGACGTCAAAATCAAAAGTGAGCACAATGTGATTAAGGCCAAATTGCTTCCCAATGAAGATTTAAAATTTAGTTTTTCAGAGCCAATAAATAAGGTAGATCAATCTAAGATTCATGTTTTTGACAAAGATTCTAATGAGGTTGAAATTCCTGAAATTATCTCTCTTGTAAAGGACCTTTCTTTTGCCACTGCAGGAACATCAATTTATGAGGTCGTTTTAGATTCTGGAGCTATGACTTCAGTTTATGACAGAGTGAATGATACTGAAATCAAAGTGAAGTTTGAGAACTATCAAGAGGAATATTACGCCACACTCTTTTTGAACGTTGATACGGTCTTTTCTGAACCTGTAATTGTTCAGCTCATAAACAAAAATGGGCTTGTTGTAGAAGAGCAAATTTTCAATCAAAAAATGACGTTCGAAAAACTTTTACCAGGCGATTATCAACTTAGATTAATTTTTGACGTAGACAATAACGGAGAATGGTCTCCAGGTAAATTATCTGAGGCCAAAGTGCCTGAAAATGTTATTTATTACAGTGGGTTGGTAAATATAAAGGCCAAGTGGGAGAAAGAGGTCGAATGGAATTTCAAATAAACAATGGGTTGGTTTAAAAACATACTAAAGAGCAAGTTCTATATTTTCAAAGTACGAAATAGGTTTTCGGCTGAGACACAAATTGCTCAAAGAACTCTTTACAACCAATATCAGCAATGGGCGAAAGACGGCAAGTCTGTACCATTGTCTGAAACAGGCTTTAGAGTATTTTCTCAATATGAAGAAGATGGTAAATTGCTTTACATTTTCTCAATTATCGGAATGCAAAACAAAACCTTTGTTGAGATCGGCTCAGATGACGGAATCAATAGTAATTGCGCAAATCTTGCCTTCAATTTTGGTTATCATGGATTGTTCTTAGATGGAAATCCAACAGCAATCAAGAGAGGTAGAAAATTTTACTCTAAGTATCCACATCCTTGGATGTATGCTCCGACCTTTACTTGCGCTAAAGTGCAAGTAGAGAATATTAATCAGTTATGTAAGGATGCAAACCTTGAAGGTGATATTGATTTGTTGAGTATTGACATTGATGGCAATGATTATTGGATTTGGAAAGCGCTTGAACAAGTTTCACCCAATGTGGTGATCATTGAAACACATGTAGAATTCGGAATGCGAAACATTGTAGTTCCTTATGACAAGGATTACGTTTTCCCAGGTAAACACCCTGTTTATCACGGAGCTTCTGTTCCGGCAATGATTAAGATGGCTAAAGAAAAAGGCTATCGATTAGTTGGAGCAAACGACTTAGGGTTCAACTTAATTTTCGTAAAAAATGGTTTGGGTGAAGAACACTTACCCGAGGTTTCAGCTGAATCTATTCTTCAACATCCATCAGTAAAAGAGTCTTGGAAAAGATTTGAACCAATCAAAGATTGGGAGTTCATAGAGCCTTAATTATCGTGAACACTCCATACGTTGAGAAGTGAAATCAAATTCGGTTGGAAAAATAAGCCTCTTTGTTGAAAAGATTTAGTCACATCTGCTAAAGCATTACCTAACTTTGACAAAAAATTAGAAGTCATGAACGTACTACTTTTAGGATCAGGTGGAAGAGAGCACGCAATCGGTTGGAAAATTGCACAAAGTTCTCAAATTGATAAGCTATTTATAGCTCCAGGAAACGCGGGTACTAATCAAGTTGGAACCAATGTAGATTTACAATTAGACGACTTTGAAGGAATAGGTAAGTTTTGTCTAAAAGAAAAAATCGATTATGTTGTTGTTGGTCCTGAAAAACCTTTAGTAGACGGAATCGCAGATTTTTTCACGGCCGATAAGGCACTTTCAAAAGTTGGCGTTATTGGTCCCAACAAAGAAGCAGCACAATTAGAGGGGTCTAAAGATTTCTCTAAGAAGTTCATGAAGAAATACAACATACCAACTGCAAAATATCAAACATTCACAAAAGATAATTTAGAAGAAGGGTATGCCTACTTAGATTCTTTAAAAGCACCATATGTTCTAAAAGCAGATGGTCTAGCAGCTGGTAAAGGAGTTGTAATATTAGAAGATCTTGATGAAGCAAAAGCAGAGCTTAACTCAATGCTGTCTGACGCAAAATTCGGAGACGCCTCTTCAAAAGTGGTGATTGAAGAATTCTTAGACGGGGTTGAGCTTTCAGTTTTTGTTATTACAGACGGACAATCATATAAAATTCTGCCTGAGGCAAAAGATTATAAAAGAATTGGAGAAGGAGATACTGGTTTGAATACAGGAGGAATGGGAGCTGTTTCGCCGGTTCCTTTTGCAACTCTTGGCTTCATGGATAAAGTCGAAAATCAAGTGATTATCCCAACAATTAAAGGTTTAAAAGCTGAAGGAATTGACTACAGAGGGTTTATCTTCTTTGGATTGATTAACGTGAAAAGAGATCCTTATGTAATTGAATATAACTGTAGAATGGGTGATCCAGAAACGGAGGTAGTCATACCACGATTGAAATCAGATATTCTTGAACTTTTTGAAGGCGTGGCTACTCAAACACTTTCTGAAAGAGATGTGCTATTTGATGAGAGAACTGCGACAGGTGTTATGATGGTGTCTGGTGGATATCCAGGGCCGTATAAGAAAGAGAAAACAATTAGTGGATTGACAGGGATCTTTGACAGTATGATATTTCATGCGGGCACAAAGCAAGATGGACCTACTTATGTAAGTTCTGGCGGAAGAGTATTGTGCGTGACTTCGTACGGCAAAAACCAAGAGAAATCATTAGCAAAGACTTACGAAAACCTCTCTAAAATATCTTTTGAAGATGCCTATTACAGAAAGGATATAGGCTTTGATATTCCTGAGCCGAAGAAGTAGCTATTCATTGAACATTTGTTATCTCGTTCAAAAAAAACTACATTTACTTAAGTAAACATTAAACGCTTAAATGCCTCCCGGACCCGAGACCTATTTAGTCATAGTCATAACGCTCGTCTGCTCTGCCTTTTTTTCAGGGATGGAAATAGCGTTTATTTCGGCCAACCGATTAAAAATTGAATTAGATAAACAGGGCGGTTCATTCACAGGCCGAATCTTATCATTTTTCGTAAAAAACACTTCTAACTTCATTAGTGCAATGCTTTTGGGTAATAATGCATCCCTCGTAATTTATGGTATTTACATGGGGATTGTTTTAGGAGGTCCTTTCGCGAAACTTTATGGTGCAGATCAAACGGCGCTTATATTACTTTCTCAAACTATAGTTTCAACTTTGATAGTTTTAATTACTGCAGAGTTTTTACCCAAAGCAATATTCAGAATCAATCCCAACCGAAGTTTAAAATTTGGTTCGGTTCCTTTATATCTGTTTTATTGGGTCTTCTATGTTCCTACTTTGATTACAATGGCAATTTCTAAGTTTTTCTTAAAACTTATGAAAGTTGATATTTCTGATTCTGAACAAGCATTTACCAAAGTCGATTTTGATCACTATGTGAGAGATATTAATGAACGTAGAGATGAAGAAATGGAGATGGATAACGAAATCCAAATTCTCCAAAATGCACTTGAGTTCGATACAGTTAAAGCTCGAGACTGTATGATTCCGAGAACAGATGTTGTTGCCTTAAACATTGATGACTCAATTGACTCCTTAAGAGAAAAGTTTATTGAGACCGGCTTGTCTAAGATTTTAATATTCAGAGATTCTATTGACAATGTTATAGGCTATGTGCATGCACATGAATTAATGTCTAAGCCAGAATTGATTAAACAAGTATTACTGCCGATTTTTATAGTGCCTGAAGCAATCTTAGTGAAGGATTTACTTCAGCAGTTTACAAAACAAAAGCGATCAATTGCTGTCGTTGTTGATGAATTTGGTGGGACGTCAGGTATTATTACTGTTGAAGATATTATTGAAGAAATTTTTGGAGAAATCCATGATGAACATGATATTGGAGAAGCAGTAGAACAAAAAATAGATGAAAACACATTCTTATTTTCAGGACGACTTGATGTTGATTATCTAAGAGAAGAGTTTGAAATACCTCTAGAAGAAAGTTCTGAATACGAAACTTTGGCTGGTTATGTTATCAATAAACTTGAGGATATCCCTAAGGAAAACACGGTTTTGGAGACTGACAAATTGGTGCTTACGGTGATGGATGTCTCTGACGCAAAAGTCGATTTGATTAAAGTGAAAGTCAAAAATTAGGTCTGCGCGAATAATAAATCAAAATCGGTATTTTCACTCAATTCCTTATCTGTTCTTTGATGACAGTTCAATTATTCGTATTTTTGTTATTGAATCAAAATCGAAGAAGATGTTTAAAGGAGGTAATGGAAAAACGGCTGGGCCAGCAAATTCACCTGACAGGTTGAATAGAATTGTAGAGGGTACTAGCATTAAGGGAGATGTAAAAACTGATTCTAATTTCAGATTAGATGGATCTCTTGAGGGCACACTTGATTCTACTGGTAAGCTTGTTATAGGTGTTACAGGGAAAATCACTGGAGAGATTGTTTGCGCAAATGCAGACATTGAAGGTGAAATTCAAGGAAACATTAAGGTTGACGGATTGTTGATGATTAAATCTACGGCGAAGATTGTTGGTAATATTGTTGCAGGAAAAATCGGAATTGAGACCGGAGCTAAGTTTGAAGGTAATTGTAACATGAGCAATGCTCCCGTTGAGGTTACCAACAACTTTGTAAAAGAAGTAGAAGCAGAAAACGAAGAAGAGCTAGTTTACTAATATGAGCTTTGAAGAGTCTTCAGACTTTCCCGAAGAAGATGGATCAATAGAAAGGTCATCTTCATCAAATCCAAATTCAAATAATAAAAAAGGCCCTAATAAATTTATGGTTTTTGCTGGTATGGCTGTGCAAATGGGTGTCACTATTGGTTTGGGAGCCTGGGGTGGTCAACAATTAGATGCCAAATACCAAACCGAAAAACCATATTGGTCAATTGCACTTTCTTTAACAGGAGTTTTTATCTCACTATATTTGCTGATCAAACAAGCAAAAAAACTTTCAGATGACGCTTAGCGCCTACCGAAAAATCTCATACATTTCTTTCTTATCCGTAATCGTCCTGATATTTGCTATCAACTTTGCTTTTGTACAGGGAGCATTTTTAACCGATTATATTAAAATGCCATATTGGTGGGCAATCTATTTGGTTCTCATTCCACAGTTCTTGATCTCTTATTTTTATGTGCTTAAAAAGGCTTCAAGTCACAGAACAATGGGAGTTGTAGGTAGAACATATATTATGACACTTACCCTGCGAATGTTTTTAGCCATAATATTCTTATTTCCTTGGCTCATTGTTAAAGATGAGACCTCAAAACCAATGGTCGGACAATTTTTCTTCGTTTTTTTTCCGCTATTAGTGGTAGAAATCAAGCTGTTGGTCTCTTATTTAAACCAATCTGTCCCAGAAATTAAAGAAGAGGAGTAAAAACTCCCAAAAAATTATGGGCAAATAGCTTTTTCTATATACCTTTGCGCCGAATTTAAAAACGGGTATTTCTCGAATTGTAAATCAAGACATGAAGAAAATTTTCGGATTAATATTAGCTACGGTATTCACTTTCAGTGCATTTGCAAGCGCAGATGAACACGCCGAAGAATCTACATTTAATGCTGCAGATCACGCGATCCATCACGCTTTAGATGCACATGAAATTCATATTTCAGATGCAATCGTTATTCCTTTACCAATAATTCTTTGGACAGATAATGGTTTAGTAATGTTTATGTCTTCAGCCTTTGAGCATGGTCATGCTGTTGTTGAAAGAGACGGAATGAGCTTTGTTAATCACCATGAAAAAATTTATCAGTTAGATGCTGGTGCTCATGAAGTAGCATTTGATGCAGAAGGACATCCAACCAATGCAAAACACATCACAACTGACTTTTCAATTACAAAGAATGTTGTTGCAATGTTCTTGGTAGCATTTCTATTATTGTTTGTTTTCATCAGATCAGCAAAAAATTACAAGAAGCACGATACTTTAGCACCTAAAGGGATAGCTAGATGGACAGAGCCTGGAGTTGTGTTCGTTCAAGATATTGCGAAAGACAATATTGAATCTGATAAGTACATGAGATTTACTCCTTACTTATTGACAGTGTTTTTCTTCATTTTCTTTGGAAACTTATTAGGTCTATTGCCTTTCCTTTCGAATCCGAATATGACAGGAAGTATCTCAATTACAATTTTGTTAGCTGCGATAACTTTCTTCATTCAAATGATTAACTCTAAGAAAACTTATTGGCTGCATATAGTTGACCCATTAGGAAACTCAATGCCACTTTTAGCAAAACTACCATTATACCTTATTCTATTACCGATAGAAATAGCAGGAATCTTTATTAAGCCTGTTGCACTTCTAATTCGTTTGTTTGCAAACATCACTGCTGGTCACATTATCGTGGTTTCATTGATTGCAATCATATTTGTGAATCAGAGCGCATGGTGGGCAGGATTATCTGTTCCAATGACATTATTTATTTCGGTATTAGAACTTTTAGTTGCCTTTTTACAGGCCTATATTTTTACAATGCTAGCGGCAATGTATATAGGATCATCTGTTGAAAGTGCACACCATTAAATTGTAATTTTTTTAATTAATATATAGTAGTATGGAAACAACAATGGAATTTAGCAAGTTAGGTCTTGCAGCTATTGGAGCAGGTTTAGCAGTAATCGGAGCCGGAATCGGAATCGGAAGAATTGGTGGATCAGCTTTAGAAGCAATGGCTAGACAGCCAGAGCTTGCTAGTAAAATCCAAACTGTAATGATTATTGCTGCGGCTTTAGTTGAGGGTGCTGCCCTTTTCGGAATCGTAGTTGCATTCTTACAAGGTTAAAAAAGATTGGTGCTAGGGATTGCCTAGCACCACTTTTAAATTGATTAAAAAATAAAAATTTAGATATGTTATTAGAATTACATCCGTTAATTACACCTGAGTGGGGACAGATTTTCTGGGGAGGTATAGTTTTTATTATTCTATTAGTCTTATTAAAGAAGTTTGCATGGAAACCTATGTTGACTGCTGTTAACGACAGAGAACAAGCTATTGAAGAATCAGTAAATCTTGCGAAAAAGACGCAGGCTGAAATGAAACAGCTTCAAGCTCAAAATGAGAATCTTTTAAAAGAAGCAAGAGCTGAAAGAGATAAAATGATCAAAGAGGCATCTGAAACTTCAAAGCAAGTTATTGCCGAAGCGAAGGAAGCTGCAAAAGGTCAAGCAGATAAAATCATTAAGGATGCTCAATTAGTTATCAATTCAGAAAAGCAAGCTGCCGTAGCTGAGCTTAAGACTCAAATGGCTGCGTTCTCATTAGAAATTGCTGAGAAAGTAATTAAGGGTGAGTTAGCTACAGATGATAAACAAAAAGCATTAGCTGAAAAATTAGCTGAAAGCATCAGCGTTAATTAAGAGAAATGGCGATAAGTAAAGCAGCAGTAAGATATGCACAGGCGCTTTTAGATTTAGCGCTAGAGCAAAAGGTGGCCGATAAAGTGAATAACGATATGGTTACTCTTAATGCATTGTGTGCTGAAAATCATGAACTAGAAACTTTCTTAAGTTCTCCAATTATTCCAAAAAACAAAAAGGTTGAAATTTTTGACGTGATGTTTGAGGGTAAAGTTGAGAAAATGAGCTTGAATTTTTTCAAGTTGATTACTAAGAATAAAAGAGAAAATCTTTTGAATCAGATTGCTGAAAGTTATGTTGAATTATTCAAAACGCATAGCGGAATAGTTGACGTTCATATTACATCTGCAATTAAACTTGAAGACAATGTTAAAGATCAAATCTTAGCAAAAGTTCAAGAAAAATACACAGGAAAAAAGTTAGCGGTTCATCAGGATGTAGACGCAAGTCTAATTGGTGGATTCGTAGTTGGCGTAGATGGTATGCAACTAGATGCATCTATTGCCAGTCAATTAACAAATTTGAAAAACATATTATTAAACTAAAATAAAATGGCAGACGTAAAACCGGCAGAAGTATCTGCAATTTTGAGAGAACAACTTTCAGGATTTAAGTCAGAAGCAGAATTAGAAGAAGTAGGAACTATCCTTCAAGTAGGGGATGGTATTGCTCGTATCTACGGATTGAACGGAGTTCAATACGGAGAGATGATCGAATTTACTGGAGGATTAAGAGGAATTGTTCTTAACCTTGAAGAAGATAACGTAGGGGCTGTAATTCTAGGTAAATCTGATACAATTAAAGAAGGTGATACCGTTAAGAGATTAAAATTGATTGCTTCTCTTCAAGTTGGTGAAGGTATCGTAGGGCGTGTTGTTGATACAATGGGTATTCCTATTGACGGTAAAGGACCAATTGAAGGTGAAACTTTTGAAATGCCTTTAGAGCGTAAAGCTCCAGGTGTTATTTTCAGAGAGCCTGTTACTGAGCCATTACAAACGGGAATTAAGTCAATTGATTCAATGATTCCTGTTGGAAGAGGACAAAGAGAGTTGGTAATTGGAGATCGTCAAACTGGTAAAACAACAGTTTGTATTGATACAATTATTAACCAAAAAGAATTTTATGATAAAGGTGAACCTGTTCACTGTATCTATGTTGCAATTGGTCAAAAAGCTTCTACTGTTGCTGGATTAGTTGGGAAATTAGAAGCAGCTGGTGCAATGGCTTACACAACTATTGTTGCATCAAACGCATCTGATCCTGCTCCAATGCAATTTTACGCTCCGTTTGCAGGTGCTGCAATTGGTGAGTACTTTAGAGATACTGGTAGACCAGCATTAATTGTATTTGATGATTTATCAAAACAAGCTGTTGCTTACCGTGAGGTTTCTTTATTATTAAGAAGACCACCGGGACGTGAGGCATATCCTGGAGATGTATTCTTCTTGCACTCAAGATTATTGGAGAGAGCTGCAAAAGTGATCAACAATGATAAAATTGCTTCTGAAATGAATGATTTACCCGAATCATTAAAGGGTAAAGTAAAAGGAGGAGGATCTTTAACGGCACTTCCAATCATTGAAACTCAGGCAGGAGATGTATCTGCATATATTCCGACAAACGTAATTTCGATTACTGATGGACAGATTTTCTTAGAGTCTAACTTATTTAACTCGGGTGTACGACCAGCTATTAACGTAGGTATCTCGGTATCTCGTGTTGGTGGTAATGCTCAGATTAAATCAATGAAAAAAGTATCTGGTACATTGAAACTAGATCAAGCACAATATAGAGAGCTAGAGGCATTTGCTAAGTTCGGTTCTGACCTTGATGCTGCGACAAAAGCAGTACTTGATAAGGGTGCAAGAAACGTTGAGATCTTAAAGCAAAAAGAAGGTGATCCTTATAGAGTTGAGAATCAAATTGCAATTATCTATGCTGGAACAAAAGGTTTGATAACCAACGTTCCTGTAAACAAGGTAAAAGAATTTGAATCTGAATACATCAACTTCTTAAATACAAACCATAAAGATGTTATGGATCAATTAGCTGCAGGTAAGTATACTGACCAGTTAACTGAGGTATTAGAGAAAGTTGCTATTGAATTAGCAGGTAAATATTAGAAATTAGACATAAGCTTATAGTATGGCTAACTTAAAGGAAATTAGAAATAGAATCGTCTCGATTGAGTCAACAATGCAGATTACTTCTGCAATGAAGATGGTATCGGCGGCTAAATTGAAAAGAGCACAAGATGCGGTAACGCAAATGCGTCCTTATTCAAATAAGCTTCAAGAGATTCTTTCTAGTTTATCTTCTTCTTTAGACATGTCTGAAAATGCATATGCATCAGATAAAGAAGAAAAGAATATTGTTCTTCTTTGCGTAACTTCTAACAGAGGTTTATGTGGAGGATTCAATAACAATGTCATCAAAGAAACAAAACGTCTTATCAGTGAAGAATTCACAGGTAAAAATGTATCTGTATTGTCTGTTGGTAAGAAAGCGAATGATGCTTTTAAGAAAACAGAATTCAATATTAAAGGTTCATATTTACCTTCTCACCTTGAAGAGCTTTGGAATGATCTTACATTTGACAATGTTGCTCCGGTAGCAGAAAAGATTATGAAAGCATATACTGATGGTCACATTGATAAGGTAGTTGTTGTTTATAATAGCTTCAAAAATGTTGCCACTCAAGTAGTAAAAGCTGAACAGTTCTTGCCAATTCTTCCTCCTGAAGTTGAAGAAGGTGATACTGCAGCTGCAAATCTTGATTACATTTTCGAGCCATCAAAAGAAGAAATTGTTGAGGAGTTAATTCCGAAAACATTGAAGATTCAAATGTATTCTTCATTTTTAGATTCTTGGGCTGGTGAGCACGGAGCACGTATGACAGCTATGCATAAAGCAACTGATAATGCTGCTGAAATGAACAAAGACTTGAAATTAGAATACAACAAAGCACGTCAAGCTGCAATTACTAATGAAATCTTAGAGATTGTTGGTGGAGCCGAGGCCTTGAATAACTAATTAGAAAATAATTGTTTAAAAGCCCTTTCATTCATTTGGAAGGGCTTTTTTTATTCCCTTAACTTTACAACATGATCATAGAGATAGATGATAAGTTAGTTTCAACTGAAATCTTCACCAAAGAGTTTGTGTGCAACCTAGGAGCATGCAAAGGAATTTGTTGTGTTGAAGGTGATGACGGAGCGCCTCTTACTATGGATGAGGTTAACCTACTAGAAGATCACATTGATGCTATCAAACCATTTATGACAGAGAAGGGTAAAGCCAGAGTTGAGGAGAAAGGTGTCTTTTATATGGATCGCGATAATGAACCCGTTACGGCACTTAATGATACCAAAGAATGTTCTTTCGTAACAAAAGGAGATGACGGTATTTATATGTGTACTATTGAGCAAGCGCATAAAGCTGGCGCAATTGATTTTAATAAACCAGTGTCATGTCATTTGTATCCAATTAGAGTGAAAGAATACAGATCGTTTAAAAGTTTAAATTACGATAGATGGCCAATTTGTTCAGATGCTTGTAAACTCGGAGAAGAACTCAAAGTTTCGGTCTATAAATTTTTGAAAGAACCTTTAACCGCGGCATTTGGCGCGCCATTTTATGCTGAACTAGAAAGAGTTGATGAGGAATTGAAAAAAGGAAACATTGAATCAGATTAAGATGGCAAAATTTCCCAAATCTGAACGAATTAAGAGCAAAATTGTAATTGACAATGTGTTTAAGAAAGGTGAGCTGATAAAAAAGTATCCTTTCAGATTAAAATATTGTGAAAGTGATAAAGGCAATACTCAGATATTAATCTCAGTACCAAAGCGACTTATTAAAAGTGCGGTTAAACGTAACAGAGTACGAAGACAAATCAAGGAGATCTATAGATTGAATAAATCAGAACTCTTGAATGTTTTATCCGCTAAAGAGAAGAATTTGGCACTGTTTTTAATCTATACAGGGAAAGAAAATGAAGACTTTCATTTATTAGAAGATAAATTAAAGCTAGTTTTAAAAGAATTGAAGAATAAATATGAAGCGATTAATTAATTTAATACTGTTTGTAGTGATAGCTGTCACTGCATCAAGTTCATTTAGCCAAGAAGAAAGACCGTCAGATTTCGAGATCTATAAAAACCTTGAGCTATTTGAAATGGTTTATAAAACTGTGGATGTTTCATATGTAGATGAATCTAACCCAGGGAAGTTGATGAAAGCAGGAATTGATGCCATGCTTAAAGAACTTGACCCATACACAGTTTATATTCCTGAATCTTTGATGGAAGATTATAAGCTGATGTCTACAGGGCAGTATGGAGGAATAGGAGCTTTGATTCAACAACAAGGAGATAAGGTAGTAGTTTCAGAACCGCATGAAGGTTTCCCCGCGCAAAAAGCAGGACTCTTTGCAGGTGATCAATTCATTGAAATTGACGGAAGAAATATTGAAGAATTAAAATCCTCTGAAATTTCAGATAAATTAAAAGGTAAACCCGGAAGTACCTTAAAAGTCAAAATCAAACGTCAAGGTGAATTCTTAGAAAAAGAGCTAACTAGAGAAGAAGTGAAATTAAAGGCTGTTCCTTACTCTGGAATGATCAATAATGATGTTGGATATATAAAATTGAATTCGTTCACTAAAACAGCTTATCAAGATGTCCTAGAAGCATTTGTCGACTTGAAAAAGAATCAAGGGATGAAAAAGCTTGTCTTCGACCTCAGAAATAACGGAGGTGGTTTATTGATTGAAGCCGTAAAAATCGTGAACATGTTCGTACCGAAAGGAACCGTAATTGTCTCAATGAAAGGTAGAGAAAGTAAATCAGATGTTACCTATTCGGCGCCATATAAACCTCAAGATTTAAATATGCCAATTACGGTTCTGGTAAATAGAAACTCAGCTTCGGCAAGTGAAATTGTTTCAGGAGCACTTCAAGATTTAGATAGAGCAGTAATCGTTGGAGAAACTTCTTTCGGAAAAGGATTAGTTCAGAGACCATTGGATTTAAAATATGGAGCCAAAATCAAGGTGACCATTGCTAAATACTATACGCCGTCAGGTAGATGTATTCAAAAATTAGATTATTCGCACAGAGAGGCAGGAGACAAAGCTGCTGCAGTTTCAGATTCATTATTACACAAATTCAAAACGTCTACAGGTCGCGAAGTGATTGATGGGAGAGGGATTGAGCCTGAAGTAAAAATTGAACTCCCTAAATACGGAAGACTAACTACAGCTTTAGTTGTAAATAACATAATCTTTGATTTCGCAACCAAGTTCAGAGCCGAGAATGAAAATGCAGATGAACCGAGAAAGTTTGAGATTACTGATAGTCAATATGAAGATTTTAAATCTTTTGCGCTAACACATGAGTTTGAGTATACAACTGCCTCTGGTGATCTTATGGAAAAGTTGAAGGAAATAGCTGATGAGGAAAACTTTCTTCAAGATGCTCAGTCTGAATATGACATTCTATTAGAGAAATTTTCGGCTTCAAAAGAAAGAGACTTAGATAAGTTTAAAACTGAAATCATTGAAATACTTGAAGATGAAATTGTGACAAGATACTATTTCCAAAAAGGTAGAATATCTCACAGTTTACCAGATGACAAATACATAATTGAGTCTATTAAAATATTAAATGATAAGTCGCGTTATAACGACATACTCAATATTCAAGACTAGACCTCAATGTTTGATAAGTGGCTTAAAATCCCAGCCCATTATTACCTTCACATAACTGCCTTAGTTATACTAACGGTCGGAATTTGCTTGCATAACACTTTAATGAGTATTGGTGCCATATGGATAATTGCCAACTGGTTGATAGAAGCAAAATTCAAATTATATTGGACGAATTTCAAAGCCAATAAAGGACTTTGGGCACTTTATGCATTTTTCATACTTGGTTTTATCTCCCTTCTTTGGACCACAGATTTTGAATATGCCAAAAGGGATTTAGCTCAAAAGGTTCCGCTATTTGTGGTGCCATTCGTAATGGGTACAAGAGTTTTACTTGAGAAGAAAGTCTTACATTTTCTTCTCTATGTCTTTCTCGGGGTGCTTTTGTTGACTTCAGGAATTAACTTCTACCGTTATAATGTTACACTAGAAGCAGCAGTGGATATCCGAGAGATGTCCTACTTCATATCACATGTCAGATTCGCCGTTTTGATGGCTCTGGGAATGGTTGTTTGCATTTACTTTCTTAAAATTAAATCTCGACTCTGGTGGATCTTCGTTCCAATCTTTGCTTGGCTGATTTACTACACGCTCAAGTCACAGACCATAAATGGCTACGTTTTGCTCTTAGCCGTAGGCTTCTTACTCAGTGCTTACTTGTTGATTAAGTTGAAAAATCAATTCGCTAAGATTTTGTTTTTGGCATTGTGTACTGCTGTCACAATGGCCTTCTTTTTGTTCGTCAATAGCTCGATTAAGTCATATACAGCTCCCGTTCAATTTACTCCAGATGATGTTCCCGAGTATACAGTTAATGGAAGATTGTACATGCATTCGTTTGACGTTCAAGAAAGAGAAAATGGGAATTTAATTTGGATGTTTGTTCAAGTTGAAGAATTAGAAAATGAATGGAACAACCGAAGCTCAATAGCATATGATTCACTTGATCGTAAAGGTCAACCAATGTTCGGGACTATCTTGAGATATATGACTTCTAAGGGGATCAATAAAGATTCAGTTGGTGTTCATCAATTAACTGAAGAAGACATTTCCCTTATTGAAAATGGTAGTACTTCATCCGAAAGCAATTCAGGAGTTAGAGCGAAGTTTCATGAGTTCTTATATCAATACGAAACCTATCAAAATGGAGGAGATCCCAATGGTCAATCACTATTGCAAAGGCTTGAACATTTTAAAATTGCGTTTTCAATTCTAGGTGATAATTGGTTGGGAGGTGTTGGAATTGGTGATGTTCAATTAGAATTTGAAAAAGAATATGAACGATCAAATTCTAAACTGTCGCTAGAGAACAGACACAGAGCTCACAGTCAATTCTTAACTTTCTGGATATCACACGGATTTATAGGATTCGTATTATTTATGCTCTTCTTTTTCGCTCCTTTTGTAAAAAGAAAAGATAAAGACATACTTTTTTATGGCGTAATGTTTATCCTTTTTGTCGCTTGCATTTTCCAAGACCTTATTGAGACTCAAGCAGGAATAAGCATGTTCGCCTTGTTTTATTCACTTGTGGCGAACATTGATGATACTAATCCTGAAGTTCAGAAAGAAGACTAGCATTTTGGTCCGGGCTGTAAAACTCTCTTAATCTTCTCCAATCCGCTTGACGTAAGAACCAAGAATTCATTTTGAGTTTCTTTCCTTCTAAGAAAATGTTCTTTTCAGTCACTTTTACTGCTTTTTTGTCCGAAAATTCATGTTTTTCTCTCGATTTTCCATAAAAAGAGAATAAAATGATCTCTTTATCAGAATATGTAGCATATGGGTTTTTGATAATGGAATAACCAATGTAAATTAAAAAAGAACTAATAATCGCATATAGAATGTTCTTCCAATCTTGCAGGATAACCAATCCCATGATGAATATTCCAATGAAGAGAATGCCAAATAAAATATACAGCCTCCCAATGACTGGTCTATAGAACAATTGTTGCTCATTGCTTTCCATGGAACAAAAATACTGCAATTTCAACAATTTGGTTTGGATTAATTTTTGAATGTGAATACATATCCGACTAAAATCAAAACTAAATTTGAAGTGGTGAGAAGTATTCTATTAATAACAACAATGTTCATTTGTTCTTTTGGATTTGCAAAAGATAAGGTGACAATCCTAGTTGACCCCGGCCATGGAGGCAAAGATCCTGGACATCTACCAGTTAATAATTCTGGCCTACAAGAAAAGGTTTTGGCCTTGGCAATCTCAAAGAAAGTTGCAAATTACTTAGAACATAACCTGGGTAATGTAGAGGTTGATTTCACTCGAGAAGATGATTCATATCCATCTCTAGATGAAAGGGTTGATATGGCGAATTCGGGTAAATACGACTTCATGCTTAGCATCCACATTAATGGGAATCCAAAAACGGAAGTTCACGGAACAGAAACTCTCATCCATAATTATGATGCCAAGGATTCATTTAAGTGGGCTAAATTAATCGAGAATCAATTTAAGAAAAGAGCAGGGCGTCACAGTCGAGGAGTTAAAACTTCGGCTGATCTGGGCCATTCATTGCAAATTTTGAAGTTTACAAAAATCCCAACAGTGATAGTTGAATGCGGTTTCATAACGAATAACACAGAAGCTTCTTATTTGAGCTCAGTGTACGGTCAAGAGATTATCGCCTCAGCAGTATTTAGAGGTACACGAGAATTTATTAAGAACAAATTCGCCGACATTAATTTTGATCCTCCGGTAATCGAAGAGGTTGCTGAAAATGTTGAAGACACGGCTGCTATTATGGTTGATGAAGCGAAATTTAGACTTCAAATCATGGCGTCAATTGATCCGGTTGATTTAGAAATAAGAGAATTCAAAAACCTAAACTTACCTGTTGAACGTATTTTAATTGATACAGAGAGTTCATACAAGTACCGGTACTTTGCTGGTAGATTCGACACTAAGAAAGAGGCTAAAAAGGCTTTAAAAGATGTCCAGGAGAATGGATTCAAAGATGCCTTTGTTTCAGCAATTAAATAAGTAACCCTTCCTAAAACACTCATAATTAATTGCATAAGTAATATAAATGCCTTAAATTGCTGTATACACGAATTAATCTACACACTTATGGCAACAGTATTTGAAACTCGACTTATAGGAAACATTGGAAAAGACGCCGTGGTAAGAAACATGGACAAAGGGGTAATTGCAGTTAATTTCCCTGTAGCTCATAACAAGAACTGGCGTGACAAACGAACTGGAGAACAAAGAACAAAAACAACATGGGTAAATTGTACTATCTGGAAAAGAGATGGTGGTAATATGCGCATACTTGATTTCTTGAAAAAAGGAACGCTAGTAGAAATAGTGGGAACTCCTTTTGCAAAGGGATATCTGCAAGATGATCAATCTATCAAAGCAGAAATTAGACTGAACGTCTCTAAAACTAATATTCTAAGACCGGCAAAGGGTGAACGAATAGATTTTGAATTTAGCGAGATAGAGAACGAAACTGAAAAGAGCTATTCATCAGAAGATGCAACAGCTAAAGTTTTGGAAGAACTGGAACACGATTTATTTTAAATCGATATAAAATTTAATTAAAAGCTCCGATTGATTCGGGGCTTTTTTTATGGTATAATAATTGTCCAATAGGAGAAAAACATTCACATGAAAAAATTAGCCTTAATTACCTTGGTCGCATTGGCTGGATTCACATCTTGCAAAAAATGTCAAACCTGTACTACAAAAGTTGTTCAAGAAACAGGGATCTTTCCTGTTACAACAAGTACTTCTGAAGAATATTGTGGTGATGAATATGATGACGCTCCTGCTGAGGTATCAGTTGTTCAAGATGTAGGTGGAGGGATTTCTCAAACAGTCACTATTGAATGTGTTGAGAGCTAGAAAAAGAATCTCGGATTAAATCGACTTTTCATAAGCCTCTTTGATCCAATCTTTAACTTCATCATCAATGTCGGCAACTTCTGTTAGCTGAATTCTATGTGTGCACATGGTGCCAAAGGGGCCAGAGCTTTCTAGTTTTCCTGTCGGAGCTTGATCTTTGATTTTTAAACCTAAATCAATTCTTGACTTGGTAGCCGGTTTAATTAAAACAAATTGTCGTTTTCTTATGATGCTTACACTTCCTTTTTTTGGAGTTATAGTCACGTCACTTCCCAAAGATGAAACTAATGAAATAAGCTCATTATAAATAGGCTTCAAAGTTTCTTTTCCTCTGTACTGAACAGATACAAGATCTTCACTTTCTTGAGGTTCTTGCTTGGATAAGGTCACAATGGTGTTAGCAAAACCATGAGTCACCTGATGTTCTGTTTTCAAGTACTTAACCGCTTCACCATGTTTGGCAAAGTTTTGAGCGGCTAATACAACTTTCCATTCATCTAAAGACTTACCAGTTTTTTCTGGCATGTTGTTAATCATTGTTTGCAATGCTGGATCCATAAAGTTTGATTTGTGACTTTCTAAAATAGTGATTTTATTAATCAGTAAGCAGTTCTCGACTCTTTAAGTACCATCTATTTGTGAGTGGATTTAGGGAGAAAATGGCTTTTCCTACAGCACTTGCCCCGGCCCTTGTCAATGTTGTGAGCTCCTTTTTTTTATAGTTGATTTCATGAGGGAAGCGAACCATTTCTTCACATAAGAAGATGTTTCTCTCGAATGTACCATCCTTTTTTTGGATATAGAAATAGTATTCTGGTCCACCATTACCTCCTGAATCATGAATGAAGGCAAAGTCATCTTTTTGGTCAAAGTTCAAATCGGCCACAATGAAATCGCCAAAGTCATTATCTACGACCCTATTTTCATCATTTATGCTCTTTGAATATGAACGAACATTTTGGCAATCGAAATACTCTTTGTCCCAAAGCCAAGCCATGTTTCTTCTAATAGTTTGCGTGTGAGTGCCGTCTTTCAATGTGATGATAAGCTTCAAATAGAGAGAGTCAAAAGCTGGATTTTTTTTTGAATTTTCTTTTAGCTGAATACTAATGTTGAATTGGTCTGAAAGATTAGAGTGCTCACATTTTTGTCCAAATAAAATGAAAGGGAATAATAAAATCACAACTGTCGAGAACCAATTCACGTTCTAATTTACTTCTACTCTCCAATAATTAGAAGTAAAACTTGAAAATTGGGAGTTTGATTTATTATCTGTGTCTGATTCCTAAGGAATTGTATCGTAATAAATATAGTGGGTGTCTAGTTCGTAAGTGTAGCTTTCATGATTGAACTTGAACGAATTAACGTACAGTTTAGATGGATCATAAGCATCCACTTCTTCATATGAGCTAACGATTATACTACCATCATCACTTGGCTCTAAACTAGGTCCTTTTAAATAATCATTGAAGGCTAATTTGTAATAATTCTCGTACTGATTGATAAATATGGCGTGTACACACCCACCCGTGCCGCAGGCCCCCATATAAACCATTACATCTTCTTTTCCATCCGCATTGAAGTCACTAAATTCGTCAACATAATTCTCTTCATCCTCGTCAGGAACAGAAAAATCTGAATTCACAGGAGGCGTAATTATTACTTGATTTTCCTTTCCACTTATGTTCAATTGAAATAGGTTATCTGGATTCTCTTTCTCTTCTTGAATGACAGTTTCTAGTTCTTCAATCGTTTTTTCGATTTCTTCATTCACCGATTCGATTTCTTCAATTCCTTTATCATCATCAGAAATTGAACAAGATAGAATGAAGATTGAGGAGAAAATAAATGTGTAAAATAATTTCATGATAAGAATTAGCGTTACTGCCAAACAATGTAGTGAAAAACTATCTTTGATTCTAAGGGCTAATTGATTCGCTTATTCATAAAACTCATAAAATAGATATACCGTTAGTTTTCTATTTAGAGAGGGTGTTGATTTAGTTACGGTCTCATAGAGCAATGCTTGATAATAACCAACTTCACGATTTTGGTATTTGTAGCGGTAAAAAGTTTTCTCGCCATCTTCAAAAGTATTGCTTGACATTAACACATCATTGTAGTGCACATTGATCATTCGCCTTTCATTTATAACTAATGATGCCTTGCCCAAATCTATTGGGTCTAATTTTCCATTTCTTGGTTTGATCTGTATATTTTGAGAACCATCTTTTCTATAAGAGTACGTTTTAACTGTCGATTGCAATTCAGTGCTGTCAATGATCAAAGAATCAGATTCAATTGGTCCCATTGGCTCAAAATTGTATTTGAAAGACGTAATTCTGTTTACTGAATCGAATTCTGCAATGTAATTACACGATTGAAAGTAAAAGAGAGAATCGAGCGGGTCTCCTGAAGGTTCTACTAAAACACTGTACTGGGATACCTTCTTTACTTTTAAAAATTTCATTGGGTAATCCCAATCGCCATACAGAAAATCACTCTTAATTGAAGGCGTAATTTGGGTAAAAGAGTTTATACTAAACAAGAGCATAGATAGAAAGATCAACCTTTTCATCTGTTCAAGTTATAAAACAAAACAAGAATTGAGTTCGAGTTTTAGCCTGATGTAAATCTTATTGATTAAACAGATTTGAGACACAAAAAAAAGGGTCATCTTTCGATAACCCTTTTTCGCTCCTCTTCTTGGACTCGAACCAAGGACCCTCTGATTAACAGTCAGATGCTCTAACCAGCTGAGCTAAAGAGGAATTTTGCTCTTAAGCGGATGCAAATATATATGTTTTGGAATTAAGACCAAAAAAAATGACATCAATTTTACGCTTTATTTTTTTTGAGAATCCTTATCTTGTAGTATCTACCAATAAATCAAGACTTTTAGGCATGTGCGGACGATATGTTGTGGTGACCGAAACAAAAATCATTGAGAAAAAATTCAATGTTACTGCTAGTCCTGAATTCAATTTTGAAGCAAATTATAATATTGCTGCCGGTGATAAAGCACCTGTGATAACCTGTGAAGACCCTAGTTTGTTACAAGAATTCACCTTTGGATTCACTCCTTCTTGGGCAAAAAAGAAGTTCTATGTTATTAATGCGAGAGCTGAAGGTGACCACAATAAAGACAACAGGCCCGATTACAATGGGGCCAAAGGAATCATTAGAAAACCTTTTTTCAAACAGTCTATTAGATTAAAGAGATGTTTAGTTCCTGCAGATGCATTTGTTGAAGGAACAACTAAAGACAAATTGAGTGATCCTTTTTTGGTTCATATGATTAATAAGAGAAGGCCATTTGCATTTGCAGGAGTATATGATCAATGGATTGATCAAAATTCAGGTGAGATCATGAATTCTTTTGCAATAATAACCTGTCCACCCAATAAATTGATGAGCTTGATTCCGCATCACAGAATGCCTGTGATATTAGAGGCCAAAGACTATGGCGTCTATTTAGATAAGTATGCGAATCTTCAAGAAATAACGGAGTTGTTGCAGCCTTATGATCACAAAATGATGAACGCTTATCCCATTTCTACAGACATTAAGAACCCCAGAAACAAAGGAGCCGACTTGATTAAGCCACTAGGCGATTTACTGCAGAAAGAATATGTCATTGGCCAAGAACAAAAAGTACAGTTACAAGGCATGGGCATGTCTCCTTCACGAAGAAGAAAATTAGATGATAAAGGAGAGTTAGAAGGATATGAAGAGATCGAAAAGGAAATAGAAAAGGAAACCGATCAAGTTAAGAAAGACTTGAATAAAAGATCAAAGTAAGTAAAAGTAATACAGGCAAATTGAGCCTACACTAACCCAAGCTAATCCTATAGCAAAAACATTGCTTTTTCGCCTTTTGATAAACACAAAACTTAAGACTAAGAGGATGCATGTAAGAGCTGAATAGCTAATGATTGCAGCAGTTTTCATCAACTTGTTATCATAGATAAAGACGATATCGTGAGTTCCTTCAGGTATCGGAATACTCATAAACATAGAGTTCGTTTTGTTGATTTTGGTATCTACACCATCTACATAGGCAATCCAACCAGGGTAGTAGCTTTGCAATAAATTAAGACTGTAAGCTTGTTTCGTATTACTCATAAATCGGATATCCGCAATTTCGAATTGAGTATTGATTACATAACTTAAGGTGTCTTGAGTTGGTTGAATTGAGTTGAAGTTTGAGAGGTCTTCATCAGCTACAAAAACGGTAGATTTTGAGTAAGACACAGATGTGTCAGCCAAGAGCTGAGAATAGGGTATAATGTCATCTGAAATGTAAACGAAACCATTTTGAAAGAGAGAGTCACTTTGGTGCTTGTAAATTGTGGTTAGGTTCCAGAGATCTGTAAAGTAATTTGAATTGAATCCATCATAACCAATCCGCTTGTCTAGGTGATTTACATTTTGCCAAAGATTTGGCATGTAGTGATGATAATATTGATTGTTTGCGACTGGATTTCTGAGAGGTAAGTCGTCAGAATTAAATTCGTTCAGAGTTCTCTCAACCTCATACGGCTTTGAGGTTCCAACCTCTTGAGCAAGAAATTGTGGTTGAAGAGAAATGATTCCATCAATACAAATTAGAGCAATTAACAAGACTTTTTTTCTTTTGATGAAGGAATAAGAAATGAAGCCGAGTATCATTAGCTGAAGAATGCCATAATAGGTGAGGTTTTGACCTAAGTTTGTGTTTTGAATTGAGTTAATAAGCCAAAATTCTGAGCCATCTAATTGAGTGATTCCATAAATGATTGTAGAAATCAAGATTACACCAAAACCACCTGCAACATACCAAATATGCCTTTTCTCAATTCCTTTTTCATTGAAGATTTGTTCTAGAGTTTTTATCCCTAAAATTAAAGCGCATAAAACGAAGAAAAATGAGAAATAGGCAGGGAATCTGAACTTTCCTAAAAGTGGAAAATAATCATGAACTATTTCGTAAACTGGAGTATAAGTGCCAAATGAGCACAGTAAGCAAAAGAACCCAAATACTGCAATAATTTTCTCAACAGCAGACAGTTTTCTGATCAAGGAAAGAATCAGTAAAATGAGGAAGGCCAAACCAAAGTATCCGTTGGACATAGTTGGGTTTGTACCTATCCACTCTGCTTCATTTATTGGGGCCATTGGGTTTAAGAATGACAAAGTTGAGTTTGGACTGAACGGAAACTGACTCGCCTCGTCAAAAGGCAAGTGACTGAGCCTTTTCAAGAATGGTTTGAGCTGCGCGTAAACGACAATTATTACGCTTGCTAATGCAGTTGAGCTAGCGGTAAAAAGCAATCCGCTCAAGACAAAATCTTTGAAAGTCTTTCTTGATTTTTTGTAATGCCTTATGCCGTAATAGATAGCTATTGGGACAAGCAAATAAATCAGTAAAATGGTAAAGGTGTGGTATCCTCCCGTCAGGTTAAAAAAGATGAAAACTGATGCAATTAAGGCATGAACCTTTGAGTTCTCGTCCATCATTTTGATGACATGATATAGAATGTGCGGCACAAATGCGGCACTTATGATGGCAAAGAAGTGCATGCTGTGACTTATAAAAAACCCTGAGGTTATATAGGCGATAGCCGCAACAAAATGAATCCACTTGACCTTTGTGAATAGATGGGCCAGCTTGTGAAATCCAATCGCTCCAATCCAGAGATAAACTAAATAGGCGTATTGAATGTAAGTGGGTCCTTGCCTTCCAACCATACTGGCTAAAATTGATTCTAAATGCCAAGTAGGGCCTTGCAGATCGGCATGAATTGGATATCCTAATTGTTGGTAAGGATTCCACCAAGGGAATTCTCCATTTTGAATGCAATCACTGATGAAATGTCTCCACGGAATCCAGCAGTTAACCATGTCATGAGGAATGACATATTGTTGAAAGGTAAGGGGCCAAAAAGCAATCAATACAATGACTGCAAGGATAAAATAGGGATGATATAAGAGGCTTTTTGCCTTATGCATTGAATAGGTTGTCGACTTCTTTTACTTCGCCTAATGTAAGACCATCTAACAAAATATCACCTATTCGTACTCTAACTAATCTCAATGTTGGATAGCCGACAGCTGCCGTCATCTTTCTTACCTGTCTGAATTTACCTTCATTGATGGTGATCGAAACCCAAGTTGTTGGCCCGTGTCTATCATCTCTTACTTTTCTTCCTACTCTTGTTCCAAAATTTGGATTTTCAATGATTTTGGCTGTGCTCGGAAGTGTTTGATATGGACCTGAATCTGTTGAGATTTCTACTCCATTTTGTAATTTCTCTAGGGCTTCATTTGTTACTTCACCGTCTAATTGGACGTAGTATTCTTTTTCAATTTTTTTGCTCCTAACTTCATGCGAAACTTGGCCGTCTGTGGTTAAAAAAAGTAGCCCTTCAGATTGTAAATCTAGGCGTCCAATACTCATGGTACCATCAGGAAAATCATACAACTCACCCAAGTACTTATGTCTACTTTTGGTTTTCCCGTTGGCAATGAACTGGCTGAGGTAGCCAAATGGTTTGTGAATGATGTAATGTTTATGCACGTTTCCTTTGCTTATTGTACTCTATAAATCTACTCAAATAATATAGGAACAAAATCAAAAATACAAAGCCCAATATACCGAAGGCGAGTGTGGCAAATAGATAAAACAAACCATTTATTATAACTGTGAAGCAATCATTGCTGGCTATTGCTTGTTCATGTTTCCAGTACATTATACCAGATAGAATTGCGAACATTATTGTTAGGATTAACCAGATCAACGGAAACATTGTTGGTTCAACTGTACTTTTTTTAGGGTTTCTGTTCTCTTTATTATGGTCAACTTTTGTAGCTAGTTTTTGAGATTTTTGCCCATCATAATATACCTCATCTATATCTGATAGGTAAATGCAAGTATCATCTACTATGTCATCTTCGGTAGCATAAATTATTGCTGCATTTTGAGGATAAGGATTTGTAACAACAGAGAGTTCTTTACCGCAAACATCAGCCGTTTTCATTTCGAGTTTTGGCTGTTCAAATTTGTATATGCTTTTCTCTGTTTCTAAATAAAGTGGGTCACGAGATGCAATGCTGCTGCTAATCGTAAGTTCAATTGAGTAGGGTGACAATAGCGTGTCATCTAGATCTCTTGGACTTTCAAAGATGGCCTGTGAATACCCTTGAGTTGGTAGATGTCTCAACTCTGTAAACTTTTGCTTGTCAAATGAACTTGACATGCATGCCGAGAACATGAAGCAAATACAAAGCGTTTTCCAAATGTGGTGTTTTCGGATCATCTACCTTCATTCACGCCAATCTCTGCCAATTCGTTGGTATTACATAGGTGCTTGGTACCTGTAGGCGCCTCCAACTGATTCAAATTTGTCGCCTACGGCAAGTAAATAGTTTATGCTACTACCTTCGGCTCCTACCCAATCGGTCATAATTTCGATTCCGTTTTCGCTTTCAAAAACTGCTATGATGTTGTAATATTCAAAGTCGAAGACCCCACCGTCATCTACTCGCCAAGTACTCATTTCGTTATACTCGGCAGGGAAATCAAAATAGGTGAATTTTTGATTATCCATCCATATTAGAGATACTAGACACGAGTCATTTTCTTGCTCAAATTCAGCAAAGATGAGTTTACCTTTTTCACCATAGTCATTTACTAGTTCAGATTTTTTAATAGTTCTTTTTTTGTTTTGCTCAATTTCATTTGTCTCATTTTCTTTTAATGAGAACCAGGAGTTTTTCACTGTCGTCAGCAATTCTCTTTTCGATCTAAAATCTTCAGTTAAAAATAGTGTGGTATTCCATTCGTCAGCAACTCCTTCAGTCATTTCATATAATTGACCTTCTGCATTGTTGAAGTTGTAGTGATTATCGCGGTGAGTATCAAATTGACCTGACTCTTGTTTACCGATATATGCGATTTTCGATATTGTACCTTCTTTGTTTATGGCATATTTGAATTCCTCAGGCTGAGGGCCATCTTCTTTGTTCATTTGTAGTAAGGTGTCTCCGGTTTCATTAGCATACCCAAAAGTAAGTGCTTCATAAACTGTTGTATCTATGTCTACCTCTTCTTCAATTTGGGCTATCGTTGAATCATCTTCAACCATTGCTAATGTGTCATCCTCTATTTCAGTGTTAACTGTTTCTTGAGTTGGTTCTGAACTGCAAGAGAAAAGAAGTATACTTAATATTGTTAATGTGCTAATTTTCATGAATTAAAGATATCATTTCTTAAACTATCGAGACTTTTCATTTGCCATCTTGCCTAGTTTCTAATACCATTTGTCATCTTGAATTCGAAAAATGGATAACGAAACACGTCATTTGTCATCTCGCCCGAAGCGAATGCAATGAGCGCTACCTTCTTCTATTCGCTAATAATGGCGGTGGTCCCCCTGTGAAAGGGTTCCATCTACTAATGCTCTTAGCTCCCATTCCTGATGCTTTCATTATTGCTCTATCACCATATTTTTCTCTGATGTGATCCATAGCTTGGTATAGGCTGATGACATTAGTATCTTCAAAAAGGTTGATTTGATGACCGCCTTCAACTAGATGCGTAAACTTCACTCCGATTAGTCGCACTAACATTCTTCGGCTATACAGCTTGCGAAACAGCTCTAAAACGAGAGGAACAATGGTATGGTCAGATGCGCTATATGGTATTCTTTTTTGAACCGTATGTGTTTGAAAATCTGAATAACGAACTTTTACTGAAACACAAGCTGTTACTTTGTTTCCACGTCTTAACTGATAAACTAAATTCTCGGCAATTGCGGTTATAATTCCCTCTAGTTTTACTACATCAATAGTGTCTTTATCAAATGTTCTTTCGGTAGATATTGATTTTCGTTCTTGATAAGATATCACAGGTGAATTATCTATTCCACTCGCTTTTTTCCAAATCATGATGCCGTTTTTGCCAAATACTCTTTCCATTACTTCAATGGGCATTTCTTGTACAGTTTGAATTCTCTTCACGCCCAAATTACAAAGTGAGCGGTAGGTTTTGTCTCCAACCATTGGAATTTTTTTAACAGATAATGGAGCTAAAAATGGCTTCTCGGTTCCTGAAATAACATTGATTTCATTGTTAGGTTTTGCCTCTCCTGTTGCGATTTTTGAAACGGTTTTATTCACTGATAAACCAAATGAAATCGGGAGCCCGGTTTCTTTGATGATTTTGGCTCTTAATTCTGATGCAAACATTTGGCATCCGTAAAACTTATCCATCCCTGTGAGGTCAGCATAAAATTCATCTACTGAGCTTTTTTCATAGAGCGGAACAGACTCTTTGATGATATCAGTGACGTTATCAGAAAATTTGCTGTACACACCTGAATTTCCTCTCAAAATAATTGCCTCTGGGCACAGTTGTTTGGCCATTCGCATTGGCATGGCTGAGTGCACTCCAAACCGTCTTGCTTCATATGAGCAGGCAGCAACAACACCTCTATCTGAGGTTCCGCCAATCATTACAGGCTTACCAATTAGTTTACTATCTATTAATCGTTCGCAAGACACAAAAAAGGTGTCTAAATCCATATGCATTATTGCTCTCATTTGTTTTTTTATTTGTCCGAAAAACGAATCACGAAAATCGTCATTTGCCATCTCGCCGAAGCGAAACGCCTACGCCCAATAATCAATTCTTCTATTTCTTGTCACTACCGTTTTCTCTTTCTCTTCATCTCTTACTTCTGAATATCTTGGGTCTTCTATAACATCTAATTTCTCCATGTATTCGGTTTCAATATTGATGCAATCAAAATCTTCAATTACTTTGCCTTTTACTTTGTAAACTCCGGTTCCTCTAAACGGAAATTGCTTTGCTATTATGGGAAAGTGAACCGAGTCTAACCATTGTCCTTCTTCATCTAAAAAGGTTCCGAAAAACATCTCATCTTTATTCTTTGTACTGGTTCTTTTTCGGTGGATGAGGTAGCCTTTAATCCAAACAACTTGACCCACATATTTATGAAGGTCCTTAGCTAGTACTGCAGGCGTATCATCAGGTCGCATGATGTTAAAGATGTTGTGAAGTGAGAATCCTATTAGCTCAATTTGATCAAAGGTGTCTTCTTGCCAGCTGTTCTCTAAATCAGGAATTTCATATTCTTTATGCTCTGTTTTAAAAAGGTCGCGCATAGGATATTTAGCAGCCCGTTCTTCTACTTTTTTCGCAGACATTTTATCTAGTTTGAAATGAGCTTCCCAGAGTAAACTTCGCTTATCTTTTTTAGTGAATCTAAAGGCGTCAATTCTAATGAGCGTGCTGATTGTTTCTAAAGAAATGTTCACCCTATCTAAGAAATCATTGAAATCGGTAAACGGGCCATTGTACTCTCTTTCGGCTACAATTTCTCTTGCCTTATTACTTTCAAAACCGTGCAAGAGGTGGAAGCCTATGAAAATGTCATTGTCTTTTAAAGAGGTTTCTAATCGGCTGTTGTTTATGCAGGGTGGATGCAGAATTCCGCCATGTAATCTTGCTTCTAGAGCGTAGAGTTCGGTTCTATAAAATCCGCCATAATTGTTGATGGTTGCGACCATGTACTCAAGCGGATAGTAGGCTTTGAGAAATAGACTTTGATAACTCTCAACGGCATAAGAAGCCGAGTGCCCTTTGGCAAAAGCATAACCGGCAAAGCTTGCCGTTTGTCTCCACACCTCAGCAGTGAGCTCAGGTGAATGTCCTTTTTCATGAATGCAATTGTGAAAGAACTTGTCTTTAACCGCATCAAATTCAGCTCTAGATCTATACTTACCCGACATTCCTCTTCGCATTTTATCTGCTTCACCTAAAGTTAATCCTGCAAAGAAGTGCGCCACTTTAATTACATCTTCTTGATATACCATTACACCATAGGTTTCGGGCATAAGATCGAGCAAAACTGGGTGCGCTTCTTTTCTTTTTTCAGGATATCGGTGACGCATAATGTAAGCTTGCATCATTCCTGATTGTGCTACTCCTGGTCTGATTACTGAACTTGCTGCGACTAATCCCAAGTAATCATCTACTTGTAGTTTTCTTAATAACATACGCATTGCTGGTGATTCAACATAAAAGCAACCAATAGCTTTCGCGTTTCGCAGCATTTCTTTGATTTTCTCATCTTTTTTGAAGCGCCTCATGTCGTGAATGTCGATTGTATCAAACTCTTCGGGTTTGGTTTGATGAATGATTTCCATAGCATCTTTGATTTTTCCGAGTCCTCTTTGACTCAGAATATCAAATTTGAAAAGACCAACATCTTCGGCCACGTGCATATCAAATTGAATGGTAGGAAATCCCTTTGGAGGCATAAAAGTTGGCGTGAAATAATGAATGGGTTTTTCACTGATGATGATACCGCTTGAATGTATGCTTAAATGACTCGGAAAACCATGAATATGGCTGCTGTATTTGAGTACTAATTGGGTTAAATGATTCAACTCCCAAGTGTTTATATAGCCTTTATTCAATTTATCAATTTCTGCCTTAGGCAAACCAAACACTTTACCCAGTTCACGCCTTACTGCACGGGCTTGAAAGGTGTTGTAGGTGGCGACTAATGCACAGTTTGGAAAACGTTTAAACATATAGTTTGTAACGTCATCTCGGTCTCTCCAAGAGAAGTCAATGTCAAAATCGGGTGGGTTGGTTCGGTACAGGTTAATAAAACGTTCAAAATAGAGGTCTAATTCAATAGGATCAACATCAGTTATTCGTAATAAATAGGCAATAACTGAATTGGCTCCACTACCTCTTCCCACATAAAAATATCCTTTAGATCTAGCATAGTTTACAATATCCCAATTCATCAAAAAGTAAGAGATGAATCCCATCTTTTTAATGGTGTCAATTTCCATTTCAATTCTTGCCTTGATCTTTTCTGTTTGCTCAGGGTAACGATACGGAATTCCTTCTTCGCATAATTTCATTAAAAGCGCTTCATCTTCTTCGGCATTTTTACCGTAGAATTTTTGATTTTGCGGAATCATCTCATCATCAAAACCGAAGCTTATTTTGCTGTTTTTGAGTATAAATTGCGTGTTTTTGATTGTTTTTGAATGGTTTTCGAACATTTTTAGTAATTCTTCGACAGGAAGCATTTTGTGTTTTGGGTCACTTTGTTCGCTTTCAGGAAGTTTGCTGAGCAAAGTGTTTTTATCAATTGCTCTTAACAATCGGTGGGCATTAAAGTCTTTTTTATGTCTGAAGGATACTGTTTGTAAGATGACGCATTTTGAGGTGTCTACTTTTTTGATTCGGATATAATCTAAATCGTCAATGGTGATGCCCACAAACTCATACGGCTTTAGTTTTCTAGCATTGATATCTTCTCCCTTTTTATACGGATAGATGATGAACACATTTTCGAAGTCGGGCGCTTTGGCTGGAATCTCAGTGTGACCACTTTCTACTGCCGTTTTGTTTATCAGAAAAGGGGTGAGGTAAGCATTGATTTCTTGAAAACCTTCATTTGTTTTGGCTATTGCAATGAAGAGCTGCTCGATTCCATTTCTGAAATCAATTCCGCATGATATTTTGATGCCAGTTTGCTTGGCCTCTCTTAGCAAAGTGAGACAAGCCGAAGTATTATTAATGTCTGTGATAGCAAGATGTTCTACTCCATTTTGTTGCGCTAAACTGAGCAACACTTTGGGGCTAAGAGTTCCGTATCGCAAACTATAGTAAGAGTGCGTATTCAGGTACAAGGTTAAGGTATATGGCGAACTTTGAAAGTTCAATTCAACAAAGTAGAAGGTAAAGCCGGGTCGGGGCTTTTCTTCTTAATACTTAATCAATCACATCTACCAAATTTGATTTGCTTCTACCAAGAAATTGAGATAACGCTATTCGCGTTTGGGTTTGAAGGGCTTTATTCTATGATCATAAATAACCATAGAGCTCTCTTGTTTATGAAGAGGTTTTACAAAATGTGATACTAGCATTTTGGCTATCGCATTTTGCGACACCATAGTTTTAGAGGTCACAATTTGTGATCCTAAAACAGTAGCTATAATTATTTCGTTCTGCATAACAAGAGGCTTTGCCAACTTACAAACACAAAGCTATTAAAAAATAGTCAATAAATTGACTAAAAAATAATCAAAAGTTGTTTATGTAAAACGATAGGTGGCTGAAAATCCTTGTCAACAGTACGAAAATAAGATGATTAATACCCTGTTTTTGCTCTAACCTTACTTAGAACTGAATCAGCAATTACTTTTGCTTTGGCAGCTCCTTCGGCTAATACTTTATCCAGCTCTGCCTTATTTTCCATGTAGTAATTGTACTTCTCACGCTCTTCTTTAAAGTTCTCAAGAATCAATTCAAGAATAGCTTTTTTGGTGTGACCATAACCCCATCCGCCAGCAGTATAATTGTCACGCATTTTAGCTGTTTGCTCGTCGTTGGCGAGTACGGCATAAATCTTATAGGCATTGCAAGTATCTGGATCTTTAGGTTCTTCTAGTTCTAAGCTATCAGTAATGATACTGTTAATTTGCTTCTTCAATTTTTTCTCAGGCAAAAAGATGTTAATAATGTTGCCACGAGATTTAGACATTTTGTGTCCGTCTGTACCAGGAATAAGCATGGTGTCTTCTTTCAGTTTAACCTCAGGAATAACAAACATTTCACCCATTTCTGCATTCATTTTATTGGCAACTTTTCGGGTAATTTCTAAATGTTGTACCTGGTCTTTACCTACAGGTACGTAGTTGGCATCATACAATAAAATGTCAGCAGCCATTAACATGGGGTAAACAAAAAGCCCAGCATTAACATCTTCTAAGCGGTCAGATTTGTCTTTGAATGAATGTGCTAAAGTCAACCTTTGATAAGGAAAAAAACAAGATAAATACCAAGTTAATTCAGCCGTCTCAGGACGATCGGATTGTCTGTAAAAAGTAGATCGTGAAGTATCTAAGCCACATGCTAACCAAGTGGCAGCAACACTGTAAGTGTTTTCACGCATCTCCTCTGCATTCTTGATTTGCGTTAATGAATGCAAATCGGCAATGAATAAAAAGGAATCGTTATTTGAATCTTCAGCCATATCAATAGCCGGTTTAATTGCCCCAAGGATATTTCCTAAATGAGGTGTTCCTGTACTTTGGATTCCCGTTAAAATTCTTGCCATTCTTAATAAATTTTGCTTCCAAAAATAGGCAATTTTCAATCAACTTTGTACGTTATTTTATCTCGGTTTATTCACTACATTTACCGCCCCATGAGATATTTGCTTTTACCATTTATAGTTTTGTATCGCGTTTATTTCGCGATTATATTCTTTGTGGTACTCACAATCTTGTATCCTGTGTTTTGGTTGATGCTTCTGAACGACAAAAATTTTGAGAAAGTATTCAGATTAAAAGTTTGGACATCACGTATCATTTTATTTCTTGATTTCATTTATGTGAATCGTATAGAAATGCCAAAGAATTTGCCCGAAGGACCTTATGTGATATGCTCAAATCACAGCTCATATCTTGATATCATTCAAATGTATCCGATTTTACCAAAAACGAAGTTCATGTTCATTGGTAAGGCCGAATTGTTGAGGTGGCCAGTGATTAATATTTTCTTTAAAAAGATGGATATCGGAGTAAACAGAGAAAAACGTCATTCAGCAATGAGATCAATTATTAGAGCAAAGCAAGAGATAAAAAACGGATGGTCAATCGTCATTTACCCCGAAGGGAAAATACCATATAATACCCCAAAATTAGACGAGTTTAAGTCGGGAGCATTTAAGTTGGCGATAGAAGGTCAAGTCCCAATTTTGCCAATCACCCTGATAGATACGTGGAAACTTTTTGATGCTGATCCGCCATTAACGGCAAATGCCAGACCTGGAATTTCGAGAGTAATCATCCATGAACCAATATTAACAAAAGGGTTAGAAAAGAAAGATTTAGTAAATTTGCGTCAGCAAACCTTTGATGTAATTAATGGACCACTATTGAAATACAACAAAGAAGTAATTGAAAAGTTATAAAATGGAAATTACAGACGATTTAGTTGAACACATTGCACACTTGGCTCGCCTTGAGTTTGAAGGAGAGAAAAAAGAAGCTATTAAGGCTGATTTAACAAAGATTATTGGCTTTGTAGATCAGCTGAATACTGTAGATACTGAAGGCGTTGAACCATTAATTTTCATGACGAATTCAATTAATGTTCTTAGAGAAGATGAGGTTAAAGAAACAATCACTCAGGTTGAAGCTCTTAAAAATGCACCTCATAAAGATTCAGATTACTTCAAGATTCCAAAAGTCTTAAAGAAGTAACAAATTTCTAAGTTGCGTTTATCGCAAATCTTATTTTTCGTTTTCAATATTCAATTCCATTAAGCAATGGTCTCTAGATATCTTTGGTCTATAATTAGATGAAAGATGAATGTAAAAGTTGAAACAAAAAAAGAAGCCAGACCTTACCGTTGTAAGTATCTGGCTTCACCCAAAATCCACGAATCAATTAGTCTAATTCAATTAAGGAAATTGCGATAACCGTGCCAACAAATGCCAAAAAGTATTAATTAAGAAATATTTAACAATTATAATTACATTGAACTCCCATGAAAACTATTCTTACTTCCCTGATAATCTTTACGTTTAGCACAGCCTTCGCACAGAAGTGGGTGGATCTTGCAAATGTGTATTGGAACACATCTCCAGCTAACGCAGCAGATTCTACCAATAGTAAATGGAATTTGAACACTTTCGCGATTGATTTGAAAGCTCCGGTGGTTTTGAATGATGATAACGTATTGTTGTTCGGATTGGCTCATCAACAAAATGTAATTACAGATAATGTCAATTTGAACGGAGATAATTCATTGAAATTCTCTTCATCAATGATCCAAATTGGATGGGAACATAAATGGAATGCCAAGTCAAAGATGTTATTTATGTCAATGACTAGATTGAATACAGATTTTAAATTTGTTGACCTTTCTCATTTTCAACAAGGAGCAGTGGCATTGGGGACAACATCAAGATCAGAAAAGTTTGATTGGAAATACGGTCTTTATTATAATGCTGAATTTTTTGGCCCTATGTTCGTTCCTTTGTTTGGTTTTAATTGGGCAATAAATGAGAAGTGGAGATTGAAAATGGTAATCCCTGTCAATCTGGAATTGTCTTACATGCCATCAGATAAGTTTAGAACAGGTTTGAGGTTTGATGGTGTAAATGCTTCTTACAGAACTAATTTGAATACAAATTTAAATTGGATTGATGGTTATCACATAGATAAGGCAGATAACAATGCGTGGGCATTTGCTGAGTTTAATCTTGGAAAGAACGTTTGGATTCATGCCAAAGCAGGATATTCAATAATTCGTAAGTACAGAATTTATGAGGATTCTGATCAGATGAATGTGAAGTTCGGTCCGGTCAATGTTGGTGACGATAGAGTTGAGACCAATCGAATGTTTAAGAACGGGCTAAACTTTGAAGCAAGATTTATTTATCGCCTTCCTTTAGATTAGTCTTTTTTTGATCTCTCAAAATTTGTCTATAATTTTTAGGTAAGCCTTGTTCTTCGTATTGATCAGCCAGTATCCAAACAGCAACCAACATGTAGATGATTGCAAAGGCAAACGCCCATGAATGCATATTTTCTGGTAATCCAAGTGCTGTATAAACTTCAATTACAACCATTGGTAGAGGCCAAAAGATAATGGCTGGGTAGATAAACCATCCCAAAGCCAGTGTTTTGATTTTAGCCAGGGAATCTATCTTAGATTCTGATATGAAATCAATTTGAGATGTATTAGATTTTGTAATTGCCCTTTTCATTTTCATCCTTTTTAGGGGAAGAATTGGTAGGTATAAAAAGGTAAACCATTTATCTGCCATATAACAGCCGTCTTCATCCACAGAGGATGCATTCAGATATCTAAAACCTATACCATTGAAAGTCATGGTCAAAATTAGGCAAAAAAAAAGCGATTCAAATTTGAATCGCTTTCAGAAATATCTTAATGTTGATGTCCTCCAGGTCCATGAACATGACCATGAGAAATCTCATCAGCAGTTGCTTCTCTTACATCTTCAATTTGAACATCAAAATGTAATGTCATATCAGCTAGCGGATGATTTAAATCTAAAGTAACGTCATTACCATCAATCTTAGTAATAACTGCGATAGCTGGTCCGTGTTCAGTATCTAACTGAACTTGCATACCTTCTTTCATTTCTTCTTCACCTTGAAAACCATCTTTAGAAACTTGTTTTAACAAGTCATCTCTTCTTGATCCGTAAGCATCTTCAGGTGCAATAATTGCAACTATTTTATCACCTTTTACTTTTCCATCAAGTTCTTTTTCAAGGCCTGGAATTAATCCTCCAACTCCATGTAAATAAACCAAAGGAGCTCTTCCCTCTGAAGTATCTAATAATTCGCCTTCACTATTTTTTAAAGTGTAATTAAGTGACACCACTGTTTCTTTTGCAATTTGCATATCAATAATTTAGGCTGCAAATGTAAGGGGATTTTTAGAAGTATACCTGAGCATGATTACATTCTTCGACAATTTGGATGAATTTGAAAATCACACATTACTTTTCAATGAATTCAAATTCAGTATTCGAATACTCGAAAATATCTGTTTGGCCTTCTCTTTGAACTACTACTGTATTCTCAATTAAGTCTGCTAGAGCGCTTCCTGGGCCTTCCATATGAATCTCTTGATCAATTATATTCTCTCCAGCATCAGTAGCCACGATTCTTATGCTTACGGTATATGTTTGATTAACTTCACCTTCGTCCTCATCATCAGAATATTCGTAATGATTGATCACTTGAACTTGCGCGATTTGGATAAATTCATCCTCATATAATGTAAAGAACTGAACACTCGCATCAAAGCCCCCTGCATCATTTTCATAACTATCGTCATAATATATTTTCGTAGAATTAAAATGACATCTATGAGAAGTTTGGCCTACTATTTTATGGTCTTTTATTTCTAAATTGTCTAGATGGTAGCTGCTAATTAGACTAGTTTTTTGATCATCTAACCACTGTGATAAGTTTAAAAATGAACCTTCGACTTCTGATGTGATTTCATTCAAGATCAGTTTTTCAGTCTGATTTTCTTTTGTCCATTTACCTTTACCATCTCTACTGTTGAATGAAAAAGTTTCTCTTATCTGATCATCTTTCATTCTAAACAGTTCAATTTTATCAGCATTTACTGTTCCCGATAAATCAAATTTTATGAAGTTAGACGTATAGTAGTAGTAACCTTCAGCTCGATCTTTGTCAATACTGAATTCAAGATAAATATCATTTTCACCCAATTTTCCTGAATAGGTTTTTAGGTCAGCAAAATCTAACTGTTCTTCTTCAACTAAGCTGATGTCATTGGTTATTTCAGAAGAATCAGAAATTGTTCCTTGCTCATTTTCAGAGTGTGAACTTGTTTGTTCACCTGAGCATCCGGCGACAATAATGGCAATTCCCAAAATAACTGTGAATTTCATAGGGTTTAATTTTCATCAAGAATAATGAGATAAATGCTCATTTCAAAATTTGCAGGGAGATGGGGCGTATTAATGAGTAAAAGGATTAAACATTCTTGACCTGATCTACTAAGTCTTTTTGTCTTTCCCAATCCATATAAACCACTGGCATAGAATGAATGTCAAACACTAGGCCTTCAAATTTCTTTTTAATCGTTTTGTTAATGGTTTCAAAGAGAAGTGCTTTGGTCAGAGAGGTGATTTGAACTTTGTTTGAACTCACAACTTTACCATCTATGAGTTCTTTTGTTCGCACATTGTCTTGAATAACGGCTTCTAAAATCAATTTTTCTTTGAGAAGAAAGTCACAAACCGCATCTGCTGCTGCGGTATCTGGGGTGATTATTTTTAATGTGATCATAAGTTTGTATCTAGTTAAGTATTCCGAGAATGTATTTTGCCTTAAGAGCAGCCTTTTGATTTACTTTTATAGTTTCAATAAGCATTAATTCAGAATTGATGTATGATTTTTGCCTTGAGTTTACTTTGAATAGAGAACTTTCACCTATGGTGTATAATTGATTTTCGTTTTTTAGCAATGTTTCATAATCACCCGTGGTTTGTGACCAAAGGTCTATTTGAGAGTTTGACGTTTGCCACAAATTAATCGCCGATTCAATCTTAAATCCAATTTCTTGGGTTTTCATTTCAAAATCAAGTTGTTTAAGCTCTACTTTGAGTTTTGATAACCTAATTTGATTTCTTTCTTTTCTCAAAAATAGAGGCATTTTGAAGGATGCTCCCCAAACATAGTTTTCAATGCTATAGTTTTCGACCGGATTTCCAAATTCAGCTGAATTGATGGCGTTATATTTTAAATCTATTTGCGGTTTAACGTTTTCCCAGGCCAGTTTAAGTCCAATTTTTTCGCTTTGAATTTTATAGCTTGCTTGCAAGAGAGAAGGGTGATTTAACTTAAGAGAATCAACCTTCAATATGAGTTCAGGTTCGATAATACTTTTGTTCACTTCATACATTGAGGGCGGAAAAGTTAGACTGTCAAGTTCTAGTGGCAGGTAGCCATCTTTCCATAAAAAGATTTCTAAGTAAGCTAAAGAGTTGAGGTAATCCACTTCAGTTTTAAGAAAATTAAATTTTTGAGTTTGTAATTGTACATGCGCTTCTAGGGTGTCCATATACGGACGGTCTCCCACTATGGCCCCTTTTCGTACATTATTCATCACTTCTTGAGAATTGACTACGGCTTTTTCATAAACCATCATTTTGTTGTAAGCTTTGAACCACTCCCAATAGGCACTTCCTGACTGCAGCACAAGATCGTTGAGCATTATTCTTCTTTCTTGAATAGCGCTTTGGGCGAATATTTGGGCTTTTTTAAATTCTGCTCGTCTTTTGTCAATGATGAGTCCCTTTCCTAAAGAGACTTCTACTCCGGCATACCATAATCCTTCATCTGGAGTCAGTCTTTCAGGGTTTAGTTGTGTGCCGTTATTCATGTCATAACCTCCTTTGAAGCTAATTCCATACCAAGTAGGCACCTTTAAACCAATGTTAGAAACGTTATAATACTTATCAGATTTAAAATATTTTTGGTTGATGTTACCTTCTAATTTAGGGTCAAAATGGCCTTTGCTTTTTTGAAGGTTTGCGATACCGTATTCATTTTTGACATCAGCTTGTCGAGACATTGGATGATGTTCTAAAACAAGACCAATGAACTCTTCAAATGTTAGCACATTATTTTGTGCATTTATCCACGAAGGGGACATCAAAATCGCTACGAAAAGAATTATGATTTTCATTTATCTTGTTTTGTTTTTGCCGTCTTTGTTTCTCGATAATAATTTGGCGGGAAACCATTAACTTTTCGCCAAAGTTCGTACCAAATTGGGACATCATCTAAGAGCATAATTGAGTTGGTGCCGCCTCCATACCTTAGAGCTTCAGGCCAAGGGTGATCTTCTGGGTCGGGTCTCACAAGTACTCTGTATTTTCCGTTTGGTGAAATGTATTGATCAATGGCATAAACTTCTCCGCCGTATGTACCATAGCTGGCACTCGGCCACCCAGAGAAAACAATTGCCGGCCATCCATCAAATTGAATTCTTACTTTTTCACCTTTTGAGACTAGAGGTAGGTCTATTGGGTCGATATATATTTCAATTGCCAAATCGTAGTTATAAGGCATAATGTCAACGATAGGTGACCCTTCTTTTATTGTCTCACCAATTCCAGTAGTGATTAGTTTGGTGATGTAGCAATCTTGAGGTGCAAGAATGTAATAAAGCGTGTTTCTCTTCTCATAATTTGAGAATTGATTTTCTAATTTGTTGACTTCACCCTCTGAATTTAGCTTACTTGACAATGCTGAATATTTGTCAGAGCGAGATTTTGACACATCTGTTTCATATTTAACTTGAATATTGCTTAACTCAATTTTTACTGAGATTAGCTCTGATTGAGATGCTAGATACTTGTTCTCCGCAGCAATTAAATAAGAATATGAGTTTTGTTTTTTCACTTCTCTGTTCTCTAAATCCGTAAGAGATTTAAGTCCATCTTCATTCAGCTTGACATATCGTTGATATTGTTCTTCGGCAGTTTTGTAGTTGAGCTGTGCTGCTACTAAAGAGATACTATCATTTGTTACTTTAAGCTTCGCTTGATTTAATTTGATTTTCCCTTGTTGTAATTTCAGATTTCTTTGATCTGATAAGGCCGATATTTGATTGTCTAAGGCGTTTACTTTTTCGTCATAAGAATCAACACTTTGTTTTTTTAATTCGGTTTGGTTAGCTGTTCTGTCGAGTAATTGCGGATCAAAATAATTGTCTTTAATTTCAGAGATGAAAGCAATGGTATCTCCTTTTTTGACTAGGTCTCCCTCTTGTACATACCATTTTTCAATTCTACCTCCAATTACAGAGTGCACTGTTTGCGGACGTTGATCTGGTTTAAGTGTTGTTACTTGACCTTGTGAACGAATGTTCTGTGTCCATGGTAAAAACATGATTAAAATAATGGTAATCAATGTACCTATCATTAACCGTCTAACGATTTTACCTGATTTCTTTTCTTCAACTTCTTCTAAAATTGAAAGTTGAATTCCTTTGAAACCTTCTCTGACACTATTTTTTGAAATATTCAGCATATTAAATAATGTTATTTTTCATTTCTTGGTAGTTTCCAATTTTCATGATTCTTCCATTTTCAAGTCTCACTATTTGGTCCATCTTTTTTGCTAAGTACATGTCTGAAGAGACAGCAATCATGGTCCATGGTTGATCCTTGTCTGTTAAGAAGTCTATAATCCCTGTTTTGTCTTTAGCTTTAATACTTTGAAAGGCATCTTTGATAATGAGTAATCTCGGTTTATCAGCAATGCTTCTAGCTAAAATAAGTCGGTCGATTATACCTTTTGAATAGTGCTGCCCATCAGGTTCAATAATGGTGTCGTAGCCCTTAGGCTGTCCTTTAATAAATTCTGTGAGGCCTAAATTATCAACTGCCCATTTGATGTTTTCCATTGTTGCGTTCTTTCTTCTCATACCAATATTGTCAAGTATGGTACCCTCAAATAGTTGCTCTTCCATCAAACAATCTCCTATGATAGATCTTAAGTTTCTCGGTTCTAAATTACCTTGTGGATAACCATTGTAGGCTATGTATCCTTCTATTGGTTGATAAACACCTGCGATAAGATGAAGTAATGTAGATTTTCCGGTATTATTAGAACCGTTAATTAAAATTCTTTCGCCCTTTTTAATTTGCAAATTGATATCACTTAAAGTTGGATTAGGATTTCCAGGATAAGTGAAATTCAAATTTGAAATATCCACACTCAATCCACACTCTTCACAATGTTCAGAGATTTTAACTCCATCAGATGGTTCTAGTTCCATATCTGTGACCTGACCGATTTTTTCAAGTGATGTCAGTACATCATAAATAGTCTCCAAGCTCAGAATTAGTTTTTCTACGGCGCCTAGTACTAAAAGAATAATGATTTCTGATGCTACGAACTGTCCAATATTCATTTGTTGTTCCATTACCAAAACTCCCCCAATGGCTAGTAGGCCAGTAGCAACCAAAACTTTAAAGCCAACCATGAGCATGAACTGCTGAATGAGAACTTTGAAGTGTGTTCTTCTGTATTTGATATAATTACTGACTTCGTCGTTGGTTCTTTCCAAGTGAATATTCGTTTCACCAGCCAATTTCAAAGTGACATTATTTCTTGCCATTTCTTCAAGCCAATGAGCCACTTTATATTTACTTTTTGATTCTGAAAGACTAGTTTCCAATCCCTTTCTCGCAGTAATTTTAAATATTGCGAAAATTAATGCAACAAGAATAAAACTAAAAATGATGAAGAAAGGATGATAGAATGAAAGTAATATCAGTCCGAACATTACTTGAATTCCAGCAGTAATAAAGTCAATTAGAATCTTTGCCAACCCTTTTTGAACAGAGATGATATCAAAAAAGCGATTCATTAACTCGGGAGCGTAATGCTTGTAAAGAGCTTCCATCTTTATTCTCGGAATCCTATAGGCAAATTCAAATGCTGCGCGTGTAAAGATCTTTTGTTGAAGATTCTCTACGATTCTCATTTGGCTAATTGTAAGCACACCGTTTAAAGCTATTCCTAATAAAACGAATATGACCAATACAATCCAGCTTGTTGAAACCTGACCTCCCTGGATTAGCCCCATAATTGCTTGGATTCCGATAGGTAGTGTCAAATAAACTAAACCATTAAAAATGGCATAGAAATATACATTTCTAATTTCATTTTTGTCTGGTTTTAACAATAACCAAAACCTTTTGACAGGTTGTCTTACATCTATATCTGGCATATTATTTTTTTGTTGATTGTTGAATGGCCATTTCTTGGTAGAATGACACTACTGCGTCTTCTCCTTTGATAACATCTGTTAGTCTTGGCAAATGTTCGGCAAAAAATCGTTGATGATGGGCGCCTTCTATTATGGTTGATACCAACATGTGTGGATATTTGTATTTGGGATTGATTTCGAGAATGATTTGACTGACACGTTCAACTACATTTTTGTATTTCAAAAAGAAACCGTCCGAATTTTCAGAGTCCACATTCTTATTGAAGTAAATTTTTGAGGATTCGCTAATTACTATTCTGTTTAATTTCACTTCGTTTATATGAGAGAATGTGCTGTCTTGCTCTACTCTTTCAGTGAGAATTTTTATCGCTTTTTCAAGTCGTTCTTGAGGTGATTCAATATTATTTAAACCAAAAACAAGTCTATATTCAATCCACCCCCAATACCACATTGTAAGATAGACTAGGAGGTGATATTTGCTTTCAAAATAGCGATAACATGAGGCTTCGGTAGATCCAATTTGTTTCGCCAATTTCTTGAATGTAAATTTTTCAAACCCCATTTGATCAATCATATCTATGGAGCCCCGTATGATTTTTTTCCCGAGTTCAGATGAATCAGGGTCTTTGCAATAAACTTTATCGTTTATCTGAATTTTAATATTTGATAGTAATTTGTCCATAATTTAAACAGCTACTTACTTTTTTGATAGCAATACTATTAACTAAACAAGTGATACTAGCATAAAGTTCATTGAAACTATTAATTTGTATCATAAAATATTTTTATGATTAATCAAATATTCATTAGAAATGTTGATTAATGATAGGTTTCACTTAGAATTGACTTAGCCAGAAATAGTAAGGAATGCCTATGGTAATATTTATTGGAAATGTTATGGCTAGTGCCATAGGGACGTATATGCCTGGATTTGCTTTTGGTGCTACTAATTTCATTGCAGCCGGAACGGCGATATATGATGCGCTACCAGCGAGAATTGCAAATAAGAATTGATCATTTGTATTTGAGGTCACTAATTTTGCCAAAATACATGTTAGAGTGCCATTAATGAGTGGGATAATTATTGCGAAAGTCGGTATGAACCATCCTTTTTTGAATAAATCACCAATTTTTTCACCACAGGTCAATCCCATATCTAATAGAAATATGGCAAGAAAACCAGTGAAAATATCAGTAGTGAATGGCTTAATTCCAGCCGCTTGGTCGTCATTCACAATGAATCCAACCAACAAACTTCCTAAAATGAGTAAGACACTTCCGTTGGTCATGGCATGTCCTATTGAAACGTTCAAATTGTTTTTGCGATTCTGCTCTGAACTGTATCTACTTATTAGCATTACTCCAATTGCTATGGATGGAGCTTCCATTGTAGCCATTACGGCTACCATATGTCCACTAAATTCAAGTTGTTGTGAGTCAAGAAAATAAACTGCACTTATAAATGTTACGGCACTTATTGAGCCGTAGGCGGCACAAATGGCTCCGGCATTTTCAATACTGAGCTTTTTCTTCAGTATGAAAAAAGTATACAAAGGTACAAGAAGGGCGAGAGCTACACTGAATAGTAAAGCATATAAAACTTCTGAATCTATGCTTCCGTGGCTTAGCTCTTGCCCTCCTTTGAATCCAATAGCAAATAAAAGATAAATTGAAATGAATTTTGAAGAATTCGCTGGAATCTCTAAATCACTCTTCACCTGCTTAGAAAAAATGCCCAGTATAAAAAAAAGAAGAGCTGGATTAGTGAGATTGTTCAATAGAATCTCCATTTCATCTTAAACTATTAGAGGCATGTACTTGTGTATCTAAATGGCTTGCAACTGAAAACTGCAGTTTACTGCAATAATCTTGTCTCCTTCATTTGCATTTTTAACTAGATCAAGAATTCTTGATTTTTCTGTCTTAAGAGTATTTATTTTTTCTTCATAAGATACTCTTTCGGTAGAGTGGTCTTGCTCCCAATGTTTTAAGAATAATTTATTGTAATATTTAATTTGAGTGTCCAAAATCTGAATGGTCATTCCATACGCATCAGTTGGTTCCATCATTTCGTTAATTTGGATGGCTTGTTGATCGATAATTTTTGTTATTTGCATGATTGATATTTTTTTAGTTCTGGGTCAAATATCAAGACATTAATTCATATAATTTTATATATATTTATTATATTTAGCATAAAAAATATTAATGAAGTATACACTCCATCAACTTGAGGTTTTTTGTAAAGTAGCAGAAAAACAGAGTGTTACTAGGGCTTCGGAAGAATTGTTCATGACCCAGCCCGCAGTGTCAATTCAACTTAAAAATTTCCAGAATCAGTTTAAAATTCCTTTAACAGAAATAATTGGAAGGCGTATTTTTTTGACTGAATTTGGAAAGGTGATTGCTGAAAAGGCGAAAAAGGTTATTGAAGAAATTGAATCTATTGATCACATGAGTTCAATGTTTGAAGGTATTCTTGCCGGCGAATTGAAGATTTCTTCGGCTTCTACGGGAAAGTATGTGATTCCCTACTATCTGAGTGAATTTTCAATTGTTTATCCGGAGGTCAATATTCAACTTGATGTGACAAACAAAACGGCTGTAATTAATAGTTTATTAAATAATGAAATTGATTTTGCATTTATTTCTGTGATTCCTGAAGGAATTGAAATAGATAGACTAGATCTGATGAAGAATGAACTCTACCTGGTGGGACCTAAGGGACGTAAAAAGTTGAAATCAAAATCCCCAAAAAATTTAGAGCATTTGCGATTGCTTTATCGTGAGCAGGGCTCGGCAACTCGGCAAGCAATGGAGGGTTTTATTGAAAAAAATGAAGTCGAAGTTAATTCTACAATTGAGCTGACATCAAATGAAGCCATTAAGCAATCTATACTAGCCGGTCTGGGATATTCAATAATGCCTTTGATAGGAATTAGAAATGAAATTCAAAATGAGGAATTAAGTATAATTCCCATTAAAGGTTTGCCTATGAAAACTACTTGGAATCTAGTTTGGTTAAAACAAAAAAAACTAACCCCAGTTATGCAAGCTTTTCTGAAATTCATTGAGGACCATAGAGAATACATTTATGAGAATAGGTTTTCTTGGGTTGAGAAGATTAGTTAAAACAAGCTGATATACTCAAAGCCGGCGTACCAGCCAGAATCTCTTTTTTCAATAGGGTAGTTTTCTAAATGAAGTCCTCCACCCCCTCTTCCCGTGTGAAGATCAAAGCCGTATCTGTGCCAAGGGCAAACAATGAATCCATCTTCACAGCTTGCTTTTTCGAGTGTAATCCCCTGATGCGGGCACTTATTTTTTACCAGGTAGTATTTATTTGAATATTTGACAAGCAGAACAGCCTTTCCGTTGACCCGAACTTTACCACAAGTCTTACCAAGTAAAATTTGTTCGAGATCTTCTTCAGACTCAGCGAATTTGACCCATCTGATTTTGGTTTCAAACATTTCCTATCAATCGTATTGTGGAGAATATCGGATTCGAACCGATCACCTCTTCACTGCCAGCGAAGCGCTCTAGCCAAATGAGCTAATCCCCCAAATTATCATTCTAAAAGTAATTAAAAATGTAACCAAAATAGATTTTACGTTATGTATGGTGTGAGGAGAAGGGTAGAGTTAAAGCTTGAGGCATGACCGCTTTCTAGAGATTGTCTCAGGCTTAATTCGCAAATCACATTTCAAAAGATTTTTCTAAAGTTACTTTTTGGTTGGTGCTACATTAAATAGTAAACCAACAATTAACATTATGAAATCTTTCATCTTATTTACAGCCTTAATTTTTCAAACCATTACATTTTGTCAAACTGCACCTCTTAGTGTTTCAGTTATGAATAACAAGAAGACGGCACTAGAAGGTGAACAAGTTATATTCGTGAACCAGAGTTCCAAAATTAAATTTACTGGTGTGTCAAATGAGAAGGGCAAATTTACAGTTGACCTGCCCGCAGGTATCTATGACATACAATTAAAAAGTATCGGAGATGCTATGGATTATTCAACTCTCGAAATTCCTGAGTTGGGACCAGATCAATACTATAATGATATGTGGATGGAGGTGATGATAGAAGAAGCAAAGACATTCACCTTAAACAATCTGAATTTTGCCACTAACAAAAGTGATATAAAAACCAATTCTTACAAGGTGTTGGATGAACTAGTAAATTACTTGAAACTTAAGCCAAATTTGAAAATCAGAATAGATGGACATACCGATAGCGTTGGAGAAGAGAGTGCTAACTTAACGCTCTCCTCGAACAGAGCAGAATCAGTTAAGACATATTTGATTTCAAAAGGTATCGCAGCTTCAAGGTTAAGTACAAAAGGTTTTGGTGAAAGCATGCCAATTGCCAATAATTCAACGGACATAGGTAAAGCTAAAAATCGAAGAACAGAGATTCAAATTCTTTAGTTCAAAGACTTTTTTGGTCTTCTAGTCGGTTGAATGGGCCAAGTGAACAGAAAAGTGGGGAGGGTTGAGTATTTCAGCACTATATTTGTGGTCACTACTCAACTTACTTAAATGAAAAAGAAAAAATATTCGGTGTGTATCATTGACGACTCAACTGTTGATGTGTTCATTACCAAGTCTGTACTAAAAGACATTCCAGAAATAGGTGAAGTATTCGTGTTTCACGATCCCGAAAAAGCTTTAGCTTTTGTAGATAACGAACGTAAATCAAACCTTCAATTCCCTGACATAATTTTATTAGATATCATGATGCCCGTGATTGATGGCTTTGAGTGGATTGATGAAGTGGATGACATGTTTGATGACAATTTTCAGCCTAAAATTTTCATGCTGAGTCATACTGACATGAAAAAAGATTTTGAACGTTTTCAGAAGCAGAGATTAAGTTCAGTTCTATTGAGAAAACCGCTCAAGAAAGATGAGTTTTTAGAACATCTTAATGAAGAGTTCAAAGAAACTGAATCAAAAACCGTAATTTCAAGGTCTCCAAGGCTTTGATAAACTGATTTCCGAAGAGTATGAGAAGGTTTTTTATTAATTTTTTATTTCTGTTTCTTCTACTGTTTTCGTCCATCTCATTTGGACAACTTGGAACGGTTAAGGGAAAAGTTTCAGATGAATTTGGTCCTCTACCTGGAGCGAAAATTACAATTGAAGGCGAAAACTTGGTGTCAAAGTGTGACATTAATGGCGATTATGAATTTGAGCTAAAACCGGGGACTTATAAGGTTATAGCTTCCTATTTACTTTACAAAAGCTCAGAGAAAACAGTTTCTATTTCGTTCAATAGTTTAGAAGTTTCTGCTGATTTTGTTCTGAACTCAGTGAGTCCTGTTGATGCGAATGCCTCGGTTGGTACAAGGTCGGGGCCGAAGTCTCAACTTGAAAATACAGCTGCCGTTGATATTATTTCTCCCGCAGATTTTGCGCTTTCTACCCAAATGACCTTGAGTCAATTTTTACATTTTCATGTTCCTTCATTTCATTCTACTAGCCAAACTATTTCTGATGGAACCGATCATGTAGATCCAGGAACACTAAGGGGACTGGGACCTGATCAATTGTTAGTTTTTGTGAACGGTAAAAGAAGACATTCAAGTTCACTCATTAATGTAAACGGAACTGTAGGTAGAGGTGCTGTTGGGACAGATTTCAATGCTATTCCACTTTCAGCAATTGATCATATTGAGATACTGAGAGATGGCGCTTCGGCTCAATATGGATCTGATGCTATTGCAGGAGTAATTAATATCATTTTAAAAGAGCAAACAAATGTATTCTCGATAAATGCAGCTTACAATCCAACTCTCGCCGGAGATGGTCAAGAAGTAAATCTCAATGCAAATTATGGATTGGAGTTTGAAAATGGAGGATTCTTAAATGTAAATTCTGAATTTATGCAAAGAGAATCATACAACCGAGCAGGTGATTATACAGGAAATGTTTATAGCCTTGACGACTCTCTTGATCAAGCTTTGATAACTCAAAATGATTTTTGGAATCAAACACCATTTGAAGATCAACGAATAATGGAAATCGGTTCTGCCGCAGCTTTTGACGCATCTACCTTTGGAAACTTATTACTACCAATGAGGAACAAAGGTGAGTTTTATGCGAATGGTGGTATAAGTTACAGACAAGGAAAAGGGCGTGGCTTTTATCGATTACCTTGGCAAGAAGAGAAAGTGGTCGAAGAATTTCATCCGAATGGATTTTCACCTGAGATTCAAACTGACATTGTAGATAATTCAGTGACTATGGGAATGAGAAACGAAAAAAATGGTTGGTTGATAGACCTTTCAAACTCTTCAGGGAATAACACTTTTGATTTTACTGTCAATAATTCAAACAATGCCTCTATGGGTCTGGCTTCTCCAACAACCGCCTATGCTGGAGGATTCGAATACAATCAAAACATTACCAATTTTGACTTTTCAAAAAAATTAGATTCAGTTTGGTTTTTGAAAGGTTTCAATATGGGCTTTGGCTCAGAATTTAGAGTTGAACGATATGAAATTACTGCTGGTGAATCAGCTTCTTGGCTTGATGGCGGCGATACTACTTCTAACGGTTCACCAAAAGTAGCAGGTATACAAGTTTTTCCTGGCTTTCAGCCTCAAAATGCACTTAGAAAAAATAGAACCAACTTCGCAGCTTACGCAGATTTTGAAATGAACATGACCCTCAAATGGCTGATAGTTGCTGCTGCACGTTTTGAGAACTACAGTTTATTTGGTAGCAATTTGAGTTGGAAAGTGGCCAGTCGATACAAATTCAATGATAAGTTTTCAATAAGAGCTTCATATAATACTGGTTTTAGGGCGCCATCTTTGCACCAAATCTATTTTTCAAATGTCGGAACCCAATTTGTGAATGGTGAAGCACTTCAAGTAGGAACATTTAATAACGAAAGTGCAACTGCTTTGGCTTTCGGCACGAGTGGTTTGATGCCTGAAACCTCAGACAATGTTGCCCTTGGATTTACTGCAAAATTATTTGAAAATTTCTCATTATCAGCTGATGCTTATTACATACATATAGAAGATAGGATTGTGCTTTCAGGTCAGTTGGGTGCTGGTTTTGAATCAATATTAAAACCGGTAGGAGCGAGTACTGCTCAGTTTTTTTTGAACGGAATTAATACTGAAACCTTCGGATTTGATGTAGGAGCTGACTATTCAGTTAAGCTGGGAAAGGGGTTGTTTAAAGCTAAGGCGGCATTTAATTATTCGAAAACTAATGTCCTGGGGTCTATTGAGACTACCGGAATACTACAAGGGGCCGAAGATTTGCTTTTCAACAGAGAAGAGATATCAAGATTAGAAGTTGCGCAACCAAGAACTAAAGGCATCCTAACTCTCAATTACACATTAAATCGTTGGAGTTTCCTTTTAAAAAACACAAGATTTGGTGAAGTACAGTACATCCATCCTTCAGATGAAGATCAAACCGACTGGCAACTGAATGATTTCACAGGTCAAATTGAAAGTCGAGATCAAACCTTTTCTGCAAAAATAGTAACTGATGCCTTAATTGGTTTTGAGGTGAATAGTTACTTCACAGTTTCTTTAGGAGGCAATAATTTATTTAATATTTATCCTGATAAGCACTATCATTCGGCAAATACGAGTTCAGGAAACTTTGTATACAGTAGAAGAGTGCAGCAGTTTGGCGTGAGAGGAGCTTCTTATTTTGTTAAGTTAAATTTTACCATCTAAATTGAGGGTCCACAAATTAAAATATTCTTTACTCACATTTTCTATTTTATTAAGTGGATTTTTGAGTTATGCACAAGACGAAAGTGAGGCCATAAGAAACAAGCAAAGGGTAAATTACATTTACAACTTTACTAAGTACATCAGTTGGGAAAATATTGAAAATCAAGAAGAGTTTACCATTGCGTTATTAGGTGAGAAGGACGAAGCTTTGTTTGAAGAGTTTTCCAAAACAGCATCCCAAAAGAAGATCAAAGGGCTTGATGTTAAAATCAAATCCATACAATCAAAATCTGAAATTGAGAATTTAGATATTCTATATATCTATAAGAATTATGATGTTGATTTAGATCCAATTTTAAAAGAGATGTATTCGAATCATGCCCTTTTGGTAACTGAAGGGTTTCCTTTTCATGAATCAATGATAAATTTTATTGAGATTGATGAGGACTTTCAATTTGAAATAAACGAAGAGAAGATTAACAGAGCTTCTTTGCTCATTGACCCTGCATTAACTTCATTTTCAATTCAAAGTACGGTCGATTGGGATAAGCTTTATAACAGATTACAAGAAGAAATTGCAACAGTCCAAAATCAACAGGCCGAACTAGATAAATTGGCAAAAAAAATAAAAAGTCAAAAAGATGCAATTGAAGAACAACAAAAGAAGTTGAGCGAAACCCTAGATGAGTTGAGGGTAAAAAATGCATTAGTTGAAAAGCAGAATGTAGAAATTCGAAAGCATGAAGCCGATATTCAAAGACAGCTAAAGAGGTTAAATGGTCTTCTAGATGATATTGAACAGCAAACAACTGCAAATGATGAATTAAAAAAGACTTATCAAGATCAGCTTGATAATGTGGCTATCCAAACTAAAAAGCTAGAAGAACAGCAGCAATTGTTGAATGAAAATCTATTAGAAATTGATGATCAAAAAGAGCTAATTAATTCTCAAAATGAAATTTTGGGTGAACAGCTTTCTGACTTAGCACGACAACAAATCATCTCTTGGATTTCAATCATTTTTGGGGTTTTAGCGATTGTTTTTATTGTCTTTATGTACAGATCTAACAAGAAGAGAAGAAAAAGTGAGTACAGATTACATAAGAAGAATGAGGAGTTGATCGAATTGAATCATTCACTGGACAGTTTTACTTACAGAGTTTCTCATGATTTGAAGGCGCCCATTGTTAATATGAAGACAATGATTGGGATGCTGAATGAGTATTCAGATAAAGAAGCAAACCCTATACTACCTGAGCTCTTTGAAAACCTGGATTTATCGACAATACGACTCGAAAACACTGTGACAGATATGCTTGAGCTTACAAGAATAGAAAGAGTTGATGAGATTAAATCATTAGTAAATATTAAAAACATATTTGATTCATTGGTCAGTGAATACCGTGAAGAGCTGGATAGGATTGGCGCAACCGTTTCAATTGATCTGAAACAAACTATGGTTTACGCTTCTGATACAGAACTAACAAGTGTATTTCAAAATCTGTTTACGAATAGTATGAAGTATAAATCAAAAGATCATGCATTAGTAATCTCGATAAATTCTTTTGAAAATAAAGGCAGATGTGAAATCACGTATAAGGATAATGGCCAAGGAATTGACTTAAAAAGACATGAAGAAAAACTATTCAACATGTTTCAAAGATTCACAGCTGACAGCTCTATAGAGGGTACAGGAGTCGGAATGTATATTATCAAAAAATTAATATCTAAAAATGATGGAGAAGTCAGATTGGAGAGTGAGCCCCAAAAAGGCTTAACTTATTTTATTAACTTTCCAATAGAAAAAAAGTAGAATGCCAAAATTTAAGAACATACTTTTGATAGATGACGACCAAACAAACAATTTTTTGGTCAAACACATGCTCAATAAAATTAATGCAGTAGAGAACATTCACATTGCATTAAATGGTCAAGAAGGACTGGATAAAATTGATGAGTTTTCTAAACAAGGAATTGTACTTGATTTAATATTTTTGGATATAAATATGCCCGTTATGAATGGTTTCGAGTTTCTTGATGAGTATGAGAAACTGCCTGAAGAATGTCATTCAAAAACAACAATTATGATGATTTCTTCATCTGTTCATCCTGATGACCTTAAAAGAATTAACTCTTACAATTGTGTTGATGAATTTGTTGAGAAACCTCTTACAGTTGAAATTATTGAAGAGTTGATAGAAAAGGCCTAGGTTTGAAAAGATATTTCGGCAGCTCATTTTCTTAAAGCCAAAATAGGCAATTTCTAATTTTCTTTTTCGTTTATACCTAGCTGCATAATCGGCGATTATCGTAGATTTGTTAGGTAAGGCATGCATTTCAAAAGAACATATTTGTTAATGATTTTGCTCTTTTTTGTCGTTCAAAATTCTTTAGGACAAACTAGGGTTGAAAAACGTATGTCTTTTTCTTCTGATACCATTCGCTTCGACACAGTCTCTGTTTATAATTCTGGATTTGAAGTTTTTGTAGATGGTACAAAGTTGAATGACAGTCAATATAAATTGAATTCGGTAAAGGCCTATTTCATATTAGCGCATGAACTCAGCGGTAATGAGATTGTAGTAAAGTATGAACCAACTCCAATTAACTTCAATCAGCCATTGTCACATAAATCAAGAGACATAATTGTTTCAGATACAATTCAAGACGTAGAGGCTTTTTTACATACTGTATCTGCAACTAACCCAAATCAAGATTTGTTTGGTTCTTCAAAATTGAATAAACAGGGCTCCATTTCAAGAGGGGTAACTGTAGGTAATGCACAAAACCTCTCTTTGCAGTCCACTTTAAACCTTCAATTAGATGGGCAAATCGGGCCAAATCTTTTTATGAAGGGTTCAATATCTGACAACAACATTCCTTTTCAGCCAAGTGGAAATACCCAAAAACTTCAAGAGTTTGATCAGGTTTATCTTAAAGTTTATAATGACGACTTCGCAGTTATTGGAGGAGATTTTTGGCTCCGCAAACCAAAGGGTTATTTTCTCAATTATGCCAAAAGAAGTCAAGGAGTATCAGTAGAGGCTTTTCATGATATGAGCGTTTTGGGCATGAAAGGAAATGCTGAGCATAAAATATCTGGAGCATTTTCTAGAGGAAAGTTCTCCCGAAATGTAATTCAAGGTGTAGAAGGTAATCAGGGTCCATATCGTTTAACAGGAACCGAAAATGAACCTTTTATTATCATTTTGGCTGGTACTGAAAAAGTCTTTATTGATGGTCAATTGATGCAAAGAGGGCAAGAGTTTGATTACACCATAGACTACAACACTGCTGAGGTGACTTTTACTGCAAATCAATTAGTGACGAAAGACAAGCGAATTATCGTAGAATTCCAGTATTCTGATCTGAATTATGCACGGTCATTAATAGCTTATAATGCTGAGTTTAAGGGTGAAAAGTATCATTCTTGGATAAATGTTTACTCTGAACAAGATGCCAAAAACCAAACCATTCAACAAACCTTAAGTACTGAGAAGAAAGGTATTTTAGCAGCGGTAGGAGACAGTATTCAACTTGCTTTTTCAAATAGTATAGACAGTATCGGTTACTTCGACAATCGTGTGCTCTATAAATTGGTTGATTCAATCGGTTATGATTCCGTATTGGTCTTTTCTGTTAATGCTGATTCAGCCATTTATCAAGCTTCATTTAGGCAAGTGGGTGATAATAATGGAGACTATATATTTGAGAAGTTCACTGCTAACGGAAGGGTTTATAGATGGGTGGCCCCTGTTGCCGGCATCCCTCAGGGAAACTATGAAGCAGTTCAATTATTGGTCGCTCCTCAAAAAAAGCAAATGATGAGTTTCGGAACCGAATATCTTTTTAGTAAACACGCGAAGTCATCCTTTGAAGTAGCCATTTCAAATCAAGACGTAAATACATTCTCTAATATTGATGCAGGAGATAATAAAGGAATAGCTGTCAAATGGAAATGGGATTCTGATCACGCGATTACCGACTCTGAAAATTGGAGACTTAAAACGAATGCGAATTTTGAATTACAGCAAAGGCATTTTCAAGCCATTCAGTGGTTTAGATCTGTTGAGTTTGATAGAGATTGGAACGTAAGAAATCAGCCATTTTCAGGCAATCAATGGTTGTCCAATGCTGGCTTGGCTTTGAGCGGAAAAGGAATCGGTTCTTTGGGCTACGATTTTTCAAATTTTGTTTGGGGGCAAGATTATCAAGGATTTAGAAATAGTCTGAACACAGATATTCGAACCAATGGTTTCAACGCAAAAGTAGATGCAAGTTGGCTTTTATCTGAAGGAAATGAATCAACTTCTTTCTTGAGACATAATTCAAGAATTTCACAAAATGTAAAAGTGCTCAAAGTTGGATTTGAAGACATACATGAGCAAAACGAAAAATTTCTTGCAGATGATCCAACATTGCAAAACACTTCTTACAGATTTTATGATTGGAAAGCATTCGTAAGCACCCTTGATTCTTCCCAAAACAAGTTTGAATTGTACTATCGTGAACGATATGATTGGTTTTCAGATTCTATTGACTTAAGACAATCAACAAAGGCACAGAATGTCGGAATTGATGCACAATTACTGAAAAACAGAAATAATGTTTTTAAAGTAAACTTGAACTACAGAAAGTTGGCCATTTTAGATACCACACTCTTTTCAGGAAAGCCAGAAAACACACTTTTAAACAGACTTGAACATGTATTGAGGTTATGGAAAGGAACTGTTACGGCTACTACATTCTATGAAATCGGATCAGGTTTAGAACTTAAAAGGGAGTTCATCTTCATTGAGGTTAATGATGGCCAGGGAACCCACACTTGGATAGATTATAACAATGACGGAATCAAAGATTTAGGAGAATTTGAAATTGCTGCCTTTCAAGATCAGGGTCAATACATCAGAGTGTTTATTCCCACTAACGATTATGTAAAAACTTACACCAATCAATTCAATAGTTCAATTTTCTTGAGACCTGATCGAATTTGGAGAACCGAGAAAAAAGGCTTGAAAAAATTGATGTCACGATTCGCGAATCAAACAGTGTATAAAGTAAACAGAAAAACTTCTTTTGAAGACGCTCTCCAAGCTTTTAATCCATTCGTATACACAATTGCTGATACCTCTTTGGTTTCGATTGCTACTTCGTTTAGAAACACTTTTTATTTCAATAAAAGTAATGCTGTTTTTGGGGCAAACTACTCTTATCAAGAGAACGGATCAAAAGTACTTTTGTCTAATGGTTTTGATTCACGCTTAAATACCTATCATGAAGTAAGATTAAGATGGAATATTAACAAAGAATACAATCTAAGAGTAAATGGTGTGCTGGGTCGTAAAAAGAGCAACTCTGATTATGCGGCTAACCGAAATTACTTCTTAAATTATTTTGAGATTGAGCCAACTTTGGCATATCAGCCAAGTACAGCTTTTAGAGTTTCATTAACCGGAAAGCTGTCTGATAAATTGAACAATTCTGATTTGGCAGAACACGCAACAATTAGAGATGTTGGCTTTGATTTGAGGTACAACAAAGCCAAAAAAGGGAGTCTCAATTTGAGAATGAATTACATTCTTATCTCCTATAACGCAAGTAACAATACTTCACTGGCCTTTGAAATGTTAGAAGGGTTAAAAACCGGAAACAATTTCACTTGGGGATTATCCTATCAAAGAAAAGTAGCTAAAAATCTTCAGCTTAATTTCAATTACAATGGACGTAAGTCTGAAGATAATAACGCAATTCACTCTGGCGGAATGGAGCTTAGAGCATTTTTCTAATCGAAATCATATTCGATTCCTCTATTCCCATTGCTGCTTTTGGTGGTGTCTCTCTTTATTGGATTTATAATTGGAGGTTCTTTATAATCTTCAGATAAAATCACGAGCTCAAGAAAACTTTCAATGTGGTCATTTGTTCTCTCAATATAAGGTGTTTGTGAAAGCCTTGGTACAATTTCGCGATACCCTTTAGGCACCATTCTCGAAGGTTTAATTCCATATTCAATTAAGTGTTTCACGATTGTATCAGCCCTTCTTTGTGCTAAGGATATTGAAGATGATGGGTTCACATATCCCGTGTAGTGGTACCCAATTTCTAGAATCAAATTCGGTTCGGTTTTCATAAAAAATGAAATTTCAAGAAGTTGTTGCCGAGAAGCAGGTTTTAAAGTTGATTGCCCTAACTTAAAAAGGATGTTAGGTACTTTTGATCGATAGGTGCTGTCAAAATCAGAACGCTTAATTTTCTGAAGGTTCATGACGTCATAATCTTTACTCAATACTTTGTAATCTGTTCTTCTATTCTTTTGATGAAGCATTTCGAACTTTGGTTCGTCACTAATGGTATTGATGTAGTGGCAAGTGAGAAGTTTGTTGTCATAAGTGGTGGGAGTTGTCTCACCGTACCCTTTAGGAATAAGTCGTTCACGCTCAATACCAAGATCTACAAGTCTTTCAACGACCGCTTCAGCTCTTTTCCGTGTGATATCAGTGCTGTAAAAGTCACTTCCACGGCAATCTCTGTGATTTCCTATTTCAAGTACTAAGTGAGGATGTTTTTTTAAATCGTTTGCGAAAGCCCTGAGAACAGAATCAGATTGAGGTCGCAAAGTTGCCTTGTCAAAATCAAATACAATGTTTGGGATGATTTCCCTTTTACCTATTTCAAAATTCCTTTCAGGCATCTTAACTCCACCTTCAATAACAACCATCTCAGTTCTTCGGTTTAATTGATGCGCACATTCTCCGGCATACTTCCCTTGAATACCGTCAATGAAATCTTGTGTGAGCTTTTGTTTTATTCGTACAACACTGCACTCCGCGGTATCACGCTTTCTTACAACATAGGGCATTGTTTCTCCACATCCTTTCGCAAGCAATTGGTCAATTGGTACTCCTTGTGCTTCACAGTAATCTACAATTGATTGGCTACGTCTATGACTCAGCTTTAAATTGTACTCGCTATTACCTCTCTGGTCAGTGTGAGTTCTGAATTCTACTTTGAGCTCTGGTCGATATAGTAAGAAGTAAGCAATTTTATCCAACTCATTCTTGCTCTCGGGTCTGAGGCCATTGTGGTCAAAATCAAAAGCAATATCCCTTAACTGATAAATGCCGTTTTCGGGAATGATTTCATCTGTCAATTCAAAATAGTGCAGCTTCTCTTCAGTAAATCCTGCAAAAGAATGAACAATGATAAATAATAGCAATCCTCTTTTCATTATTTTTTAATGTCTGCTTTTGATAAAGGTCACCAAAAGATACGAGATTTTGAGTAATTTCGCTAGAGCTGATGAAAGAGAAAGATATGAAATTTGGTACCAAGGCAATTCATGCAGGAGTGGCTCCTGATGAAGCAACTGGTGCTATTATGACTCCCATATATCAAACAAGTACTTATGTGCAAAACGGAGTCGGTAATCATAAAGGGTACGCTTATTCTCGATCACAGAATCCAACCAGACATGCTTTAGAGAAAAATATTGCAGCCATTGAAAATGGTAAATTCGGAGCTTGTTTTGGTTCTGGAATGGCAGCAATTGATTGCATTTTAAAGATGTTTAAGCCTGGTGATGAAATCATTTCTACAAATGATTTGTACGGAGGATCCTTTAGGATATTCAAAACTGTTTTTGAGACATATGGATTGAAGTTTCATTTTGTAGATATGCAAGACGCCACGACCATTCAGAAGCACATGAATGAGAATACTAAATTGATCTGGGTAGAATCTCCTACAAATCCAATGATGAATATTATTGACATTCAAAGCTGTGCTCAAATCGCTAAAAGCGGTAATGTACTTTTGGCAGTAGATAATACTTTTGCGACACCCTATTTACAAAATCCTTTAGATTTAGGAGCAGATATCGTAATGCATTCTGTGACAAAATATTTGGGGGGACACTCGGATGTAGTAATGGGTGCACTTGTTTCGAATGATGAGGCCATAGCTAAAGAAATTTATCGCATTCAGAATACATCAGGAGCAGTGACTGCACCTATGGATTCATTTTTGGCTTTGAGAGGAATAAAAACTTTGCACTTGAGAATGCAAAGACATTGCGAAAATGGCAGAAAGGTAGCTGAGTACTTAAAATCGCATCCTAAAGTTGATAAAGTATATTGGCCTGGTTTTGAAGATCATCCGAATCATGAAGTGGCAAAAAGGCAAATGCGTGATTTTGGTGGTATGCTTTCATTTTCAATTGTTGGAAACCAAATAGATGATGCCTTTGCTTTCTTGAAAAAGACAAATGTGTTCGCTCTTGCTGAGTCTTTGGGTGGTGTTGAATCATTGATGGGACATCCCGCAACTATGACACATGCTGCCATACCAAAAGAAGAAAGAGAAAAATCAGGTGTAGTTGATTCACTGATAAGATTGAGTGTTGGAATTGAAGATTCTGAAGACTTGGTAGCCGATTTGGCACAAGCTTTGGGATAAATTATAAAGAATTAAAATAAAAAAATGACTGTAGAAGAAATTAAATGCCAAGATGCTGTGAGTGCTGTAAATGCTGGGACACATGTATTTGTAGATGTAAGAGAAGCTTATGAAGTAGAAGAGATTTCATATGGAGTAGAGCACTTGCATATTCCATTAGGAGAAATAGAAATTAGAATGGCTGAATTTCCAAAAGACAAGAACATCATTATTGGATGTCGTTCAGGAAAGAGAAGTATGAATGCCTGCATGTTTCTTAAGATGAGTGGATATGAGAATATTCAGAATCTTGAAGGTGGAATTTTAGGATGGTCTGAAAATGGGTGCCCAACAAAATAAAGTCGCATACATAACGGGCTCTTCTAAAGGAATTGGCAGAGCTTTAACAGAACTCTTGCTGAAGGAAGGTTATGAGGTAATTGGCCTGTCTCGTTCCAACGATCTTGAGGCTGATAAATACCAACATATTTCAATTGACCTGTCTGACATCACTGAAGTCAGCACATTTCAATTTGAAAAAGGAGCAGAAAACGTATTACTAGTAAATAATGCTGGATTAGTCGGAGATATTAACCCTTTAGGGTCTGTTAAAAATGTTGATATTCAAAAGGTTATGAATGTCAACACCATTGCGCCTCAAATTCTGTGCAATAATTTTATAAAACGTTTTAAAAACGAAAAAGGCAGCTTTCATGTTCTAAATATTAGCTCAGGAGCAGGTAAAAGTGCCATTGATTCATGGGCAACATACTGTGCCTCAAAAGCCGCCTTAGATTTGTTTTCAGAAACAATGAGTTCTGAGCTAGAATGGGCGCAAGCAACTAATTGGCATGTGCATTCTTGTGCGCCAGGAGTCGTAGATACCAATATGCAAGAACAGATTCGTTCATCTTCTGAAGAGGAATTTAATAGGGTCCAGTATTTCAAAGATTTAAAGACCAATAATGAGTTGTTTACTGCAGAAATGGTGGCAAACAAGCTTTATCAACTGATCAAAAATCCAGAAAAATTCCCAGAGACCTTGATTTCAGTGCGCGATTTCTAGGCGTGCATAATATCCCGTTTACATTTTTTTACTACCGCTCGTAATTACCGTTCAATCAATAACTAGGTCATTTCACTATATTGTATAGCTCAATGCGCCTTATTATTGGTAAATTGAGTCACCCATTTAAATCAGCATAGCTGAGAAACCGACATCTCACTTTGCACCATGAAAATTTATTACATGAAAAAAGTTACACTATTAGCATTAGGATGCTTGTCTATTAGTGCGTTTGCACAACCAACACTAGAAAATGATAGATCTCACTACGGTCCAGAAAACCCAATAATGTGTGGACAACACATTCACGAGAAGAATTATTTTGAAGCTCACCCTGACGAAAAAGTACAGTTTGATGCTTCACAGGCAGAATTTCAAACATTTTATGAGCATTATCTTGCCAATGAATATGATCCAAGTGCAAGGTCTGCATATGTTGTTCCTGTTGTCGTGCATGTTGTGCACTTAGGTGGAGCTGACAATATTTCTGATGATCAAGTTGAAGAAGCTATTATGCGTCTTAATGAAGATTTCAATGAAATGAATAATGATTTAAGTGGTACAGTATCTGCCTTTCAGGGAATTACTGGTAATTGTGATGTTGAATTTAGACTTGCAACTAGAGACAATGCTGGGAATTGTCATAGAGGTATCACAAGAACATATTCTGAGAACACGAATCATGATGGTGGCAGTGGAATATTAAATGATATTGTTGCTGATCATGGGACTTGGCCAGGAAAGAAATACATGAATGTAATTGTTTGCCAAGATCCTAATGGTGCAGCTGGTTATACTAACCTACCTTGGGGAACTGGAAACAATATGTCAGGTGCAATTTACATGAGACATGATTATATGGGGACTATCGGTACAGCTTCAAACACTTCAAGACATACACTTGCACATGAAGCAGGACACTGGTTAAACTTATCTCATTGCTGGGGTGGGAACAATAACCCTGGAAATGCATCATCTTGTAGTACTGATGATAACGTAAGTGATACACCAAATACAATTGGATGGACAACTTGTAATACAAGTGGTAATACATGTTCTTCTTTAGATAATGTTCAGAATTTTATGGAGTATTCATACTGTTCAACAATGTTCTCTGACGGTCAAGCGGCAAGAGTTCAGGCTGCGCTTAATGATAATGACGGAGGTAGAGATAACTTGTGGACGACTGGAAACTTAAATGCTACAGGTACTAACGGACCTGGTGATGTGTGTGAAGCGGAGTTTTCTTCAAACTTAACATTCATTTGTGCTGGACAGTCAGTTGATTTTTCTGATGATTCTTACCACAGTGTGACTTCAAGAACTTGGAGTTTTGCCGGAGGGTCACCTGCATCTTCATCTGATGAAAATCCAACAGTAACATACAATACTCCTGGAGTTTACAATGTGACTCTTGAAGTATCAGATGGTTCAAACACAGAAACTGAAACGAAAAGTAATTTTATTGTTGTTCTTTCTGATCCTGGATCTTCTTTACCTTATTCTGAAGATTTTGAATCTATTGCTGCAATCCCGGATAATGAAAATTGGATGGTTGTTGATCATTCAGGTTCTGACCCTTGGATTTTAACTTCTACCGCAGGTTCGCAAGGTTCTCAAAAATCAGCAAAACTTTTAAACTATAATAACTCTGAATCATCTGATGATGAATTAATTTCAGGTACAATTGATTTATCAGGGGTTGATGCTAATGACGACATGATATTTACATTTGATTACGCTTATAGAAAAAGAACATCTTCAAATGATGAGTGGTTGAAATTCTACATTTCGAAAGATTGTGGTGAAACTTGGGTTTTAAGAAAGAATATTCATGATGATGACTTAAGTTCAGTTACAGCTTCAAGCTCATATACTCCTGCAAGTGATGACGATTGGTACACGGTTGATATTACGAATATCAGTTCTTCATACTACGAAGCTGATTTCAGATTCAAATTTGTGTTTGAAAGCGATAACGGAAACAACATCTACATTGATAACATCAATATGTATCCTTCTTCAATGTCTGATTTAGTTGAGAAAAAGGAAGCTACAACATTGAATGTATATCCTAATCCGGCAACTGATATTACAAACATTCAACTTTCAGCTGTTGACGGTCAAGATTATAATGTTTCAGTATTGAATGGAATGGGACAACAAGTTGCTTCTATTTACCAAGGTACTTTAGCTAAAGGATTAAACAACTTTGAGTACAACACTTCTGAACTAGCGAAAGGAATTTATATTGTTAGAATCGAGAGCGAAGGAAACGTACAAACTGTGAAGTTGATCAAGAAGTAATGAAGAGCGCGTTTGTTTTTGCACTTTGCTTCTTATCGTTAAGTTCTATTGCTCAAGAGAGTGATAATCATGTTCATTGTTTGAATAATATCGAACAAGAAAGATTTCTTCTTGAGCATCCCGAATTTGAAGATCAAATCATTCAAGAACAAAATGATTTTCAAACTTTCTATGAGCATTATTTAGCTCATGAGTTTGATGCAAATGCTCGTTCATCTTATGTAATACCTGTAGTTTTTCATGTTGTTCACAATGGTGGACCAGAAAATATTGAAGATGCACAAATCATGGATGCACTTGAGAAGCTAAACGAAGATTACTCAGGTACAAATACTGATTTATCTGATGTAATTACTGACTTCACATCTGTTATCGGAAATCCTGACATAGAATTTAGATTGGCGACCAAAAATCCTCAAGGTGAATGTCATCCAGGAATTACTAGAACAGTTTCTGAGAATACAAATCATGATGGAGGTGATGGAATCATTGATGATGTGGCTGCCTTGCACGGTACTTGGCCTCAAAATAGATATTTAAACATCTTTATTTGTGCAGACCCTAATGGTGCTGCAGGATATACAAACTATCCGGCAGGTTGGTATCCGGCTACAAGTATGGAGGGTGGTATCTATCTTAGACATGATTATTGCGGAACAATAGGAACAGGTTCGACAGGAAGAAGAAGAACTATCAGTCATGAGTGCGCCCACTGGTTGAACATTCAACATTGTTGGGGAAGTTCGAATACACCTGGTGATGCAGGAAATTGTGGAATGGATGATGGAGTTACAGATACACCACTATCAATTGGGTGGTCTGGGTGTGATTTAGATGGAGAATCATGCGGTTCAGGCGTTAACAATGTGCAAAATAACATGGAGTATACTGGGAGCTGTAGAAGAATGTTTACAACAGGTCAGGTGGCAAGAATGCATGCCGCTCTGAATGATAATACAGCCGAAAGAAATAATTTGTGGACTGCCAGCAATCTAATTTCTACTGGAACAGATGGTCCTGGTGATTTATGCCTTGCTCAATTTTCATCTAATACTCAAGCAATTTGTCTTGGTCAAACTGTAAGTTTCAATGACAATTCTTACCATAATGTGACTTCAAGAACTTGGACATTTGAAGGCGGTACACCAGCTACTTCGTCTGATGCGAATCCAACAGTGACATATAACTCATCAGGAAACTTTTCAGTGACCTTAGAAGTAACTGATGGCTCAAATAATGAGACAGTTGTTGAAACCAATTATGTTGCTGTTCTGAACAATGTTGGAGAAGATCTTCCTTATTTCGAAGGGTTCGAAGATGTAACTTCAATTCCAGACAATGAGAATTGGGTCACAGTTGATGAGAACGGATCTAGTTGGTCATTGGATAATACAACCGGAGCAACTAACTCATCTTCCTGTGCTAAACTTGCAAATTATGGTAATACTGATGGCTCTGCTGATGAATTGATTTCAGCAACAATTGATTTATCTGGTGTTGATCCTTCTGACGATATAGTATTTAACTTCAATTATGCCTATCGAAAAATTAATGATTCAGATGATGAGTGGCTTAAGTTTTATATCTCAAAAGATTGCGGAGAAACTTGGGTGCTGAGAAAAAATATTCATGGTGATGATTTGAGTACTGTTACGGCCGGATCTTCTTATTTTCCATTTGACGCAGGGCACTGGTATACTGAACACATTACTAATATTAGTAGCTCGTATTATGTTTCAGATTTTAGATTCAAATTCAGATTTGAAAATGATGGAGGGAACAATATGTACATAGATAATATCAATCTTTACCCAGCTTCAATGACGCATATAACTGAAGAGGAACTAACTTACTCACTGTACCCAAATCCGGCAAATGATGAAGCGATATTAAAGTTAAATTCAACTCAAAATGTTGATGAAATTCAATTGTTGAGCACAGACGGAAAAGTAATAAGAACGATTTCACAAAATTCAATTGCCACTTCAAATGAGTTCAAGATTGACTTGGCTGATTTGAGTGCAGGAATCTATCTTGTAAGAATTCAGACTGATAGTCGTCTTGAAACTATCAAATTACTTAAGAAATAAGACCATGAAAAAATTATTTACGCTATTGTTATCGGTTTCTGCATTGAGTGGAGCTTTCGCACAAAATCACGGATATTGCAGCACTGATGAACATATGGAAGAGCTCAAGCAAGAGTTCCCTAATGCTGATCAATCAATAGCAGAGCAAATTGCTAGAATTCGTTCAATGAATATCGCTACCGATAGATCAACAAATGGTATTATTCCAGTAGTTGTACACGTTATTCATGACGGAGGTGCTTCAAACATTTCTTACGAACAAATTGAATCGGCTATTCAACAAGTAAATGAAGACTATAACGGAACTAACCCTGATATTGGGAGCACAAGAAATACAGCTACAGCCCCTTTTGCTCCTGAAGTAGGCGTGCTGGAAGTGTCGTTTGAATTGGCGAAAATTGATCCAAACGGAAATTGTACAAATGGAGTTCAAAGAAGAAATTCTCCTGCAACTGTAAATGCATATCAAAACATTAAAACTTATAGCGGTGGAGGACTTGATCCATGGCCAAGAGATAGCTATATGAATATTTGGGTGGTATCTTCTATTGAGAGTTCAGGACCAGGAATAACCTTGGGTTATGCCCAATTCCCTTATTTCGGTAATGCCAATACTTATGGAGTTGTAATTAGACATGATGCTTTTGGTACGCTCGGGACTGCGAATGGAGATAGAACTTTCACTCATGAATTAGGACACTGTTTAGGTTTGTTACATACATTCCAAGATGGTTGTCATAGTCAAGACTGTAGTGATAATGGTGATTACTGTTGTGACACACCCCCTCAGCAAGAAGCATTCTGGACATGTAATCAAACGCAAAATTCTTGTAATCAAATTCCAACCAATGATACTTATGGTATTAATGCACTTGACCAATGGGAAAACTTCATGAGTTATTCTCCTTGTCAATACATGTTTTCAGCTGATCAAGTTGAAATTATGTTAGGAAACATGAATACACTTGAGTGGATGGATTCTTTAAGAGGAGTTACTAATGGAATTGCAACTGGTGTAGGATCTGCTCCACAATTGTGTGCGGCTGAATTCAGTTCTACAGAGACAATCATTTGCGCAGGTTCAACAGTTGACTTCACTGACTTATCATATTTTGATATCGCCACAAGAGATTGGACATTTGATGGAGGAACACCTGCAACCTCTACTGATCAAAATCCTACAATTACTTACAATACTCCGGGTGTATATGACGTAGAGCTTGAAGTTTCGGACGGATCAAGTTCTGTTTCCACTACCGAGACAGCACATATCATTGTTTTGGCGAATCCAGGAGTTTCTTTACCATACACTGAGGGGTTTGAATCTTACTCAGCAATTCCTGATAATCAAAATTGGTTGGTAGAAAACGAAGATGGCGTAGCTTGGAATATTGAAACAGGGGTAGGTTCAAGTGGAACACAATGTGTGAAACTAGCGAACTTTGGAAATACAGATCAGTCGAAAGATGAAATCTTATCGGGACCAATTGACCTTAGCGGAGTAGACCCAACTGACAATATTGTATTCAATTTCAAGTACGCTTACAAAAAACGTTCAGCTTCTAATGACGAATGGTTGAGGTTTTACATCTCAAAAGATTGTGGTGAAACATGGGTATTAAGAAAGAACATTCATGATGATGATTTAAGTGATGAAGTAATGTCGTCTACTTTCAATTCTCCTGCCGAAGAAGATTGGACTCAAGTTGATATTACCAATATTAGCGAAGCTTACTATGTAGAAAACTTCAGATTTAAGATTCAGTTTGAAAATGACATAGGAAACAACATATTTATTGATGACATCAACATTAGTTCTGGATCCATGGCCAATTTAAGTGAGAATGAAAACCAATTCAACTTATCTGTATATCCAAACCCAGCTGCTGATGACTTCACTGTAAGATTAGATGTAGCAGAAGCGGGAATGTATTCAATTGAATTGAAGAATACCTTGGGTCAAACTATTTCAAATGTGTTTAGCGGTGAGCTTGTGAATGGTATCAAAACGATTGACTATGATGCTAATAATATGCCAGCAGGAGTTTATTTCTTAAGTGTACAGCATGATGGAAACAATCAGACTATTAAATTCATCAAGAACTAGAAAGGGTACGAATTGATTTTAAAAGCCCTTTGATCTATTAGATTAAGGGGCTTTTTAGTTTAATTGAAATGTAATAGGAACTGTGATGAGCATTTCTGCCAGAGCATTTTTATAAATCCCAGGTACCCATTCATTTGGAATTAACTTCACGACTCTGAGTGCTTCTTCGTCACAACCGCCACCAATTGATTTGGTAATTTCATGTCTTACGGCTTTACCATATTTGTTTACATAAAATGAGATCATGACAGTTCCAAAGATGTTTTGATTGATGGCTGTTTGTGGATAGCTGATATTGTTTCTAATTATTCTAAGTTTTTCTTTATCTCCCAAAAGGAATATTGGTGGTCTACTTACCTTATCTTGAAATATTGAATCTTCAATTGAAATAGTTCTTGTTTTAACCGTATCCTTAAAAGTCGTGAAGCTTAATACTCCAGTGCTGTGATTGTATCTGTGTCTCAAACCCTCTTTATCATCAAAATAATCCCAAACTCCAGTTTTGATGTCATACTTGTATTTGCCCCTTGAGGCCATGATTGGTTTAACCGAGTTAAAATAGGTCCACAAGCTATCCTTTTGATTGAAAGTATACCAACCTTTAATTCTAGGACTTCCGTTAACATAGGTGCTTTTATAGCTGCCGTGCTTGACAGTTTTATCTTTTTTCAATACTTCATATATGTTACGACAGAAAAGGTCGTAGTCATCTTCTATGATTTGTTTGATCTTTTGTGCATTAGATGCAAAAGATGCGAATACAAATAGTATGATTAAAAGTAATTTCATGTCTTTTCAAAGGCGTCAAGCAGTTGAATTCAGACTTAAGGATACAAAAAAACTCCTTTGTTCGAAAGGAGTTTAGAATATTATTTGGGGGAATTATTTATTTTCCTTCTACAATGATTGGATTTGATCCACCTTTTCTTTCTTCTTCATCAAAATCTTCGTCCTCATCAGGATCAACGATATTTTCATCCTCTTCTTCTTCATCAAAGTCTTCATCTTCGTCTGGATCAGTTACTGAATCATCACCATCAACAAACTCGCCTCCACGATTACCATTAAGGTTTTCTACGTACTCATCTTGATCTTGATTAATAGGTGCAATCACCTCTTTCTCACAAGAACCAAATACGAATAGTATCGCAAAAATTGATAATATGTAAACTAACTTTTTCATTGTTTTCAAGACTTCTCAGAGCCTATTACAAACAAATATATAAATAAAATGTTCTTAACACAAGTATTTTAACAAGTTTTTAACGATTATTTTCATTCTGACTTGATGCCCATCTTAATAGTTACCTTGGTTCCAAGGCTATTTCCTTCTGTGTCATTGAGCTGAAAAGGACCAACAATAAGAAGGTTGTCACCGGTTAATTTCCTAAGTAATTCTATTCTTCTGTTTGTGATCTCCATCCCTTTAGATTCGTGGTCTCCCGAGATGCTGACCTTCTTGTTTTTCAAAGTGTTATCGATACCAACTCCATCATCAATTACCTCAAATACGATATCACCATATTCATCATAAATTCTCACAGTAATCAGCCCTTTACGTTCCAAAGGAAGGACTCCATGAATAATAGCATTTTCTACAAAAGGTTGCAAAATCATGCTCGGAATCTCAATTCCTTCAGTGTCAATTGAGGAATCTACCTCTAATTCGTACTCAAATTTCTCTTGAAATCTCATCTTTTCAAGTGTTAGGTACAATTTAATGCGGTCTATTTCTTCTTGCAAACTCACAATGAAGTTGTTTGCTGTTGAACTGTCGAGGTTTTTTCGAATTAGCTTTGCGAAGCTTGAGAGATATTTATTGGCTGAACGCTTGTCAGAGCTATTGATGTAATATTGAATTGAGTTTAGAGAATTGAATATGAAATGCCTATTCATTGAGGCATTTAGTGACTGTTGTTCCAAGAATAATAGTCTGTTTTGAAAACCGAGTTTTTCATTCTCCTGTTTTTGCTTAATTGATCTAATTCTAATTCTGAAGATTTGAAGTATTATAAATCCTGCCGCAAAGAACATTAACAAAATGAACCACCATGTTTTCCAGAACGGTGATTTTATGGTAATATGTATTGATTCAGTAGCTGACCAAATAAAGTTTTTATTAGTTGCTCTCAGTTCAAAATCGTACTCTCCAGGCGCAATTGATGAATAGGTAGCAGTATTTGAATTGCTAAGAGGAGACCAGCTGTAATTTGCACCTAGTAGACGATATTCATAACTAACCGATTCGGGATCTTTCAAGTTAATTCCAATAAAGTCAAATGTTAAATGATTCTGGTTATACGGCAAAGTTAATTCCGTAGGGATACTCCTTCCTTCTTGATACGAAGCTTCAAATCTATCATAGTCGAAATCTTCCATAAATAGACGAATCCCTGTAAAACGGAGGTAGGGTGCATGTACATTAAATAATTCTTCTTTTAGTTCTGGATTTATTTTTGCCAAACCATTCGAAGTTCCAATCCATATCATACCATAGGTATCTTCATAGATTGCATTTAAATTACTTTCTAAATTAATGAGTCCTTCTGCACTCCCGTAATGCGAGATTTCATAACTATTCTCTGAGTTTTCTTCACTTGTAATTTGGTAAACACCATTCATAGTTGCTGCCCATATGTCTCCTGATTTAGCCGAAGTTATTCCAATTACTGTTTTAGATTTAAAGTCTTCAGCATCTAATAAAATAGGGACAATCCCCTGTTCTCTTAGCTTTACAAATAGACCATTGTTTGTTCCAATCCAAAGGTTTTGATTATTGTCACATTCAACCGAATTAATGCTTTCTTCTTCTAATTCAATTTTTTGGGGATTATTAAATCCTTCATCTTCAGTAACGAAGTAGAGACCATTTCTTGATGCAATATAAATGGTGTTTTTCTCATAACATAAATCGTTAACATTCAGGTCTGTTGTGCTTTCCAAATGAACCAATTCATTGTTTGATAAATAATATATTCCGTTTGTTCCCGCAAATGCAAAAGAAGAATCAAACTGAATGATTGATCTAATTTTTGTATCAATTAAACTCGTTATTTCTTGATTAACTTTTTTACCATCTTTAAAGCAGTCAACTCCACTTGATGTGGCTATCCAGTAATTATTCTCATCATCAACAAGTGTCGACCACACTGAACTGTTGGGTAATCCGTTTTTATTCGATAAATACTCATAGTCTTCGTCTTTTTTGATGGTCAATCCTTCACTGTATGTCCCAAATAGAAAATTGCCATTCTTGTCTTGGTTGATGTTCATCACTAAGTTAGAACTGAGACCATCTTTCACAGTATAAGAGATTAGAGCTTTACCTAAAAACTTGAGTAGTCCGATTCCGTCTGATCCGAACCAATAGTTTTGTTCCCTGTCCCTAAAAGAGCAAATCAAACGCCCGCTTTTCAATCCATTATTTTCATTGAAATAGGTGATTTCATCTCCTTTTATTTCAACAGCTCCATCAATGGTTGAACATAAAATGACCTCGTCATCAGCATACATTGATCTAATTCGGCTCAAATTAAGATCAAAACTTTTTACACTTTTCTCAACTAAATTGTACGATAATAATCCGTCTCTATATGTACTAACTAGTAATTCATTGTTTCTAATCTTCAGTCCACTAACACTAAGGCTTTCTAGATTTGGATGGTTTATTTTTTCGAAATGGTTTGTCCAAGTATAGATTCCATTTTTAGATCCGCAATAAAGTCGATTATCTTGATCATTTTCTAATGAGCGTAAGTAAAGTTCTTCGTCAAGATCAAAGGGTAGTAGTGTAAACACATCATCTTTAAATTTCACCAAGCCCTTGTCAGTTGCAACATAAATATTTGATTGAAATTCAATTAAGTCATTCACTCTTTTTGGTTCGTCAAAAAGATGAGACTCGAATTTGTCATCTTCATAAAGTGCTAAGCCTTTAGGAGTTGCAATCCAGATTTCGTTTTGTTCGCTAATGAAAATAGCCTCAATTTTGTTGTCTGGTAATCCGTCATCAACTGAGTAGTTTATAAAATTGATTCCGTCGAATCTGCTTAAACCAGATTCTGTGCCGATCCATAAATAACCAGAAAGATCCTGTTGGATAGAGTTAATTTGAGATTGTGCCAAGCCGTCTTGAACCGTATAATTTTTAAAATTATACTGCTGCCCAAATGATTGAGTGACAAAGAAAAAGAAAAGAAGAGCTAATAATTGCTTCACTTATAGTCCCTTCAGAGTTTTGACAAAAGTTGAAACTCTGTTTCTAGCAACCGATAAAAGCTTACCGTTTTTCAGAACTGCGAAATGCCCATCTTCATTTAAATATTCTTTTAAATATTCAAGATTGATGATGTGAGACTTGTGTATACGGTAAAATATAGATGGATTTAATATTCCTTCATAGATTTTTAGAGTTCTAGTATCTAAATATCTGGTGCCATCATTGAAATAGAGAACCGTACAATTACCAGAAGCTTCTAAATAAATAATGTCTTCAATGTGAATCAGCTTTATTCCTTTGGTATGGCTAATAGCTACTTTATTTCCGTATCCTTCTGATTCCATTGAAGAAGATAAATTCTTAATAGATTCAAAGTAGGTTTCGAAATTCTCAGGATTATCAGCAAAGGTTGTCTTTGAACTTGATATTCTGTCAACTGCATCAACCAAGTCTTCAATGTCAATTGGCTTCAAGACATAATGAATGGCATTTGCCTGAAAGGCACGTAATGCGTAATCCTTGAATGCTGTAACGAAGATTACAAGAAAGTCTCTATTCTCAATTTGTTCTAACAAATCAAATCCTTCAGAGCCACTTGGCATTCTGATGTCAAGAAAAACAACATCTGGCTTAGAACTCTCAATGAGTGTTTTTGCATCTGAAACATTTCCGGCATCACCAATGATTTCAACGTCCGGACAATACTCTTCAAGAAGCATTGTCAGATTTTTTCTCGCCAAATCCTCATCATCAACTATTATTGCCTTCAATTTCATACGGTTAGTTTTAACTTACATACTTGACTTCTGTCAAAAAAGTGTAATTACGTAAATATATGAATAAAGCCGAATTTCGTAAAACCATAGAATCCCAATTTTATACACTTCAGTAAAAATTAAAGACAGTATGACTTTTTATTGCCCGAGGTACTGTTTAAAGATGTTAAATTGTGTTAAGAAAAAATCTAACACACATGCTTATGATTAACACTATACATTTTAATCAAGCTAGCAAAATCTGGATTTTCAATGACAATGGAAATTAGAATTCAATTTTGAAAGCAAAAAAAAGGGAGCCGACAAGCTCCCTTTTTTTATGAATTATAGTTTCTATAAACCACCACCTCTTCGGCTATTACCTTTTTCAACTCCTGTGTTAGTCGGTTTGGTCGTACCAGTATTGGTTGGTTTAACGGTTCCTGTATTGGTTGGCTTAACTGTTCCAGTGTTTGTTGGTTTAACCGTTCCAGTGTTAGTTGGCTTAACAGTACCAGTATTAGTAGGTTTAACCGTTCCAGTATTTGTAGGCTTAACGGTACCAGTGTTAGTAGGTTTAACAGTGCCAGTATTCGTCGGTTTATCTTTCCCATTGTTAGTAGGCTTGACAGTTCCGTTATTATTAGGTTTTGTTCCACCATTATTGATTACTCCTCCGTTATTCGGATTCGGACGTGTATTCGCTTTGTATGAAATCGAATACGTTCTTTCAGCAGACAATTTTCCGTTCTTGGCAATCACTTTTATTGTGTTAAGTCCACTTCTTAGAGAAACAACTGCAGTCAGTTGACCAGTTGATGAGCTATAAGTGAAACCTGTGAATGCTCTTCCATTTACAAGAACCTGAACATTAGCCTTAGATGTTACATTGCTTAATTTTGCTTTGAACATATAACTTGCTTTTGAAACATTAACTGAAGTTCCGCTTGGAGACATATTAGTAATCACTGGTTTTTTAGCTCCGCCGTCATTATTTATATCACCATTATTATTCCCGTTTGGATTAATGGTAGTGCCAGCACCTTTGCTATAGTTGATATTGTAGACACGATCTGCTTTCTGTGTACCATTAACAGCCTCAACTTTGATAGTATTGTTTCCCGCTTTTAATCTTACAACAGCTGTCACTGTTTTAGTCGTGCTACTATATGTGAAAGATCTAAGTGGGATTCCATTAACACTTATCTTTACTCCAGTCTTAGAACTCACGTTCTCAACTTTTGCTTTGAAAGTGTAGGTTGTCATTTTACTTTCAGCATTTGTTCCAGCCGGATTGATGTTTGTAATCTTTGGAGTAACTATTGGAGCCGTATATGTAATTCTATACGTGATAGAATTTGATTTGTCTCCGTTTGTAGCATCAACTTTGATTTCATTCAATCCTTCTCTTAATGTGATTGTTTTATTCATCACCTTAGAAGTCATGTTGTAGTTGAAGTCAATGTTTCCACCATTTAAGTACATTTTCAAGTCTCCTTTTTCATTTACATTTTTCAGTTTTGTCTGGAAAGTGAATGATTTTTTAGAAACGTTTACACTTACTGATGAAGGATTGACATTAATAAATTCTGGTTGTAAATATGTTTGACCATGACCGTTTCCATTTCCATTTCCGTTTGAAGTTTCACATGGACTTGTTGGTCTGTTGTTACCATTTCCAAAAGTTGGATTCGCATTTGAATTGATGCAAATTTCCCAATGCCCCATTGAACCTGGATGAGAAGAACTTACATCAACAGTCAAGTTTCCTTCAAACAAGTAATAGTTACCGTTTGATACTGGATAAGGTGATCCGTTAACAATCGCATCTCCACCACCCGCAATAGGTTTGAAGTAAGCAGCAGTTGCAGGTCCACTATATGTGAAATTAGAATTTGATGAAAGATCATCTCTATCATATGTTCCGTTTGGAGTTACCAAACAGAATTGCCATTCTGAATTTCCAGGATTAAATCTTGGTCCACATGGTTGAGGAGCAGTCACAGGAGGATTGTAAGTAATTACATACTCCAACATTTGATTGCTACAGTCGTTCGCCATGTTCACAATTACAGTGTTTGCACCTTCTATAAGAGTCAAATTCGAGATTGAAATTTTACCATCTTGAGTGTTTAGCAATGCCGGCACAGTTGTACCATTCAATGTAGCTGTTACTTGTGCCGCATTTGTAATATTTGTTGTTGCCAACTCAATTCCGTAAGCTGATTCTGTAACAGTTGCAACACTGCTTGCAGGAGCCACATAAGAGAATGTTAAATCTGCGCAAGGTAAAGTATAAGTCAATGCAGACGTTCCAATCACGTGCTCGCAACCATCAACTTCAATTACAAAGTTATTAGCACCTTCAATTAACGTAATTGGAGCTTGGACAACTCCATTAGCATAAGTGAATGCTGTGACTTGACCATTGTGCTTCAATTCAATGTCTGAGCTATCTGCATTTGAAACATTAATGTTTAGTGTGTATGCAGGATCATTTACTACCGGATCAGGAATTACAAATCCTATTACCGGCGGATCACAATCGGGCTCATCAATCCCATATTCAATATGGAAGTTTGCTGAAGCCGTGCTACATTCGTTTGTCATAGTGATAACAAGTGTATTGCTTCCTGCAACCAAACTCTTATTCATTACGGTAATAGAGCCACTTAAGTATGAGAAGTTAACTGGAGCTCCATTTAAAGTTGCAGTCACTCCCGATTGAGCAACATTTTGAGCATTGATCTTCACAAATAGATTCGGGGCATTTACATGCATTGTATCATTAGTTTGTGGGATCATGTGAGTGTATGTGATAGGGTCACAAGCAGATTCTCTCGTTACCGTATAAACAACTGAAGTAGTTTCGCATCCAACTGCTGTAACAGTTACTTCGTTTGCACCCATTATTAGGTTCATTGGTGCACTCAAAGTATGCGTACCTGGTACATATGTGCTTGGAATAACGGTTCCGTTCAATTTAACACTCACGTCATTCGCATTATCTACATGTAAAATCTGACATGTAAAGTTGTGCAGTTCTTCTGTAGTAACAACATTATTATTGTTTACTGTGATTAACGGACTGTTAGGACATTGATCAGATTCGATCATGTAGGTCACTGTTTCATTACTACACTCATTTGAGAATGTCACAACTAATGTGTTAGCTCCTTCATTAAGAGGCACATTATTTATTGAAACAATATTATTCGCATAAGTGGCATTCACTGCAGCCCCATTAATAGTTGCTGAAGCTCCGTCTGCATTCTGAACCGTTAAGTTAATATCAACCGAATTACCGTTAACAACTTGTGACAAGGTACTAGGCGTTCCTAATGTATATGATACAGGGATACATGGAATAGCGTAACTCACATTAATGTTAGCTGAAGCAGATGCACATCCATTAGCATTAAGCGTGATTACATTCTGTCCTTCAGTTAATGTCATTGTTGCTACTAACTCTGTCGTTATTGGATCAAATGTGAAGGTCACATTGGCTCCGTTTAAATTTAGACCTAATTGGTTAGCATTGTCAATGTTAGAAATTAGTGCTGTAAATGTGTAAGAAGCTGTGCTTGACGAAGCAGAATTCATTGAAGTTGTGATAACCGGGGCATCACATCCATCATGATGAATCGTAAACGTCTTCGTATCATTGCTACAGTCATTTGACATAGTTGCAATTACAGTATTGTTGCCATCAGCCAATGTCAAGTTCGCACTAATTACACCATTAGAATAAGTGTGAGGAATAACCGCTCCGTTTAGCTTAAGACTGATCGTATTCGCGTTCTGTGCAACTAAGTTGAAAGCAAATGACTCATCAGCAACTGATGTTTCTAATTGACTTGGTGCAGATAATGAAATCACCATTGGATCACATGGAATTGCATATGACACATTGATTGTTTTCGTATCAGAAGCGCAACCGTTTGCAGAAATCACTATTGTATTAGCTCCTTCTACTAAAGTCACTTCTCCGCTAATGTTTCCATTTTGTGCATCAAAGATGAACGGAACAGCAGAACCGTTTAAAGTTACAGTTACTCCTGTTGGGCTGGAGATGTTCGTGACAGATGCATTATATGAATATACTGATGTTGTCATTGAACCTGCATTAGATCCTAATGTAATTACCGGCTCTTGACATCCGTCATACTGAACAGTGTAAGTAATCGTCTCTGAACTGCAATCATTAGTAGCAGTAACAACTATAGTATTTGTTCCATCAACTAAAGTGAGATCAGAAACTGACAATGAATTGGTTCCAGCTGAATATGTGAATGGAACTGCCGCACCATTTAAAGTCGCACTAATTTGTTGGTTATTCTCAACCTGCATCAAGTTCATTGATAAATTGAAACTAGGTGATACAACAGTTATGTTATTTGTAGCAGGTTGCATCAATGAATATGAGATCGGCTCACAAGGCACTTCATAGGTAACATTGATGTTTTCGTTAGCTGTCTCACAACCGTTAACTGTTAAGATGATTGAATTGCTTCCTGCATTCAGAACAAGAGTTGAAGTCAACAACATTGATTGATCATTGAAATCAAAACTCTGTGCTTGTCCGTTCAACAACAATTGAATGTTTCCTGCTCCGTTCGAGTTCTGAACTACTGCATGAAAGTCTATTGTAGAAGTGTTCACTACTGTTCCTGAATTAATACCAGGAATTTCTATTTGTGGTGGCTGACAACCATTATAAGTAATTGTATAGGTTACAGTTTCAGAACTACAATCATTTGTTAAGTTCACTACGATTGTATTTACACCCTCTACTAAAGTTAAATTGTTGATGTCAACTTCTCCAGTGATTGAGTTATATGCAGCAGCCACTGAAGTTCCATTCAAACTTGCCGTTACTCCAGAAGAATTTAAAGTACCAGTTGCATGTAATGCAATGCTATAATTAGATTCTGTAACTGTAGCCGCGGCCGAAGTAGGATGAACGAATCCAACAACAATTGGCTCGCAAGGTAAAGTGTGAACGAATTCAAAGTCTTTTCTTGCAAATCCGCATGAGTTCGTGGCAATGATTGAAATTGCATTGTCTCCAATTGTCAAGTTAACTGCAGCTGAAAGAAGTCCGCTTTGTTCGTTAAATGTGAATGCCTGTGAAATCCCGTTTACAATAAATTGAATTTCAGATTGAGTAGCATTTTGAACTGTCGCAGAGAAGTTCATTGTGTTGGTCTCAATAACTGAGTTATGTGCAGGATTACTTCCAGAAATCACTGGAATGTCACAGCTCTCTCTAACAATATGGTAAGTTAAAGTTGCGCTTCCACAATCATTTGTAGCTGTTACCACAATACTGTTGTTTCCGATAGAAAGTGCAGCATCATTCACTGAAATTGAATTAGTTCCTGCATCAAAGGTGAAAGGTGTACTTTGACCATTTACTGTTACCGTAATTTGACTTGCAGCTGTGATTTCTGAGACTCCAGAAACTACTGATGCTGTCTCACTTTGAGTTGTAGTGTTTGCCATTGAAGTTGGCGTCAAGACTGGGTCAAGACATGGTGCTTCTGGCGCTACATAGTTCAGAGTAAATGTTGCCTGGTTTGTTCCACAGTTGTTTGTAACAATAACTGTTACAGCATTTGAACCTTCTACTAAAACTGCCGGCTTGGCAGCAATAGAAGTTCCTGCGTTATACGTCATCAATCCTTGTCCGACTCCATTTAAAACTAATTGAATGGTTGTTCCTGGACTGTAGTTATTGATTTGAGCATCAATAATAACATTAGGATCATTCACTGTTGAATATGGTACTGGATGTATGTATCCTACAGTAGGAATGATACATGGTACTTCTGCTTTCTTGTAAGTCACAATAGCCATTGCATCATCCGAACCGTCATTGTTTGTAACAATGATATCAAAGATGTTATTGCCTTCAATCAAAGTAGAATTGTAGATAATTTGATTGGATGACGTTAAGGTATACAATTGATCTGGCACCAAATTACCATTGAATAACAATGAAATTTGTGATTTTGATGAAATGTTAGTTGTATTTGCCGTCATTGTAAAGGCCTCTTGAGTAACCAAGTAAGGTGAATTAGGAGGGTTTACATAAGAAACAGTTGGTGGCGCCGGCACAACAGGCTTCTTGTAAATAATGATTCTTGTATCATTATCTGAGCCAGCTGTATTGGTACCAGTAATCTTAACAGTATTTGAACCTTCATTTAAAGTTAATGGTAAGTTCAAGATTTTTGTGGCTGTATTATAATTGAAGTTATAAGTCGGCTGACCATTAACTAATACAGAGATATTAGATGCGCTACTCACATTCAATACAGATGATACCAATGTTAAATTCGGTGAATTGAATACTTGGTTATCTGAAACTGGGTATGTGATGTTCACAACAGGAGGTGCTTGAGGAACAACTCTTCTGTAAACAATAGTTGTGTTCTCAGTGTCTTGACCTGCATTGTTTGTACCAGTGATTTCAATCACATTTGCTCCACTATTTAAGTTAGTAGTAAAGTTCATGATCTTAGAAGAAGCACTGTATGTAAAGTTATACGATTGGATTCCGTTGATCTTCAATGTGATGTCAGAAGCTCCATTTACATATAGTACTTTAGCTTTTACATTGTAAGAAGAAACATAAACCGTAGTTGGGTCTAATGCAGGATCTATGAAAGTCACAATTGGTGGCTTTGGAACTTCAGGCTTCTTGTAAATAATTGTTGTTGTTTCATAATCTTGACCAACATTATTCACACCTTTTACTTCTAATACATTTGCACCAACATTAAGATTAACATTGAAGTTAACTTGTTTTGTATTCGCATTATATGAGAAGTTTGAAGTTTGGTTCCCGTTAATTTTTACAGTAATGTTATTCTTAGAACTAACATTTAAAACACTTGCCGTAATGTTCATTGCCGCTTGTGAAGTCACGAATGGATCTACCGACGGAGTAATGAAATCAACAACTGGAGGCTGTTGTACCTGAGGTTTTCTGTAAATAATTGTTGCTGTCTTGCTATCACTTCCAGCTGGATTTGTAGCTGTCACAGTAATTGTGTTGGTTCCTTCTTGAAGGTTCAATGTTGCATAAAGGTTTTTACTTGTTAGGCTATAGGTGAAATTCGACATATAAGCTCCGTTGAAGTAAACCTTAATTTGATTTTTTGAATCAACATTCAGTACAGTTGAAGCAAAATTAAATGTGCTTGAACTTGTTGTATGTGGAGAGTTTGGCGGATTAGTAATCGTAACAATCGGAGGTTGAATTTGAGGAACCTCTTTTTCATAAATGATAATTGTCGATTCGTAATCTTGTCCAGCATCATTCACACCTGTGATTTCAAAAATGTTTTGACCAGGGTGAAGTACCACATTACTTGAGAACTTATCCGTTGAAGGATTATAGTAAAAGTTATTATTGATGTTTCCGTCTTGTTTGAAAGTAACATCTTGCTTACTGTCAACATGGTGAACGTTAGCTAATAATTTAAATGTATTTGAAGTTGTCGTATAGGGACTTGAACCTGGATCATAGATATCCACTATAGGTTTTTGTTTAGGTGTGTTGTCGACAGGTGTTGTGATGTTATTTGTGTTGTCAAAAACATCAGGGTCAGTAATATCCTCAACAGGATCCTTAACAATATCAGTGCTATGGTTCCCACCAAACAAGTGAAATTTAAGTCCAGCTGAAGAGTAATGATAAATATCATTTGGTTTGTTAGTTCCCACTGGAGAGATAACAGGATCAAATAGATCGTCATTTCTTAACCATGTCATTTTATGAGAAATACCCATTGACATCCAAGGAGTAAGTTGATATGAAATACCAGCACCAAAGCTTGCCGCCCAGTCAACTTCTAATTCAGCGTCTGAACCAGTCACGTAAGTTTCATAATTACCATCTTGGCTAGAAAGCAAATTCGGTTTAGTTAATCCACCAATGTTATCGTAATCATAAATCTCATTATTTGAATCAACTAAATCAACTTTAGTATCATATCCTTTAATTCCAATTCCACCAAAAATTTGGAAATTCCATCCAGTATTTTCTCTGAGGCGGTTTGTATTTAATGCCAATTCTAAAGATCCACTCAATAGTTGTGATCTAAAGTTAGGAACGAAATATCCTGTTGTATCTTGATAAGTTTGAAGGCTGTTTCCGTATCCAGAAGGAATCGTAGAAACACCAGTTGAGTCAAGCGAATATTGAGAAGTCGCTTGACCACCCCACCATCCATGAAGGTATCTTAATCTTAAATCCCAAGAAAACAATTTCTCAGGGCGCATGCCGAATGAATGTCCAAATGTGAAACCGTATCCACCTTTGATTACATTGTCTGTTTCGGTTCTTGTATGCCATGTGGCACCACCGTTAATTCCAAAAAACCATCTAGAATCTTTATCATAATTAACATAGCTCTTTTGCGAGAATGCTCCCGTAGTAACTATGAATGTCAGAAAGAGTAAAGTAAATATTCGTTTCATACGCTTTGTTTTATTCAAATTAGGATGTCTATCTAAAAGGTTTAGATTAGTCCAAATGTGAGGTCTTGAAAAGTGCTAATACATTTTTCGTACCAAAGTTAAAAAATTGCGGAAAAACATTGCAATTTCCCAGCTTTATCCTTAAAAATAATCGGTTTATCGAATTTGGCTTCAAATTTTAACTTTCATTTTTAAGTTCAAGAATAGTTTAAATTGAAAAAAAATGTAAAAGTTTGATTTGTTTAAGAATTGATTGTTACCTTTGCCGACACATTTTTGAATGGTGATATAGCTCAGTTGGTAGAGCAATGGACTGAAAATCCATGTGTCGGGGGTTCAAATCCCTCTATCACCACTCTCTTTAACCTCTTCAGTTTTCTGAAGAGGTTTTTTTATTTGTAAACTTTCCAAATGGAGAATGGTTTTTTCTGCCGTAGGTCAAGAGTATGCGACAGGAGTTCCAAGAAGAAGAACTTTGTATTTCAGAAACAGTAACGAACTTTGGACTTTAGCTCAGGCTTACCATTTTTCCATGTAAACAGCTCATCTTACCATTAATTTCCCCAATTTTGTACTATGAATTTAATAATTGATGAAGGCAATACAGCTTTCAAATTTGCAGTTTATGAGGATGATATTCAATTAGAGTTCGAAGTATTCGAGCCATTTGAAAAGCAAGAAATGCATTCTTGGATTTCAGATCGATTGAGCAAAATCAAACACGTGATTATTAGTTCAGTTGTTAACGAAGGTCTTGATTTGAGGCGTTACAACTTCAATGAATTGAGGTTAGATGAAACGACTCCATTACCGATTAAAAACGATTATAAAACGCCAGAAACCTTGGGTAGAGATAGATTGGCGAATGCAGTTGGTGGTTGGTTTAAAAACCTAAATCAAAATACACTTGTAATAGACCTAGGCACTTGCATTAAGTATGATTTAATTGGGTCAGACGGCACGTATAAGGGTGGAAATATTAGTCCGGGAATTAAGATGAGATTTGGAGCGCTCAATCATTATACATCCAAATTGCCATTATTGAAAAGAAGTAAGATTGATTTTAAATATGGAATCGACACTAATTCAAGCATCCATAACGGCGTAGAACAGGGAGTTTATCATGAGATAAATGGATTTATTCAGAAGTACTCAGACGACTTTGGTCAATTAACAATTTTTATGACGGGTGGGGACGCTAATTTCTTTGATAAACCGTTTATATGTGACATCTTTGCACATTCAGATTTAACCCTGTTTGGGCTGAATAAAATTTTGACATATAATGTTGAGAACATTTAAAGTATTTTTCTTTCTTGGATTGGCCACCATTTCATATGGTCAAAAGAACACCCATACGCCCTATAGCATATTCGGTTTAGGTGAGCTTAAAATGAATGATTATGCTGCTTTCATGTCAATGGGTGGAGTAAGTATGGCTGCCACTGATTCAACCATAGTTAATCATTCGAATCCTTCATCTTATTCATTTATTGGCAGATATAGACCAATATTACAAATTGGATTAGACGGTAGATTATCAACTTTTGAAACCAGTACTTCTTCTACAAACCAACGTTATTTTAGCCTTAACCAATTTCAATTGGGAATACCTATTAAAAAAAGATGGGGCGCAGCAATAGGTTTGAAACCTTATTCATTTACGGGTTATCAAGTTTCAAACTATGTCGTTGAAGATGCTGATAGCACTGCTCTGTATACGAGCGAAGGAAGTGGGGGAATCAATAAATTCTATTTAGGAGTAGCTTACCAACCATTAAATAGGGTTTCTGATCATAAAAAAGTGTTTTTTGTAAAAGACTCCTTGGGTAAAGAAGTGAAAGATTCAATCAAAATTCAAAGAACCAACATTATCTCTATTGGAGCCAATGCGAATTATTTATTTGGTTCTACCTCAAGAATCAGAACATTTCAATACGCAACTTCGCTTTCAGGTTTGAATTCAAAAGTTGACAATTCATTACGTTTTTCAGATTTAACATACGAGTTTGGTTTGAATTATCAGTACAACTGGTTGAGGTCTAAGTTTGACGGAAGCGATAAAAAACAAAACGGATTTGCAATTGGAATTGCATATTCTCCAGAATTAAAGGTGAAGGCTTTCCAAGACTTGTTTTCTTATAGTTATTTGAATTTTGGTGGATTTAACGGCTCAGAAATTCTTTCAGATACAATTGAATTTATCAGAGATAATAAAGGTTCTGTGACTATTCCTGAAACTATGAAGGCTGGCTTCGAATATAGAATTGGCCCAACAGATTTTGGTACTTCAAGTCAGTTGAAGATTGCTGCAGATGTGAGATATCAAAAGTGGTCAAATTACAATGAAGATTTTGGTTCATCATTCACTAACGAACTGAAAGACAGAATGCAATTCGGATTTGGAATTGAGTATACTCCGGTCGCTATTCCTGACGCTGGAATCACTCCGCTCTTCTCAAAAATTCATTATAGAATTGGTGCGAATTATACAATGACTGAATTAAGAGTTTTAAATAATTCGAATAATTATACAGATCTAACAGCTTATGGCATGAGTTTTGGATTAGGTATTCCGATTACAGTTATCAAAAAGTCCAATACAAATATTAATTTTGGAGCGAATTTGGGTAATCTAGGAACCACGAACGACGGTCTGATAAGAGAAAAATACTTAGGTCTGTTCTTCGGTATCTCAATAACACCAGGTGTTGGCGATTTATGGTTCTTAAAACGTAAATACGACTAAACAATAAAAAAATGAAACGATTAATTTTCACATTAGTACTTGCAATCACAACCATATCGGCAAGTGCTCAAGATTCAACAGCAGTAGCGTCAGGAGATTATAATGACGAAGACTGTAAAAAATTCAGAAGCCTATACTACCAGTATTTAAAGCAAAAAATGTACAAGGACGCAACAGTGTTTTGGTCAAAAGCTTGGTCAAGTTGTGGTGGAACTGATTCTCTAGATTCTAAGTTTTTCAAAAACGGAAGAGTGGCTTTTCTGCAAAGAATTAAAGGCTTAGACAAAGAAGCAGATGCTGCTGAGATTCAAGTTTTAAATGATTCTATTGCTTGGATATACGAGCAAAGAATGACAGTTGAGAAAGATCCTAGATGGGAACTTGACTATGCTGTGATGTTGGTAACAAACAAAACAGAAGACTTTGATAAGGTTGATGGATTATTTACAAACATCCACACACTTAAAGACAAAGCTACTGGAACACACATCAGAACTTATTTCAGACACTTAATTCTAAACAAATTCAATTCTGCGAAAGATGAGCAAAAAGAAATTGAAAGAACAAAAGTAATTGAAGAGTATATCGTTTTATCTGACTACTGTAAGGCGGCACTTAAAAATGCTGAATCAATAGCAGATGAAAAGAAGAAAGAAAGATCAATTAAGAGTTATACTGCTGCTCAAGGATTTTTGGATAAGTATTTCTTGAAAATCGCTAAAGACTGTGCAGTACTTACTCCAGTTTTAGACAAGAAATTCGAAACAATTCCTGAGGGAGAAGCTGGTTTAGCTGAGTTGAACAAGTTTATTTCTCTAATGGAGAAACAAAAATGTACTGACTCTGAAACTTACTCAAATTATGTTACTGAATCGGTAAAAAGAAATCCTTCGGCTGCAGGTTATGCAGGATTAGGAAACATCCAAATGAAAAAAGGAGAAGGTTCGGCAGCAATTGAGTCTTTACAGAAAGCAGTTGAATTAGAAGCTGACGGAGAAAACAAAGACAAGTACTTACTTACGCTTTCTATTGCACAGTATAAGGGAAGATCTTACAAAGCTGCTGCAAGCACTGCTAGAAAAGTAAATGGAGAAGGAAAAGGAGACGCATTGAAAATCATAGGAGATTGTATTGCTGCAACAGCTAATAGCTGTGGAAATTCAACTTTCGAAAGAAAAGCGAACTACTGGTTGGCAAATGATTACTATAAGAAGGCTGCTGCAAATGGAGCTAAAGTGAGCTCAAGTAAATATTTAAGCAGTGCACCAACACAAGATGACATGTTTGCTGAAGGAGTTAGCTCTGGAGCATCTGTAAATTGCACTTGTTGGGGCGAAAGCACAACAGCTAGATAATCGATATTAGAAAATCATATTATATAAAATTCGTTCCTGCCATATTAATGGCGGGAATGTTTTTTTGTGGCCTACTAACTTCTTGCGAAAATGATCTTGAACAAGTCAGAACAGTGACAGCAACAGAAGAGACTCCTGATGAAATTGTGAATGGAATGCACACGGTTTATTCTGACTCTGGTATTGTGAAGTTTGAAATCATTGCGACTAGGATGGAGAAAACGACTTCAACGAATACGACCATCTTTAAGGACGGATTTGAGGTTAATTTTTTCAAAAGCAAAGATGAGATTGAGGCTCATCTTGAGGCTGATTATGGTGAAATGAGACAAGATGAAAAGCTGATTATCGCAAGAAATAATGTTATTTTTACGAATTATATTGAAAACCAAACGTTAAAAACTGAAGAGTTGATTTGGTTGCAATCTGCCAAAAAGATCACAACTACTAAACAGTTTGAAGTTTTTGGCGAAAAGTATTACGCAAGAGGTAAAGGCCTTGAGAGTGATGAAACATTTAGTGATTACGTCATGCATGAGGTATCAGTAGAAAAAAACTTATAGAATGGATTTTGTAAAATTGAGTAGAATACAAATGATTTTTTGGTTCGCTATGGCGGCCATTACATTGGTTGCTGTTGCGATTGCTGTACCTATGGGAAAATTAGAAGCGGTTTACTTTTTCATCCCTGTATTATGTGTTCTTTTAGCCCTTCTGAGAAGATGGCAATTAAAACGAATCATCAAGAGTTCAGGCGAGAAGAAAGAGCGTGAAGCAAAGCAAGCTTAAGATGCTTAGCCTTTTGATTTAACAGGCACCCTAATTAGTTTTGAAGACCGATTAGTTTCGGTTATCAAGTAAATTCCGTCTTCATTGATTTGACCTGACATCTTGGCTCTCAAAATGAAATTATTTTTTGGGTCAATTAAGCCACCTCTATTTCTAAGACCGTCTTCGTTAATCAGAGCATAAGAGATTTGAAATTTTCTGTTGTTAAAGACGCTCGTATAAGAATTATACGAAGGGTTTTCTAACATATTATTCTTTTCATTATCATTAAAGAATAAGGCGATATCTTCTCCTGAATTCAATAATGCAAATGACGAAAAGTACCCAAAGTCGTTAGTAGAGTTTTGATATTTGGGAATATGCTCCGTCCATACATGATTACCTCTTTTGTCAAAATATGAAGCCACAATTGAATTATAATTAAAGTGCTCAGTAGTTGTTGTGACATTCGTTCGGGGATCATAGCTACGCTCAGTGTATTTGAAGAACTGTTCGCCCAATAGGTAGAAGCTTCCGTCATTCATTAATGCCAAGTTCTTAATTTTTACATCAGCAATCTCTTTAATCTTTTTGTCTTTCTTGTCAAACATGGCAAGCTCATCAGAATCAAATTTATGCCAAGCCGTATTAACTACTTCAAGCTTTGAGTTTATAATAAGCGAAAACACTC
>Ga0316204_10000694_pt1 | contig 114027 bp, 89 predicted proteins | sample 6monrhotite_MG_2_FD_205661 | JGI IMG/M metagenome (GOLD analysis project Ga0316204, IMG submission 205661) | Microbial mat bacterial communities from mineral coupon in-situ incubated in ocean water Damariscotta River, Maine, United States -... | ecosystem: Environmental > Aquatic > Marine >...
CCACAGGTTTACACAGATAATGATAATACCAGACAGTATTTAAGAGGAACAACAGGATTTTATTCTCAGGATATGTTTGTGGTTTTAATTCCTGATGCGCCAATAACTTCATCTGTAGCGAGTAATGATATATTTTGTGGAGACTACCAACCTGCCACACAAGAAACAGATGCAACAGGTATTGGCTATGGGGCTTATACAGCTAGGTTTAGTGGAGAGGTTTTAACTTATGCTATTGGAACTACTTCTGGTACACCACCAACGGCTACCGGGTTTGGTGTTGCAAATGTTAGTTCAACAGCGGTTTATAACTCTGTTGGTATAATTAATGCAAGAAATAATGCAAGTATAACAGGACAAGAATTGTATTTTAATGCAAACGATCAAGTAAATACAATAAATGAGCCATCTTCATTTATTAATGTATCCAATAGTCAGTATTGGATTGGAAGAAGTGAAGGATGGTCAGGAAGTTTAGATGCTAGAGTTGGGGAGATAATAACTTTTGATACTAGACTTACCAATATTCAAAGAAGCAATGTTCAAAGTTATTTAGCCATAAAATATGGCATTACTTTAGGGATAAATGGGATGTCTATTGATTATACAGATTCTGCTGGTAATGTTATTTGGGATGTGGACACAGGTGTTCCAGCAGAAGATGTATTTAATTATGATATAGCAGGTATTGGAAGAGATGATAATTCTGCCTTAAACCAAAAACAATCTAAATCGGTTAATTCTTTACCTACACCAACTACTGCTGATGATATTACCATAGGTTTAACTACTATTTCTGCAACTAACTCAGCTAACACAAGTACTTTTGGAGCAGATAAGGAGTTTTTAACTTGGGGTAATAATAACGGTACATTAAATGCTCAAACCCCTGTAGTTGTAAACATGAGCAAAGGAATTTTACCTCTAGGTTCATTAATAACAAATGTTCAATTTGTTTCTATTGGAAGAACATGGAAGATTAAAGAAACGGTTGTAACCCCAGGAGTAGATGATGTTCCTTCTTGTAAAGTTTCTATACCAACCACAATGTTATCAACAACTTTAACGCCACCAGGTAGTTATTTAATGTTTATTTCCGATACACCAAATTTTGATCCAACTGCAGATTATAGAATAATGACTGAAGTAGGTAGTAATTTAGAAACTAATTATGATTTTGATGGCACAAAATACATCACTTTTGGGTTTGCCCCAGAAATTACAACGGTTCGTTCAATAAATTTTGATGGTGTTCAGGATTATGTAGATATGGAAGACGCCTTAGATTTAAATGCTTCGGAATTTACTATTTCCGCGTGGATAAAAAGAGAATTAGGTTCTATCAACACATCTATTCTATCCAAAAGAGACGCTACGTATACCGAAGGTTATGATTTTAAAATTAACAATTCAGGTAATTTAGAAATGTTATGGAACGGCGGAGCACAATCCGTAACTTCTTCTACGGTTATTCCACAAGACAAATGGCACCATGTGGCGGTAATTTACAAAAGTGGAACAGCTACTTTGTATATAGATGGTGTAGCAGACGGAACGGCATCCTCATTATCCGCACCAGTTGCCACAACGGAATCCTTTTATATAGCAGCAGCAGGTAAAGGAACTCCAACAGCTTTTTTCAAAGGAAATATTGATGAAGTTAGGGTTTGGGATGTAGCACTTACCGTAGATCAATTGCATTACATTATGAATCAGGAAATTATAGATAGTAGTGTTTCAACATTACCTTTAATACGAGGTAATATAATTCCAACGACGATTACTAAAAATGAAATAAGCTCAATTCCTTGGGCTAAATTAGCAGGTTATTATCCAATGTCTGTTTATACGTATACCAATACCAATGATATGTCTGGCAATGGGCATCAAGGAGCTTTACGAAATTTAGACACGGTAGATTGGCAAACTGCTCCATTACCGTATCAAAGTACTATAGATGGAAATTGGGATACTGCAGCAACTTGGTTAAACAATACGGTTCAAGATTTACCTAACGGTAAATCAATAGTGGATGGTATAACACCAATAGACTGGAATATTGTAGAAACAAACAACCATTTAAATACTACACGCAATATAAACGTTTTAGGATTAAAAGTAAACACAAATGAACTTTCTGTAAATGCAGATAACTCCTTAACTATTTCTCACTATTTATTAATAAATGGCGTGGTAGATTTAGATGGAGAATCTCAGCTAATACAAACTACAGGAAGTGATTTTGATATTGCAAGTACAGGTTATTTAGAACGCGACCAGCAAGGCGAAGGGAATAAATTTAGATATAACGATTGGTCTTCTCCAGTATATACTGCAAACGACGGCAAAAATTACACTACAGTGCAAGCAGCCTTAAGAGATGGAACAAATCCAGCTTCACCAGGTACTATAAACTATACAACTGGTTATGATGGTTCTTTATCTCCATTAACTTTAAGTACCTATTGGATGTACAAATATGCTAACTTGCCAGATGGCTCTTATAGCTCTTGGGATCATATAGGAAATACAGGAAAAATTTATGCAGGAGAAGGTTTTTTAATGAAAGGGCCTGACAATCCAGGAGCTTTAGACCAAAATTATGTATTTGAAGGAAAACCTAACAACGGTGATATTAATTTAACGGTAGCTGCAGGAAATGATTATTTAGTAGGAAATCCATATCCTTCAGCCATAGATGCGTACCAATTTATTGATGATAATGTAAATACTATTACAGGCCCACTCTATTTTTGGGATCATTATGGAGGAGATACGCATAATTTAGCAGGATACCAAGCGGGTTATGCAACTTTAACCAAATCAGGAGGTGTAGTTGCATCAGCTCATTCCCTTGTTGATCAGACAGTTCCTAAAGGAACTACTATTCCTGGGCGATATATTCCTATTAGCCAAGGGTTTTTTGTAGTTGGAGATGTAGATGGAGGTACTATTCAATTTAAAAACTCTCAACGTATTTTTGTAAAAGAAGCAGTTGGAACTTCCGTATTTATGAAAACTGCAAAAGGTAAAGGAAATAAGCCTACTTCAAAGACAAGTAATAATCAAATAGTAGATACCAGACCAAAATTTAGAATTGGCTTTAAAGCTCCAAAAATTGATCATAGACAGTTATTGTTAACCATTGATAAAAACACAACGGATGGTATCGATTGGGGTTATGAAGGCGAAATTTATGAAATATTTGGAGATGATATGTATTGGATGATAGGTGATAAAAAATATGTAATTCAAGCTACTAATGAAGTTAGTGCCGATAAAGAAATTCCTTTAGGAATTAAGTTATCAGAAAGTGGTAACATAACTATTAAAGTAGATGATTTAGAAAATGTTGATGAAAAAACAGAACTTTATATAAAAGACAAATTAACAGGTGAAACCTATAATATTAAAAATCAAAGTTTTGAAATAAATTTAGAAGCTGGAGATTATACTAACAGGTTTGTACTTGCTTTTCAACCAAGATTAAAAACTATTGAAGAAACAACTTTAAGTGACGGTATTAATGTAGTTCTAGACCAACAAAATTCCGAAATTAAAGTAATAAAAATAGTGGATACGGAAATAAATAGTATAAATCTTTATAACTATCTAGGTCAACTCATAAATACTTGGAGTAAAGGTCTTAATAAAAGATTAGTATATTTACCTACTAATACTTCTACAGGTGTTTATATTTTAAGAATAAACACAACAAATGGTTCTATTTCTAAAAAAATTATTATTGAATAAAAATTAACACGTTTCAACCTCAAACTTTATTGTGAAAACTAAAATATTATTATTTGCACTTTTATTAACTACTTTTTATATAAAAGCTCAAAGCAATCTAGAATTAGCAAATAAGTATTTAAAAGGAAGGCAAGAATTGGTATTTACTTTTACAGTAAAAAACTCTAAAAAAGTTCAAGAGCTTTCCAAAATACTTTCTATTGACCAAGTTGAAAATAAAAACAATCTTTTTACAATAAAAGCATATGCAAATCCAGAAGAGTTTAAAAAGTTTTTAACATTTAATCTCCCTTTTTCTGTTGACAAAAAATTAAACGAACCAAAAAAGGTTGAAATGTATAATCCAAAACTCCATAATAAAGGAGTTTCAGGAAAAAACGCTGCATATCCTTTAACATTTCCATTATCAACTTATCCAACTTACCAACAATATGCCGATCAAATGGCAGCTTTTGCCGCAGATCATCCCTCAATTGCACAATTGGTAGATATTGGAGGAACTTCTGGAAATTCAACCGTAAATCCAAGATTGCTATTTATCAAACTTTCTGATAATGTTGGTACAAGAGAACAAGAACCTAGAGTAATGTACACATCATCAATGCACGGTGATGAAATAGCAGGTTATCCAGGAATGTTAAATCTAATTAACTATTTTATTACAGCTTATGAAGATGTAAACGATCCTGACCATGTTAGAGTTAAAAATTTATTAGATAATAGTGAGGTTTGGATAAATCCAATGGCTAACCCTGAAGGCACTTTTTATGGTTCATCAACTTATACATCTGTAGCTAGTTCACGTAGAGCTAATGCAAATAATGTGGATTTAAATAGAAATTATCCTGCTCCTAGCGGGAATTTACATCCAGATGGACAACCATACCAAACAGAAACCTCAAATTTTATGACTTTTGCAGATACTTATCACTTTGTTTTGTCTGCCAATTTTCATGGAGGTTCAGAAGTGGTTAATTATCCTTGGGATTATACGTATACACTACATCCTGATGATGATTGGTGGCAATTAGTAAGTAAAGAATATGCAGATCAAGTTCAAACAGATGCTCCAACTTTTGGGAAGAGTGGCTATTTTACTAATGTAAATAGCACAGGATATACAAATGGAGCAGTTTGGTATGTAATAGATGGCGGTAGACAAGATTATATGAATTATGAAAAACATACTAAAGAAGTAACGGTGGAATTGTCAGTCGTTAAAACACCTCCTACTACAAATACAGGAAGCACGGATGAAATTATTGATCTTTGGAATTACAACAAAGAAGCATATATTAAATATTTAATTCAAGGAACGTATGGTTTTCAAGGGGTTGTAAAAGATGCTGTTACTGGTATTCCTATTAAAGCAAAAATAACCTTAGTTGGGCATGATGCTCTAGGATCGTGGGTGGAAACAGAATTACCTTTAGGAGATTATTACAGACCTATTAATGCAGGAACATATGATATTTTATACGAAGCAAATTGCTATCAATCCTACACGTTAACAAACCAAACTATTGCAGATGGGCAAACTATCATTTTGCCAGATGCATTATTAAATCCAGCATCAGCAACAGTTCCAGCTAATTTAATAGCATCAAGTATTACCACTACAACCGCAACAATTAGTTGGAACAATACCAATGTAACTTCCTATGATATTCAGTATAGAGAATCAGGAACGTTACCTTGGACAACCGTTTCTTCAACAACTAATTCCTATAATTTAACAGGATTAATAGCAAATACACCCTATGAATTTCAAGTAAGGGGTGTTTGTAATACATCATCAAATTATAGTAGTATAGCTACATTTACTACAACAGCAGTTAATTACTGTCTTTCTAAAGGAAGTTCAATTACCTTTGAGTACATAAGTAATGTGCAATTAAATAGTGTAAATAATAATTCGCAAACAAATACATCTTCTGGGTATTCTGATTATACGAGCTCTGTTATTTTTCCAAATTTAGATTTGAATTCTACAACTAATATTATATCAGTAACTAAATATTGGACAACAAGTACAAAATATAATGAAGCTGTAGTTGTATGGATTGATTATAATAAAAACGGGACATTTGAAACTTCAGAAATCGTTTTAAATACAGCCTCTAATAAAACAACACCAGTTTCAAATACTTTTTCAGTTCCTGGAACTGCTTCTTTAGGAAATACCAGGATGAGAGTAAGTATGAAATACAATGCAGTTCCAACAGCTTGTGAAACATTTGGTGAAGGTGAAGTTGAAGATTATACAGTAAATATTATAGATAGTACTTTAGGGATTGAAGATGAAATTTTAAGTGCATTTAAAATATACCCAAATCCAGCTAATAACAATTTAGTAAAAATTAGTTTACCAAATACTATTCAAAAAGCAACTATTACTATATCCAATACTTTAGGACAAAAAGTATACAGTAAAAAGGTACAAGATATTTATAATAAAGTTGAAACCATAAATACAAGTAATTTTAAAACTGGTATTTATTTTGTAACCGTAAATACTAATAAAGGAAAAGCAACTAAAAAATTATTAATACTTTAAAAAGGTTTCAGATAAATAAATTTAAAAAGGCTTCTGTTTAGAAGCCTTTTTAAATTTATTTAAGCTCATATATTAAGTGTATTGATTTGACTATAAACCATTTAATATAAAAATACAACCGTTTATTTTAAATAGTTAACATTTTATTTATTAACTTTGCCTTCTAGAAAAATTATAAACAATAGGAAAATGGGTTTAAGAAAGTACTTAAACATAGGTAATTATGTTTTTATTTTGTTTCTATTTTTGATAAGCTATTTTAATGGCTATTCACAAATAACTCAAGTAAATATATTGGGTGGCGCTCAGGTTTTACAAGGCAGTACTATTACAATTACCGCTGGTTCAATCATTGATTTTAGGATTACCAATACCGATAGCAATTGTAAAAAAAAACTAAATATAAAGAATATTACTCTTGGAGCACCTAACCCTACTAATTTTTCAATATCCCCTAACAAATTAAAAAAGAAAGTATATCCGGCTTGTAATGAACATAGAAACCGAGCTAAATATTTTGATTTTGAAATAACAGCTGGCAATAGTTGTGGAACTTTTTCTACACTGGTAACTATTGTAACAAGAAGTGGTAATTTTTCATTTACCGTTCAAGTTTCAACCTCACCTATAATTTATGTTTTAGGTGGAAATCCTTTATCTGAAATTTTGAATGGAGACACTACCACATCAAATATAAATGGTACTTTCTTTGGAGTTGTAGATGTTGGAAATACAGCTACAAGAAGATATGTAATAGCTAATATTGGTAGTTGTCCATTAAATGTTACCTCTGCGAATAGCTCAAATACTGATTTTGCAATAACTTCCCCTTATACCATTCCTTTTAATGGTATTAATCCATATTATTATATTGTTATAGATGTTACCTTTACGGCTCCTACTTTAGGAACAGGAACCCAATCCTCTATTATAAGTATTGGAAATAATGATAATGCAACATTTACCTTTACGGTAAGTGCTGAAATGTTTAATTATAATATTCCTGGGCCAGGAGGCATAACAGCCGATTTTAGACTTTGGTTAAAAGCGGATAGAGGTGTTACTTATAACACAAGTAATAAAGTAAGTGATTGGACAGATATTGGCACTAATTTAAAAAGTGCTATACAGTCAGACCCAAATAAACAACCTATTTATGCGAATAATGTAGCGGATAATATCAATTTTAACCCAGTAATAAAATTTCAAAATGGTAGTGGTGTCGAACAATATTTATATAATATTGATAACGGATTTTATAGCCAAGATATTTTTATTGTAGTTGTACCAGACCAACCTATTTCTAGTGCCTCCACAAAGCAAGCTGTTTTTACTGGGAAAAACTCTGGAAGTACAGGAGACTTAACAGGAATAGGGTTCGGAAATTACACTAATCGTTTTACAGATGAAATATTAACCTACGCACAGGATGTAGAATCTCCGACCGGAAGTTTTTATGGAATAGCTGAAATTAGCACCACTAAAAATTATTCAAATGCAGGAATTATAAATATAAGAAATGATGCAGATCCAGCAAATAATCAAGAGTTATTGTACAATGCCAATTTGATTTCAACAACGTTAATAAATGATACCCCACCATTTTCTAACGTTACTACTTTAAATTATGGTACAACCCCAGCCACTATAGTTGGAAAACCATATGTTATTGGAAAAAATTTTGATACTCCAGGAACTCTTAATGGACGAGTAGCTGAAATTTTCACCTTTGCAAAAAGAGTTTCAGATGCGGATAGACCTAAAATTGAAACCTATTTAGCTATTAAATATGGAATTACACTTGGGGTAAATGGTTTAAGTAAAGATTATATTAATTCTCAGGGAATCAAAGTTTGGGATGTTGCAACAAACGCTGGTTTTAATTACAATATTGCCGGTATTGCTCGTGATTCTATATCGGATTTAAATCAAAAACAATCCAAAAGTATTCATGACATTAATGAAATTACCATCGGTTTGAATGGTATTTTTGATACAAATAGTGCTAACATTGAATCATTTAGCTCAATTAAACAAGCATTAATGTGGGGTTGTAATAATGGAAATTTTACTGGAACTTCAACAAATACAGTTACAATTGCAACGGGATTAACTACTACACTAACCCATATTGATCGTAAATGGAAAATAATTGAAACAGGAGGTGAAATAGGGAATACATATATTGCTATTCCTACTACAGCGTTTAGTAGTTTTTCAAAAAGCAGTAATCAAGAATATGCTTTAATTGTTTCAGACAATTCTAATTTTTCAAATACTGATATTATTGACATAATTCCTTTAAAAATTAAGTTAGATGCCTCTAGGGATACTATATTAGATAAAGAAGGAAATCAATTATATACTACTTGGTATGATTTTGATGGTACTAAATATTTTACTTTTGGTAAAGTCGATCAACTATCTGGTAACCGAGCTGTAAATATTGCTTCTGGAGATTATTTAGTTGGAGAGTCAGATTTAAATTTAAATGTAGATTCTTTTACTATTTCTGCTTGGATTAAAAGCACATCAAACGCAAGTTTAAGAACTATTATGGCAAAAGGAACCAAATTACAATTAAGATTAAATAGTTCTAATAAAGTTGAAGTATTAGTCGATAATACTACTCCAACCTTTACATCAAATATGGCTATAAACGATAATAAATGGCATCAAATTACATTTGTATATAATAGTGGAACCATCTTTTTATATGTAGATGGCATTTTAGATAGTTCAATTCAAAATATTGTCCATCCTTCACCTAATTATAATCGTTTTTCAGTAGGAGCACTATACTTGGATAAGAACAATATAATCAATCCATTTTTAGGAGATATTAACGAAGTTTATGTTTGGGATTTTGCATTATCTGAAAATCAGGTAAGATATCTTATGAATCAAGAAATAGAAAAAGTGACTGGAGATTTTGTAAGCGGTAAAATAATTCCTTATACAACATCAAGTAATGAAGTAACATCAGTGCCTTGGAGTACACTTAGAGCATATTACGATTTTAACTCATTTTATGGATCAACAGTAGAAGGAAAAACGGATTTGCGTTACTTTTTGCGTGTTAATTATTTACAAAAGGATAAAACAATTGTTGAAGATCAAACAACTCCATTACCTTATACTTCAAAAGCTGATGGAACTTGGGATACTTCTGGAACTTGGTTAAATAATAGCGTGCAAATGTTACCAAATTCTGTAGGTTTAGATGGAACTACATCAATAGATTGGAATATAGTTGAAACATCACATAATATAGCGTCAGGAGATAGAGATATAGCAGTATTAGGATATAAAATGGATGCAGGAAAATTAACTATGGCAGATCCTAATTCAACTTTGGATGAAAATAATAATGGTCATGGATTATTTATCTCTCATTATTTTGAATTAGATGGTGTTTTAGATTTAGTAGGGGAATCCCAATTAATTCAATATGAAGGCAGCATCTTGGATGAAGATAGTGGTGGTTATATTTTGAAAGATGAACAAGGAACGGCTAGTAGTTACAATTATAATGATTGGTCACTATCTGTAGGTCCTATAAATGGGAATACATCAACTAGGGGAACAGGTATTGCAAGCACAAATTCATCTGCAACTATATCAAGTGTTTTGTTCGACGGGACAAATTCATCAAACCCTAAACCAATTAATTATGCAACGTCTTATTCAGCAGCAGATGGAGCGGCTACGTCACCAATTACTATAAGTACTTACTGGATGTACACTTTTAATGGAGCGGACGACGACTATAATTCATGGAATAAAATTGATGAAAATACAGCTTTATTACCAGGAGAAGGTTTTACTATGAAAGGGTTTTCTGGAACAAGCGCTGTAACAGATAACCAAAATTATGTGTTTAAAGGAAAACCTTATAATGGTGATTTTACTCTTCCACTTGCACTAGGCAATGATCGACTTGTTGGAAACCCATATCCTTCCGCTTTAGACGCTAATGAGTTTATTTTAGATAATATAAAAGACAGTATTAATTTAGAAGAAGGTCAAAATACCGTAAATGTATTTAATGGTGCATTATATTTTTGGCATCATTTTACAAAATCAACACATAATTTAGCAGATTACCAAGGTGGATATGCTACCTATACCTTAATGGGAGGAACTCAAGCTTACGCCACAGATACTCGTATTAATGCTACAGGAGCTGCAGGGAATAAAGTACCAGAAAGATATATACCTGTAAATCAAAGTTTTTTTGTAGTTGCAGCGCTAGATGCTTCTGTAGATAGCACAACCACATCAGTTTCTGGTGGAAATATCGTTTTTAAAAACAGTCAAAGAGTTTTTGTTCGCAAAGGATATACAGGCACTAATGATGGATCTCTATTTTTCAAATCTAATTCTAACAAACAAAAACAAAAATCTGATATTAAAAAAGATGATAGAGCTAAAATAAGATTAGATTTTAGTTCTAATAGAGGGTATCATAGACAATTGTTAGTTGGGACCGATAAACATGCCAGTAAAAATTTTGATATTGGATATGACGCATTAATAGCAGATTTAAATGAAGATGATATGTTTTGGAATTTAAATGGAGCGAAATTAGTAATTCAAGCAGTTAATAATTTTGATGATTCCCAAGAATTACCTTTAGGCATAAAAGTTAAAGAAAATGGTTTAATAACTATAAAAATTGATAGTATTGAAAATTTAGACTCTAAGGTTGAGTTATATGTTAGAGACAGTTTAACAGGAGAAACTTATAAAATTAACAAAAAGCCTTTTAAAATTAATTTAGTAGCTGGAGACTATAATAACCGATTTTCAATAGTATTTCAGCCTCGATTAAAAACTCTTGATGAAACATCTTTAAAAGATGGCATAAATGTATTTTCAAATAATAATTCTGAAATTGTACTTAATAAAACGATCGATACTCAAATTCTAAGCATTTATGTTTATAATGCTTTAGGACAACTATTATTAGTACGTACTGATAATTTAGAAGATAGAGATATTATTATTCCTTTAAATACTACAGGGACAGGAGTATATTTTGTTAAAATTAATACATCTAATGGGGTAATTAACAAAAAAATAGTTATTGAATAATATATATAAACAAACTAAAAAAAGGCTTCTGTTAAGAAGCCTTTTTGTTTTTCTAATAATTGATAAATTTATTTAAAAGCTTGTAAACCTGTAATATCTAATCCTGTAATTAGTAAATGAATATCGTGAGTTCCTTCATAAGTAACCACACTTTCTAAATTCATCATATGTCGCATAATAGAATATTCACCAGTAATTCCCATAGCACCTAATACCTGACGAGCTTCTCTAGCTATTTTAAGAGCCATATCAACATTATTTCGCTTTGCCATAGATATTTGGGCAGAAGTAGCTTTACCTTCGTTTCTTAAGGTTCCTAAACGCCAAGTTAATAATTGAGCTTTGGTGATTTCGGTAATCATTTCCGCTAATTTTTTTTGTTGTAATTGTGTAGCTGCAATTGGTTTATCAAATTGAATACGTTGTTTTGCATAACGTAATGCAGTATCATAGCAATCCATTGCTGCGCCAATAGCTCCCCAGGCAATTCCGTAACGGGCAGAATCTAAACATCCAAGTGGAGCACCTAAACCATCTTTATTTGGTAAAATATTTTCTTTAGGAATTTTTACGTTGTCAAAAATTAATTCACCTGTAGCAGAAGCTCTTAAAGACCATTTGTTATGTGTTTCAGGAGTTGAAAATCCTTCCATACCACGCTCAACAATAAGCCCTTTAATTCTTCCTTCTTCATTTTTAGCCCAAACCACTGCAATATCTGCAAAAGGAGCATTTGAAATCCACATTTTAGCTCCATTTAATAAATAATAATCACCCATATCTTTAATATTGGTAACCATTCCGCCTGGATTTGAGCCAAAATCTGGTTCAGTTAGTCCAAAACATCCTAAATATTCCCCATTTGCTAATTTTGGTAGGTATTTTTTTCGTTGTTCTTCATTACCATATTTCCAAATAGGATACATTACTAATGATGATTGTACTGATGCTGTTGATCTAACTCCCGAATCACCACGTTCAATTTCCTGCATAATTAATCCGTATGACATTTGATCTAATCCAGCGCCACCATATTCTTCAGGAATATAAGGGCCAAAAGCTCCAATTGAAGCTAAACCTTTTACAATGGATATTGGAAATTTTGCTTCTTGAGCTGCATTTTCTATAATTGGAGAAACTTCTCTTTTTACCCATTCACGCGCTGCATCACGTACTAATTTATGTTCGTCTGTTAACAGTTCATCTAATTGATAATAATCTGGAGCTTCAAATAAATCTTGTGCCATAACTTGTTTGTTTTTTAAAGTTTACAAATTTACTAATTAAAGTCCTTTTAATATTAAAATTTAAAATCTTTTATTCCTTACTTTTGTAATAATGAGGTACACTTTAGGAAAAAAGGAAAAATTAAAAAGTAGTAAGCTTATAGAGCAACTTTTTAAAGAAGGTAAAAGAATTAATTCTAACGGAATTCAATTAATTTATTTAAAAGCAGAACATGGTGGAGATTTTCCTGTTAAAGTAGGTTTTTCCGTACCAAAACGTCAAACAAAATTAGCAGTTGATAGAAATAGATTGAAAAGAAAAATGCGAGAAGCATATCGAAAAAATAAATATGGTTTTGTAGATACTATTTCAAAACAATTTATATTTATGTTTATTTACACTTCAAAAGAAGAAATAAGTTATCATATTATTGAGGAAATTTTTTTAAAAATTCAATCGAAATTTGTAGCTAAAAACAAAGAAAATGAAACGCAAAATTAAAAAAATAGCCATTGGCTTTATAATTATTACTTCACTATTAGTTAGTGTAGGATATCAATCGGATTTTTTTGAAATTGCCAAACAAATTGATATTTACACTACACTTTTTAAAGAATTGAATATGCATTATGTGGATGAGGTAAATCCTGCAAAACTTACCAATAATGCCATAAATAATATGCTTAAAAATTTGGATCCATATACAAGATATTATGATGAACAAGGTGTTGAAGATGCCAGAATTGCTTCTATGGGTGAATATGGAGGAATTGGAGTAGTTACTAAATTTATAAATAAAAGCATTTTAATTGAAAACGTGGTTAAAAATTCACCAGCTCAAAAAGCGAATTTAAAACCAGGAGATAAAATTTTAAAAATAGATGAAACTTTTGTTAAAGATTTTCAGGCAGAAGGAGCTTCAGCTTTACTAAACGGATTGCCAAACACTAAGATAAATCTTCAAATAGAACGGCAAAATAAAACTTTTGATGTAACATTAACACGTAAAAAAATTAGTATAAATCCAGTTCCATATTATACTATGGTAACTAAAACTATTGGTTATATTTCTTTTACAAAATTCAATCAAAAAGCTGCATTAGAAGTAAAAAAAGCGATGCTTGATTTAAAAGATCAAGGAATGCAAAAACTAATTATTGATGTTAGAAATAATCCTGGAGGTTTGTTAAATGAAGCAGTTAAAATTACTAATTTTTTTATACCTAAAGATAAAATTGTAGTAACTACCAAAGCTAAAACACAACAATGGAGTGAAAATTTTAAAACGTATAACGATCCTATTAACACAACTATTCCATTGGTAATTTTAATTAATAATCATTCAGCTTCAGCTTCAGAAATACTTGCAGGATCACTGCAAGATTATGATAGAGCAGTAATTATTGGAAATCGATCTTTTGGAAAAGGTTTAGTACAACGATACAGAGAATTACCTTATGGAACTCAAATGAAATTAACTATTTCAAAATACTATACACCAAGTGGACGATGCATTCAAGAATTAGATTATACAAATAGAGATGATAAAGGAAATGTTCCTAAATTTTCGGATGCAGGAAGAAAATCTTACAAAACCGAAAAGGGAAGAACGGTTTATGGAGGTGGCGGTATTTTACCTGACGTGGATTTAAAACAACTAGAACTAAATAAAACTACGGAAACGCTATTTAATTCAGAAGCATTTTTTAATTATGCAACCCAATATTTTTACAAAAACAATTCTATAAAAAATCCTTCAGAATTTCAATTAAAAGAAAGCGATTTTAACAATCTAATGGCGTATTTAAATAATCATAATGAAGCGTTTAAAACCAAAACGGAAGAACAATTATTAAAGGTAAAAAAAGAAGCAAATGAAGACGATTTATCTGGAAATTTTAATACAGTTTTTAAATCTATTAAAACAGAAAAGATTAATAATTTAGCCAAAAATAAGGTTGCAATATTAAATAAATTAGAAGAAAATATTATTCAAAGATATTTTTATGATGAAGGTGTTTTTCAACATAAAATTAAATTTGATGAAGAAATAGCCAAAGCAGTTTCCGTTTTAAACAACCCTAATCAATATAAAAAAATACTTGAAAACTAAGGTAACAAGCAACAAAGTAAGTTATTGTATCTTTGAAAATTAAAATAATTACATGGAACATTTAAAAATAAAAGGAAGAACAAGAGCTCAAGAATCATCCAATGCCATTGAGCGATTATATATATCAATGCGTCATTTATTTAGTAGAGGTTTTTATAAACCTGTTGGAGTTTCAGGAGAAGCTTTACGTGAAGCGCTTTTATTATTACGACCAGAAATTTATGGTTCTATTGGTGAAGAAAAAGTAGAACTAAATGGATTATTATATGTAATGGAAAGACTTCCATTTGGAATTGAAGAATGCCGATTTATAAATTTAACCGCAGATGAAGGATACTCAAGCTCTCATTTTAAACCTATAATTCCTGCAAAAAGAAGAAGAATTTGCTTTAGAATTGATAAAGAGCAAATGAATATAGAGGTAACAAGAGGAAGGTCAGAAATATATGATATATTAACACATCTTACTTTTTTATTTATTGAATCTTACAAAATAGCAAACAAAGTACTTGTAAATGATGGAGATGAAGTTATTAGAGAATGGTTGAAATTAGAAGAAGTTGTAATTTATAATAAAAAATTATCTCATGATGAACGAGATATCATGTTAGCATATTTAGCTACTATTTTAGGAAGATCATTTAAAGAAGTTCAAACAACTCATGCCAGTTTAGCAGAAAAAAACAACCCAGATCGTTTTTTTCAAATTATTTACTGGCTAGGTTTTGTAGCAATTAATGAAAAAACTAAAAATTTAAAAAGATCCATAACATTTAGCCCTGTATTAAGAGAGAGAATTGGACATCATGTTTATGGTGAAATTTGGGCTAACAACATTAAAAAAGAGCTTGAAAAACAAAACTTATTAAAACGACCAATTCATATAATTAGCGCAAATATGCACAGTGTAATGAATTCTATTTACGCACCTTTAATATTGCCTAATCTTATAGAAGAAGATAATAGTATTTCTATTTTTGAAACCTTAAGTCTCGATGAAAACGAAGATTTAAGAAAATTGGTAAAAGATTTTGCTTCAAAAAACGGACTTACTTATATAAAAGATAATTCAGGAACCAATATTAATGTTCAAATTATTGATACGGAAAAAATAGATATTTCAAAAACAAAATTTGAATTTCAAAATTCATTAGAAAATGATGAAAAGCCTGTTATAATTGTAATGGATTATGCTTTTGGTGAGCAAGCTTATGAAACTATGGATGAACTTTTGAAACCATATATTTGCGATAAAAACAAAAATTACCATTTACAAGTAGAGTCTGTTTCAATTATGGGAAAAGCAGGAATTTTAGATGGAGATAAAGGCGATATTATGATTCCAACTTCGCATATTTTTGAAGGAACAGCAGATAACTATCCATTTAAAAATTGCCTTAAAAAAAGAATGTTTGAAGATTGTGGAGTTAAAGTATTTTCAGGTTCTATGATTACTGTTTTAGGAACATCACTTCAAAATAAAGATATTTTAAGGTTTTTCCACAGATCTACTTGGAAAATTATAGGATTAGAAATGGAAGGTATTCATTATCAAAAAGCTATTCAAGCTGCCTCAAAAATTAGAGGGAATATATCTAATAAAGTAAAAGTTCGGTATGCATATTATGCCTCAGATAATCCATTAAAAACAGGTAGTACTTTGGCTTCAGGAGGTTTAGGCACCACAGGAGTTTTACCAACCTATGTTATTACTGAAAAAATATTAGAACAAATTTTTTAAACAAAAAAAGGTGTTAATTTCATGCTTGGTAAACGGATTTTTGATATACTATTTTCAGTGTTTGTTTGTGTTTTTGTGCTTAGCTGGTTAACACCTTTAATTGCAATAATTATTTTTTTTGAATCTGGCGAAAACATTTTTTTTACACAAGAGAGGATAGGTAGACTAGGAAAACCATTTACTATATATAAATTTAAAAGTATGAAAGGTGTTCCTCCAGTAAATGATCCATTGTTATCCAACGATGAGAAAAATAGGATTACTAAATTTGGAAAATTTATGCGTGCTTATAGAATTGATGAATTTCCACAATTTGTAAATGTACTTTTAGGAGAAATGAGTATTGTTGGTCCAAGACCTGAACGTCAGCAGTTTTTAGACAAAGTGATTGAGAAAATGCCGAAGTATAAAAAAATGCAACAAATAAAACCAGGAATTACTTCTTTAGGTCAGGTAAAATACGGTTATGCAGATAATATAACACAAATGTTAAAAAGAGCGAGATACGATTTAATTTATTTAGATAATTTAAGTTATTGGACTGATTTAAAAGTTATTTTTGCCACTATAAAAGTAGTTTTTAAAGGAACAGGAAAATAAAGAGTTTATAAAAATATGAATGTTTTAATTTTAGGATCAGGCGGAAGAGAACATGCTATAGCGTGGAAAATAAATCAAAGTAATTTATTAAAAAAATTATATATAGCTCCAGGAAATGCGGGTACTGCTGAGCTTGGAATAAATTTAAATATACAACCAACTAACTTTAACGAAATTAAACAAGCAGTAATTCAATATAAAATATCTTTAGTTATTGTTGGTCCAGAAGATCCGTTAGTAAAAGGTATTCATGATTATTTTTTAGCAGATGAAATATTGAAAGATGTTATAGTAATTGGTCCTCAAAAATTAGCAGCTCAGCTTGAAGGAAGTAAAGAATTTGCTAAAAAGTTTATGGTAAAACATAATATTCCTACCGCAAAATATGAAAGTTTTACTGTGGAAAGTTTAGAAGAAGGATATAAATTTTTAGAAACCTTAAAAGCTCCTTATGTTCTTAAAGCAGACGGTTTAGCCGCTGGAAAAGGAGTACTTATTTTATCGGATTTACAAAAAGCCAAAGATGAATTAAAAGAAATGCTATCCAATCAAAAATTTGGAAATGCAAGTTCTAAAGTAGTTATTGAAGAGTTTTTAGATGGAATAGAGCTTAGTTGTTTTGTGCTTACCGATGGAACTAGCTATGTAAATTTACCTCATGCAAAAGATTATAAACGAATTGGAGAAGGAGATACAGGCTTAAATACAGGAGGTATGGGTGCAATTTCTCCTGTGCCATTTGCTTCAAAAGAATTTTTAGATAAGGTTGAAAAACAAGTTATTATACCTACAATCAACGGACTAAAAAAAGATAAAATTCCGTATAAAGGTTTTATCTTTTTTGGATTAATTATGGTTAATAATGAACCTAAAGTTATTGAGTATAATTGTAGAATGGGAGATCCTGAAACGGAAGTTGTAATTCCAAGAATTAAAAGTGATTTATTAGAATTATTTATTGCAACTGGACAAAATAAATTGAACACAAAAAAAATAGAATTCACCACAGAAAGTGCTGCTACGGTAATGTTAGTTTCTGGAGGTTACCCTGAAGCTTATGAAAAAGGAAAAGAAATAAAAGGAATTTCAGCGGTAGAAAATTCTATAATATTTCAAGCTGGTACAACTTTGAATAAGCGTAAAGTTGTAACAAATGGAGGACGAGTTTTAGCGGTTACTTCTTATGGTAAAAATTTTAAAGAAGCTTTAAAAAAGTCATATCAAAATATTGAAAAAATACATTTTGATAAATTGAATTTTAGAAAAGATATTGGTTTTGACTTGTAAAAAAAAATTCTTGTTGCTCCGTTAAATTGGGGTTTAGGACATGCAACTCGAAGCATTCCTTTAATAAATGCTTTAATTAAAGCTAATTTTACACCAATTATTGCAAGTGATGGTAATGCCTTAGAATTTTTAAAGAAAGAATTTCCAGCGCTTAAAACATATAATTTACCAGGTTATAACATAAACTATTCTAAAAACAGCAAGCTATTTAAGTTTCACTTGCTATTAAAAACTCCGGCGATAATTTCCGCAGTTATAAAGGAGAGAAAAATGGTTTCCGATTTAATTGAAAAAGAATCTATTTTAGGTATTATTTCAGATAATCGATTTGGAGTTTATTCCAATAAAATTCCTTCGGTTTATATTACGCATCAATTAAATGTTTTATCTGGAAATACTACATGGATAACTTCTAAAATTCATCAATATTTAATTAAAAAATTTGATGTATGTTGGGTGCCAGATGTTGCCTCAAAATACAATTTATCAGGAGAATTATCTAGTATAAAATCTAATAAAATCAAGACAAAATATATAGGAATTTTAAGTAGATTTAAATATAAAGAAATTCCTAAAAAACACGATGTTTTATTATTGTTATCTGGCGTTGAACCTCAAAGAACTTTGTTTGAAAATAAGTTAATAAAAGAATTCTCCAATTTTAAAGGAAACGTTTTATTGGTTAGAGGAATATTAAATGAATCTAAAATTAAAACGCCTTCTAATTTTACTGTTGTTAATTTCTTGTTAGCGGCTGAATTAGAAAAAGCAATATTGCAAAGTAGTTTAGTTATTGCGCGTTCGGGTTATTCTACTATAATGGATTTGGCAGTTTTAAACGCTAACGTTTTGTTTGTGCCAACACCTAAACAATTTGAGCAGGAATATTTAGCAAAACATCTATTTTTAGAATATAAAATTCCTTTTTTTACACAAGATGATTTTAAATTTGAGGATATTAAAAATTTTGAAGCTAAAGGGAAATTTAAGAAATATACAGCATCATTTCCTTTAAATCTTTTCGACTTTTTCCAAAGTAAATGAAAATTCAGAACCTTTTTTATAGTCGCTTTTCACAAAAATGGATTCATCATGAGCTTCAACAATATGCTTTACAATAGCTAATCCTAATCCAGAACCTCCTTGTTCTCTAGATCTACTTTTATCTACGCGATAAAAACGTTCAAATAACCTTTCTTGATGTCGTTTTTCAATACCTTCTCCATTATCAGCTATTTTAACTAACACCTTATTTTGATTATAATTTTCTATGGAAACAATGGTTGCTCCGTTTAGTTTTCCATATTTAATAGAGTTTACCAGCAGGTTAGTTAAAACTTGTTCTATACGCTCTATATCTCCAATAACCATAACAGGATACTCATAATTTTTATCAAAACGCAATACAATATCACGTTTTTTAGCTTTCATTTCAAGCAGTTCAAAAACTTCTTGTATTAATTCAATAATATTAAAAGGCTGCTTATTTAAAGTTAAATCTGAAGATTCTAACTTTGAAATTAAATCTAAATCTTTAACAATAGCAATTAAACGCTCTACACCTTTATTTGCTCTTTGAATATATTTTTCTCTAATTAATTTGTCGTTTAAAGCGCCATCTGCAAGCGTTAATAAATAACCTTGAACCGTAAATAAAGGTGTTTTAAGTTCATGAGAAACATTTCCTAAAAATTCTTTTCTGTAATTTTCTCTAAGATTTAAACGTTTAATTTGTGCTTGTTTGTTTTCGGCAAATTTTTCTACATCTCTTGAAAGCGAATCCATATCTGAAGTGATAGGAGTTTTATTTACATCTGAAGCGTCTAAAATAGAAACTTCATTATATATTTTTTTTATACGCTGGTATATAAATTTTTCTAAACGATATTGAATAACAACGAATACAGAAATGAAAAATATAACAAAAAAAAGCACCAAAAACTTTAGGTTTAAAGGTGTTTTTAATAATAAAAAATCAATAATATAATATAAGATTATTGAAAATATGGTCAAGTATAAAGAGGTCCAAAAAGCAAATGCGTATGTTTTTTTAATCTTCATTAATTATAAATTTATAGCCGACACCTTTTACGGTTTTAAAATTTTTATCGCCTATTTTTTCTCTTAATTTACGAATATGTACATCAATAGTTCTTCCACCAACAACCACTTCATTTCCCCAAACTTTATCTAAAATATCGTCACGTTTAAATACTTTCCCAGGTTTTGAAGCTAAAAGCGAAAAAAGTTCAAATTCTTTTCTAGGCAAGGTGAGTTTTTCTCCATTTTTTATTACAACATATTCCTCTCTATCAATAATAATATTTCCTATACTTACTTTTTCATTAGACTCTGTTGTTTTTTCAATTTTAATTCTTCTAAGCAAAGCTTTAATTTTACTTACTAATACTTTTGGTTTAATAGGTTTAGTAATGTAATCATCAGCGCCAACATTATAACCAGCTACCTGAGAATAATCTTCGCCACGAGCAGTAAAAAATGTAATTAAAACATTTTCTAATCCCTTGGTGCTTCTAATTTTTTCACAAGCATCAATGCCGTCCATTTCTGGCATCATAATGTCTAAAATAATTAAATGCGGAGTAATTTTTTTTGCAATTTTAACAGCTTCAATTCCATTTTTAGCTGTAAATATTTGATAACCTTCATTTTTTAAATTATAGCCGACAATTTCTAAAATATCAGGTTCATCATCCACTAATAATATTTTAACATCAGAATTTTTCATATATATAGTATAATATTCAAAAGTAATCAATAATTGCTAAAACACAGTTATAACATCATATTACTTAAATAAATAACAATTACATAACTTTAAACTTACACTTTATTAAAGGTTCTTAACCGTTTGTTAATTAAACACAATTTATGACAAGATTAATTATGCTGTTTGTTTTTTTATAATTTTTATTTAATAGTTTTGAGTTTAATTTATTTTAAATTTAAAAAATATTGCTATGAAAAAATTTTACTCTTTACTTATTGCTTTTTTTATAACTTCTATGAGCTTTGGACAGACCATTTTCATAAATGAAATTCATTATGATAATGATGGTGCTGATACTAATGAAGGAATTGAAATAGCTGGACCAGCAGGGACAGATTTAACAGGATATTCGGTTGTTTTTTATAATGGAAGTAATGGAAAAAATCATTCTCCAAAAAATTTGAATGGAATTATTCCAAACCAACAAAATAATTTAGGAACATTATGGTTTTCTGTTTCAGGAATACAAAATGGATATCCTGATGGATTGGCTTTAATAGACACTGATGGAACAACTGTAATTCAATTTTTAAGTTATGAAGGGTCTTTTACAGCAACTGATGGACCTGCTAGTGGAATGACTTCAACAGATATTGGAGTTTCTGAAACAAGTTCTACTACTGCATCGGAATCACTACAGTTAATTGGAACAGGAACTCAATATTCTGATTTTACATGGTCTGGTCCAATTGCAGCTACTAATGGTTTAGTAAATACTGGACAAACACTACCAGTTACCAAAAACCAAATAGCAGGTTTTTCTATGTATCCAAATCCGGTAAGCAATGGTAAATTTGTTATTACATCTAATAACGGTGCTAATAAACAAGTGGAAATTTACTCTATGATTGGAAAACAAGTGTACAGTAAAACGGTTAAAGCAAACGAAACTATTGATGTTTCTAATTTAAACCGAGGAATTTATTTATTACGTGTTAAAGAAGAGGATAAAATAGCTACTAGAAAATTAATAGTAAATTAATTTAATATTTAATATTTTTAAAAAGCATCTCCATTTGGAGATGCTTTTTTTGTTATATTTATCTAAAAAACTATGAATACCAAAATAAACTTTGAAAACATATTGTTTTTAGATATTGAAACAGTTCCTGAAGTAGAAAATTTTAAAGATTTATCGGAAACTAAACAAGAACTATTTGCTTTAAAAACCCAATACCAACGAAAAGAAGAAATAACTCCAAGTGATTTTTATGAACGTGCTGGTATTTGGGCAGAATTTGGTAAAATTGTTTGTATTTCTGTTGGGTTTTTCACCAATTTTAACTCCAATAATAGAGTATTTAGAGTAACTTCTTTTTACGGAGATGAAGCTAAAATTTTAATCGATTTCAAAAATTTATTAGATACCCATTACAATAAACCATATCACTTATTATGTGCTCATAACGGTAAAGAATTTGATTTTCCTTATATAGCGCGTAGAATGATAATTAATCAAATAAAATTGCCAGAAAAATTAAATTTATTTGGTAAAAAACCATGGGAAATAGCGCATTTAGATACTATGGAATTATGGAAATTTGGCGATTATAAACATTTTACATCTTTAAAATTATTAACACATATTTTAGGAATTACATCTCCTAAAGATGATATTAATGGAAGCGAAGTTGCGGCAGTTTATTACAAAGAAAAGAATATAGATAGAATTGTTATCTATTGCGAAAAAGATGTTATTGCCGTTGCTCAATTATTGTTGAGGTTTAATAATGAAGCTTTATTAGAAGATATTCAAATAAACCATGTTTAACTTTCTAATTTAGTGGAAAGTTCAAACCAGCGTTCTTCTTTTTTTGAAATTTTAGTGATAATTTCTTGTAACTCAATAGATTTTTTATTGATGTCTTCATTGGATATTGCATTTGTTGCAAACAAATTTTCAATAGTTGCTTTTTGAGTTTCTAAAGTATTTATTTCTTTTTCTATTTTTTCAAATTCTCGTTGTTCGTTGTATGATAGTTTTGCTTTGTTTGAAGTTTTTTCTTTTACTATATTTTTTTTAGTTGTTGTAGGTTCACTTTTCGGATTTGAATCTTCATAAACTCTGTAATCTGTATAGTTTCCTGGAAAATCTTCAACTTCACCATTTCCGTTAAATACAAATAAATGATCTACAATTTTATCCATAAAATAGCGATCATGGGAAACTACTAAAAGACAACCTGGAAAGTCTAATAAAAAGTTTTCTAACACATTTAAAGTAACAATATCTAAATCGTTAGTTGGCTCATCTAAAATTAAAAAGTTAGGGTTTTGGATTAAAACAGTACATAAATATAGACGCTTTTTTTCGCCGCCACTAAGTTTTTCAACAAAATCGTATTGACGTTTTCTGCTAAACATAAAACGTTCTAATAATTGTCCTGCAGAAATTTTTCTACCTTTAGTTAGCGGAATATATTCACCATATTCCTTAATAACTTCAATTACTTTTTGTTGAGGTTTTATCTCAATGCCATCTTGCGTGTAATAACCGAATTTAATAGTTTCACCAACAACAACTTTTCCAGTATCTACTTGTAAATTTTGTGTGATAATATTTAAAAAAGTAGATTTTCCACTTCCGTTTTTACCAATAATTCCAATCCGTTCTCCCCGTTTAAAAACATAGTTAAATTCATCTAAAATTTTTGTTTCTTCAAAAGATTTTGAAATATTATGAAGTTCTAATATTTTAGAACCCATGCGCTCCATATTAATTTCTAGTTGAATTTTATGATTATTTCTTCTTTTATGAGCTTCTTCTTTTATAACATAAAAATCATCAATTCTAGATTTGGATTTGGTGGTTCTAGCCTTTGGCTGTCTTCGCATCCAATCTAATTCTTTTTTAAATAAGTTTTTTGCTTTATCAACACTAGCTTGTTCTACAGCTAAACGTTCTTCTTTTTTTTGTAAAAAATAGCTATAATTTCCTTTGTAAGAATATAAATTACCTTGATCTAATTCAACAATCTCATTACAAACTCGCTCTAAAAAATAGCGATCATGCGTTACCATAAATAAGGTGATTTTTTCCTTTTTAAAGTAACTTTCTAACCATTCAATCATTTCTAAATCTAAATGATTTGTGGGTTCATCTAAAATTAACAAATCTGGTTTATGAATTAAAACAATTGCTAAAGCAAGCCTTTTTCGTTGACCTCCAGATAAAGAACTAATGGTTTGTGATAAATCTTCAAGTTTTAATTTAAATAATATTTGTTTGTACTGCGTTTCAAAATCCCAAGCATTATGTTGTTCCATTTTCTCAAACGCAGCCTGATATTCTCTTTCATTAGATGGGTTTTTTAATGCTTTTTCATAAGTCTCAATTATTTTTAAAGTTGGATTGTCAGAATCAAATATGCTTTCTTCAACAGTTAAATTACTGTTTAAGTCATCTTCTTGCGATAAATATGCAATTTTTAACCCTTTTCTAACAACTACTTGGCCATTATCAGGTGTGTCTAAACCTGCAATAATATTTAGCATAGAAGTTTTACCCGTTCCGTTTTTTGCAATAAATGCAATTTTTTGCTCTTTATTTATACCAAAAGAAATATCGCTAAAAAGCGTTAATTCTCCATAAGATTTTGAAATATTTTCAACGGAAACGTAATTCATATGTTGTTAAAATTTTTCACAAAACTACATAAAAAAACTCGGGAAAATTTTCCCGAGTTTTAAAGTGAAATGATATTGTAATTTATTGTTTGATAAATTTGGTTGTAATTAATTTTTGACCATCATTAACTTCTAAGAAATAAACATCAGGTTTTAAATCAGAAACGTTGATGTTATTTCTAGATCCTTTTCCAGTTTTTATTACTTGACCAAGTCTATTTGTAATTTTATAGCTTATATTTTGGCTTTTATTCAATTTAACCTGAACATAAGCTTTTGTTGGATTTGGATATACTTTCAAGTCTGGTTCTGTTTCGTGTCCTAATTTATCAGAAGGAACAAACGCAACAGAAGTATTATTAAACGCCAAAGGAGTATTACTTATGTTTACAGTGTAATCTTCAACTTCTCCATAAGAAAAAGTTTCACAAGCTGTTTGAGCAGAATTATATTTCATAGAAACACGCATTCTAGTTTGTCCTAATAGAGCACTAGTTGGTATGGTAACTGTTGCGGATAAGTTTGTTGAGCTAGAAGAAGAACCTGAAGCTATTTTTTCTGTATCTGCAAAAGTACCATCTTGGTTGTAATCTATCCAAATTGCCCAATATTCAGTATAAGAAGTACCACTAAATCCAGCGCTTATTAATAACTGATTAGAACTACCTGTAACCACATTAGCGGTAAGTGAAGTGTAATCGGCATAACCTCCGTTATTTCCTGTACTGTTTGTCATTCCTCCAAAAGAAACATAGTCAATCCATTCATAAGAAGAATTACTTCCTTTAGATGCACAATAAGTAACTTGGTTATTTGAAGTAGTTACATTTACTGCATTACTAGCAACAGATATATTTCCTGCTGCATCTTTTGCTTTAACAGTAAAGCTATAAGTAGTAGCTGCTGCTAAACCTGTAACCTGATAAGTTGTTCCTGTAACCGAAGTTACTAAACTTGCTCCTTGATATACATCATAACCAGTAACTCCAACATTGTCTGTTGCTCCACTCCAAGATAAATTCACACTACTATTAGTTATTGTACTAGCAGTTAAAGTTGGCGCAGTTGGCGCTTGTGTATCTGGAGCAATGGTTGTTATTGATGCCGTATTACTAGCAACAGATATATTTCCTGCTGCATCTTTAGCTTTAACAGTAAAATTATAGGAAGTTCCTGCGTTTAAACCAGTAACTTGATAGGTAGTTCCAGTAGTAGAAGTTAGTAAACTAGCACCTTGATATACATCATAACCAGTAACTCCAACATTATCAGTTGCTCCACTCCAAGATAAATCTACAGTAGTTTGAGTAATATTATTTGCAGTTAAAGTTGCAGCAGTTGGCGCTTGTGTATCTGGAGTAGCATCTATTAAAACAACAGTATAATCTTCAACTTCGCCATAAGAAAAAGTTTCACAAGCAGTAGGAACTCCATTATATTTCATAGAAACACGCATAGTTGTAGATCCAGTTACTGCTGTTGCAGGAACCGTAAAACTTCCACTTACTGGGGTAGTTTTGGAAGCTGCCTTTGAGAAAACTTGTTCTCCAGCATCACCAAAATCACCATTATGATTAAAATCAATCCAAACACTATAACCTTCACTATAAACAGTACCAGTCCAAGTAGGAGTAATAGTTATTGTTGCAACATCTCCTTTATTTAAATCTGTTGATATAGAAGTATGATCACTATATCCGTTTCCAGAACCAGAAGTATTGTCTATAGTTCCTAATTGTACTCTTCCAATATATTCATCAGTTACCGTATTTCCTTGAGAAGTACAATAAGTAACAGATGTATCTCCATATTTTTTCCCAACACCTACAGCATAAAAAGCATCTGTAGTTGCAATTGCTTCAGGAGAACCAACACCATATAAGTCTTCTGCAGATTGAATACCAGAAGTTCTTGCATCTGCATAAGTTGAGTTTGCTGATAAGTAAACACTCTCTAATCTAAAAGCTATTTGAGCAGCTTTGTCAATTCCTACACCAGTAACAGAGTATGTGCTACCAATATCATTTGTTCCAGATTTACCAACGGATAAAATGTAAAACCAGTGGTTTAAAACTCCAGAATTAGTATGTACACCACAATAATCATTGGTTTGTGTTGGAGTACAATTTACACTAACCCAATTAGTTCCTCCATAAGTATCTGGTTGACCTTCAGCTTTAGGGTCACTCATTGATCTTAAAGAAACGCTTGTTGTTCTTCTTTCAATATCTTCACCAATTAACCAAGTAGATTTTTCAGGAGCTGCATAATATTCAACTGCTGCTGCCCAGATGTCTGAAAAAGCTTCATTCATTGCTCCAGATTCTTTTTGATATGCTAAATTAGCAGTGTTTGTACAAACTGCATGACCAATTTCATGAGCAGCAACATCTAATGAGGTAAGTATATCAAAATTTCCGTTACCAACAGTTCCGTTAGAGCTACCATCTCCATAAGTCATTCTAGATCCATCCCAAAAAGCATTATCATAAGAAACATCGTAGTGAACGTAACTATTAATGGTAGCTCCAGCATTATCATAACTGTTTCTTCCATGTTTGTTAAGCCAATAATCATAGGTCATTTCAGCTCCCCAATGAGCATCTAATGCTCCATTATCTTTAGCGGTATTATCCCATTCTGTAGAAGTCCAATTATTATCGTTATCTGAAAAATTAACTGCGGTACTGTAGTTAGTTCCTGTATTTAAATCATAAGTATTAATACCATTACCTCTGGTATTATCACTCATAATATAAGAACCTCCGTTTAAGGTAGTTTCAATAGTTCTAGTGCCACTATATCTAGTTGCGGCATTACCAGCTACTAATATTTTATCTGCATTTTTTGTGTTTTTATTTGCATGAGGTTTATCTAAATTAACATTTGCAAGTTTATCTGCATGTTTAATAATTGCATTATAGAGTAAGATTTCACCATTTTGAGCATCTACATAAACGTAACCTCTACTTATAGGATTAGTTGCATAAATGTCAAATTTATAGGCTAACTTATTTTCTTTTCTATTAATAATATAGCCAGGTAATATTACAAGTTCTCCTTGAGGTTTAGAATAATTTATAACCTTGGCATTTTTAGGGTTTTCCCATAAATATGATTTTGCTCCTATATTTGAAATAGCTTTTTGAAACGCTACGCTTTTTGAAAGTGTAGGTGTGGTTTTTAAGTCTTTAATTTCGTAAAATTCACCTGAAAGAGATTTTATTTCTCCATTCTTTATGTGTAATGTAGGCTTAGCAAAATCAACTTTAACATTATTATAGAATTGTTGATATTTTTCGTGTGTAAATCCTAATTTATCTTTTTCACTTTTAGCGAAAATTAATTTATCTTTAGGTTTAAGATTTAACTGTTCTTTAAATAACAGTTGCTTTTGATCAGTTTTGTAAACTTTATCAATTTTTTTCTTTAAATGATTAGGTTTTGCATTGTTTTTTTGCTCTTTCTCTTGGGCATTGATTTGCCCTATAAACAAGGGAAAAATAAAAAAAAGCAATAACAATTTTTTTGAAATGTAGTTTTGTTTCATAGTTAAGTAAATTTTAAAGGTTTGATTGAAAATTTGTTAAATCAGGTTCAAACATATAAAAAATTTGTTAAAAAAATAAATAAATAACCATTTATTATTAAAAACAATCTTTTTATTGTAAAAAATACGCCGTTTGTTTTAAAAATATACAATTACGTTTAAATGGTTATTTTTGAAAGATGGAAACTATTCTTAGCATAAAGAATTTAAGTATTGCATTTGAATCTGATAATGTGGTTAATGATATTTCATTTGAATTAAACAAGCAACAAATACTTGGTGTTGTTGGAGAATCAGGAAGTGGAAAATCGGTTACTTTTTTAGCGGTTTTAAAATTACTAACTAAAAAAGCGGTTTTTAATGGAACTATAATTTTTGATAAACAAAATTTATCAGAAATAACTGAAAAAGACTTTCAAAAAATACGAGGAAATCAAATATCTATGATTTTTCAGGAACCAATGAGTTCTTTAAATCCTAGTTTAACTTGTGGTTTTCAAGTTGTCGAAATTTTAAAAAAGCACAAAAAAATATCTGATAAAAAAGCTAAAAAAGAGGTGATAGAGCTTTTTAATAAAGTAAAATTACCACGTGCTAATGAAATTTTTAATCAGTATCCGCATCAAATTTCAGGCGGACAACAACAACGAGTAATGATAGCCATGGCTATTGCCTGTAAACCTACTATTTTAATAGCTGATGAGCCTACTACAGCATTAGATGTTACGGTTCAAAAAGAAATAATAGCATTGCTAAAAGAACTGCAAAAAGAAACCCAAATGAGCATAGTTTTTATTAGTCATGATTTAAGTTTAGTTTCGGAAATTGCAGATGATGTTTTGGTAATGTACAAAGGCGAAATTGTGGAACAAGGTAATGCTAAAGAAATTTTTAAAAATCCTTCACATAATTATACAAAAGCACTTATAAATTCTAAACCAAGTTTAACAAAAAGACTTAAAAAATTACCAACTGTTGTCGATTTTATGAGTGAAAATATACAAATGGATGAATATTCAACCATAGAAAGAGAAGAATTTCATCAAAAAATTTATAACAAAAAACCATTATTAGAAATTAAAAATATAGCTACTTATTTTAATACAGAAAAGAAGTTTCTATTTCAAAAAGATAATATTGTAAAAGCTGTGGATGGAGTTACTTTTAATGTTTATGAAGGCGAAACATTAGGTTTGGTTGGAGAATCAGGTTGCGGTAAAACTACTTTGGGACGAACTATTTTGCATCTTGAAAAAGCAACTAAAGGAACTATTTTTTATAAACAAAATGATATAACAGCTTTATCTAAAATTAAACTGAAAGCACTGAGAAAAGAAGTTCAAATAATTTTTCAAGATCCATTTTCAAGTTTAAATCCAAGAATTCCCGTAGGAAAAGCAATTATGGAGCCTATGAAAGTTCATGGTAATTTCAAAAATGATAAAGAATGTAAAGAAGAAGCTTTACAAATTTTGAAAAAAGTAGGTTTAAGCGAGGAACACTTTTATAAGTATGCCCATGAATTTTCAGGAGGACAACGACAACGTATAGGAATTGCCAGAACTATTGCATTACGTCCTAAATTAATTATTTGTGACGAATCGGTTTCAGCATTAGACGTTTCAGTTCAGGCACAAGTTTTAAATTTATTGAATTCTTTAAAAGAAGAATTTGGATTTACCTATATTTTTATTTCACATGATTTAGCAGTTGTTAAATATATGTCCGACCAATTAGTGGTTATGAATCAGGGCAAAATAGAAGAAATAGGTGATGCAGATGCAGTTTATAAAAATCCAAAATCTAATTATACTAAAAAATTAATTGAAGCAATACCTAAAGGAATTTAATAGCATAAGTTGTATATTGCCACCTTATATGAAAAGCAATTATTTACATACTATTATTCTTGTTTTTTTAGTGCTAAATATTGGAGGATTATTTGCTCAAAATAGGACGTTGACTGAAGAAAATAATCAGGCATTTCAAACTAGTTTTTTTGAAGGATTAAAACAAAAAGCAATAAAAAATTATCCTAAAGCTATTGAAAGTTTAGAAAAATGTTACCAAATAGATACTAGTAGCACAGCGGTTCAATTTGAACTTTCTAAAAATTACTTTCTTTTAAAAAAATACTACGAATCGGAAATATTTATTAAAAAAGCACTTTACAAAAAACCTTCAAATATTTATTTACTACTACAAGAAGTTGCTATTTTTAAAGCGAATCAAAACTTTGATAAAGCTATTAAAATTCAGAAAAAAATTGTAAAGTTGCAACCAAGTTTAAGTAACGATTTAGTTTTATTATACATACTAAACAAAAATTTTGACGAAGCTAATAAACTTATAATTGAAATAGAAAACAAGGCGTTATCTAATCCTAAAACTAAAGGTTTAGAAAGGTACTTAAAAAGTAAAACTCAACCTTTAATTTTAAAACAAAATGCAGATAAAATAGAAGGTGAGAGCTCAAGTTTAAATAGTTTAATAAATAATTATAATCAAACTAAGAATTATAAAACATTGGTAAAAATTATAAATAGTTATATTAAAAACAATCAAAATGAAGCGTTATTTTCCATAACTAAAAGCGAACTAGATTTATTTCCTACCCAACCTTTTTTGTATTACGCTAACGGATTAGCATTAACTAATTTAAAAAAATATAATGAAGCTGTGGTAGTATTAATAATTGGCATTGATTTTGTTATTGATAATCCGCCGATAAAAGTTAAATTTTATGACATGTTGGCAACATGTTATACAGCAATAAATCAACCTAAAGAAGCCCAAAAATATAAACAAAAAGCATCGGTTTTAAGAAAAGAATAAATGAAGAAAACATATTTAATAGCCACTTTACTTTTAATAATTTTATCTTCTTGTAAAACAAAGCAAATTATAAGTAAGTCTGCAAAAAGAACAGCTGTTCTTTCTGCAAAAAATATTATTCATAATTACGAAACCAATAAATTTCATCAAAAAACGGTATCAGCAAGGTTAAAAGCTAAATACAAAAACGATAAAATAGCAACTTCAATAATTATAAAATTACGATTACAAAAAGACAAAACTATTTGGATGAGCGCCACCAAGCTTGGAATACCAATAGCTAAAATAATTATAACACCATTTAAAGTTAGGTATTATGAAAAAATTAATAAAGTCTATTTTGAAGGAAGTTTAGCATCACTAACAAAAGATATTGGTAAAAAATTAGATTTTAAAGAGCTTCAAAATGTTTTATTAGGTCAAGCGGTATTAAATTTAAAAAGAGGAAAATATATTTCTAGAGTAGTTGATAATAAATACCAGCTTTCTTCCAAAAAGAACAAAGATTTTTATACCATTTTGTTTTTATTAAATCCGGATAATTTTAAGTTAAATAAGCAAGAAATTCGTAATTTAGGCAAAGATCAAAAAGCATCAATTACGTATCCAAGTTATACTAATATTGGAGGAGAGCAATTTCCATCTGCAATTAATATTATGGCAAATGACGACCAAAAAAAGTTTTCCCTTTTTATGAATTATAGCCAAGTAGTATTTAATAAAAACTTAAGATTTCCGTTTAAAATACCTAAAGGATATAAAAAAATTAAGTTACCATAATGCGATTAAATTTAAAATATATACTTCTTTTTGTTATACTACTTTCCAGTACTTTTAGTTTTGCTCAAAAGTCCAAAAGAAAAGTTTTAGAGGCTCGCAGAATTCAATTACAAAAAGATAAAGTTTATATAAATGCATTACTTTCTAATAATAAAAGAAAGAAAAAGAACTTATTAATTGATGTAAAAGATTTAAACGATAAAATTAAAACACGAAAAAATTTAATAAAAGCTATAAATAGTGAAGCAAATGAATTAGGTAATGAAATTTACTTAAATCAGCTTGAAATTAACAAAAATACAAGAGAGTTAGAAGCGCTTAAAAAGGATTATGGTAATATGATTTATAGATCCTATAAAAGTAAATCACAGAATAGTAGGTTAATGTTTTTGCTATCTTCCGATAATTTTTTTCAGGCATACAAAAGGTTTCAATATATGAAACAGTATGCTAATTACAGAAAACAACAAGGAGAAATTATTCAGAAAAAAACTATAGAAATTCAACAACTTAATGATACCTTAAAACTTAAAAAGGAACAAAAATTAACACTACTAAACAGCAAAAAAGAAGAGAAAATTATTATAGAAAAAGAGCAAAAAGAACAAATAAATTTATTAACTCAGGTTAAAAAGAAAGAAAACAAATACAAAAGGCAGATTCAACAATTTCAAAAAGAAGAGCGAAGAATAAATAATCAAATTAATAAAATTATTAGCGACGCTATTGCAGCATCCAACAAAAAATCTGGAAAAGGAAAATCGGCAACAGAGTTTACCTTAACTGCCGAAGCAAAAGCGTTAGCATCAAAATTTGAGTTAAATAAAGGAAAATTGCCTTGGCCTGTTGAAAGAGGATACGTATCTACCTATTATGGAAAACAACCTCATCCAATAGTTAAAACAGCAACCATTCAAAGCAATGGTGTTAGAATTACAACCGAAAAAGGTAGTGTAGCTCGTGCAGTTTTTGAAGGAAAAGTATTAGCCGTTCAAGTAATGACTGGGAATAAAAAAGCAGTTTTAATACAACACGGAAATTATATTACGGTTTATAAAAACTTAGAAAACGTATTAGTTAGTCCAGGAGATGAGGTAAAAACTAAGCAAAAACTAGGAACTATTTTTACAGATAAAATTACTGGAAAAACCATTTTAGGATTTTTACTTTCTAAAAACACCAAAACTCAAAATCCGTCTAGCTGGATTTATAGAATGTAATTTAACTTCCAAATAATGCTTTTAATTCAGTAGCATTTTCTGGGTCCATTTTTCCAGAAAGAATTAGGCTTAATTGTTTTCTTCGTAAAGCACCTTCAAAACGTTCTTTTTCTAAATCTGTTTCAGGACGTATTTGCGGTACTTGAACTGGAGTTCCTGTGGTGTCTACCGCTACAAATGTATAAATACCTTCATTTGCTTTTGTGCGTTCTTGCGATTCTCTATCTTCAATCCAAACATCAACATAAATTTCCATAGATGACTTAAATGCTCTGGAAACTTTTGCTTCAATAGTAATTACACTTCCAACAGGCACAGCTTTATTAAAAGCTACATGATTAACAGATGCGGTAACTACAATTCTTCTTGAATGGCGTTGAGCGGCAATGCTGCAAGCTCTATCCATTCTAGCTAACAATTCACCACCAAATAAATTATTTAAAGGATTAGATTCGCCAGGTAATACAATATCGGTTATAGTTGTAAGTGATTCTTTAGGAGTTTTTACCATAAGATGTTTTTTTTGCAAAGGTAAATAAAAGAAGAAGTAGCGCCTTAATATTCTTTAATTAATAACCAGGCATCTTTATTTTCAGTTTTTTTAATAACATTTAGCTTATTAATAGCGTTTCTTTTGGTATCAAAACTTTCGTAAGCTACTTGTGTTAAATTCCATTTATTAATTCCTAAAATTTTTGCGTTAAAGCCTTTTTTTAGTAATTGTTGCAATTTTTTATTTGCATTAGCAGGTTCTCTAAATGCGCCAGCAATAATATGATAATTTTGCGTTTTTTTGGCAACATTTAAAGTAATTGCAGGTAAAGGATTATTAATTACAAAAGTAGCTTCTTGTATAGTTTTATCTACTTTTTGTTGTTGTAGTTCAGATTGCGCTACTAAATTATTGTAAGTAAAATTTTGATATTGTTTCCATCCTACAGTTCCTAAAGCAAAAATTACTACTGCAGCTGCAGCATATTTTATAAATGCAGGTGTTTTTTCTTTATGGCTTTCAGCTCTGTGAATTGGAATAACAGGAGTAGAAATAACCTCTTTTTCATTTTCAGAAATTCGCTTAATTGCAGGAGATACATAAGTATCTAATCCAAAAGAAGAAGTTAAATAGTTAACGGTATAAACAGGGTCAAAAATAACAGCACCTTCTTCATTTTTATGCAAGGTTCCAATATTTTCTATATCCAATTCTTCCTGGTTAAGCGTATTTTGCCATTTAGCAACTTCGTTTGCAATATAATTTACAGCATTTACATACGATATGTTTTTTGCACTTGCTACGTAATTTGCTAATAACCCATCATTATTTTTTAAATGAGCATTAAAAGTTAGTTGCTTAGTTGGCGCGTAAAACGTATGTGTAAAACGGTTTATTTTGGCAGGAATTTTGTTTGCTACAAATCCACCAAAATCTGGTACAATTACACATTCATATCGGTATAATAAATCGCTTATGTATTTTGCTAAAGTCATCAAAACAAATATAAAAAAAATCGATGCTAAATATACTATTAACGGTATTTTTTATTAACAATAATTTTATATATTGACAATCAATTTATTGTAAATATGCTAGAAGAAGATTTATTATATGTGTTGGCGTTGCAACACGTAAAAGGAATTGGTGATATTAATGCCAAAAAGTTAATTTCTCATTGTGGAACTGCTAAAAATGTATTTAAAGAAAAACGAATATTACTTGAAAAAATAAATGGAATAGGTTCTTTCACTATTCGTCATTTAGCAGATTTAAATAATTTAAAAGAAGCAGAAAAAGAATTAAATTATATTCTAAAAAATAATATTAAAACTAGTTATTATTTAGATGAAAACTATCCTGATAAATTAAAACATTGCATTGATGGACCAATTTTAATTTTTAAAAGAGGAAATATATCCATAAAAAAACAACCTATAATAAGTATTGTTGGCACCAGAAAAATAACTAGTTACGGAAGAGGTTTTTGTGAGCAATTAATTAATGAAATAAAAGAATATAAACCAATAATTGTTAGTGGTTTTGCTTATGGAGTTGATATTTGCGCACATAAAACAGCTATTAAAAATAATTTACAAACTATTGGGGTTTTAGCTCATGGTTTTGAAGATTTTTATCCTAAAGCTCACAAAAAATATGTCACTGAAGTAGAAAACAATGGAGGTTTTCTAACCGATTTTTGGCATTGTGAAACACCATTAAGAGAAAACTTTTTAAAACGAAATAGAATTGTAGCTGGTATTTCTGATGCTACTATAATAATTGAATCTGCTGAAAAAGGAGGCTCTTTGGTTACTGCAGATATTGCAAATTCATATAGCAGAGATGTTTTTGCTGTTCCAGGTAGAAGTTTTGATAAACTTAGTAAGGGCTGCAATAATTTAATAAAACAGCATAAAGCTGCTATGTTAACTTCCTCTCAAGATTTAATTGAATTTTTAAATTGGGATTTAGAAAAAAAAGAAAAAAAAGAAATTCAAAAACAATTATTTGTAGAGTTAAATGAAACCGAACAACAAGTAGTTGATTTTTTAGTTGCAAATGGTAAAGAAGTATTAGATAGTATTGCAATTAATTGTAATGTTCCAATTCATCAAGCCACCACTATTTTATTTAATCTTGAAATGAAAGGCGTGGTAAAACCATTACCAGGAAAATTATTTGAAGCTATTTAAAAGCATCATCCTTGTTTTTTTAAGCATCTTTAGTTTTTATGTCTATTTTTGCTGCTTAAAATTTAGAGTATGATAACAATTCCTTCCAATGCAAAAGGACTTATTTTTGATTTAGATGGCACTATTGCAAACACCATGCCTAATCATTTTAAGGCTTGGCGAAAAGCAGTTTCACCTTATGGAATTGATTTTGACGAAGAATTATTTATGAGTTTGACCGGAATGGCTCGTAAACCAACTATTAACAAATTAAACCAATTGTTTAACACTAAAATGAATCCAGAAATAGTTGGTGGGATAAAAGAAGAATATTTTAAATTGTTGGTTAGTGAAACAAAAGAAATTGAAGTTGTTGCCAATGTAATTCGAAAATTTCACAAAAAATTACCAATGGCAATAGGTACCGGAAGCACAACAGAAGGCGCTAAACAAACTCTTGAAATAATTGGTATGCAACAGTATTTTAATATTGTAATCACTTCGGATGATGTTGTATATGGAAAACCTCATCCTGAAACTTTTTTAAAATGTGCGGAATTAATGCAAGTAAATCCTACGGAATGTGTTGTTTTTGAAGATGGAATATTAGGAATGAAAGCTGCAAAAACTGCCGGAATGATGGTTATAGATATTAACGAATATTTTAAAACAGAATTTATTAAGTAGTTTTAAAATTGAGTTGCCAACCCTGTTTCCCATTCGTCTAAAAAATCATTAATTTCTTCAATAAATTCAGCTGGTTTTTGTGTACGATTTATAGTACAATGTAATACAATTTTATTTTTTTCAGGAGGAAACCCAGTAGTAATAGTCCAAGACAAAGCATTAGGGCAACTTACTAAAGTAAATCGAACGCCACCATTAATTTTGGAGTAACTTATTAAAAACTCTCCCCAAATAGTTCCGCCAATAAAATCATGATTTTTAGCTTCCATGAAAAACATAGAAGTTGTAAATTTTTCTAACATTTTAGGCGTAATGCTATTTTGAATAATAGTTTCGGAAACTTGTTTATTAATAATTCTAAAAAATTCCATTATAATTTATTTTTTGGTTTGAAAACTTTCAATAACTACCGTTAAAAGTATTAAAATCCCTCCAATTACCGTTTTTGAAGCAGGAATTTCGCTTAAAAATATAATTGCAAACAAAATACCATAAATAGGCTGAATGCTACTCATTATACTTGCTGTACTTACTGTGAAATTTTTGAAACTCATTATAAAAAGAGTATGCCCAATAGCTGTTGTTAAAATAGCCAAAGTTAATAATGATTCCCAGTCATGAGCTGATGGAGTGGCGTCAAAAATAAAGAATGCAGGCCATAAAACAAAAGTAATCGTTATCATTTGATAAAACATCAACATAGAGCCATTGTAAGTATCAATTTTTTGTTTTAATAAAATATTTCTTAACGCATAAAATACAGAAGAAATTAAACCAAAAATTACACCTAAAGTATAACTGTTTTCTAAGTTAAATTCGGGAGTTAAAAAATAAATTCCTGCAAGTACGATAACCCCTAAAAAAACCTGCTTATTATTAAGTTTTGTTTTAAAAAATAATGGTTCAAGCAACGCAGTAATTACAGGATATGTAAATAAAGAAAGCATTCCTATAGCAACATTTGATAATTGTAGCGCGTAAAAATACGTAACCCAATGTACACCAAAAAGTAATCCACTTATAACAATGGTTTTAAAATCTTTTTTGTTTGCAATTTTTAAATTTATTTTTCTATACCAAATAAATATCCCTAAAAACAATGCAGCTAAAATACATCTGAACCAAATAGTAATTGGAGGAGGCATTGAAATATATCGTCCTAAAATACCAGAAGTACTAATAAAAAGCACACCAATATTAAGTTCAATGAGGTTTTTTATATGCTGATTTTTCAAATTTTATATTCTTTGAAGTAGGTTTAGTGCTTTATTTATAGAGTTAACATGGCTAAAAGTAAGCAATAATCGTAATCCGTTTTTAGTTTCTTTTTCTTTCAAAGTACAAATAGCACTATTTTGTTGTACAAATTGTAAAACCTGGCTAAATTTTGGCGATTGGTAAAACTCACTTTGCTGATTTGCAATAAAATAACCAATCATTTTAGATTGTTTTAAAATTAGTCTTTCAATACCTAAATCTTTAGCAATCCACTTAATACGAACGCTATTTAATAAATCTTCAACTTGTATAGGAACTTCACCAAACCTATCTATTAATTCTATTTCAAACTGTTGTAATTCTTCCTCTGTTTTAAGATTAGCTAATTGGCTGTATAAATTTAATCTTTCAGAAATAATATTAATATAATCATCAGGAAAAAGAATTTCAAAATCGGTATCAATTTGAATTTCTTTAACAAAATCTTTTGGTTTGTTAGTGTTATTTTTGTACAATTCTTTAAACTCATTTTCTTTGAGTTCTTCAATAGTTTCGCTTAATATTTTTTGATACGTTTCAAAACCAATATCATTAATAAAACCACTTTGTTCACCACCTAATAAATCTCCTGCTCCACGAATTTCTAAATCTTTCATCGCTATATTAATACCACTTCCTAAATCGGTAAATAGTTCAATTGCTTGAATTCTTTTTCTTGCTTCATCGGTCATATTATGATACGGAGGAGTTATAAAATAACAAAATGCTTTTTTGTTAGAACGACCAACTCTACCACGCATTTGATGTAAATCGGACAATCCAAAATTATTAGCATTATTTATAAAAATAGTATTGGCATTTGGTACATCTAAACCGCTTTCTACAATAGTTGTTGAAACCAATACATCAAACTCATTATTAATAAAGGAAAGCATTAAATTTTCTAACTTTTTACCATCCATTTGTCCATGGCCAATTCCTATTTTAGCATCAGGAAGCAAGCGTTGTAATAAACCAGCAACTTCTTTTATGTTTTCAATTCTATTATGAATAAAAAACACTTGTCCGCCACGTTGTATTTCGTAACGAATAGCATCTCTAATTACTTCTTGATTAAACCGAATTACGTTACTTTCTATTGGATGGCGGTTAGGCGGTGGCGTACTTATTACGGATAAATCTCGGGCGGCCATTAATGAAAACTGTAAAGTTCTAGGTATTGGTGTTGCAGTTAATGTTAAGGTATCTACATTTTCCTTTATGGTTTTTAGCTTGTCTTTTACCGCAACTCCAAATTTTTGTTCTTCATCTACAATAAGCAACCCTAAATCTTTATATTTTATGGCGGCATTTGTGAGTTGATGTGTACCAATTACAATGTCTACAGAACCATTTTCTAAACCTTCTAAAACGCCTTTTCGTTGTTTAGCTGTTCTAAATCGATTTAAATAATCTACAGTAACTGGAAAATCTTTTAATCGCTCACTAAAAGTTTTAAAATGTTGAAAAGCCAAAATTGTTGTTGGAACTAAAATTGCAACTTGTTTGCCATTATCTACTGCTTTAAAAGCGGCTCTAATAGCAATTTCAGTTTTTCCAAAACCAACATCGCCACAAACTAACCTATCCATTGGTTGCTCATTTTCCATATCTGTTTTAACCTCTTGTGTTGCAGTAGATTGATCAGGAGTGTCTTGATACATAAAACTAGCTTCTAATTCATTTTGCAGGTAGCTATCGGGATGGTATTGAAATCCTTTTTGCATTTTTCGTTTTGCATATAATTCAATTAAATTAAATGCAATATGTTTAATACGAGATTTCGTTTTTTGTTTTAATTTTTTCCAAGCTCCAGAACCTAGTTTGTATAATTTAGGAGGTTTTCCATCTTTACCACTATATTTTGATATTTTATGAAGAGAATGAATGCTGATATACAAAATATCTCTATCTCCATAAATTAGTTTAATAGCTTCTTGTTTTTTGCCATCCACATCAATTTTTTGTAAACCACCAAATTTTCCAATTCCATGGTCTATATGCGTAACATAATCTCCAATAGTTAAGCTAGTAAGTTCTTTTAAAGTTATAGCTTGTTTTTTTGCATAACCATTTTTTAAACGAAATTTATGATATCGTTCAAATATTTGATGATCGGTATAGCAAACTAATTTATTTTCAACATCAATAAACCCTTGATATATAGGAAATACAATAGTTTTATATGCTATATCTTCTTCAACATCATTAAAAATATCATGAAAACGTTCTGCTTGTTTTTGTGAATCGCAAAACAAATAATTTGTAAATCCGTTTGCAGTATTTTCTTGAAGATTTTTTATTAATAATTCGAAATTCTTATTAAAAGAAGGTTGAGGTTTAGTATTAAAAGGAATAATTTTATTCCAATCCTGATTTGGTGTAGAATCACTAATTATTTCACCTTTACGACTATTTAAAATTTCAACCAAAGTAAAATTCTGTAATTGATTTTTTATTACAGTTCCGCTACAAAAAAGTGTGTTTGGTTCTGCATGATTTAAAACCGAATTTAATTCTGCATAAGTTTCTTCGGCTTTTTTATAAAAAGAATCTAATCGGTTCGCTAAAAAGTCAATATTTTTTGTAAAAACGACAGTTTTAGAAGAAATATAACTTAAAAAACTTTCGCGTTTTTCGGTTAATGCCTTGTTTTCAACATTAGGCATTATGCTAATTTTATTTAGTTTGTTAGTGGATAATTGAGTTTCAACATCAAATGTTCTAATGCTTTCCACTTCGTCTCCAAAAAACTCAATTCTAAAAGGTTCATCATTTGCAAATGAGAAAACATCAATAATTCCACCACGAACAGAAAATTCACCAGGTTCACTAACAAAATCAACTTTGTTAAAGTTGTATTCAAAAAGTACTTCGTTAACAAAATCTAAAGTTAAAAGATCATTTAAACCAATTTTTAAGGTGTTTCTATTTAACTCAGCTTTTGTAACTACTTGTTCAAAAAGTGCATCAGGATAAGTAATAATAATTGCCGGACTTTTACGTGAATTAATTCTGTTTAAAACTTCAGCACGTAATAAAACGTTGGCATTATCTGTTTCTTCTACCTGATATGGTCTTCGGTACGAACCCGGATAAAAAAACACATCTTTTTCAGGTAATAACTGCTCTAAATCGTTTAAAAAATATGCAGCTTCTTCTTTGTCATTTAAAATAATTAAAAACGGTTTTTTAGTAGTTTTAAATGATTCTGAAATGATAAAAGACAATGAAGATCCAACCAAATTTGAAATTTGGAAATGGTAATTTTCTTTCGATAAGTGTTGAACTAATTGCTTTTTTTTAACAACTTGTTCGTAAATTTTAATAATAACAGATCGGCTCAAAAAGTCTAAAATTTTGCCAAAGGTAGTATTTTATCAAAATAGTAAAAAAAAATGCTGAAAATTGTGTAAATTTATAGAGAACCAATAATTTATATATTATGTCTATTTCAGATTTATACCCAACAGGTTTGCACGAGCAAAATATTGGACATTTTGCTGCAATAGTTAAATTGGCATTAATTGATAATAAAATTGATGATAAAGAACTTACTTTATTAAAGCGATTATCTTGTAGTTTGGGAATTCAAAAAGAAGAGTTTGAAAAAATTTTAGAAAACCCAAATAAATATCCAGTTAATCCACCAGTAAGTTATGAGGAACGTTTAGAACGGTTATATGACTTAACCCGAATGCTTTTTTTAGATAGAAATCCAACCATTGATAAAACTTCTTTACTTGATAGAATTGCTGTTGGTTTAGGATTTCACAGCAAAAATGTGATAACTATTAGAAATGCAGCAATTAACTTTTTTTTAAAGGAACCAGATTTAGAAGATTTTAAAAAAGAAATAAAAAAAGCCAATCCTATACATCATTAATTTTTTAAATATCAATAATATTTAGTTAATTTATCCAAAATTTAAAATTAACTAAATGGGAATTGCAGACCACAATTTAAAAGGCGAACAAAAAAATAATATTGCGTATTTTGCAAGTGTTGTAAAATTAGCACTAGCAGATTCTGTTATAACAGAAAGTGAACAAAAATTACTAAAAAGATTAGCTACAAGATTTCATATTTTAGAAGATAAATATGATGAAATTTTAGAGAACCCTTCTAAATTTTCCATGGTTACTCCGCATAGTTACGAGGATAGAATTGAACAATTATATTTATTAGCAAAAATGATTTATGCAGATGAAGAAGTTTCAGAAAAGGAAGCAAGCACATTGCGTAAAATTGCTGTAGGATTAGGTTTTACAGTTAATAATATAGAAAAAGTGGTGGATGAAGCAATTTACTTAATTTTGAATGATAACAACTTAGAGGATTTTACCAAAGCTATAAAACGAGTTAATAAAATTTAAGAAAGTACATTTATTTTAAAAGCCGAACATTTGTTCGGCTTTTTGTTTTTAAAATAGTAATTTGCATTAAAAATTCACCGTGTTAAACACAACATCTTTTCAAGTTTATAACGCATCAGCAGGTAGTGGAAAAACCTTTACATTGGTAAAGGAGTATTTAAAAATTTTATTGAATTCTTCCAATAAATTTAAATTTCAGCAAATACTAGCAGTTACATTTACTAATAAAGCTGCAGGAGAAATGAAAGAACGTGTAATAAAAAATTTAAACACGTTTTCAAAAGGAGAACAAAACGAAATGTTTAAAATTATTGCATCTGAATTAAATTTAGAAGATGATATTATAACTACAAGATCAAAAACAATTTTAAGCGCAATTCTTCAAAATTATGCAGCTTTTAGCATTACAACTATAGACAGTTTTACACATAAATTAATTAGAACTTTTGCTCACGATTTACATTTGCCTGTTAATTTTGATGTTGAAATGGATGCGGAAAGTTTACTTAATGAAGCAGTTGATTTAGTAATTTCAAAAATTGGTACAGATACAAAATTAACCAACTTATTAATAAGTTATTCTATTCAAAAATTAGAAGATGATAAAGCTTGGGATATTTCTAACGAGTTAAAAAAATTCTCTAAAATCATACTAAATGAAAATGACGCTAAAAATCTAAGGCTAATTGAAAGTGTTTCAATAGAAGATTTTAAGAAAATTAAAGCTCAACTTCAAAAGGAAAATATAGTTATAGAAAAAAAAATACTGGAAATTGGTAACAAAGGATTAGAAGTTATTAATAGTTTAGCAATAGAACAAAATGATTTTTATCGGACTCAAATACCTAAACATTTTTCTGCATTAGCTACAAATCCTAAAACAGCAAAATTTTTTGATCAAAGCACCTTAAAACGAAACATTGAAAATGAAGTGTTTTATGCAAAATCAAAATCAGATTTTATAAAAAATGCAATTGAAAGTTGCATTCCAACTTTATTAGAATTGTATAATCAGTCCGAAACTTTGTTTCAACAAAAAACATTAAACGATTTATTGCTAAACAGTTTAATTCCTTTGGCTGTTTTGAATTATATAAATAATGCGCTTCAAGAAATTAAATTAGAAAATAATTTACTGTTAAACGCAGAATTCAATCAAAAAATAAATGATACGATTAAAAATGAACCAGCTCCTTTTATTTATGAACGAATTGGCGAAAAATATCGATATTATTTTATAGACGAAATGCAGGATACATCGGTTTTGCAATGGCATAATTTAATTCCGTTAGTTGAAAATGCAATTTCTTCTGAAAATGAAGATTCTGAAATAGGAAAATTAATGTTAGTAGGTGATGCAAAACAAGCAATTTATCGTTGGCGAGGAGGAAAAGCAGAACAATTTATAGCACTATCTTCAAATGAAGAAGCCAAAAAAAGTAATCCGTTTGTGGTAAATAAAAACATAAAAAATTTACCAGTAAACTATCGGAGTTATAATGAAATTATAAAGTTTAATAATCGATTTTTTACACATATTTCCAATTTTTTAAATAATAAAAGTTTTCAAAAATTATATACGGAAGGAAATCAACAAGAAGAAAATGAAAAAATTGGTGGTTTTGTCCAATTATCTTTTGTTGAAAAACAAAAAGAGGATGAAGAAAAAGATTTAGTTTACGCTAAAAAAGTATTAGAAATCATTCAAAATTTAGATGCTTCTTTTCATAAAAATGAAGTTTGCGTTTTAGTTCGATCAAAAAAACATGGGGTAGAAATTGCAGATTTTTTGTTGGAGAATAGTGTAGAAATCATGTCTTCAGAAACACTTTTGTTAAATAATCATCCAAAAATAAAATTCATTATTAACCTTTTAAATTTTTTAAATAATGAAGACGATAAATCTAGTAAAGTAAAACTGTTATATTTTTTATACGAACATGTTAATTGTACCGAAAAAAAGCATCATTTTATTACTAATTTACTGCATTTAGATGCAAATAATTTTTACAAAGAATTAAGTAAATATGGAGTTTATTTTAATAAAAACGAATTTCACCAAAATCCTTTTTACGAAAGTGTAGAATATATTGTTAGAAGTTTTAACCTTACAGATGATGCAAATTCATATATCCAGTTTTTTTTAGAGGTTGTTTTTGAATTCACTCAAAAAAATGAAGCTTCTTTAACTAATTTTTTAGATTATTGGGAATTAAAAAAAGATACGTTAAGTATTGTAGCTCCTGAAGCTGAAAATGCAGTTAGAATTATGACTATTCACAAAGCAAAAGGTTTAGAGTTTCCTGTAATTATTTATCCATATAACTTAGATATTTATTCGGATAATAACTCAAAAGTTTGGTATAAAAATCAAGAAGATTCTATTTTAAAAACTACTTTAATTAACTACGGTAATGCGCTAAAATATATTGGTATACAAGGCGAAGATTTATACCATAAAAAAAGAGAAGAAAATGAATTAGATAACTTTAATTTAATTTATGTTGCATTAACAAGAGCCGTTGAACAGTTGTACGTTGTATTAGAGAAAAAAATAAATTCTAAAGGAGAAGAAGATACCAAACATTCTTCAGGATTATTTATTAATTTTTTGATAAAAGAAAATATTTGGGAATCTGAAAAAAGTACGTACAATTTTGGAAGTCCAAAACGAATTCAAAATACTTTAAAACCTAGTAGAAAAGGAATTAATCAGCAAAAATTTATAACCAATTCATGGAAAAATCAAAATATTACCATTGTTGCTAATTCATCTGTTTTATGGGAAACGGAAAAAGGAGAAGCAATTGCTTATGGAAATTTAATTCATGAGATTCTATCTAAAATTAAAACCCAAAATGATATAGATGATGCAATAGGACCATATGTGTTTAATGGCACTATAACACAACAAGAAAAGATTAAAATTTTAAAAGTTATAAATAAAGTAATAACTCATAAAAAATTAACACCATATTTTTCTCAAAATGCAACCATTTTTACGGAGCAAGAAATTTTAACAAAGGAACATGCTATTGTTATTCCAGATAGATTAGTATTTGAAAATCAAAGTGTTACTATTCTAGATTACAAAACAGGTAAACCCGAAGTTAAACATGAGCATCAAATTAATACTTACGCACAAGTTTTAGAGGATTTAAATTACCAAGTTCAAAAAAAAATATTGATATATATAAATGACGAAATTTTAATTAAAGAAATATAAATTAAGTTAAATTTGTAAAAACTTTAAAATTATGTACGGAACCATAAAACAAGAACTTCAAAAAGAACTAGAAAATCTTAAAAGTTCAGGATTATACAAATCAGAACGTATTATTACATCATCGCAAGATTCAGTAATTAAAATTAGCACTGGAGAAGAAGTAATTAACTTTTGTGCCAATAATTATTTAGGATTATCTAATAATAAAGAAATTATTGAAGCCGCTAAAAAAACGATGGATACTCACGGATATGGTATGTCATCAGTACGATTTATTTGTGGAACACAAGATATTCACAAACAATTAGAGCAAAAAATAGCTGAATTTTATCAAACCGAAGATACTATTTTATATGCAGCCGCTTTTGATGCAAACGGTGGAGTATTTGAACCTCTATTATCTCAAGAAGATGCAATTATTTCAGACGCTTTAAACCACGCATCTATTATTGATGGAGTTCGCTTATGTAAAGCCGCAAGGTATAGGTATGAAAATAATAATATGCAATCTTTAGAAGAACAATTAATTGAAGCAAATACCAAAAATCATCGTTTTAAAATAATTGTAACCGATGGTGTTTTTTCTATGGATGGTGTAGTTGCTAAACTTGATGAAATTTGTGACTTAGCAGATAAATATGATGCTATGGTTATGGTAGATGAGTGTCACGCTGCTGGATTTATAGGCAAAACAGGTAGAGGAACTATTGAGCTTAAAAATGCAATGGGAAGAGTTGATATTATTACCGGAACACTTGGTAAAGCTCTTGGAGGGGCAATGGGAGGTTATACTACTGGTAAAAAAGAAATTATTGAAATGCTCCGTCAACGTTCAAGACCTTATTTATTTTCTAATTCATTGGCACCTGCAATTGTTGGAGGATCTTTAAAAGTGTTTGAAATACTTTCAAATGATACTACTTTACGAGATAAATTAGAATGGAATACTAATTATTTTAAAGAAGGAATGACAAAAGCCGGATTTGATATTGTTAAAGGAGATTCTGCAATAGTTCCTGTTATGCTTTATGACGCTAAATTATCTCAGGAAATGGCAAACATGTTGCTAGAAGAAGGGATTTATGTGATTGGATTCTTTTATCCTGTAGTTCCAAAAGGAAAAGCGAGAATAAGAGTTCAATTATCCGCAGCTCACACTAAAGGACATTTAGATAAAGCCATAAATGCTTTCATAAAAATTGGTAAAAAATTAGAAGTAATATAGAAACTAAAAAAAAAACACGATATTTCCACATAAATTTGTATTTTTGTTGTTAAGTTATGCGTGAAACGCTAATTTTATGAATAAAGAAAGAACATTAAATTTAAATTTTTAAAAATGAAACACTTAAAAGTAGCCGTATTGGCTTTATTATTAATTACAGGTTTTACCAATGTAAATGCACAGGACAAAAATAATCCTTGGGCTATTGGTATTGGAACTAACGCAGTAGATTTCTACCCTACTAACCCTGGTATACCTGGTCATGGTAGTTGGTTTAATGAATTTGGAAACGCAACAGATCATTATAATATTCAGTCTGCAGTTAGTAGATTAGCAGTTAGTAGATATTTAAATGATGGATTTACATTTGAAGTTGCAGGAACTTTAAATAGAATTACAAAAGTTGGTGATAACAGAGTTAGTGAAATGGCATATTATAGTGCAGATGGTGCATTAAAATATGATTTAAACAATTTAATTGGAAATACAGCTTGGTTCGATCCTTATGCTTCAGTTGGTGGAGGTTATACTTGGCTAGATGACATGGGTACAGGAACATTTAATGGAGGTTTAGGTGTAAATATTTGGTTGTCAAAAAATATAGGAATAAATGTTGAATCAAAATACAAACATACTTTTGATAGTAATATTGTACAACATTTTCAACACTCTGCGGGTATAATTTTTAAATTTGGAGGAACAGATACAGATGGTGATGGTGTTTATGATAATGATGATGCTTGTCCAGAAGTATTTGGTTTAGCTGAGTTTAAAGGTTGTCCAGATTCTGATAATGATGGTGTTATTGATTCAAAAGATGCATGTCCAAACGTTGCTGGTTTAGCAACATTGAATGGTTGTCCAGATGCTGATGGAGATGGTATTGCTGATAAAGATGATGCTTGTCCAAATGCAAAAGGTTCTAAAGCAAACAATGGTTGTCCTGATACAGATGGAGATGGTGTTGTTGATAAAGATGATGCTTGTCCACAAGTTGCTGGTCCTTCTGCAAATAAAGGTTGTCCTTGGCCAGATACTGATGGAGACGGTGTATTAGATAAAGATGATAATTGTGTTGATCAAGCTGGTCCTGCATCAAATAATGGTTGTCCTGAAATTACACAAGTAGAAGTTGCTAAATTAACTGAGTTATTTAAAACAGTTTATTTTAGATCAGGAAAATATGATATTAATGATAATACTTCTCAAATATTAGATCAAGCAGCTGCAATTATGACAAAATATTCAACTGCTAAATTCTCTATTTCTGGTTTTGCGGATAGCACAGGAAGTGATAAACGCAACTTAGAATTAACAAATGATAGAGCAAATGCAGTTAAAAACTATTTAGTATCTAAAGGAGTTTCTGAAAGTAATTTAACAGCTAAAGGATATGGAGAAGAAAATCCTATCGCTTCAAATAGAACAAAAGCTGGTAGAGCTAAAAATAGAAGAGTAGAAGTTAAATTAGTAAAATAGTTTAAACTAACCTTTTAATATAAAAAAAAAGCCATTTGTTAACGAATGGCTTTTTTTTTGATTATTTTTTTGAGATTTAAATTTAACCACTTAAATTAGTAAAAACTAATCTTATGAAAATGAATATTTTACCCAAAAGTACCCTGGTTTTAGCTTTAATGTTTTTACTTACTATTCCAGCTAAAAGTCAGGATAAAGATAATCCTTGGTTAATTAGTTTCGGTGTGAATTTTGTGGATTTTTACCCAACAAATATACAGGGTATGACTTCAGAATCAGGTGTTCCAACAAAGTGGTATGATCAGTTTTTTAATTTAAATAAACATTACAATTATGTTATTGCTCCAACAAAAATAAGTTTAGGTCGTTATATTAATGAAAGTTTTAATGGGGAATTAGCAATAAGTGTTAATAAAATAGATAAAGTAGGTGCTATAAAGTTAGATGAAAGTGTTTCCTATTTTGCAGTAGATGCTAATTTAATTTATAATATCAATAAAATTATTGGAAAGAGTAAGTGGTTTGATCCATATGCATTGTTTGGATCAGGTTTTAATGCAAAAGGGAATAATGCCAAAAATGTAATCCAATTTAAAAATTATGCTTCGTTTAATAGTGGATTAGGAGCAAAAATATGGCTATATAAAAATTTAGGGGTAAAAGCTCAATCGGTTTACAAGCATTTTTTTAATAATGGTTCGTTTCCTCATTTTCAGCATTCAATAAGTATTATGTACAAATTTGGAGGTTATGATGAAGATGATGATGGTATTTATGATAAAAACGACAAATGTCCAGAAGTGTTTGGATTAAAAGAGTTTAATGGTTGTCCAGATACGGATGAAGATGGAATTTCAGATGCAGAAGATAAATGTCCGATGGTATATGGTTCAAAAACTTTAAATGGATGTCCAGATACTGACGGTGATGGTGTAGCGGATAAATTGGACAAGTGTTTATATAAAAAAGGTAGTTTAAAAAATAATGGATGCCCAGATACTGATGGAGATGGAGTTATTGACTTACAAGATGCCTGCCCAACAATAGCAGGGCCAATTACAAACAGAGGTTGCCCAGAACCAGATACTGATGGAGATGGAGTGATTGATAAACTAGATAATTGTAAGTATGAAATAGGAACAAAAACTAATAATGGATGTCCAGATATTAAAAAAGATTTAGAAGCTAAATTAACTAAAATAACGAGTAGTATTTTGTTTATTTCTGGTTCAGATGAATTTTATTCTAAATATGATGATGCATTAGATGAAATGGCTGAGTTAATGAAAGAGCATAAAGATTTAAAATTTCAAATTCGAGGATATACAGATAATGTTGGTGGCGAAGCTTTAAATCAGAAACTATCATTAGATCGTGTAAATAAAATTTTAAGCTATTTAATTACAAGAGGTGTTAGTCAGTTTAATCTTGAAGTTAAAGGGTTTGGAGAAGAAAATCCAATAGCACCAAACAATACAGCTAAAGGAAGAGCGAAAAACAGAAGAGTAGAAATAAAAATAGTTAACTAAAATTAATTAAATATTTATAAAAAAGCCATTTCAATTGAAATGGCTTTTTTATTTTTAGGGTATAAAATTATATATGACTTTATTTATTACAAAGGTTGTAGAAGAAATTTTGCAACAACATACAACTAACAGTTATTTGCAATTTGTTATGCCAAGCCAAAGAGCTTGTGTGTTTTTAAAAGAAGAATTATTAAAAAACATCTCAGATGTAACCTTTTTACCTAAAATTATAAGTATTGAGGAGTTTATTCAAGAAATAGCAGATATAAGTTTAATAGATAACACAAAATTACTATTTGAGCTTTATAGTGTTTATAAAGAATTTATTCCAAAAGAAAATTTGGAAGAATTTGGCTCATTTTCAAAATGGGCAACTACGGTTTTGCATGACTTTAATGAAGTAGATAGTTATCTAATTAATTCCAAACAATTATTCACTAATTTAAGTGATGCTAAACAATTGAATATTTGGTTTCAAAATAAGAAACCAAGTGAGTTAGCAGTTAATTACTTGCATTTTTTTGATGATTTACATCAAATTTATAAGAAATTTTATCAAAAGCTATTAACCAATAAATTTGGTTATCAAGGACTTATTTATAGAGAAGCAATTCATAATTTAGAATATTATATTCAAAATAAAAAGGATACTCATACTGTATTTGTTGGGTTTAATGCTTTAAATGGAGCAGAAGAAAAATTAATTCAAGAATTATTACATGCAAATATTGCTTCTATATATTGGGATGCAGATACTTCTTTTTTTGATTCCACAAATGAAGCAGGATATTTTTTGAGGAAATTTAAAAAAGAATGGAAATATTATTTAGATAATCCTTTTTTATGGATAAACAAAAATTCATTTTCAAATAAAAATATTGAAATAATTGGCGCTCCTAAAAATATTTCTCAAGTAAAACAAGTAGGTGAATTATTAGATGGTTTTAGTAATTATTCAAAAACAGCCGTAGTGTTAGCGGATGAAAATCTACTAAATATTACGCTAAACTCTTTGCCAAAAAAAATAGATAAAATTAACATCACAATGGGATATCCGTTAAAGGATGTTCCTTTGGCAAACTTATTTTTAAACATATTTAAACTGCATTTAAACCAAGAAAAATTTGGAAAAAAAGAACAGGGAGAATTCTATTATAAAGATATTTTAAACGTTTTATCAAACTCATTTTTAAGTAAAAAATACGGAACAATAATTACCAAATTAAAACAGAAAATAAATAATGAAAATGCAGTTTTTTTAAGTGCTTTAGATTTAAAAGAAAATTTTGCAAATAACAAAGAAGAAAACTTAGCCGAAATTCTATTAATTTTTGGAAAAATAGAGAATGTTTATCAATTAATAGATAGCTGTAAAACACTAATTAAAAAGCTAAAACACGATATATCTGGAATTGAAAAAGAATATTTATATCGATTTTATCAAATTTTTCAGCAATTAGAAAGTCTAAATAAACAGTACGGTTTTATAACCGATTTAAAAACTTTTTATCAATTTTTTATGCAACTGTTAAAGGTGGAAAAACTTTCGTTTAAAGGCGAACCATTAGAAGGGTTACAATTAATGGGAATGTTAGAAACCAGAACATTAGATTTTGAAAATGTAATAATAACCTCTGTTAATGAAGGCGTTTTACCAGGAGGAAAAAGTGATTTTTCTTTTATTCCTTTAGATATTAAAACTCATTTTGGATTGCCAACGTATCAAGAAAAAGATGCTATTTTTTCGTATCATTTTCAACGATTGTTATGGAGAGCAAAAAACATTTATCTATTGTATAATACAGAAAACGATGGTTATGGAGGTGGCGAAAAAAGTAGATTTTTAACGCAATTAGAAATCAAATATCCATTTATTAAATCTAGCACAGTTAGCCCTAAAGTTAAACCCATAAATACAAAACCAATACAAATAGATAAAACAGAAGAAATTCAACAAAAGCTTAAAAAAATTAGTTTAAAAGGAATTTCACCTTCGGCAATAGCAAGTTATATCTACAATCCAATTCAATTTTACGAACAAAAAATATTGGGAATTAATGATACGGATAGCGTAGATGAAAATATTGCAGCAAACACTATGGGAACTGTAATTCATGAAACATTAAAGGATTTATATTTGCCATATTTAAATACTTTTTTAACCGAACCGCATATAACAGGTATGCAAAAAAATGTGGAAGTATTATTGCAAAAATATTTTAAGGAATATTATAAAAAAGGAAGTATTGATAATGGAAAAAACAAATTGATTTATGAAGTTTCAAAAAATCAGATTCAACTTTTTTTAAAGAAAGAATTAGCTTTAATCAAAGAAGGAAATGCTTTAAAAATACTAGAAATTGAAAAAGAATTATCTTCTGAAATACAAATTAACGGAATTGATTATCCAATTAAAATTAAAGGTATTGCTGACAGAATTGACGAATTAAATGGTGTAATTAGAGTGGTTGATTATAAAACAGGCAAAGTAATTTCAAGCGATTTAAAATTAACTGATTTTTCAATTATAAAAGATAATTACAAATACACAAAGGCAATGCAAGTAATGTTATATTCTTTTTTATACCAAAAAACTTTTAATGAAAATACAAAACCAATAGAAAGTGGCATTATTTCTTTTAAAAATTTAAATGAAGGATTTTTAAGAACTAATTTTGCAGCAGGAAGAAGTAAAGATTATGAAGTTACAGACGAAAGAATTGAGGAGTTTATGAATGAAATAAAAACAATTCTTATAAGTATTTTAAATCCGAAAAATCCATTTATTGAAAACCTAAATTTACCTTTTTAACGTATGAAAATCATCAAAAATGAGATCATTAAAAGTTCTCAACATCAAAAACCAATAGTAACGGATTTATTTTTTAAAGAAAATAAAATAAAAAAGCCAGTAGTAATTTTTTGTCACGGATACAAAGGTTATAAAGATTGGGGCGCTTGGAATTTAGCAGCAGAAACGTTTGCAAAAAACGATTTATTTTTAGTGAAATTTAATTTTTCACATAATGGAGGAACCGTTGAAAATCCAATTGACTTTCCTGATTTAGACGCTTTTGGAGAAAATAATTTTACTTTAGAATTAGCAGATTTAGAAGATGTAATTAATTGGATTTTACAAAATAAGGAATTAAAAGAAGAAATAAATAATACTAATATTACATTAATTGGGCATTCTCGCGGAGGAGGAATTGCAACAATCAAAGCTTCTGAAAATTCTAAAATAACTAATTTAATTACTTGGAGTTCTGTTTCTGATTTTGGAGTTCGTTTTCCTAAAGGAGAAGTTTTAGAACAATGGAGAAAAGATGGAATTTCTTATATCTTAAATTCTAGAACACATCAAAAAATGCCTCATTTATATCAGTTTTACCAAAATTTTAAAGATAATGAAGATCGTTTAACTATTAAAAATGCAGTTAAAAAATTAACTATTCCACATTTAATTATTCATGGAGAAAATGATATGGTAGTTTTACCTCAAGAAGCAAAAAATTTACATGCTTGGAATCCTAAAAGCGAACTTATTTTCATTAAAGAAATGAATCATTCTTTGGGATGTACGCAACCATGGAATAACGCAAAAATGCCAGTTCATTTAGAAGATGTTGTTCAAAAAAGTATTTACTTCATCAAAACAAATAGCGGAATTATATAAATGTATAAGGAGTCAAATATAACTTTTAAAGGAATTAATAAGCTTGCTATTCCTGCAATTATTTCAGGTATTGCAGAGCCGCTTCTTTCTATTACAGACACTGCAATTGTTGGAAATATTCAAAATCATCCAACCGAAGCATTAGCAGCAGTTGGTATTGCAGGTTCATTTATTTCTGCTTTAGTTTGGATTTTAGCGCAAACTCGCTCCGCTATTTCGGCAACTATAGCTAAGTATTTAGGTGCAAAAAAATTAGATGAAATTGCTACGTTACCTGCTCAAATTATAGGAATTAATATAGGAGTAAGTATTATAATTAGCCTTGTTACTTTGTTTTTTGTTGACGAAATATTTCAGCTATATAATGCACAAGGTTTAATTTTAAACTATGCTGTAGCGTATTTCAAAATTAGAGTTATTGGTTTTCCATTAACCTTGTTTGTGTTTTCAGTATTTGGAATTTTTAGAGGTTTACAAAATACTTTTTGGCCAATGATAATTAGTATTGTTGGAGCAGTTTTAAATATTGGGTTAGATTTTATTTTAGTTTATGGAATTGATGGTTTTATAAATCCAATGAATGTTGAAGGAGCAGCTTGGGCAAGTGTTATTTCTCAAGTTGTAATGGCTGTTTTTTCATTGATTTTGATTATTAAAAAAACACCTTTTAGATTAAAAATTATCTTACCATTTAATAAAGAAATTAAAAACCTATTATCAATAAGTTTTAACTTAATTATTAGGGCAGTTTCATTAAATGTTGCCTTATATTTGGCTAATTCGTATGCTACAAAATATGGAGATTCTTATATAGCCGCACAAACTATTGCGTTTCAAATATGGTTGTTTTTTGCATTTTTTATTGATGGTTATGCTAGTGTTGGAAATATTGTTTCCGGAAAATTATTAGGAGAGAATAACTATAAACAAATGTGGAAATTAAGTATAAAACTTAGTAGATATTCTATAATAATTGCTATTTTGTTAAGTTCGGTTTGTGGAATTTTGTACTTCTCAATAGGTACATTGTTCTCACAAGAAAAAGAAGTTCTTAAACTGTTTTATAGTATTTTTTGGATAGTATTAATTATGCAGCCAATTAATGCAATAGCTTTTGTTTTTGACGGAATTTTTAAAGGGTTAGCAGAAGCAGCAACACTTCGTAATTTATTATTAATAGCTACTTTTTTAGGTTTCTTACCGGTATTATTATTAACAGACTATTTTAATTTAAAACTATATGGAATTTGGATTGCTTTTGCCATTTGGATGATTATTAGAGCTAGTGTTTTAGTAGTAAAATTTAAACGAAAATATTTACATAAAAACACGTAACTTTGAACATTATGAGCAACGGAAGTTTATATACAAATATTCAGAATAAAATAGCTACGGTTGAGTTCTATCATCCAGCAAGTAACTCTATGCCTAGTGAATTATTATCGCGTTTAACTAATACATTTAATGAATTAAGCAGTAATAATGAAGTCCATGTAATTATTTTTAAAAGTGAAAAAGATACTACTTTTTGCGCTGGGGCATCTTTTGATGAATTAATAAAAATTTCTAATTTAGAAGAAGGCAAAGAATTTTTTTTAGGTTTTGCTAATGTAATTAATGCAATGCGAAATTGCTCTAAATTAATTATTGGTAGAGTTCAGGGAAAAGCTGTTGGAGGCGGAGTTGGATTAGCTGCTACTTGTGATTATTGTTTTGCAACAGAACAAGCATCTATTAAATTATCTGAATTTACTATTGGTATTGGTCCATTTGTTATAGCACCTACTGTGGAGCGAAAAATAGGAGTATCTGCTTTAAGTGAATTAACATTAGATGCTACGCATTGGAAAACAGCATATTGGGCTCAGCAAAAAGGATTATTTGCACGTGTTTTTGAAACAATTAAAGATATGGATGCGGAAGTTGAAGATTTAGCGTTAAAGATTTCAAAATATAACCCTGAAGCATTGATGAAAATGAAAAAAACACTTTGGAAAAATACTGAAAATTGGGACGAGTTACTTAAAGAAAGAGCAGAAATTAGTGGTAAGCTAGTACTTTCAGAATTTACAAGAAATGCATTAAAAAAATTTAAAAAATAAATATGTTATTTTCTAGCATAAGTTTATTAACACAAGTTAATATTGAAGAAAAACTTAAAAGTGCGCCAGATAGTAGTTATCAAATTGGCGTTGTAATTGGCACATATTTGCCATTTGTGCTACTAGTTTTACTTGCGTATATCATATATTATAGACTTAAAAATAGAAAAGATTTAGAAGATTAAAAATGGGAAAAATTAGAATTACTAAACATTTCTTTTTTGAAACAGGCCATGCTTTATATGGTTATGATGGAAAATGTAAAAATGTTCATGGTCATAGTTATAAATTATCTGTAACCGTTATTGGAATCCCAGTTAATGATAAAACCGATGCTAAAAATGGTATGGTTATCGATTTTGGTGATTTAAAAAAAATTGTAGCCTCCGAAATTGTAGATGAATTTGACCATGCAACTGTTTTTAATAAAAACACTCCACATATTGAATTAGCAGAAGAATTAGAAAAAAGAGGACATCATGTTATTTTAGTAGATTACCAACCTACAAGTGAAATGATGTTGTTAGATTTTGCCAAAAAAATTAAAAATAAATTACCAGAAAGTATTAAGCTTCATTCGTTAAAATTGAGAGAAACAGGTACTTCTTATGCCGAATGGTTTGCCGCAGATCAAGTGTAACCTATTTTCCGTTAAAGGAATTCATAGTATTATTTAATCCAGCCAAACCAAATGAAATTACTAATTCTGTAGCTTTTGTTATGCGGTCGGGCAATAGCTTAAATTGTTCAGGATCCCAATCTCCTAAAACGAAATCACATTGTTTTCCTTTGGAAAAATCAGCGCCAACTCCAAACCTAAAACGAGCATAATTTTGTGTTTGTAAAAGCGAATTAATGTCTTTTAAACCATTATGTCCGCCATCACTTCCTTTAGCTTTTAAACGAAAAGTGCCAAAAGGTAAATTTAAATCGTCACAAATAACTAATAAATTTTCTAAAGGGATATTTTCTTTAGTAAGCCAATATTTAACGGCTTTACCACTTAAATTCATATATGTGGAAGGCTTTAACAAAATAAAAGTTCTTCCTTTAAATCTAAATTTAGAAACAGCTCCTAATTTTTGATTCTCAAAAGTCACGGATTCTTTATTAGCCAATTCGTCTAAAATAGTAAATCCAATGTTATGTCTAGTGTTTTGATATTTTTCGCCAATGTTTCCTAAACCAACAATTAAGAATTTTTTCATAAGGTCTTCTCTAGTTTTATCTTTCTTTAAATGGAATACTTTTTTTAGTAAAAAACTAATAAAATTCATGAAGCAAAAGTAATAAAAGGTAGCGTATTTTTAAAAAATAAAAAAAGCGCTGTTTTAATAACAACGCTTTTATTTTCTATTATAAAGAATATACTATTCTGCAGCTTCAGTAGCTCCTTCTTCAGTAGCTCCTTCTTCAGTAGTTTCTTCTTCTCCTTCTTCTTCACCTGTTGTAATAGCAGCACGAGCAGTTCTAACTTGTACTACAACTGTATTTTCAGGGTGAAGGATTGTGAATTTTTCATTTTCTAATTCCGTAACATATAATTTGCTTCCAATTCGTAATTTTGAAATGTCTGCATTTATAAAGTCAGGTAAATCAGCAGGTAAAGCTCTAACATGCAATTTACGCATTGGAAAACGTAAAGAACCTCCATTTAAAACTCCTGGAGAGTTTCCAACTAATCTTACAGGAATATTCATGGCTACCATTTTATCATCAAATAATTGGTAAAAGTCAACATGTAAAATTTTGTCGGTAACTGGATGAAACTGAATATCTTGTAAAATTGCGTGATATTTAGCTCCTTCTAATTCAATCGTTGCAGTATATACGTTTGGAGTATACACTAAATTTTTGAACGAAATTTCGTCAGCTGAAAAGTGTAATGGCTTATCTCCTCCGTATAATACGCAAGGCACCTTTTCAGCATTACGTAAGGCTTTGGTCGCTACCTTGCCTACGCTTTCTCTTTTAGATCCTTTGATTGTAATTGATTTCATTTATTATATTTATTTATTATTTACATTAAAAATTGTCCGCTAATGGATGTATTGTTTTGTACTTTATGCATTACATCAGCGAATAAAGGGGCGCAAGATACAACTTTTATTTTAGAACTTGTTCTTTTTAAAGGAATTGTATCGGATACTATAAGTTCTTTTAAGGATGATTTTTCAATTTTTTCATAAGCGTTTCCAGATAGTATTGGATGTGTACAAATTGCACGAACACTTAAAGCTCCTTTTTCCATCATTAAATCTGCTGCTTTGGTTAAAGTTCCTCCTGTATCTATCATATCATCTACAATTATTACATTCTTATTTTTTACATCTCCAATCAACTCCATAGAGGAAACTTCATTTGCCTTTAAACGCTGTTTATAACAAATTACCACTTCGCTTTCTAAAAATTTAGAATATGCATAAGCACGTTTTGATCCTCCCATGTCAGGCGAAGCAATGGTTATATTATCTAATTTTAACTGATGAATATAAGGTAAAAATATAGTGGAAGCGAATAAATGATCTACTGGTTTTTCAAAAAAGCCTTGAATTTGATCCGCATGTAAATCCATAGTCATAATTCTTGTTGCGCCTGCAGTTTGTAATAAATTAGCAACTAATTTAGCTCCAATTGCAACTCTTGGTTTGTCTTTTCTATCTTGACGAGCCCATCCAAAATAAGGCATTACTGCCGTAATATGACGTGCAGAAGCTCTTTTTGCTGCATCAAGCATTAAAAGCATTTCCATTAAATTATCTGAATTTGGAAAGGTAGAGCCTACTATAAAAATTCTTCTACCTCTAACAGATTCTACAAAAGCAGGTTGAAACTCTCCATCACTAAAATGTGAAATAGTAACATTTCCTAATTTTGTGCCATAATTTTCAGCTATTTTTTTAGCTAAATCAAGACTTTGTTCGCAAGCAAAAATTTTAGGTTCTAGGTTGTAGTTTTCCATTTTAGTAGTATTATTTAGTTGTGTGTTTTGTTTGTCGTTGCAAATTTAAAATTATTTATGATGCAATTAAACAACTTAGTTAACTTTTTATGTTTTAGATAAAAATTATTTATAAATTTGCAAACCTATTACAAGCCTCGATGGCGGAATTGGTAGACGCGCTGGATTCAAAATCCAGTTCTTTCGGGAGTGTGGGTTCGATTCCCACTCGAGGTACTTTTTAAGATAGAAAAGGAAAACAAAAAAACTAAAACACTGTAAAACAGTTATTTAATAAAGATTAGTTTTTATTGCTTTCCTTTTTTTATGCTTTTTTTTCTTATATTTGTTACTGTGTTGTTACTGAAAATTAAAAACAGCTATGAATGTTAAATTAAGAAACAAGAAATTAAGCAAAGGAATTATACGTTATTATTTAGATATTTATATTGAAGGTAAGAGAACTTATGAGTTTTTATTCAATATATATTTCTCCTATTAAATATAATTTTCCTTTTCCGCTAATTTCAACTCTGTCGTCTAAAAATTTGCATTGCAAAGACCCTTTTCGTTCTGAAAGTTGAATTGCTGTCATTTCGGTTTTGTTTAGTTCTTTTGCCCAATAAGGTGTAAGTGTTGTATGTGCCGAACCTGTTACAGGGTCTTCTTTTACGCCAACTTGAGGTGCAAAAAACCTCGATACAAAATCAACTTTGTTTCCTTTCGCTGTTGTAATTACGCCACGAGCATTTAATTTTGAAATTTCTTCAAATGAAGGTTTGATATTTATAATGTCTTCTTCGCTTCTAAATACAAAAAGATAGTCTGATTTTCCTTTAAAAATAATACTTGGTTTAAGATTAAAACATTTGGTCATTTCTTTTGTCAGTTCTATTGGTTCAAATTTGTCAACTGGAAAGTTGAGCGTCAAAAAATCTCCTTTTTTGCTAACGGTCAGTATTCCACTTCTTGGTGAGAAAAATTCAATAGTATTATCGATGTAATTTTCGTGGTTAAATAAAACAAATGCAGCTGCCAAAGTAGCGTGCCCACATAAATCTACTTCAACAGTGGGCGTAAACCATCTTATCTCAAAATTATTATCTTTTTTTACGTAAAATGCAGTTTCAGCAAGGTTATTTTCTGCTGCAATTTTTTGCATAATTTCATCACTCAACCATTTGTCAAGTGGACAAACTGCGGCAGGGTTTCCTGAAAAAACTTTGTCGGCAAAAGCATCTATTTGATATATTTTATGTTTCATTGAAATTTTGTCTTCTTGTCTAGTATTATTTTATTTGACAATCAGTGTAAAATTACTGCTAACGTTTTATATTGTGTGTTGGGCGTAGTAATATTTTTTTATAAAGCTCTAATTTAAGCTTTGCTTCAAATATTTATCAATATTTTCTTTAAAATCTTTCAGGTTTATAACTTTGCCATATCCGCCGTCAGTTATGATAGAAAGAATAGTGGTTTGAACATCTTCAGCCTTTACTGTTTTATCTTTAAACTTAACATCCCTTGTAGCACAGGCATCCTGAATAATGACACATTCAAAACCAAAGTCATGTCCAGCTCGAATGGCTGCTTCTACACACATTTGTGTCTGCATGCCTATAATCACCAAACGACTAATATTATTACTTTTCAAATATGCTAACAAATCAGTTCCTTGAAAGCTATTAACTTCTTCTTTAGTAATCACTTTCTCATTTGAAATAGGTTTAACATTTTTATGTATTTCAAATCCTTTCTTTGCTTTATGACGAACATGTACTACTAATTGATTCTTTTCTCTAAAGATGTCAAGAACTTCTTTAGCCTTTACACTTGCTGGCACAGCATTAACTAATCCAGGTTGTCCTTCTCCAGGAAAATAAAAATTTTGAATATCGATAATCAACAAAGCTGTTTTAATATTATCCTCTTTTTGCTGGGCAATTGCTGAAAACTGGAAAATTATAAGTGTTAAAACGAGTCCGAATATTCTTTTCATAATCTTAAATTATTTTAGTTAAATTCAATCTAATAAGAGGCGTACTCATTATTACGCCCAATTTGCTATATATGTTATAATATTTCGTTTATTAAGTTTATTATCCATGATAAAATTAATGTTTTCACATTTTATTAAAAATTATTAATTAGCAATTTTCAATTTAGTATCATCAAATTTAATAATTACAACTTAGAAAAATGGTCAAATAAAGTTTTTTGTTAAAAGATAGAATTTAATTCCTTTTAATCTACATTTTTCAAGATATAAAAATATCAAAAGGTAAATAGATAATATTACGTTTCTTGTTGTTGCAATACTTTTTCAGGTTGTTGTTTTAGTGTTGCAAAACATTTAAAACAACATGTTAAAATATGCTTATAAATTCCCACTCGAGGCACAAAAAAACTGATAGCTTTTTAACTATCAGGTTTTGTTTTTAAAGATTTTCGATAAAAGCAACTAATTTTTGAACATGATATCTGAGCCCTGTGTACGCTTACTTTTTATTATTGAGCTAAATCACCACAAAGCTTTACTTTTAGTAACACAGCACTAGGCAAATATGCTAAAGGAATAGATACCTTCGTAAGTATTTTTATACTTTTTGCCTTAGCTCCATTTTTTAATAATATGATTGTTGCATTCTTTAAAAGTTTTTCCATTTCTTCATTTTCATCATCTTTCATTGTATTAATAATGATTTCTTCTTCACTACTAATTTGAGCTATACAAGCTCCTAGAGCATTAGCAACCTCCATATACATTGGAAACAATACTTTTGAAGCTCCGGCTATTTCTTTAGGCAAAAGAAACGCACCACCTCCACATGCGATTACAGGGATGTCTTTTGCTTCCGTTTTCAATTTGTCAACCATTTTTTCAATTTCTAATTGAATATTGGTCTTTACTTGTTTCAATGCTTGCGAATATGGAATGGCGATTATTTCACGTATTTTTTCTTTAATAATATTTTTTTTAAATGAATCGTCTATATCTAATTTACCTTCCGCTAAAAAGAAATCAGTAAGTGTTAACATATTCCCTCCAAAGGCAATTGACTTTTCTTTTAATCTATATCCAACCGAATCAGGCCCAAGTGTACAAGTTTCATTGTTAAATCTTACAATAGTACCACCACCTATACCTACAGATACTACATCTGGCATTCTAAAATTTGTAAAAACACCTCCAATTTGAGCGGCTAGTGTACTTTCTCTTGGAAAAAAATTAACCAATACTCCTCCATCAGAGGTAGTGCCTCCAACATCAATAACAATTCCATTTTCAATTTTTGAGAGTGCACCCGCTCCACGGATACTATTTGTTGGTCCAGATGATATTGTTAGAACAGGAAAATTTTGAACTTGCTCTAAAGACATTAATGTTCCATCGTTTTGTCCAATAAATAATTGAGATGATAATCCAAGATGATCAACGGTATCTTTAAAAGCCTTCACCATTCTTGATGCAACTCCTTGTAGTGAAGAGTTTAGTATACAAGCATTTTCTCTTTCTAATAAACCTAACCCACCAATTTGATATGAACAGCTTATTTTTACAGTATCTCCTAAAATTTCTTTGGCCCAAGAGGCAACTTGTAATTCCTGATCGGGATTAATTTTAGAGAATATTCCTGTAATAGCAAGGGATTCAATCTCACCCTTCATTTTTCGTAAACATTCTTTTACTTCAACTTCATTTAAATCACTTATAGCTCTTCCGTCATATTCGTAACCTCCATGAACCATATAGCAATGTTTCTGTAAAAGTTTTTTTAGATCTTCTGGAAAATCTGACATTGTAGGAATTGCTTTGCTTGCTGGCAGGCCTATACGGATAGCACCTATTCTATTGAGATTTTTTCTTTCCACCAAGGCGTTAGTGCAATGTGTTGTTCCTAACATAATATATTTGATAGCTTCAGTGGGAACTTTAGCTTGTTGAAGCACTTTTCTTATTGCTTTTTCAATACCACTACTAACATCTAATGAGGTAGTTTGTTTTGTTTTTGCTATAATGTGATTTTCATTGTTTATTAATACAGCATCTGTATTCGTTCCCCCAACATCAACTCCAATTTTATAAAACATAATATTTTATTTAAGCATTTAATATTTCTATAGGAACAAATTCTTCTGAATACCCAAATTTTTCGGGACCACCTAATTTAATTCCTTCGGGTGTTCGCCATTGTTTATCTGCCTTCATACCTAAAACAATTACCCGAGTGCCATATTGAATAGCTTCTGCAGTAATTGGATGAGCATTTTCAGCATCAATCAAGACTATTAAATCTGGAGTAATAGCTACTGAACAACCATTTTTTTTGGCCATTAAAAATTCATTTTGAAAATCGAGTTCCATTTTAGATCCACTATCTTCCTCTAAACCCATTATTTCACATATGCCTTTATTCCATCTGCCTTCTGTTTTAATTGTTATATTCGATATTTTTCCTGAAAATAACTTAATAGCATTTGCCTTTTCAATTAATTCATTGATTGGATTTTTTTGATGTTTTTTAGCATTTAAAATAGCTTCTCCTAGTGATTGCGCGTATGATATTATTCCATGTACAGCAGCCTTTTTAACTTGGTTACCACTCATAGGATAACAACCAATAGCACAACTTCCGCCCATTTGAATGGTGGTAGCACCCACTAATGTTTCTCCCCAAACATTATTTATGGTATGATATACATTTTTGTTCCCTTTTTCATCAGCTTGAGTGATAGGAGATACAGAAATTCCGTGAAGTGTGAAGGTTACCATCTCTAAACGAGGGAAAGCTCTACCCATACCATCAGCATCAACAATTGGGATATTTTTTTTTGCAGCAACTGCGAAAGGGATTACACCATTAAGTCCTCCAGCTTCAGCAGGCATTATTGCATCTATTTTCCTGCCAAGATAACTTTCCATTATTTCAAATGCACTATAAAATTCATTTCCTGAGAACAATTTTTCAACAAGTATCATTGGTGCTCCAAAAGCAGCAATAGGAACTACTAAAGCATTATCATTTAATTCTGCTGCTTTTATTAGAGTTACTTCACCATAATTTTTAATAGCATTTTTCGCTAATAATTTACCTATATATGGATCTCCACCACCACCAGTACCTAATATGGTAGAACCTAAGGAAATATATTCAAGGTCTTCTATTGTTATTTTTCTCATTTGTGATTTTAATTTTTTTAGGCTAGTTTATTTTTTAACAAGAATGTATACAATTTTAGTGTCAATTAATACATTTCCTGCTTGAGCTTCCAAAGATTTTATATATACTACATCACCTATATTTAAATAACCGTTTACATTTCCATCTTCACTTAGCATTTCAATTTTACCTTCCTGAATAATGGATAGTTCGTATTGAGGATGTTTTGAAAAACCTTTTTCAGGAATACGGGTTCCTTTTTTTAAGAATACTGTTCCGAATTTGATTGACAACCCTTTATCTTTAATATGAAAAAGTTGCTTATTATAATATTCATTTGGAAGTGGATATGTAATTTTTTTTATTTCCATTAATTTTTACTTTGTTTTATAAAGATAAATCATAAGCCTTTTCTGCTTGTTCTTTAGTGATGTATCCATTTTTTAAATCTAACAAAATTTGTTCTTTTGAACGGTCTTTAGGATCACCAAAACCTCCGCCAGTTGCAGTTGTACATCGAACAATATCTCCTTTTTCTAAATAAATATTAGTTCCTAAACTATGACGCTCCTCCTCGCCATTTTTACGAATAATTTTAAAATAATTATAAGATCCATCATTACCACCATTCATTCCCCATGTTTTTGTTTCTGCCCCCAAAAAAGCAGCCGTTAAATAGGCGCCGTCTGATAAAATTTTATAATCGACATATTGGCCATTGCCTCCTTGATATTCACCATAACCACCACCTTCATTATGAAAGGCATATTGTTCTACTTGAATGCCATAACGCATTTCTCTTATTTCGACAGGAATGTTATAAGATTCTCCACTTCCACATGAAAGCTGTCCTCTATTTCCGTCGTGACTGTTGGAAGCGCCCCAACCTCCCGCCAAAGGTTCTGCCTGAATGTAAAATTGATTGGTATCTGGATGAATTCCTGAAATAAACGTGGCACAAACGGAACGAAAATGGCCTGCGGGTAATTTATCAGGAACTAAAGGTGCCAATATTTTCCAGATTAAATCCATTGCAGAAATCATTGTTTCATAATAAATAGACACTGCTGCTGGAGATTCGGCACTTACAATAGTTCCTGAATTACAAAGAACTGTTATAGGTCTAAAAGCCCCTCCATTGGCATCCGTTTGTGGTGTAGTGATAGCTTTAAAAATACTTCGGCATCCTGTAACTAAGCCATTGAACGATAAATTTACCGCACCTTTAACTTGTGGATGAGAACCATTAAAGTCTACTATGAATTTTAAATCTGAGATTGTTATTTTTGCTTTAATAGGAAACGGACCTTCTCCAAAACCATTATCTTCTATAGCAGATACTCCTTCGTACACGCCATTTGGAATAGTTTTAAGAGCATCTAAGCTCATGCGTTCCCCATAATCTAAGAACGAAACACTTGCTTTTTTATAAGTTTCCAAACCATATTTTTCAATAATAGTTATAACTCTTTTAGCGCCAACTTCAGCTGCAGCAATTCCTGCGTATAAATCTCCAAGTGTACTGTCAGGTAATCGAACATTCACTTTTATCATATCTATAATAGCTTGATTGAGTTCTCCTTTACTTTTAATTTTTATAAAGGGAAAATGCATTCCTTCTTGAAATATTTCAGTTGCTACCGTTGAAACGGATCCTGGAAAAGTACCTCCTAATTCAGTCCAATGAGCTTTATTTACAGTAAAGGCTATCAATTCCTCTTTATAAAAGACAGGATATATAATTGATACATCCGAGAGATGTGTTCCTCCACCTGCATACGGCGTATTTGCAATAACAATATCACCTTTTTGCAGTGCGTTTTTACCATTATATTTTTCTAAAGTACTTTTTACTACGGAATCTAATGCAGCCAAAAATGCTGTTATTCCATTTCCTTGAGCTAAAAGTTCTCCTTTATTGGTTGTAATTCCTACTGCGTAGTCCAATGATTCATAAATAATTGGACTCATGCTGGTACGCTCTAATGTTTTAAACATTTCGTCTCCTGCAGCAATTAAGGAATCTTGTATAATTTCTAGTGTGAATTGTTCCATTTTTATAGCATTGTAATGATTAAATTTCCATAAATATCAACAGTTAATTGTTGGATTGGTGTTACCAAAGTGGTTGTTGCATTTTCTGCAATAACCGCAGGTCCCTTGATTAGCATATCTGGTTCTAATAAATCCCGATTGTAAAAAGGAGTGTTGCGCTTTCCTAAATCATCAAAATCTACATCCTGATGTGAAAAAATTGCTTCTTCAACAGATTTGCCACTTACTTTTAATTTTGGAAAGTCGGGTTTATCTACCTCAATTTCAGCTACTAAATGAAAGTTAACCAACTCAACTTTTGTGTCTAAGCTAAATGAGTATTGCTTTTTGTGAGCCTCATGAAAATTATTTATAATTTCATCTAATGGTGTGTTTTTAGAAAAATTAGGCAATTCAACTTTTACATAATGCTCTTGTCCTGTATATCTTAAATCTGCATAGAATGTGAATTTTATTAAATTTTCTTGAAAGCCATCAGTTTTATATTTGTCAATAGCATCATTTTGCATGTCTGCAAAGATATTTTGGATACTAGATTTACTTTCATCAATTAGCGTAATTACATTTGTTCTTATAAGATCTCTTCTTAAATCAGACATCAACATCCCAAATGCTGAAAACACACCTGCATGAGGTGGAATTATTAGTTCAGGAACTTGAAGTTCTCTCACTAAGTCTGCGCCATGCAATCCTCCTCCACCTCCAATAACAACCATAGAAAAGTCTCTCGGGTCGTATCCTTTGTTAACAGAGATAAGCTTTAAGGCATTTGTCATATTAGCATTAGCAACTCTAATTATACCTTTAGCAATTTCTTCTTTTGATGTTTTTAATTTTTCACTAAGTGATTTTGAAGCTTTATCTATACTATTATAATCGGGTTTTAATTCTCCACCTAAAAAATAATTTGGATGAATGCGACCTAAAATAATATTTGCATCAGTTGTAGTTAAGTTTTCTCCACCTCTTCCATAAGCTGCTGGACCAGGCATAGCCCCAGCACTTTTGGGTCCAACATGCATTTTACCACCAGCATCAATCCAAGCAATACTTCCACCACCATTACCAATTTCAACAATATCTATCACAGGAGTCTGAATTGGGTATCCCGCTTTTGTTTTTGAGTGGTCAATTTTATAATTAGTTGTAATTTTTACTTGTCCATTTTCTACTAACGCACACTTTGCAGTTGTGCCTCCAATATCCAAAACAATTAAATTTTTTCTATCAATTACTTTTCCTAAAGCAATTGCGCCAAAAACGCCACTTGCTGGTCCCGACTCTACCATTGTAATGGGATTTGCCTTTACATCATTTATAGTAGTAATACCACCATTAGATTGCATAATATATGGTAAGTTTTTAAGTCCATTAGAATTCAACTTTTCTTCTAACTTATTTAAGTAATTTTTAGCTATTGGCAATACATAACTTGATAAAACTGTAGTGCTTGTTCGTTCATATTCACGCCATTCCCTAGTTATCTCATGAGAAGCAATTACTTCTATTTCGGGAAGTAAAGATTTTATTTTCTGAATAATTATTAACTCATGTTCAGGATTTTTATAGGCGTGTAATAAACAAATTGCTAATGCTTCAACTTTTTCTTCTTTACATATCTGAGCAATGTCTTCCAGATTATCTATATTTAATTCGGTGACGATTTCACCTTTGTAATTCATTCGTTCTTCAATTTCAAAGCGTAAATATCTTGGAACAAAAGGAGGTTGTTTCACAAAGTTGAAATTAAATAAATCAGGACGATTACATCTAGCAATTTCTAAAACATCTCTAAATCCTTTTGTTGTGATAAGTGCAGTTTTAGCTCCTTTTCGTTCTGTTAGAGCATTGATAACTACTGTAGTTCCATGTGCGAAAAAATCAACTTCATTTAAATTAAGATTGCTTTTTGCAATTGCATTTAAAATTCCTTCTTCAAAATTAGCAGGTGTTGTGTCTGTTTTAGAAACCTTTACACCTGTTGGTTTGCCAGTTTTTTCGTCAAATTGGAGACATACTAGGTCAGTAAAAGTTCCACCAATATCGGTTGCGACTCTCATATTTTATTTTTTTAATTTGGGTTAACAAGCCACTAAATATTTATTTAGTGGCATAACATTTTATTAATTCAAGTATAATTAAGATAGATAATTTTAAAAAATTCAATTATTTTCCAGGTTAGAATTTATAGCTAAAATCTAACCCGAATGTTGCAGGTAGTCCTTTCCAGGCTAAATCTCCACTTCCATTAGAAAATGCTTGACCGAAAAATTCAGTAATGTATCGTTGATCTAAAATATTGTTTCCCCAGACACTAATAGAAACATTATTAAAACTAAATCCGAATCTCGCATTTAACAAATTATATGGAGAAGAAACCGCTGCATTATCTTCGTGCCAATAAATTTTCCCTGTACCTTTCAAAGTAATATTACCGTTGAAAACTACATTTTCACTTACATTAAAATTTGATTCTAGGCCTAACACAAAACTATTTTGAGGGATAAGCGGTGTGTTTTTGCCTGAAACATCAAAAGATTCATTAGTTCCAGTACTGTAGGTTGAAGTGCCCTCTAGTATTTTAGACCTACTTAATCCATAACTTGCCAAAACATCTAAGTATTTTGAAGTTCTTAATTTAAAATCAGCTTCAAAACCATAAGATTCACTACTTGGGAAATTAAAGTTTCCAATTAATATATTCCCACCGCCATCTATTAGTAATGCATACTGTTGTTGATTTTTAAAATTAATGTAGTAAGTTGACATATTAAAGATAATTCGATTGTTCCAATAATTATTTTTGATTCCAAATTCGTAATTATCGGTTATTTCGGCCTTATAGTCTTCATTAAATCGGACCGTTTTAGCTTGATTAAATCCTCCACTTCTATAGCCTCTTCCATAGTTTGTATAGAGTAACATGTTTTTTGAAGCTTGTAATGATAATGAGAATTTGGGTTGTAGATGTGAATCAACTTTACTAGGATTTGTGTTAAGTGTTCTGTTGTCTTGTTTAATATTGTCGTTATCGTAACGTAGACCTGCTGAGATAGTAAATTTGTCGGATACTTTATAATCCGAAAATCCAAAAACTGCTATTGTTGAATATTTATTTGTAAAATCTGACGTTGCAAAATCAGATTGAGTGCCTGAAGGCTCATAGGGAGGAGCGAAGTACCCAAAATCTGCAGTTGCTTTAGTATATAATAACTTTTCTGAATTTTGGTAGAAGGTACCTAAATCCCAAGTAAATTTCGAATTACTACCATTTGTTGAGCTCAACCTAATTTCTTGATTAAATGTCTTAGAATCAATATCTTGTATCTGTCTTAGAACATCTGCAGCACTAAAATCTAAATCTCCATGATGATGTCTATTAGATTTATCATAAGTTGTGTAGGATGTTAGTTTGGCTTTTGCAAGATTAAATTCCAATTTTAAATTTCCATAAGTTGATTTTAAATAAGACTTTCCTAATTGATCTGCAACAATAGCTTGATTGTTAAAATCATCTGGAGCAAAATTTGGCGTATTGATTCCTGACGCGTAGTATACAGCTCCACCCTTTGTATCCATAACTTGCCCTGTAATTGTAGCCGATACTTTATTGGATAAGTTTGCTTTTAACATCCCTCTTAGATTTAAATCTTCAATAAAATCTACAGGCCTATTTAGTGTAGTATTTTTAATTACGCCATCTCCTTTTTTATAGGAACCGGCTATTCGATAAAATAATTTATCTTTAACAATTGGACCTGTTGAAGATAATTGTGTTTTAAATAAATTACCACTTGCATATCCTGCTGAAACCTTATTTTTAAAATGATTTGTTGGCTGGTTTGTAACTATATTAATAGCACCAGCAATTGCATTTTTACCATAAAGTGCTCCTTGTGGACCTTTTACGATTTCTATCATGGCAACATCAAACAATTCTTGATTAAGAAGATTTGGATCTGGCAAGGTAACACCATCAATTACAAAAGCTATTGGAGAATCTCCATTTCGAATTTGTGCAATACCACGCACAGAAATAAAATTATTACCTACACTTTGAGAAGTTGTGAAATTTACATTTGGTATTTGATCAGTAAAAGTTTGAACATTTAGGATACCTTTATTTTCAATTTCCTTTGAAGTGAGCGTTACTACTGATTCAGGGGTGGATTGAACAGACTCAGCTCTACGACGTGCTTGTCCAATAACACCTGAAAATCCCTTTACCATAACTTCTTTAAGTTGTTGGGAGTCCGATTCAAGGAATATAGGATAATTATTTTCTTTAGTAAGTTTAATTTCTTTTGTAGTATATCCTACAAAAGAGATAACTAATACAGTTGCCTTATCAGAAATGGATATATTAAAGTTTCCATTAATATCTGTTGTTGTTCCTATATTGGAATCCTTTACACCAATATTAGCTCCCGGTAAAGGGCCGTCAGTTGTATTAACAGTTCCTTTAACAGTTCGTTGTCCTAACATAACTGCTGGAATAAATACGATTAAAAATAAGATTTTGTTGATCATTTTGTTAGAGTGTTAGTTTAAATAATTTTTGAAATATAGGAAGATGTTGAATTACTATTTTTATTTATGATTACTTTGTTATAAATTTATATTTCCTAATATAAAAACAAGAAAGTAATGGAAAATGGTAAAGTGTTGATTTCAGAACAACTATCTCTAACAAAATATTGCTTTGATAAATTATTAATAGGGATTGTAAATAAGTTTAAAGGGAAATATGAAATAAAAACTATTAACGATTCTCAATTATTCGGATTTGGAAATTATAATGACATTAAACCAAATTTAAAAAGTGAATTTGAAGAAATAACTAAAGGATATATAAATGGAAAATATTTATACAATAAAAACAGAGAATTAAAGCAGGGTAGGCCTATAATTAAACTAAATAGAGAATATAAGCACGTATTTTTCAATTATTTAGGTTATGATAGTGTAAAGGCATTTTTGGAAAATGAAGTTATGGATGAGTTGGAATTAGAAAAACAATTTTCCTTACTTCAAGCAACACACTCAAATGAAGACTTTTACTATTGTGCCTATTACTTTGGAGAAGATCAAAGAATGACCAAAGGAAAATTAATTATATATAATAATTGGAGTAATGTTGAATTAAGGTTTATTTATTTTGATGAAAATGATGTTAAATCTGAATACATTTTTTTTGGGATAATTAAATTAAGTGAAGATTTTATGTTTATACACACTAAATATATTGTAAATAATACTAAAAAAGAAGGTGCAAATTTTACTTTTTTTATTGGTAAATCAACACTGTCAGAACGAAATTATTTAATTGGTACTTATTCAGGTTTTGATAAATATAATAGAGCAATAGCAGGGAAAATGATTCTTAAGAAATTCCCAGATAAAAAGGCTATGGAGAGTGAATTTGCTACCCGCCAAGTGGATCCCTTACTTACTCAGGAATTGAGAAGAGAAAGAATTATAGTTGAAAGTCATGTGCCAAGTAATTCCTCCAAAATATCGAATAAGAGCCCCTACGCATCTCTATTTTCTAAACTGTCAGGAAATTATCTTTTTTCATTTTATGAAAATACTGAGAAGATGCTTTATTCGTTGGAACTTTCCATTGATCCTCATAATTATAATATAATAAGTAATGATCTAAATCTAATAATTGAAAATGATATTGTGAAATTAATTAATAGGGGGCAAAATGTCTATTTAGATTTTGAAGTTCATGGTGTTTCTTATTTGCAAAAGGTTAGTATGTATATAAAAATGTATTATTTAATGAATCCTGAAAAAGAGGTTTTTGGAGTATATAGTGGTATTGATTTAAATAATAATCCAATTAATGGAAGGGTTAAAATTGAAATTAGAAAGTAATTTGCCAATGTATATTTTCTTTTTTAGCTCTTATTTTGTTACTGTGCTGTTACTAAAATATGCGTAAACACATGTAAATGAACTACATAGTTATATAGAAAAGTATCTACTCGAGATACTTTTTAAGATGTGAAAGAAAAAAAGGAAAACTATTTAGTTTTCCTTTTTTGTTACATATTGATTTCAAAAAATATTTTGATTAAAACTTTATTTTAATGTTTCCAAAATATTCTTGTTTAGGCCCAGGTTGGTATGAATTTCCATCAGGATCAGGTTCTGTAAAAGCCATATAATTTTCTCCTGTAAAGTTTTTTGCTGTAAAACTTATTTCTCCACTAATATTTTTTAGCTTCCATAAATATGAAATACGAGCATTATAAATATTAAATCCGTTTTGCCAGTTTTGATAAATTGTAGGATCAAGTTCATTATTGTATGCTTTTGCATCGGTATATATTGCCCATTTTGATTGGTATTCGGTACCTAAGTTTAATACTATTTTATTAAAAATAGTATACTTAAACTCTGCATTTAATTGATGTTTTGGTGAATTTGGTAAATATTGTCCTTCAGCAGGAGGAGTTGTTAATACATAATTTGTATCTGTATAAACAGGATCAATATTAGCAGAGGTGTATTTAAAATGCGCATAAGTATATGCTAATTGTAAATTTAAATTTTTAATTATATCAACTAAAAAAAATGTCTCAATACCAAATCTTCTGCTGTTTCCTGCATTTCCATAAAATACTTCTTGATTTCCTCTTCCTGATTGTTTAAATCGGAAAAAATCATTTTTAGTATTCATTAAAAAACCTGTAATATCATAATAAAAGTTTTTGCTAATATATCCTCTTGTTCCAATTTCGTAGCAATTTGAAGTTGCTGAAATTAAATGTGTATTAAATCCTGAATATCCAACTGGGTTAGCTTCTAACTCTTCCGTTGAAGGAGGTATAAAACCTTGACTAAAATTAGCAAAAAGAGTTATTGCATCAGAAAAGTTATAACTTGTACCTAATCGAAGTGAACTATGAGAAAAATTCATTTTTGTTTTAGATGTATTAATCTCGGCCATTTTATCTGTTAGCTCATTTTTTATATTATCATATCTAACATTACCAATTATATTTAGTTTTCCCAATTCAAATTTATAAAAACCAAAAACGCCTATATTATTTTGATTAATAATTTGATTGGCAAGTAAGGTATTTGTTTCAATATTAGTTTCATCAATACTTTCAATTCTTAATGGATTTTCTGCACTTTCCAATTTATACATATCAATATTTTGCCATTTCATGTCAGATCCAAAGCTGAAATGATGTTTTGCTTTTTCCGAAATAAGATTAAGGTTGTATTGAATTCCAAAACCAGGATCAGTATAGTTTCTATATTCTGCACTTGTGTTACTGGTTTCTTTATTTTTCCAAGTTCTGTAATATGAATATGCGTGAATATTTTGTTTATCGCTTATTTTATATGTTCCAGTAAAACCTAAAGTTGTTCTATTTGTTTTTTGATATTCATTAAATGGATTTGCATCAGGATTAGCTTGTTTTGGATTATCAAGTTGATCAAGAGTTAAACCTTCAGGATTTTGTTGAAAATAATTTACATGAGAAATAATTTGAGTTATAGAAGTTTTTTTGTTTGGATGAAAACTTAGTTTTTCATAAAATTTATTACTCCAAAATGCTTGATGATCTCTATATCCATCACCTCCTGATCTTGAATAACTAGCTCTATAATCTGTACTATTTTTTGAACCGTTTAATTGAATAAGTGTTTTATTAAAACCATTTGAACCAATACCTTGACTTAAAAAACCTTCTAAAGGTTTAGAGCCTCCAACATTGGATGTAATATTTAAAACACCTGCCGAACCACCGCTTCCATATAACCCAGCTGATGGACCCCTTAAAACTTCAATTTTTTGAATTGTAGCCCAATCAACATCATATAAATCAGGAGCAAAACCAGAGGGATCGTTTATTGGAATTCCATCAAGTAAAACGCCTATTCCTCTTAATCCATTTTCTGTTAAAATTCCTTGTCCTCGAATTGATATATGAACTCGTTCTCCATCGTGTTGATTGTCTACACGAACACCGGGAACAAACCTTAAAGCTTCTTCTGCTCCAATTGTTTTAGGCATAGTGGAAAGTGTTGCTTTTGAAACAAACGAAATAGCTCCGGGATTTTTTTTAAGCGTTACAGGTATTCTATTTGCTGTAACTGTAATTTCATCAAGCTTTAAAGTATCTTGACGATGTTCTTTATTTTGACCAAATAAAAAACCATTTATGCATAATAATGCAATGAAATATATAATTTTTTTCACTGTTTTAATTTTAAAATATTTAACTATTAATTATTTATTTGAGAAAATTTATAGTAAATAGAATATGTTTTTTAAGAATTAAAAGGTGCTAAAAAGGTATTTAGCATTATTCTAATTAAAAAATCTCAAACTTGTATTATATAGAAAAGTTAAATTCAGGAGGAGGTGAAAGTACTTCAAGAATTTTCGATTTATAAAATTCTTGATTTTCAAATAAATAGATATTAGTATTTTTTATGCTAATTCTCTTTGAAAATTTATTGGAAAGGTATTTTTTACTTAAAATATTTTTCAACTTTAATAATGATTTATTTTTTCTTCTATTATTTCTAAAAAAACTTGTGATTAATTTCTTCTCTTTAACATCATTAATACAATAATAATATTTATTTCCGTTTTTTATTTTAGTTTTAACAACATCATACATTAACCCTTTGTACTTAAATTCTTTATTTTTTTTAGTCCAAATAATTTTATTTTCATCCTTTAAAGGAATAATAACAACGGAAAGGTCTTTTTCATTTAATCCTTCTTTAATTTCGTTATTAATTTCTTGTTGAATATTATGTTGTAAGTATTTAAAATACAAGTAATATCCATTGCTTAAGGACGCAATTATAATTAATAATATGAATGGTATATATTTTTTAATAATGTTTGGTAATGTTTTTATTGGCTATAAAAATACTATTTATCAATAAATAATTTCAATTAACTTTTTAGTAAATTGCTTCCTCTAACAAAAAATCAAAAAAATGACTTCCAAAAAAAACAAAGTAACCGTAGCGCAAGCCTTTAAAACATTTATTTGGCCAAGAAAAGGAATTATTTTGGTTGGACTAATTTTAATTATTATTAGTCGGTTATCTGGGTTAGTATTGCCTGGAGCCAGTAAATATTTAATAGATAATGTTATTGTAAATAAAAATCTACATCAATTAAAATTGTTATTACTAATAGTTGTTGCAGCCATTGTTTTACAATCGGTAACTTCATTTTTGTTAACCAGATTGTTAAGTGTAGAAGCTCAATATTTAATATCAAAACTTAGAGTTCAGGTTCAAAAGCAAATATTATCGTTGCCAATTAGTTATTTTGATAATAATAAATCAGGAGCTTTAGTTTCAAGAATTATGACCGATGTTGAAGGAGTTAGAAATTTAATAGGAACAGGTTTGGTTCAACTTATTGGAGGAACACTAACCTCTATTGTTTCGTTAGTTTTATTAATTAAAATAAGTCCAATTATGACTTTATATGTTTTGGTTCCTATAAGTATTTTTGCAATTATAGCATTAAAAGCATTTAGTTATATTCGCCCAATTTTTAAAAAAAGAGCTATTATTAATGCTGAAGTAACAGGCAGATTAACGGAAACTTTAAGCGGTGTTAGAGTAATAAAAGGGTTTAATGCCGAAAATCAGGAAATTAAAACCTTTGAAAAAGGAGTAGAAAGATTGTTTTTAAATGTAAAACAAAGTTTAACTTCAACAGCCTTACTAACAAGCTCATCCACACTTTTATTAGGATTAGCTACCGCAGGAATTATGGGAATGGGCGGTTATTTTATTATTGGAGGAACCATGACTTTTGGTGATTTTTTGGCGTTTACGCTGTACTTAGGATTTATGATTGCTCCAATTGTGCAAATGAGTAATATTGGAAGCCAATTAACCGAGTCGTTTGCTGGGTTAGACAGAACGGAAGAGATCATGAATATGACTCCAGAAGACGATCCTTTGGTAAGAAATATTAAGCTTTCTAATATTAAAGGAGATATAAAATTTGATAATGTTTGTTTTTCCTATGAAAAAGGAACTGAAGTATTGCATAATATTTCTTTTGAAGCCAAAGCGGGAAATGTAATTGCTTTAGTTGGCTCATCAGGCTCAGGAAAAACAACCATTGCTGGTTTAGCAGCCACTTTTTTAAATCCAACTTCAGGAAAAATTACGATAGATGAAACAGATTTATCAAAAGTATCGTTAAATAATTATCGAAAAAACTTGGGCGTTGTTTTACAAGATGAATTTTTATTTGAAGGAACTATTAAAGAAAATATATTATTTTCAAAAGCAAATGCTACGGATGAAGAACTTCAAAAAGCAGTGGAAGCATCTTATGTAAATGAATTTACCGATCGTTTTGAAAAAGGCTTAGAAACGGTAATTGGGGAACGCGGCGTTAAACTTTCTGGCGGACAACGTCAGCGAATTGCTATTGCACGAGCCATTTTAGCTAACCCAAAAATTATTATTTTAGATGAAGCTACTTCAAATTTAGATACTGAAAGTGAAACTTATATTCAAAAAAGTTTACAGGAATTAATTGAAGGAAGAACAACTTTTGTAATTGCACATAGGTTAAGCACTATTCGTCAGGCAAATCAAATATTGGTTATTGAACAAGGAAAAATTGTAGAGCAAGGAACTCATAATGAATTAATTACAAAAGAAGGAAGGTATTTTGATTTGTATACTTACCAAGCCAGAATTTAATTTTATTAAAAGTAATTTATATGCCTTTTAAAAACTTTAACTTTTCTTTATAAGAGAAAAATTACCTGAACCCGACAGAATTGTAATTAATGTTTAATTTTGAAACCATCTATTTTTCAATATCTTATTTAAAAATGAAAAAAAACATACTTCTAATACTTTTTACAGCATTTAGTATTACGGCATTTAGTCAGATTTACAAACCTGTAAAATGGAAAACTTCCACTGAAAAATTATCAGATAGCACGTATAATTTAGTAATTACTGCAAATATTGAAGAAAATTGGCACTTGTATTCTCAAAATGTTCCAGATGACGGACCTATTCCAACAGAGTTTACATTTACTAAAACTTCAGATTTTGAACTAATTGGTAAGCCTTCTGAAGAAGAAGGACATACTATTGATGACAAAGTTTTTAATATGAAAATTAAATTCTTTGAAAACAAAGCGACATTTAAACAGAAAGTTAAAATATTATCAAACAAACCGATTAAAATTAAAGGAGAGGTTGGGTTTATGACTTGTGATGATACAAGTTGTTTGCCGCCATCGTATGTAGATTTAAACTTTTCATTACCTTCAAACTCAGCTATTACAAATGCTTCAACGGCTTCTAATAAAACAGAAGTAAAAAAAGAAACGGTAATTCATAAAACACCCAAAAAGAAAACGGATAAAACTTTATTAAGTATTTTTTTAATAGCTTTTTTCTCAGGGTTTGCAGCATTGTTAACACCATGCGTATTCCCTATGATTCCTATGACGGTAAGTTATTTTACTAAACAGAGTAAAACTAAAGCGTTAGGCATTAGAAATGCATTTATTTACGGCGTTTCTATAATAATAATTTATGTTGCTTTAGGTTGGCTCGTATCCTTCTTTTTTGGTGCAGATGCTTTAAATGCATTATCTACTAACATTTGGTTTAATGTAATTTTCTTTTTGATTTTAGTTGTTTTCGCAATATCCTTTTTGGGTGCATTTGAAATTGTATTACCAAGTTCTTGGGGAACAAAAGTTGATGCTCAGGCAGATAAAGGAGGAATTATAGGAATCTTTTTTATGGCATTAGCGTTAGCAATAGTGTCTTTTTCTTGTACAGGTCCAATTGTTGGAACCTTATTAGTACAAGCAGCAGCAGGTGGAAATCAAATAGGTCCAATTGTAGGAATGTTAGGTTTTTCATTAGCATTGGCAATTCCATTTACTTTATTTGCAGCTTTTCCTGGTTGGATGAACTCTTTGCCAAAATCAGGAGGATGGCTTAATACAGTTAAAGTTGTTTTAGGATTTTTAGAATTAGCTTTAGCCTTTAAATTTTTATCGAATGCAGATTTAGTACTCGATTTACATTGGTTTGAAAGAGAAGTTTTTGTTGCCATTTGGATTGCAATTTTTGGAACACTTACCATGTATTTATTCGGAAAAATAAAATTACCACATGATTCTCCAATAGATCATATTTCAGTAGGAAGATTAGGTTTAGGTTTAATTACGTTAACGTTTACTATTTATATGATTCCAGGTTTATGGGGAGCACCGTTAAATTTAATTAGTGCTTTTCCACCACCACAACATTATAGTGAATCTCCTTACGGAGTTGGATTTTCAAAGTTAAGTGGCGGAAGTAACCAAAATATATCAAAATTACCTGAAGGAGCTCACTTAATGGCACCGTTTGATATTTTAACTTTTAACGATTATGATAAAGGTTTAGCTTACGCCAAAAAAGTAAATAAACCAGTAATGTTAGATTTTACAGGAAAAGCTTGTGTAAATTGTAGAAAAATGGAGCAAAATGTATGGGTAAAAGATAAAGTATTGGCTATTTTAAAAAATGATGTAGTTTTAATTTCTTTATATGTAGATGATAAAAGGAAATTACCAGAAGGTGAAGCGGTTGATTCAAAATTAAACCCAGGCAAAAAATTAAGATATATAGGTCAAAAATGGAGTGAGTTAGAAACCATTAAATACGGAACTAATGCACAACCATTTTACGTACTTTTAGATAAAAATGAAGAAAAACTAAATGAGCCAGTTGCATATACTCCCGATGTGGATGAGTTTTATAATTGGCTAAAAGATGGAATAGCAAAATATAAATAAATTTTGATTTTTATTGTTAGAGAAACACGTTGATTTTATTTAAATTAGCGTGTTTCTTATTTTAAACTCTAAAGTGAAGTAATATGGGAGAGGATACTAAGTTGAATAATAAAATAAATTCTAATTTATCTGAATTAGAACTGTATTTTCAGGCTTTTAAAAAAAATATTGTAGGAAATGGCCAAACCTTTCAATCTCCTTTTGGAGAAAAAGAAATTATTTATACCGATTGGACTGCAAGTGGTAGAATGTATCGTCCAATTGAAGAAAAAATGATAAATACTTTTGGCCCTTTTGTTGCAAACACTCATACAGAAACATCTACTACCGGATCAGTTATGACTTCGGCATATCATAAAGCAAGAAGCATTATAAAAAAACATGTAAACGCAAATGATGACGATGTTTTAATAACTAGCGGTACAGGAATGACCGGTGTTATTAATAAATTTCAGCGAATTTTAGGATTAAAAGTTGCAGAAAATTTAAAAGAATACACTCAAATTCCAGAAGATTTAAAGCCAATTGTATTTATTTCTCATATGGAACATCATTCTAATCAAACTTCTTGGTTAGAAACAATTGCTGATGTAGAGATTATTCCTTGTCAGGATAATGGATTATTTTGTTTTAAAAGTTTTAAAAAATTACTAGAAAAATATAAAAACCGACCTATAAAAATTGCTTCGGTAACTGCATGTTCAAATGTTACTGGAATTAGAACAGATTATCATAAAATTGCAAAAATGATTCATGAATATGGCGGATTATGTTTTGTTGATTTTGCTTGTTCTGCTCCTTACGTTTCCATAGATATGCATCCGCAAAAAAAAGAAACGTATTTAGATGCAATTTTCTTTTCGCCTCATAAATTTTTAGGAGGCCCAGGAACATCAGGAGTGTTATTATTTAATAAAAAATTATACAAAAATATGGTTCCAGATAATCCGGGAGGAGGAACTGTAACTTACACAAATCCTTGGGGAGCACATGATTATATTGATGATATTGAAACTCGTGAAGATGGCGGAACTCCAGGTTTTTTACAGGCTATTAAAATAGCTTTGGCAATTCAGCTAAAAGAGCAAATGAGAGTGGATAAAATTTTAGCTAGAGAGCATGAAATTAATAAAATTGTCTTTGCTCATTTATCTAAAATCCCTAATCTAATCATTTTAGCAAATCAACATACAGATAGGTTGGGTATTTTTTCTTTTTTTGTAGAAAATGCACACTTCAATTTGATTGTAAAATTATTAAATTACAGGTTTGGAATACAAACTCGCGGAGGTTGTTCTTGCGCTGGAACATATGGGCATTATTTATTGCACTTAGATCAACAAACATCAGAAGGTATTGAAGATCAAATAAGCGAAGGATGCTTAATGGAAAGGCCAGGTTGGGTTCGTATGTCTATTCATCCAACTATTACTAATAAAGAAGTTTTATTTGTTTGTGAAAGCATCAAAAAAGTAGCTGAAAATTTTGAAGAATGGGGTAAAGATTATGAATACGATGCAATAAAAAATGAATTTACTTATAAGTTTGAAGAACCTTTAGAAAAAGAACTCGTTAATAATTGGTTTAAATAATAACTTTTATCCTATTTGTTTTTATATATTTGGATTTGAAATTTTTAAAAATATATGGATAATTTTATTTTCTTCCTTAAACAAGGCTTATTTCATGTGTTGGATTGGAATGCCTACGATCATATTCTATTTTTAATTGCATTAGCGGTTGTTTATGATTTTCAACATCTAAAAAAAGTGTTTTGGTTAATTACTTCTTTTACCATTGGTCATACATTAACCTTAATTTTAGCCTCTTATCATGTTGTTTCAGTAAGCACTAAATGGGTTGAATTTTTAATTGCAGTTACTATTTTAATAACAGCATTAGCAAATATATTTTATGCTAAAAATACTACCAAACAAACCAAAACAAATATAAATTTAGTTTTTGCTTTATTTTTTGGGTTAATTCACGGACTTGGGTTTTCAGGATATTTTAAAATGTTAATAGGAAGTTCACACAGTAAATTAATTCCTTTGTTAGAATTTGCTTTAGGTATTGAGTTAGCCCAAGTAATAATTGTTTCGTTAGTATTAATACTAGGCTTTATATTCCAATCAATTTTCCGATTTTCCAAAAGAGATTGGATTTTAGTAATTTCTGCAGTTGTAATAGGCGTAGTGCTTCCAATTTTAAAAAGAAATATTTTTTGGTAATTTTTTAACTTTTTAAATATAAGTTTCTTATTACTTTCGTAATTTACACGTGTAAAATGAATAAAAAACTACAAAAATATGATGAAGCCTATATGAGGATGGCTTTGGAATGGGCTAAATTATCTTATTGCGAAAGAAAAAAAGTTGGCGCTTTAATTGTAAAAGACAGAATGATAATTTCTGATGGCTTTAATGGAACACCAACAGGATTTGAAAATAATTGTGAAGAAAACGATGAAACAAAATGGTATGTTTTACATGCGGAAGCAAATGCAATATTAAAAGTAGCATCTTCCACACAATCTTGTAAAAATTCTACGTTATATATAACTATGTCGCCTTGTAAAGAATGTAGTAAGCTAATTCATCAATCAGGAATCAAAAGAGTAGTATATGCAAACGCATATAAAGATACATCTGGATTAGATTTTTTAGAAAAAGCAGGTGTAGAATTAACATATCTTAAAAATTTAAAATGACAAAAAGAAAAATAAATTTACCATTATATTTAGCAATTGCTGTTGTTATTGGAATGGCTATTGGCACACTTTTTAATTTTAAAAAGAGACCAGTATTATTTAGTTCAAATACAAGTGAAGCCAAAATAAAAAGACTTATTGATTATATAAATTACGATTATGTTGATAAAGTAGATACGGATAGTTTATTAGATGATGCTATTACTAAAATGCTAAGTGAATTAGATCCGCATTCCGTTTATATTCCAAAAGGAGAGTTAAAACGTATTACCGAAACCATGCAAGGAAAGTTTGTTGGGATAGGAGTTTCATTTTTGATGCATAACGATACCGTTGCAGTTAGCGATGTTATTAAAGGAGGACCAAGTGAAAAAGCAGGAATTAAAGATGGAGATAGAATTTTAATAGCAAATAAAGATACCCTTTTTGGAAAATCTATTTTAAACAAAGCAGGAGTAAATTCTGCAGAAGCAAAAACTATTTCAGGAAACAGAAAAGTATCAGACGCAATAATTAAATCGTTAAAAGGAGAACCAGATACAAAAGTTAAGGTAACCGTTTATAGAAAATCATCTAATAAAATTTTAAAATTCCCAATTATTAGAGGTGAAGTTCCAATCATTAGCGTTCCGTCTTACTATATGGTTAATAAAAAGATAGGATATATAAAAATTGACCGTTTTGCAAGAACTACTTATAAAGAATTTAAAGTTGGTTTAGAAGATTTAAAATCTCAAGGAATGACTTCCTTAATATTAGATTTAAGAGGAAATCCAGGAGGATTTATGGATATTGCCAATAAAATTGCAGACGAATTTTTAAAAGATGGGAAATTAATAGTTTTTACAAAAAATAAAGATGGAGAAGTAGATAAATTCTACGCTACAAATAAAGGTGATTTTCAAGATAATAAAGTATATGTTTTAATAAATGAAAATTCTGCATCGGCAAGTGAAATTGTTACAGGAGCTTTACAAGATAATGATAGAGGTGTTATTGTTGGAAGACGATCTTTTGGTAAAGGATTAGTTCAGCAAGAAATGGATTTAGGCGATGGTTCAGCAGTTAGGTTAACTACATCACGTTATTATACTCCAACAGGACGATCTATTCAAAAACCATACAATCATAAGGATAATACTAATTATGAAAATGATTATTTAAATCGTATTCACAATGGCGAATTGTTGTCAAAAGATAGTATTAAAGTTGATGATCATTTAAAATACACTACTCCAAAAGGAAAAATAGTATATGGAGGAGGAGGAATTATACCTGATGTTTTTGTTCCAATAGATACTACTCATGTGTTTAGCAATAAACTCTACGGAAGACTTAATGAATTTGTATTCAGTTATGTAGATGACCACAGAAAACAATTGAATTCATGGAAATTAAAAGATTTTGTGGCTAATTTTGATGATTCAGATAAAGTCATTAATTCCTATTTGGATTTTATAGATTTAAAAATGCCAATTTCACCAAAAGCTAAAGAAAATTTAAAAATTTATTTAAAAGGATTAATTGCCCGTAATTTATTTGGAGAAACAGGTTACGTTATGGCAACCCAACAAAATGACAATATGATTCAAAAAGTAATTGAGTTAGATCAAAAAAACTAAATTGGCAGTTTTTATTAGTAAACCGTATATTTGGCAAACTAAATTTTATTAAGCTTGAATACTCCAAAAAAAATATACTTTGCATCTGACCAACATTTTGGAGCTCCTACTTCCGAAAAAAGTAAACCAAGAGAAAAACTATTTATAACTTGGCTTGAAAGCATAAAAAATGATGCTGAAGCAATTTTTTTATTAGGAGATTTATTTGATTTCTGGTTTGAATATACTAAAGTTGTTCCTAAAGGATTTATTCGAGTACTTGGAAAATTAGCAGAGTTAAGTGATAGTGGAATAAAAATCCATTTTTTTGTGGGCAATCATGATTTATGGATGAAAGACTATTTTGAAACGGAACTTAACATTACAATATATAGAAAACCAACAGAATTCACCTTCAATAATAAATTGTTTTTAATAGGTCATGGAGATGGTTTAGGGCCTGGAGATAAAGGTTATAAACGTATGAAAAAAGTGTTTACTAATCCTTTTTCTAATTGGTTCTATAAATGGTTACATCCTGATATAGGAGTTCGTTTAGCTCAATATTTATCTGTTAAAAATAAACTGATTTCAGGAGAAGAAGATATTAAATTTTTAGGTGAAGAAAACGAATGGTTAGTTCAATATTGTAAAAAAAAATTAACTCAAAAACATTACGATTTTTTTGTTTTTGGGCACAGACATCTTCCTTTGGAAATAACCATTTCAGAAAATTCAAAATATATTAATACTGGCGATTGGATAAGTCATTTTACTTATGCAGTTTTTGAAGGCGAAAATTTAGCAATAAAAACATTTAAAAGTATAAAAGCTTAGCAAAATTTACTTTTCAGTATAAACAACAATTAATATTAACTAATAATTGGGTTTTGTAATTTTATTGTGAATATCGTGTTAAACCTCAATAGTTAGTATGATTTTTAACCTATTTTTAACAGCAAAAAATGAAATTTATGTGCTACTTGCACAGTGAATTTCAAAGAAATTATTTTACCCAAAAAATAAATATAACATGTTAGAAGAAAGTAATACATCAGTTGATATTAAAGCTATCAATGAAAAAATAGAAGTAGAAAGTGCTTTTGTGGATTTATTAATGATGGAAATGAACAAAGTAATTGTTGGACAAAAACATATGGTTGAACGATTGCTTATTGGTTTATTAGGTAACGGACATATTTTGCTAGAGGGTGTGCCAGGTTTGGCAAAAACATTAGCAATTAGCACATTATCAAAAGCAGTACAAGGTAAATTTAGCAGGTTACAATTTACACCTGATTTATTACCTGCAGATGTTGTAGGTACTATGATATACAATATTAAAGAGAATGATTTTTCTATTAAAAAAGGTCCAATTTTTGCCAATTTTGTATTAGCAGATGAAATAAATAGAGCTCCGGCAAAAGTGCAATCGGCATTATTAGAAGCTATGCAAGAACGTCAAATTACTATTGGAGATACTACATTTAAATTAGAAGATCCTTTTTTAGTAATGGCAACGCAAAACCCTGTAGAGCAAGAAGGTACTTATCCTTTGCCAGAAGCGCAAGTGGATAGATTTATGTTAAAAACAGTAATTGATTACCCAAAAATTGCTGAAGAGCAATTGATAATGCGTCAAAATTTAAATGACAGCTATGGTGATGTTAAACCTGTGGCTTCTTTAGAGCAAATTAATAGAGCAAGAAATGCAGTTAAAGAAGTATATATGGATGAGAAAATTGAAAAATATATTTTAGATATTATTTTCGCAACTCGTTATCCTGAAAAATATAACTTACCAGATTTAAAAGGACTTATAAGTTTTGGAGCATCACCTCGGGGAAGTATTAATTTAGCTTTATCTGCTAAATGTTATGCGTTTATTAGAAGAAGAGGCTATGTTATTCCAGAAGATGTTAGAGCTATGGTTCATGATGTTTTACGACATAGAATAGGTCTTACTTACGAGGCTGAAGCTGAAAATATTACTTCTGAAGAAATTATATCTAAAATAATTAATGAAGTAGAAGTGCCTTAAAAAATTAGATAGATTACTAATTGATTTTTTTACAAACTATTCAAGGTTCTCTTTTTAATTTTTTAACCTAAATTCATGGATACTAAAGAAATACTTAAAAAAGTTCGAAAAATAGAAATCAAGACACGTCGTTTGTCTGATCATATTTTTTCAGGTGAATATCACAGTTCATTTAAAGGACGTGGTATGACTTTTTCTGAAGTAAGACAATACCAATATGGCGATGATGTTCGATCTATTGATTGGAATGTTACTGCAAGATATAATGAACCTTATGTTAAAGTTTTTGAGGAAGAACGCGAGTTAACTATGGTTTTAATGGTAGACGTAAGTGGTTCGGAATTTTTTGGAACTACACAACAATTTAAGAAAAATACGATTACTGAAATTGCTGCTACCTTAGCGTTTTCTGCTATTCAAAATAATGATAAAGTTGGGCTTTTATTGTTTTCCGATCAAGTGGAATTGTATATTCCACCAAAAAAAGGAAAAAGCCATGTGTTACGAATTATTAGGGAATTAATAGAATTTAAACCCAAAAGCACCAAAACAAATATTTCAGAAGCTTTAAAATTTATGTCTAGTGTGCAAAAGAAAAAAGCCATTCTTTTTATACTATCGGATTTTTTAGATGATACATATGAATCTACTTTAAAAATTGTAGGCAAAAAACATGATGTTACAGGCATTAGAGTATTTGATAAACATGAAACTGCTATACCAAATATTGGTTTAGTTCCTATGGTAGATGCCGAAACAAAAGAAGTTATGCTTGTAAATACAGCTTCAAAAAAGGTTAGAAATAGTTATACTAGTTACTATTTAAAAACGGTGGATTATTTTGAAAAATCATTTAGCCATAGCGGAGCAGGAGTAATAAGTACTCAAATAGGAGAAAGTTATGTAAAAAAATTACTAGGATATTTTAAGCAAAAAGGAGTAAGATAGTATGAACCTCAGAGAAAAATATTTAGTATATATAATGGTTTGTTTTGGTTTTATTGGTTTTTCACAAGAAAGCCCAGTAAAAGCAAGTATAGATACCACATTTATAAGAATAGGAGAACAATTTCAATACAAATTATCGGCGGATAAGCGTGCTAAAGTAGTTTTTCCAAAACTTCAATTAGATAGTTTACATAAAGTAGAAGTTGTAGAATCACTTCCAGTAGATACCTTAAAAAATAAATTAGAAAAAAAATACCTGCTTACTAGTTTTGATAGTGGCCAATATGTAATTCCACAACAACAACTTCTTGTAAATAATCAAAAATACCTTACGGACTCTTTATTAATAAACGTTGCTACGGTAAAAGTAGATACCACAAAACAAAAAATGTTTCCTATTAAAGCAGTAATGAAAGAGCCTAAAACATTAGATGATTATTTGTATTTGTGGTGGTTAATTTTTCCTTTGTTAGCAATTATAGGAATTATTTTGTACTTCATTTTAAGGAAAAAAGTTAAAAAAGAAGCGGTAGCAGTTTACATTCCACCAATTCAAGAAGCGATGGAACGTTTAAAAGCTTTGGATGAAAAACAATTATTAAAACAGCACAAAATTAAACTGTATTATTCTGAATTAACGGAAATAGTTAGAACGTATATTGAGAAAGACATTAATATTCCAGCTTTAGAGTCTACAACTAACGAATTATTAGAAACAATAAATGATTTTAATGAGTCAAGTAAATTAGGTATTTCAAAAGAAACTATTGCAGAACTAAAAGAAGTTTTACAGAATGCAGATTTAGTGAAATTTGCAAAATCAAAACCAATAGTGGAAGAAATTAAAGCGGATAGAACATTATCAGAACGAATTTTGCAAAATTTAAAACCTAAAAAAGATACTGAAAATGAATTGGAATAATTTTGAATTTTTGCATCCTCAGTTTTTATGGTTGTTATTATTATTGCCAATAATAGCGGTATGGTACTTCTTAATTCAAAAAAAAGAAGCATCCACATTAACTATGGCAAGTTTAAAAGGTTTTAAATCTGAACCTTCTTTAGTTTCAAAATTAAAACCATTTTTATCTATTTTAAGACTACTTGCAATTGGTTTATTAATTATTGCATTAGCTCGTCCAAGAATTGTAGCTGTTAGTAAACGTACTAAAACAAACAAAGGAATTGATATTGTTATGGCAATTGATGTTTCTGCTAGTATGTTAGCGCGCGATTTAAAACCAAATAGATTAGAAGCACTAAAAAAAGTTGCTACACAATTTGTTAATCAAAGACCAAATGACAGAATTGGTATTGTAGTTTATGCTGGAGAAAGTTTTACAAAAACACCTATAACAAGTGATAAACGAATTGTTAGAAATACAATAGCAAATATAAAATGGGGAGAATTAGACGGAGGAACCGCTATTGGAATGGGATTAGGTTCTGCAGTGAACCGATTAAAAGAAAGTAAAGCAAAAAGTAAAGTTATTATTTTATTAACCGATGGTGTAAATAATACTGGATTTGTAGATCCAAAAACAGCTACAGAATTGGCGGTTGGACTAGGAATTAAAGTATATACTATTGGTTTAGGAACAAATGGAACGGCATCATTTCCTTATGCAAAAGATCCGAGAACTGGCAAATTGTTATTTAGAAATTCACCAGTAGAAATTGATGAAGGGTTGTTAAAATATATAGCAAAAGAAACAGGAGGAAGATATTTTAGAGCAACAGATAATACTAAATTAAAGGCAATTTATAATGAAATTAATAAACTCGAAAAAACAAAAATTGATGAGTTTAAATACTATAATTACGATGAAAAGTATAGACAATTAGTTTGGTTAGCATTGTTTTTAATAGCACTAGAATTTGTGTTAAAAAATACCATATTTAAAAGTTTTATATAATTAAATTAAGAAATTAAAAAAATAAAATGTATCAATTAGAAGAACCAACATATTTTTATTATTTGCTTATAATTCCAGCAATGTTGGTACTATTTATTGGAGTACTTTGGTGGAAAAAGAGAAAACAAAAACAGTTTGCTTCGGTTGATTTATTTAAAAAATTAAGCCCAGAAAGCTCTACATTTAAATCTATTTTAAAATTTGGTGTTTTGTCTTTTTCAATTGCGTTATTAGTAATTGCATTAGTAAATCCAAAAATGGGAACTAAATTACAAACAGTTAAACGAGAAGGAGTTGATATTGTTTTTGCTTTAGACGTTTCCAAAAGTATGTTAGCGGAGGATATTGCTCCAAGCCGATTAGATAAAGCCAAACAAATTATCACTAAAATTATTGATAATTTAGGAAGTGATAGAGTAGGTATTATTGTTTATGCAGGAAATTCATACCCGTTATTGCCAATTACTACAGATCATGCTGCAGCAAAAATGTTTTTACAAAATGCAAATCCAGATATGGTTTCAAGCCAAGGAACAGCAATTAACGAAGCTATTGAAAAAAGCATCACTTTTTTTGATGATAACGAACAAACCAATCGATACTTATTTGTGGTTTCTGATGGAGAAGATCATGGGGAAAGCGCTTTAAGTGAAGTAGAAAAAGCCACAAAAGAAGGAATTAAAGTTTACACTATTGGTGTTGGAACTGAAAAAGGAGGTCCAATTCCTATAAAAGATAACGGAACAATTGTACGTTACAAAAAAGATAATAAAGGCGAAGTAGTTATCACTAAGTTAAATCCAAAAATTTTATCGGAAATAGCTGATACAGGAAAAGGAAAATATATTGATGGAAATAAAACACAGAAAGCTATAGATTATATTAATAATTTATTATTAAAAGCAAATAAAACTGAGTTTGATGCTAAACAGTTTTCAGATTACAAATCGCAGTTTGAATGGTTTGTAGCTTTTGGATTGTTATTCTTACTTTTTGACACGTTTTTATTAGAAAAGAAAACTAAATGGATTCAAAAGTTAAACCTATTTAATCAAACTAAAAATTAGAGATTCCATGAAAAGGTATATTGTTATTTTAATTTTATGTTTAACTAATATTGGCTTCGCTCAGCAAAAAAATAAAAAAAAGCTAGAGCGTATAGCTAGAAAAGAAGTTAGAAAAGGAAATGAACTTTACAATCAATTAAAGTTTAAAGATGCTGAAGTTGCCTATAAAAAAGCACTAGATAATAACCCTAATTATCCAAAAGCTTCTTACAATTTAGGAAATGCAATTTATCAGCAAAATAGAACTAAAGAAGCTATTAGTCAATATGGATTAGTTGAAAAAACGTTAAAAAACAAAATGAGTAAAGCAGAAGCTTTTCATAATATGGGAAATACATTTATGAAAGCTAAACAATATGCTCAAGCTGTTGAAGCGTATAAAAACTCGTTAAGAAATAACTCTAAAGATGATGAAACTAGATATAATTTAGCTTTAGCTCAAAAAATGCTTAAAAATCAACAAAAGCAAAATAAAAATAATAAAAATAACAAAGACAAAAAGAATAAGGATAACAAGGACAACAAAAATAAAAACAACAAAGACAAAAAGAATAAGGATAAAGATAACAAGGACAACAAAAAGGATAAAGACAAAGGAAAAGATAAAAAAGATGATAAAGGCGATTCCAAAAAAAATAATCCAAAGAACCAAAAAAAGCAACCGCCAAAACCACGTCCAAATCAATTATCTCCTGAGCAAATGAAGCAATTATTAGATGCTATGAATAATGAAGAGAATAAAACGCAAAAAAAATTAAACGCAAAAAAAGCATCTGCTAAAAAAATAAAACAAGAAAAAGACTGGTAAAATGAAATTACGTAAAATTTACATACTTAGTTTTTTATTATTTTCTGTGCAATTTACGTTTGCACAAATAACCTTTACAACTTCTGTAAGTAAAAATAAATTAGGAGTTAACCAACGCTTTAGAATTGAATTTACGGTTGACAAACAAGGTGCAGATAATTTTAAGGCGCCTTCGTTTTCTAATTTTAAAGTAGTTGGAGGTCCAAGTTCTTCTGTAAATCAATCGTGGATAAATGGTAAAGCAAGTTACTCACAATCCTATATTTATATTTTACAACCTAAAAAAACAGGGCAGTTTACTATAGAACCAGCTAAGATTGAATATAATGGAGATGTAATAAAATCAAACTCTGTTAAAATTACGGTAGTTAAAGCTGTTGAAGTTCCAAAAGACCCAAACAATCCACTTTATATAGCACAACAAAACATACATTTAGTTGCTGAAGTTTCTAAATTAAACCCTTATATAGGTGAAGGAATTTATGTAGTTTATAAATTATATGTTAGTCAAAATATTAGCGTAAACGATTGGCGAGTTACGGAAGCTCCTCAGTATAATGGTTTTTGGAATCAAGATATTGATGTGAAAAATATCAATGTTAGAAACGGAACTTATAACGGAGAAAATTATCGATATATTATTCTTAAAAAAGCAGTTTTAGTTCCTCAAAGAACTGGGAAATTAAAAATTGAGCCAATGAAAATGGACTTTTCCGTAGGTGTTCCAACAGGAAGAGGTGACTTTTTTGGAAATATGATAACCAATAATATTAATTATGATGCGCAATCTGCAATAAAATATATAAACGTTAAAGCTTTACCCGAAAAAGGAAAACCTATTGATTTTTCAGGAGCTGTTGGTGAGTTTAAACTAAATGTTACTACCGATAAAAATGTATTAAAAGCAAATGAGGCTGCACAAATTAAAGTGGAGGTTACCGGTAGAGGAAATTTAAAATTATTTGATATTCCTAAAATAACAACACCAAAACAATTAGAAATTTACACTCCTGAACATAAAGAGCAAGTAAATACATCCTTAATTGGGTTAAGAGGAAGTATTTCAGATACCTATACAGTTGTTCCTCAATTTAAAGGGAAATATAAAATTCCTGCAGTAACTTTTAGTTATTTTAATACAAAAGAAAAAAAATATGAAACGTTAAAAACAAAGGATATAATTGTAGAAGTTACCGAAGGCAAAAAAATACCATCAATTACAGACACTATTGAAAACAATAACAAAAAAAGAGTAGTTGAAAATAATAGCTTCCGATTTATTACATTAAATACCCAATTTGAACCTAAAGAAAAAGAAGTATTTTTATATTCTACTAAATTTTATTGGTTATTATTACTACCGTTTTTAGCTATTCCAATAGGTATGTTTATAGGTAAAAAACGAGAAGAAAGAGCTAATGATGTTTTTGGAAATAGAATACGTAAAGCAGATAGATTAGCTAAAAAATACTTGTCTGAAGCAAAAAAACAGTTAGGCAAAAAAGAAGATTTTTATATTGCATTAGAAAAAGCGTTACACAACTTTTTAAAAGCTAAATTGTTTGTTGAAACTTCTGATATTTCTATTGAAAAAATTACAGAATTACTACTAAATAAAAAAGTAGATAAAGAAATTGTAGATGAATTTATTGAAGTTTTAACCGATTGTGATTTTGCTCGATTTACACCAACATCCAATGTTATGATGGAAAATGAATTTGAAAAAGCGAAAAAAGTAATTACTAAATTAGATAAACATTTATAATATGAAAAATGTAGTTTTTAGTTGGTTTTTATTGTTTACAACCTTAATGTTGGCTCAAACTCCAAAGGAAATATTTTCTAAAGGAAATGAATTATATAAAAATGGAGATTACTTAAAAGCAATTGACTCTTATAAATCTATTGAAGATGAAGGTCTGCAATCTGATGCTTTATATTTTAATTTAGGAAATTGTTATTATAAATTAAATAAAGTAGCTCCAGCCATTTATTATTACGAAAAAGCTCTAAAAATAAATCCAGAAAATCAAAAAGTAATAACAAATTTATCTTTTGCAAAAAGAATGACAATTGATGTAATTGATGCGCTTCCAAAAACTTTCTTACAAAGGTTTTCTACAACTGTAATTCAAAGATTTTCTTTTAATACTTGGGCAATTATTGCTGTTGTAGCATCGTTTTTAGTTGCTATTTTCTTTTTGCTGTATTATTTCTCTTACTCTTCAACCAAAAAATTAATGTATTTTAATACTTCCTTAATTTCATTGGCTGTATTAGTAATATCTTTATTTTTTGCTATTGAAAATTATAAACAAGTTCAAAAAAATAGAACAGCCATTATTTTTGCAACTAAAGTTGAAGCTAAAAGTGCACCTTCCGTAAATAGTGATGAAGTTTTTGAGTTACACGAAGGAACTAAAGTATTGGTGTTAGATGAGTTAGATAATTGGAAACAAATAAAACTATCTGATGGAAAAACTGGCTGGATTTCAGCAGATGATTTAAAAGAAATATAGTAATAGAATTGGGTTAATTTTCGTTATCGGTTTTAGAATCAACAACATTAATAAAGTTTGGGAAAAGTGTTGGAGCTAAATTTTTTATAGGTTCATATAAAATAGTTTCGTTTTGTTGTTCTGCCGATAAAAATGGTATTGTGTTGTTAAGTTTGCTAAAAATTAAAAGCACAATGCTTAAAATTAACCCAATTTTTAAAGCACCAAAAACGCCGCCTAATAATTTATTTAATAAACCTAACGCCGCAAAATTTGCAATTTTTGTAAACAACTTTCCTAACAATGCAATTACAATTACAATTATGGCAAAAGTTAACGCAAAAGCCACAATAGTTATATATTTTTCATCCCATGAAACATAATTTTTTAAAATAGCCGAAGCAAAATAAGAAAAATGAATTGCTCCATAAACGCCAAGTATTAAAGCTGCTAATGACGCTATTTCAACAAACAAACCTTTTAATAAACCTCTTATAAAACCAAAAATTAGTAAGGCGGAAATAATAACATCAAAAGTATTCATAGGATAGTTTTTGTAAATATACATGAATCGATTTGTATATTTGCAGACAAATAAAAAATTTCAAATGTCAAGAGATCAAGTTTTAAAAGAAAATTGGGAAACAGTTATAAATAAATTATCCGATAAATTTGGGGAAGGAGAAGAATTACAATTAGACGCAATTATTTATTTAATAGGAATTCAGGAACTGGGAAAAGGAGCGCAATCTTTTAAAAAGGATGAAAAAATAAATTTAATGCATATTGCTATCTGCAGATTGCTAGAACCTTTCGGTTATTATAAATTCGATTTTTTTGACGAAGATGGATGGCCTCATTATAAAGTTCAAGAAGAATTACCAATACTAAAATCTGGAGAACAAACAGTACTTATGAAAGAAGCAATTGTACTTTATTTTAAAGAAAAAGAACTTATTTAGGTTACTGCCATTTTTCGAATCATTTTTGCAAGTAGTTTTGGAAAAAATCGTTTTACATATACTGCTAATTTTTCTTTAAAACCACCAATATAAACTTCCTGTTTTTCTTTTCTTACGGCTTTCAATAATTTTTTGGAAAAAGCTACGCTAGTTAAGCCGTTATTGGTAGCGTTATCCATTTTATTTTGAGGAGTTCCGTCTCCAGTTAATGCATTAATTGATACATTGGTTTGCACAAAACCAGGACAAGCCAAGGTTACTTTAATATTATTTGAATAAACTTCTGCTCGTAAACTATCAAAAAAACCGTGTAAAGCATGTTTAGAAGCTGCGTATGAAGAACGTAAAGGTGTTCCAATTTTGCCAACAATACTGGTAGTAACTACAAAAAAACCACTATTTTGTTGGATAAAGTAAGGTAAAAGCGCTTTGGTTAAGGCAACGGTTCCTAAATAATTAATATCCATTATTTTTTTATCTACAGTAATAGCTGTGTCTTTTGCCAAACTTCGTTGGCTAATACCTCCGTTATTAAAAAGCACATCTATTTTCCCAAACAATGCTATAGCATCTTTTGTTTTATTGATTAAACTATTATAATTTTCTAAATCCAAAGGCAATATTTTTATATTTTCTTGATTTTCACACTCCTTTTTAACTTCATTTAATTTAGACTCGTTTCTAGAAGACAATATTAATTTAGTAGATTTTTTAGATAATTCAATAGCTAAGGATTTGCCAATTCCAGAAGAAGCTCCAGTTATCCAAATTACTTTATGGTCAAAATTCATTTTTAACATTTTTTAAAAGATAAAAATAATTACTTTTGGTCTGATTATTGAATAAATGATAAAAAAAACTAAAATGGTCAAAAAAATTTTATTTAGCATTATATTGTTTAGCCAAATTACATTTGGACAAAACTATGTAAAAGGAACAATGAACCCAGCTAACAGCAACCAATATAATTGGGTTATTTTATATCAATTAAAAGGAGCAAAACAGGTTTACATTGGGAATTCTACTTTGACCAATGGAGCGTTTAAAATTACTATACCTGCAACCGCAAGTAAAGGTGTGTATAGATTAATGTATAAAATGGATCAAAAAAGTCAAGTTGATTTTATTTATAACAAACAAAATGTAGAGTTAACCTTTAATCCAAAAGAGCCAAAAACTTCCGTAAAATTTATAGTGTCTGATGAAAATAAATTGTACAGTAATTATTTAATAAAAGCTACGGCTTTGCAACAAAAGTTAGATTCTTTACAGTTAGAATATTTTCAGTTAAAAGACAATAAATCCAAAATGGAAGTTTCAAATTTGTATTCTAAAACATTAAAAAATTATAAAGAAACAGAAAAATCGTATCAGTTAAATAGTGAAGGCTTACAAGCAAGTCATTTTATTAAAGCTAATGAAATTTATTTCCCAAGCAAATTATTAAAAACACCACAAGAATTTTTAAATAGTAAAAAACAACATTATTTTGATTTTGTAAATTTTGAAGATAAAGTGCTTCAAAACTCTATTTTTATTACCGAAAAGGTTATTGACTATGTGTTTTATTTAAGCGTTTCTGAAGATGTTTCAGTTCAAAATTCATTATATAAACAAGCAATTAAAGAAGTTGAAGAAAAAGCAGGAAATGATTTATTGTTAAAAAGCGATTTGTTGACCACTATTTTGTACAATTTTAATCAGCAAGAAAATGCAGCTTTAATGCAATATGTTTTAAATATTTACACAAAAATGCCGAAAGAATTTCAAAATTTAGAAGTAATTAAAGACACTAAAAATAAATTAAAATTAGCAATAGGTAATGTAGCTCCAGATTTTTCTTGGCAAGAAAACGGTGTAACTAAAAAATTATCTGATTTAAATATTGCCGATCATTATATTTTAGTTTTTTGGAGTACAACTTGCTCACATTGCTTGCATGAAATTCCTTTATTACATGAGTTTTCAAAAACCTTAAAAAATGTGCATGTAATAGGTTTTAATTTAGAAAAAGACGATTTAGGATTTAAAAAATATTCAAAATTATATCCAGAATGGACTAATGTTTTAGGGTTAAATAAATGGCAAAATAAAACAGCTAGAACTTACGAAATACGTGCAACACCAACGTATTTTATTTTAGATAAAGATAAAAGAATTGTTGCAAAGCCAGATCATTTTGAAGATGTTAAAGCATTTTTCAAAAATTAAAAATGTAAAAAAGCATCTTTTAAATGTTCTATTTCAAAGGTGCTTTTATTTTTTAAAATAGCAATAATATCAAACCTAACTTCCACATCTAACTTTTTTGAAATTACATATTCATTAATGGCTTCTACCAATAATTGAATTTTCTTTTGAGTTACAAAATCCTGTGGATTTCCAAAATAATTAGTAGAGCGTGTTTTTACTTCAATAACGGCTAAAGTATTGTTTTTTAGCGCAATAATATCTACTTCTGCTTTTTTAAATCGCCAGTTTTTGTCTAATATTTTATATCCTTTTTTTTGAAGAAATTCAACGGATAAGTCTTCTCCTTTTTTTCCTAATTCGTTATGTATAGCCATTTTTTAGTTGTATTCTTTGCGCTAAAATTAGCATCAGCTTTAGTCAAAAGTAAGTTTTGTTGTGTTTCTATTTACATCTAACGTAACTTTTCTTCCTAAAATTATTGTTCTATTATCTGAAATATGCCCAGCAGGAAAATTAAAAGTTACAGGAAAATTATATTCCGAAATAATGTCTAAAATAATTTCTTTAGCAGTTTTTCCAAAAGGAATTGTATTATCGCGCATATCTGTCATTCCGCCAATTATTAAACCTTTTAAATTTGTAAAATAATCATTTCGTTTAAGGTTCATCATCATTCTGTCAATATGATATAAATATTCATCCAAATCTTCTAAAAAAAGAATTTTTCCAGCGGTGTTTATTGCAGATTTACTTCCTGTTAAACTGTACAAAATAGATAAATTTCCGCCAACAAGTTCTCCAGATACAATTCCAGTTTTATTTTCTTTTGTAGCGTTAATTTCATAAAAAATAACTTTGCCAAATAAACTATTTTTAAGAGATGTTAAAGCTTCTTTGCTGTTTTTGGTAACATTTATTGGCATAGTGGCGTGTAAAGTTTCAATTCCTAAATTATGAATATGGCTATGTAAAACAGTTATGTCAGAGTATCCAATAATCCATTTAGGATGTTCTTTAAATCTAGTAAAATTTAGTTGGTCTATAATTTTTATGGTTCCATAACCACCTCTAGCACACCAAATAGCTTTTATTTCAGGATTATCTAACATTTTCTGAAAATCATTAATCCTTTCTTTTTCACTTCCTGCAAATTGATTTTCTTCCAAACCAATTGTTTTACCAACAATTACTTTTAACCCCCAACTTTCTAATAATTTTATAGCAGGTTTAATTTCTTGTAAAGTGATTTTTCGAGCAGTAGAAACAATAGCTACAGTATCTTGTTTTTGTAAATAATTGGGTGAAATCATTTTTAAATTGAATAAATAATATTGCAAATTACGAAAACCGAATTAACTATTCACTTTTCTAATAAACAATCCTTATTTTTGTTCTTTCTTAAATAAATATTGATGAGCACTACGAAAAGATATACTATTACAGCAGCATTACCATATACAAACGGACCAGTTCATATTGGTCATTTAGCAGGGGTTTATGTACCAGCAGATATTTATGCACGCTATTTGCGTAATACCGGAAATGATGTGCTTTACGTTTGTGGTTCAGACGAGCACGGCGTACCAATTACTATAAAAGCTAAAAAAGAAGGTGTTTCTCCACAAGATGTTGTGGATAAATACCATGCAATTATTAATAAATCTTTTAAAGATTTTGGAATTTCGTTTGATAATTATTCGCGAACATCCGCAAAAGTTCATCATAAAACAGCTACCGAATTTTTTAAAAAATTATATAATGAAGGTAAATTTATTGAAGAAGAAACAGAACAATTATTTGATGCAGAAGCAAATCAATTTTTAGCGGATAGATTTGTAGTAGGAACTTGTCCAAAATGTGGAAACGAAGAAAGTTACGGCGATCAATGCGAAAAATGTGGAACAAGTCATAATGCCACCGACTTAATTAATCCAAAATCAGCAATTACAGGAAACACACCAACAACTAAAGTAACAAAACATTGGTATTTACCTTTAGATAAATATGAAAAATGGTTACGTGAATGGATTGTTGTTGGGCACAAAAACGATTGGAAAGCCAATGTATTAGGTCAAGTAAAATCGTGGTTAGATGATGGTTTAAAACCAAGAGCTGTAACACGAGATTTAGATTGGGGAATTCCAGTTCCTGTTGAAGGTGCAGAAGGAAAAGTATTGTATGTTTGGTTTGATGCACCTATCGGTTACATTTCGTCTACTAAAGAATGGGCAGAGCGAGAGGGAAAAAATTGGGAACCATATTGGAAAGATAAAGACACTAAATTAATTCACTTTATAGGAAAAGATAACATTGTTTTTCATTGTATTATTTTTCCGGCTATGTTAAAAGCGGAAGGAAGTTATATTTTACCTGAAAATGTTCCCGCAAATGAATTTTTAAACTTAGAAGGAGATAAAATTTCCACTTCTAAAAATTGGGCAGTTTGGTTGCATGAATATTTGGAAGATTTCCCGGATAAACAAGATGTTTTGCGTTATGCATTAACAGCTAATGCTCCAGAAACAAAAGATAACGATTTTACTTGGAAAGATTTTCAAGCAAGAAACAATAACGAGTTGGTAGCTATTTTTGGTAACTTTATAAATAGAGTTGTAGTATTAACTAATAAATATTACAACGGAATTGTTCCAGAGCCAAATGAATTTTTAGATGTTGATATTGAAACGTTAGAAAAACTAAAAAAATTCCCAGGAATAATAGGTAGTTCAATTGAACGTTATCGATTTAGAGAAGCATCACAAGAATTAATAAATTTAGCGCGCTTAGGTAACAAATATTTAGCCGATGAAGAACCTTGGAAACAAATAATAGAAAATCCAGAACGTGTAAAAACCATTATGTTTGTTGCATTACAAATTGCTTCAGGATTATCTATTGTTGCTGAACCATTTTTACCTTTTTCAGCTAAAAAGTTGAAAGAGATTTTAAATATTTCAGAAAGTATAGCTTGGAATTCAATGGGAAAAACAGAGGAATTAATAGTTGCTAATCACCAAATAGGGAAACCGGAATTATTATTTGCTAAAATTGAAGATAACGAAATTAAAGCTCAGTTAGATAAATTAGAAGCTACAAAACAAGCTAATGAAGCTGAAAATAAAACGGTAGAACCTCAAAAAGAAACCATAGAATTTGAAGATTTCAGCAAATTGGATATTAGAGTAGGCACTATTTTAGAAGCAGTAAAAGTACCAAAAACTAAAAAATTACTACAATTAAAAGTAGATGTTGGAATTGATATTAGAACTATAGTTTCAGGTATTGCTGAAAGTTTTAATCCGGAAGCTATTATTGGACAAAAAGTTACGGTTGTGGTTAATTTAGCCCCAAGAAAATTACGTGGTATTGAAAGCCAAGGGATGATTTTAATGACCGATACTATTGATGGTAAATTGGCTTTTATTGAACCTGAAAATAATTCTGTAACTAACGGAGAACAAATAAGTTAGATGTTTATTCCTTTGGAAATATTTAAAAAATTTAAAAAAAGTATTCTTTTTATTCTTTTCTTAATGAGTATTTCTGTCTTTTCTCAAAATGTACAAACGGATGCGTCAACGTATTCACCTCAACAATTAATTGAAAATATTTTAATAAATAGTAGTTGTATTACCAATGTTGTTGTTACTAACGTAGTTGGTGGAAATTTTGGAGGTTCAGAAAAAAGCTACGGTTATTTTAATGCTTCAGGAACTTCATTTCCAATTAGTGAAGGTTTAGTTTTAACTACAGGTAAATTAAGTAATGTTGATGGTCCAAATAGTACATTAAGTGATGATGACGCGACAAATTGGAACGGAGATGCCGATTTAGAAACAATACTAAATGAATCTAACACAACTAATGCTACAATTATTGAGTTTGAATTTACATCAGTTTCCAATCAAATTAGTTTTAATTATATTTTTGCTTCAGAAGAATATCAGGAAAATAATGCAAATACGTGTAAGTATTCAGATTTATTTGGGTTTTTAATTCGCCCAATAAATAGCGCTCAATATACCAATATTGCTTTGGTTCCAAACACAAATACACCAGTTAAAGTAACTACAGTTCATCCTGATATTCCAAATGGTTGTAGTGCTCAAAATGAATATTATTTTGGAAGTTGGAATAATGCATCAGCACCGATAAATTTTAATGGACAAACCAAAGTTTTAACCGCTAAAGCAGATGTAATTCCAAATGAAAGATACCATGTGAAACTGGTAATTGCTGATGAACAAAATTATAGATACGATTCCGCAGTGTTTTTAGAAGCAGGAAGTTTTCAATCTACAATTGATTTAGGTGAAGATAGGTTGTTAGCAACAAATAATCCTTTGTGTTTTAATGAAACCTTAGAGCTAGATGCTTTTACCGCAGGAAACAATGTTACCTATAAATGGTTTAAAAATGGCAGTGAAATTATTGGAGAAACAAGTAGTAAATACACGGTTCAAAACGATGGAGTTTACAAAGTTGAAGTTGTTTTAAACGGATCGTGTGTTTCTTATGGAGAAATTACGGTTGAAAAATCGGAAGATATAAATACTGTTGGAAATTATCTTAATTTATGTGATGATGATAATGATGGTTTAACTTTTTTTGATTTACATTTAGCAGATCCCTTTTACGCAGTAGATATGACAGGGTTAACAGTTGTAAATTTTTTTCTAACACCAGAAAAAGCTGATAATAACCAAGACCCAATACCTAACCCTTCCGTTTTTTTTAACACGGTTCCAAATCAAGTTGTTTATGCAAGAATTGAAAATCAGTACGGTTGTCATAAGGTTGAACCCTTAGTGTTAGACTCAAATAATTCGAGTTTAAGTTTTAGTGAATTTAACGTTTGTGATGATGATTTTGACGGAATTACTACTTTTAATCTAGATGAATTAAGAACTTTAATAAAACCAGAAGTTTCTTCAAGAGCAACCATTTCATTTTTTAAGTCATATAACGATGCGGCTTATCATCAAAATGAATTGCCAGATAATTTTGAAAACACTACTCCAAATTCTCAAAAAATTTGGGTAAAAGCCCAAGATATTTTTTGTGAACTATTAACTACAATTACTTTAAATGTTTATAGTAAACCAGAATTACAGGAAAATGAAGCGTTGTTATATTGCTTAAATACACTTCCTCAAAAAATGACTTTAAATGCCGGATTAATAAATGCTTTACCAAGTGATTCTTATACTTATGAATGGCAAAAAGACGGTGTTGATTTAGGTTTAAACCAAAATGAAATTCAAATTGATGAAGCAGGTAATTATATTGTTAGAGTTACTAATCAGAATAACTGCTTTTCAGAAAGAACCATTCAAGTAAATACTTCTGAATCTGCAAAAATTGATAATATTGAAATTGATAATAATTTAGATTTAACAAGTAATATTACAGTTACGGTTTCAGGAATTGGAGAATATGAATTTGCTTTAGATAATGGAATTTTTCAAAGCGATAATACTTTTTTAAATGTTTCAATAGGTTCTCATACTATTTCTGTAAAAGATTTGAACGGATGCGATACAATTTTAGAAAAAATAGTTGTTTTTGGAATTCCAAAATTTTTTACACCCAATAATGATAGTAAAAATGATACTTGGAATCCTTTTGGAATGAGCACTTCCGAAAATCCAATTACCAACGTTTACGTATTTGATCGTTTTGGAAAATTGTTAGCAGAACTAAATCCACAATCAAACGGATGGAACGGTTTTGCAAATGCCAAACAGATGCCAAGTGCCGATTATTGGTACAAAATCATCTTTCAAAACGGAGAAACACTTAAAGGTCATTTTGCGCTTATCAGATAAATTTATGAGTCTTTTAAACTATATACAATCCAAAACAAATCTTCCAGTAAAAGGAATTGAAAATACTATTCAATTATTAAATGAAGATTGTACAGTTCCTTTTATTTCGCGTTATAGAAAAGAGCGAACAGGAAATTTAGATGAAGTTCAAATTGGAGATATTGTAAAATATAAAGCACAATTTGAAGAGTTAGAAAAACGAAAAATTACAATTTTAAAGGCATTAGAAGAGCAAGAAGTTCTTACAGATGAATTAAAACAAAAAATTAGCGCTACAAGCAATTTAAATACTTTAGAAGACATATACCTTCCGTTTAAGAAAAAACGCAAGACAAAAGCTGAAACTGCTCGCAAAAACGGATTAGAACCATTGGCTAAAATAATTATGAGTCAACGAGCAAATGATTTAGATTATATAGCTTCAAAATATGTGAAAGATGAAGTTAAAACGAGCAATGAAGCTTTAGAAGGAGCAAGATATATTATCGCAGAATGGATTAATGAACGAAGTGATATTAGAAATAGTATTCGTTTTCAATTAGAAAGGTTTGCAACAATAAACACCAAAGCTGTAAAAGCTAAAATAGAAGAAGAAAAAGCACAAAAATTTAGAGATTATTTCAATTGGTCAGAGGCTTTAAATCGTTGTCCTTCTCATCGTTTGTTAGCAATTTTAAGAGCGGAAAAAGAAGGATTTATTCGTGTTAAAATTGAAATTGACGATGATAAAGCTTTGCAAAAAATGGCAGATAGAATTATTCGTTCTAATAATGAATGTTCAATTCAAATAGAATTAGCCATTTCCGATTCGTATAAACGATTATTATTACCCGCGTTATCCAACGAAATTTTAAATTTAGCCAAAGAAAAAGCAGATGAAGATGCTATTCAAGTTTTTGCAAAAAATTTAAAACAATTGTTATTAGGATCACCTTTAGGTGAAAAAAATATTTTAGCAATAGACCCAGGTTTTAGAACTGGTTGCAAAGTAGTTTGTTTAAATGCCCAAGGAGGATTAGAATATAACGAAACCATTTATCCACATGCACCAAAAAATGATCAAATAGGCGCTATAAAAAAGATAAACTCTTTGGTTGATGCTTATAAAATTGAGGCAATTGCTATTGGAAACGGAACTGCATCACGAGAAACGGAGCAACTAATTAGAAAAATCAGATTTAATAAAGATATTCAAGTTTTTGTAGTGAGTGAAGCAGGAGCTTCAATTTATTCCGCTTCAAAAATTGCGCGTGATGAATTTCCAAATTATGACGTTACAGTTAGAGGAGCAGTTTCTATAGGTAGAAGATTAGCAGATCCGTTAGCTGAACTTGTAAAAATAGACGCAAAATCTATTGGTGTTGGCCAATATCAACATGATGTTGATCAGGTAAAACTTAAAAATTCGTTAGATGCGGTAGTTGAAAGTTGTGTGAATTTAGTGGGCGTTAATATAAATACAGCAAGTGAATCGTTATTGAGTTATGTTTCTGGAATTGGACCTAAATTAGCTGAAAATATAGTTGCTTATAGAAAAGAACATGGTTCTTTTACTTCTAGAAATGAAATAAAAAAGGTAGCTAGATTAGGTGGAAAAGCATTTGAACAATCGGCTGGTTTTTTAAGAATAAAGAATGCTAAAAACCCGCTAGATGATTCAGCTGTTCATCCTGAAAGTTATGCAATAGTTGCTAAAATGGCTAAAGATGAACATCAAAAAATAGATGATTTAATTAGTAATAAATCGGTTTTACAAAAAATAGATTTAGAAAATTATATTTCCAAAAATGTTGGTTTACCTACGTTAAAAGATATTATTTCAGAATTAGAAAAACCAGGTTTAGATCCGCGTGAAAAAGCTAAAGTGTTTACTTTTAATCAAAATATTAGAACAATTAATGATTTGAGAGAAGGTCAATTATTACCTGGAATTGTAAATAATATTACCAATTTTGGATGTTTTGTAGATATTGGAATTAAAGAAAGCGGGTTGGTACACGTGTCAAATTTAGCTAACAAGTTTGTGAGTGATGTTAATGAAATTGTAAGTTTACATCAACAAGTAATTGTTAAAGTTTTAGAAGTTGATATTGCAAGAAAACGGATTCAATTATCTATGAATTATAAATAAAAAACCGCCATTTGGCGGTTTTTCTTTTTCATAACAAAATTCCTAAATTACTTTCCCCCAAGCATTAATAATTCAGAAACAACTACCTCTGTCACGTATCGTTTTTCGCCTTCTTTGGTTTCGTATGATCTATTAGTAAGTTTTCCTTCTATTACTATTTCTCTTCCTTTTTCTAAATATTGTTCTATAATTTCAGCAGTTTTATTCCAGGCAATAATATTGTGCCATTCTGTATCAACCACTTTTTCGCCTTGTGAATTTTTATAACTATCGTTTGTTGCTAGTGAAAATTTAGCTAGTTTTTTACCATTTTCTAAAGTAATAATTTCAGGGTTATTTCCTAAATGTCCAATAAGTTGTACTTTGTTTCTTAACGTATTCATAAGATAAGTTTTTAAATTAAGTTGAAAATCATTTGGTCAGATCAACAGTGCAAATATGTGACAGATTAAAACGATTATTCGGTTGGTATTTAATTACTTTCGAATATAAATGAATGTAAGCGTTTGTATACGGATATTTTTTTGTATATTTAATTACGAACTTATTAAAACGTTAGGGATGGGAGCTGATTATAGAAATGAAATTTGGAAACCGTATAGAGAAGAAAATTGGAGTGATAACGATGATTATTTAGTTTCTAATTACGGTAGAATTAAGCGGAAGAAAAAAATTGAGGAAACTTATGAGTTCTCAAAAATATCCTTGGTTGGAGGTTATGAATCTTTTTGGATTTCTAAAAAAGGAAAAAAAATAACAACTTCTTGTTATGTGCATAGAGTAGTGGCTAAATTATTTTGCAAAAAAAGAGAGGATCAAAAATATGTTATTCATTTAGATTTTGATAAAACTAATAATCAGGCTGAAAATTTAGAGTGGGTAAATAAATCGGAATTATTTTTACATCATAAAAAAAATCCCAAAAAAATTAACAGAAAAGGCAAAATAACCTACTCAAAATTAACAGAAGGACGAGTTCGGTTAATAAAAAAGAAGATATTTGACCCTAATAGAAAAACTAGAATGCGTATTATTGCTAAACAATTCGGTATTTCAGAAATGCAACTTTATCGAATTAAATCTGGTGAAAACTGGGGACATGTAAAAATTGATGATTAAATTAAACTATGAAAAAAAATTGCTTAGAATGTGGCGAGCCATTTCAAGGCCGCATTGACAAAAAATTCTGCTCTGATTACTGCAGAAACACTTACAACAACAAAATAAACAAAGAAAGTAAAAACCTTATTAGAAACATTAACAATCGACTTCGAAAAAACCATAGATTGTTAACGGAATTAAACAAAACAGGGAAAACAAAAGTTACCAGACGAAAACTTGTAGATGGTAATTTTAATTTCAAATATTTCACTTCTATTTACACTACTAAAACTGGAAATACGTATTATTATATTTATGACCAAGGTTATCTTCCATTAGAAAACGATTATTTTTTATTGATTAAAAACGAATAATTATTATTTAAATAAACTTTCATGAAAACTAACTACCAAACCTTAATTTCATTTTTACTATTAGTTTTTATTGGCTATTATAGTTTTATTTCATTAACGCCTTCAGCAAGTATAAATGAGAAAAGTAACGAAACTGCATTTTCAACTAATAATGCTTTAAATCAGTTAGAAGAAATAACCAAAAAACCACATTTTGTTGGCACAGATGAACATGAAAAAGTAAAAAATTATTTAAAATTACAACTAGAGAAACTTGGTTTAAAAGTAGAAATACAGGAGCATGTAGCGGTTAATAATAAATGGAGAGCAGCAGCTAAAACAAAAAATATTATTGCAAAAATTAAAGGAACGCAAAATGGTAAAGCATTATTGTTGCTATCTCATTACGATTCTAATCCGCATTCTGCATTAGGAGCAAGTGATGATGGAAGTGGTGTTGTAACTATTTTAGAAGGAGTTAGAGCATTTTTGGCATCAGGGAAAAAGCCTAAAAATGATATTATTATTTGTTTTTCGGATGCTGAAGAATTAGGTTTATTAGGTGCAAGCGCATTTGTAAATCATCATCCTTGGGCAAAAAACGTTGGTTTAGTATTAAATTTTGAGGCTCGTGGTAGTGGAGGTCCAAGTTATATGCTTTTAGAAACCAATGAGGGAAATCATAATTTAATTCAAAATTTTCAAAAAGCAAATACACCATTTCCTGTTGGAAACTCATTAATGTATAGCATATATAAGATGCTTCCTAATGATACTGATTTAACTGTTTTTAGAGAGGAAGGAAAAATTAATGGATTTAATTTTGCTTTTATTGGAGATCATTTTGATTATCATACAGCACAAGATTCTTTTGAACGATTAGATAGAAAATCGCTAAAGCATCAAGCAAGTTATTTAGTAGCAACACTTAATTATTTTGCTAATGCTAAATTAGATAAATTGGATTCACAACAAGATGATGTGTTTTTTAATTTCCCTTATTTAGGAATGGTTTATTATCCATTTACATGGGTTTCACCTATGCTTTTATGCTGTATAGTTATATTTATTGGTTTACTGTTTGTTGGGTTTTTTACAAAAAAGATAACTATAAAAGGAGCTTTAACAGGGTTTGTTCCGTTAATTATGAGTTTAATTTTATCGGGATTATTCTCTTATTTTGGGTGGAAATTAGCACTAAAAATCCATCCTCAATATCAGGATATTTTACATGGATTTACTTATAACGGATATTATTATATTGCAGCTTTTGTAGCCATAACCATAGCTATTTGCTTTGCAATATATAATCGATATTTTAAAAAATTAAGTAACCAAGATTTATTAATAGCACCATTATTTATTTGGCTATTAATTAATGCTGGAGTAGCTTATTATTTAAAAGGCGCAGGATTTTTTAGTATTCCAGTAGTAATTTTATTGGTAATATTAGGAGTGCTAATTTTTTCAAAAGGAAAAACTAATACGATCCTACTTTTCACCTTTTTAAGTTTGCCAGTTATTATAATTTTTGCTCCTCTGGTAAAAATGCTACCTGTTGGATTAGGCTTAAAAATGTTGTTTGTTAGTGCGCTATTAACGGTATTATTATTTGGAGCATTAGTTCCTGTTTTTCAACAGTATAAAAAACTAAAACAAATAAAAAGAATATTTATAGCTGTAGGTGTTTTAAGTTTTGTAATTGCAAATTTTACTTCTAATTTCACCCAAAATAGAAAAAAACCGAATAGTATATTTTACATTTTAGATGCTTCTAAAAATGAAGCATTTTGGGCAAGTTATAATTATAAAATAGATGATTTTACAAAACAATTTTTAGTAAATAAACCAATAAAAGGAAGTTATGATGCTAACACAATGGCTAGTAAATATCATACTAATATTAAATTATATTCAAAAGCTAAAATAGAAAACTTGGCAAAACCTACTATTTCTATTTTAAAAGACACTTTAATTAATAATAACAGAAAAGTTACCATTGAAATTATTTCTAATAGAAATGCAAATAAGGTGGAATTACTAACGGAAAAACCTTTACAGCTAAAATCATTTATAATTAATAACGAACCTTTAAAAAATAATTCTAATTCGGAATATGTTTTAGACATGCAAAAAGGAACTATATTAACTTATTATAGAACCTCAAAAGATGAAAAAATTATACTAGAAATGGTTGGAGATAAAGACCAAAAAATAGATATGGACATGTTAGAAATTAAATACGATTTATTTACAAATCCATTATTTACTATAAAACCTAGAACAAATAAAATGATGCCAATGCCTTTTGTTTTAAATGATGCTACGGTTATTAAAACTAATATTAAACTTTAACTAATGAAAAAATTAATTTTAATTATGGTAGCGTTTGTGTTTATGATTTCATGTAGTAAAAACACTCCTAAAAAAGTTGTTCAAAAAAGCCCTAAACCTGAGCTTAATGAAAAAACTGCTTCATTTTTGTATCATTTTGCTTATAAATGTATTGATCAGGAATATCCAAATAAATTAGGACAAGTTTTAGGAGATGCGTCATATTTAAAAGAACCTTCAGAATTACATCCTGCTTTTTATGGTTGTTTTGATTGGCATTCTTCGGTTCATGGACATTGGGCTTTGCTAAATATATGTAGAGAACTTCCCAATTTTCCACAAAGAGATTCTATTCTGTTTAAAATCAAAAAAAATATAACTAAAGAAAATATACTTAAAGAAGTTTTGTTTTTTGAGGATAATTATAATAAAAATTTTGAACGAACTTATGGTTGGGCTTGGCTTTTAAAAGTAGCAGAAACTTTACAAGATTGGAATACGCCAGAATCTAAAGAAATTTATGACAATTTAAAGCCGTTAGTTGAAATAATTGAAAATAAGTATATAGAATTTTTAAACAAATTAAACTACCCAATTAGAGTTGGCGAGCACCCAAATACAGCTTTTGGAATGTCCTTTGCGTTAGATTATGCAAGTAAATATTCACCTAAATTAAAAGAAGTAATACTAAAAAAAGCGAAAGAATATTATTTAAATGATAAAAACGGACCAATATCTTGGGAGCCAGGTGGATTTGATTTTTTATCGCCTTGTTTACAAGAAGCTTCTTTAATGCTAAAAGTTTTACCTAAAGATGAATTTACAACTTGGTTAGATGCATTTTTACCAAACTTTAGAAAAAACCCATCAAAATATTTACAAATTGCAGAAGTTACAGATCGATCAGATGGCAAATTAGCGCATTTAGACGGGCTAAATTTCAGCAGAGCTTGGTGTTTATACGAAATTGGAAAAACATTGCATAATGAAGATTTAATTCAGCTAGGAAACCAACACTTTAACTACAGCTATTCAAAAATGGATACAGGTGAATATGCAGGAGCACATTGGTTGGCTTCTTTTGCGTTATATGCTATTTTAAAAAGTAATAATTAACTTTAATTATTTTCATATTCGGTAATTCGCATTGTGTTTGCCATACCTCTTTTTTTAACAGGCATTGATGTTATATTTATGGCAAAATCACCTTCGTTTAAATCACCTCTTTCGTGAGCTAAATTATTAATATCTTCAATAGTTTGATCTGTACTTACAAAACGATCATAATAAACTCCTTTTACACCCCAAAGCAAGTTTAGCATAGCTAAAATTCTTTCGTTGGATGAAAATACTAAAATGTTAGATTTAGGGCGCCATGAAGAAATATGAAAAGCTGTAAATCCAGAGTCTGTTAATGTAGTTATAACTTTTGCGTTTATTGCGTTTGCAGTTAGAGCTGCTTGATGACATAATGTTTTTGAGATAAAACGGTCATTTACACATTGTACATATACTTCTGGAATTTTAATTAATGGTGAATTTTCTACACTCTCAATAATTCTACGCATCTGTTTTATAACTTCCACAGGATAATCCCCAACAGAAGTTTCTCCCGATAGCATTACTGCGTCAGCTCCATCCATAATAGAATTTGCTACGTCATTTACTTCGGCTCTTGTTGGCACTTCGCTGTTAATCATAGTTTCCATCATTTGGGTTGCTATAATTACTGGAATATGCGCTTTTTTAGCTTTTGATACTAGCCTTTTTTGGATTAAAGGAACTTTTTCCATAGGTACTTCTACACCTAAATCTCCACGAGCAACCATTAAACCATCACAAAGTGGTGTTAATTTATCAATATTGGCTATTGCTTCAGGTTTTTCAATTTTAGCAATTACAGGTATTTTTACTGGAGAATTTTCTTTAATTAAAGTATTTATCTGAATTAAGTCTTCAGGCGTTCTTACAAAAGATAGCGCCATCCAATCTACGTTCATTTTTATAGCAAATAAAGCATCTTCTACATCTTTTTCAGTAAGTGCCGGTAACGATATTTTTGTGTTAGGTAAGTTTACTCCTTTTTTTGATTTTAATTTTCCACCGCGCAAAACTTTGGTAGTAACATTGGTTTTTCTATCTGTTTCCGTTACTTCAAATAATAATTTACCATCATCTACTAATATATGTTCGCCTACTTCTACATCTTTTGGAAAATTTTGGTAGGTCATAAAAGCTTTTTTATTAGTTCCTTCACATTTTTCTGTAGTAAAAGTAAAGGTGTCGCCTACGTGTAATTTTACTTTTTCACCCATTACGCCTACTCGTAATTTTGGGCCTTGTAAATCTGCTAATATTGCAACATGGTAACCTTTTTTCTTATTAAGTTCTCTAATAATTTTTATTTTTTCGGCTACATCGTCATAGGCAGCGTGAGAGAAATTAACTCTAAAAACATTAACGCCAGAATCCATCATGTTTTCAATTGTTTCTTTATTACTGCAGGCAGGTCCTAATGTTGCTACTATTTTAGTTCTTTTTGTGATTTCGGCCATAATTAAAATATTAGGTGATTTTTTGATTTTAAGTTAGTAGGATCAATTAAATAACAAGTAATTATTTGATTAATCTTTTTTAAGTCAGTGACTAAATTTTTTAAAAAAACAGGGTTGTTGCAACCATCAATTTTATAAAAAAAATCAATTTCTTTTTTTTCAGGGATTAAATAAGTGGTTTTACTGTAATTTCCACCAAACAATCCTTCAGTATTACTAGTTGCTTTTATGGAGCACTTATTATTTATTAGGTAATAATTATTTAAACTTTTACAATCATTATATTCAAAAAGTGGATATTCTGAAGGAGAATCTTTAAAGTCTAAATTGTGCTTAAATCTAGTTAGTTTTGTGTTTAAATGTTTATTTAATAAATAGGCAAGTCTATAATCTTCTTCGGTAGAATGAATTCCAATTAAGGAAAAATCATCTTCTAAATCAAACAAAACTTGTTCCATATAATTATGTTTATAATTTTTGCAAAATTACTATTGTTTGATATTACAAACTAATAATATTACGAAATCGTATTCGAAAAAAATTATTGAGTATTTGATATTTCTTTTTGATACGCGAAATAAGCTCTTTTTGACGCTATTTCTTCTGCCTTTTTCTTAGATGTTGCTCTTCCTTTTGCTACTACTAGATCATCAAAACTTAATTTTACACTAAAATGTTTTACGGAATCATTTCCAGAATCTTCGTAAATATCAAAATTAAAATCAATTTTTTGTTTTTGACACCATTCAATAACTAAGCTTTTGTAGCTTGTAATTTTTCCTTCAAGTTGATCTATATCTACATAAGGTTCAATTACTTTTTCATAAATAAAACTTTCACAAAATCTGTAGCCTTTATCAACATATATAGCTCCAACTAATGCTTCAAAAACATTTCCATGTATATTAATTCCAAATTTTGATTTTGAAATGGTACTTTTCACGAAATGCAAAAGGTTTAAATCTTGCCCCAATTCATTTAAATGATCTCTACTAACAATTTTAGAGCGCATTTGGGTTAAATAACCTTCATCACCAGACGGAACAACTTTAAATAAATAAGAAGCAATAATAGCGCTTAACATAGCGTCACCCAAAAATTCTAAACGTTCATAATTTAGAGGTAAACCTGTAGATTTTTCAATTTGTTTGTTGGAACGATGAATAAATGCTTTTTTATAATAATATAAATCATTAGGTTTAAACCCTAACAATTTTCGTAATTCATGTAAAAAAGCCTCGTCCTTTAAATTGCGAGATTTGATAATTTTTCGAATGAAATTCATTCAGTGTTTTTTAATCTAACTTTTTAAAGAGCACACAAGCGTTATGCCCTCCAAAACCAAAGGTGTTGCTCATTGCAACTTTAACATCTCTTTTTTGAGGAGTGTTAAACGTAAAATTTAATTTACTGTCAATTTGATCATCGTCGGTAAAATGATTAATAGTTGGAGGCACAATTCCATTCTCAATTGCAAGAATTGAAGCAATAGATTCAATAGCGCCTGCAGCTCCTAATAAATGACCTGTCATTGACTTTGTAGAGTTAATATTTAAAGTGTAAGCATGTTCTCCAAAAACGTCTAAAATAGCTTTGGATTCAGCAATATCACCAAGTGGAGTAGAAGTACCATGCATATTAATAGCATCTACATCTTCAGGTTTTAATCCGGCATCATCTAAACAATCTAACATTACTTTTTTAGCTCCAGCTCCTTCTGGGTGTGGCGCAGTAATATGATAAGCATCTGCAGATAAACCTCCGCCAATAAATTCGGCATAAATTTTAGCTCCTCTTGCTTTTGCATGTTCATATTCTTCTAAAATAATGGTTCCAGATCCTTCTCCTAAAACAAATCCATCTCTATCTTTATCAAATGGTCGCGATGCAGTTTTAGGATCGTCATTTCTAGTAGATAAAGCTTGTAAGGAATTAAATCCACCCATCCCTGCAATGGTTATTGCAGCTTCTGATCCTCCGGAAACCATAACATCTACTTTACCTAACCTAATGTAGTTATAAGCATCTATTAATGCGTTTGCTGAAGAAGCACAAGCTGAAACTGTGGTGAAATTTGGTCCTTTAAAACCGTATTTTATAGAAATTTGTCCTGGAGCTATATCTGCAATCATTTTTGGAATAAAGAAAGGATTAAATCGAGGAGTTCCATCGCCTTCGGTAAAGTTTATAACTTCATTTTGAAAAGTTTCTAAACCTCCAATTCCGGCACCCCAAACAACACCAACTCTATCTTTATTAATTTTCTCTAAATCTAATTTTGAATTTGCAATAGCTTCATCGGTTGTTACCATAGCGTATTGCGTAAATTTATCCATCTTTCTTACATCTTTTCGATGCATAAATTCAGTAATATCAAAATTTTTAAGTTCACAAGCAAAACGAGTTTTGAACTTGGAAGCATCGAAATGAGTTATTGGAGCTGCCCCGCTAACTCCGTTAAGGAGGCTGTTCCAATATTCATCTACAGTATTACCAATTGGTGTTAATGCACCAAGTCCAGTTACTACAACTCGTTTTAATTTCATATGAAAGTTACTTTTTTGCTTCTTCTATATAACTAATTGCTTGACCAACGGTGCCAATATTTTCAGCTTGATCATCAGGTATTTGAATATCAAATTCTTTTTCAAATTCCATGATTAATTCAACGGTATCAAGTGAGTCTGCTCCTAAGTCGTTAGTGAAGCTTGCTTCTGTTGTTACTTCATTTTCGTCAACGCCTAATTTATCTACGATAATGGCTTTAACTCTTGATGCAATGTCTGACATAATTTTTTAATTTTAAATTTAATTACTTGGCAAAAATATAAAACTTTATTGAAATGAAAATCTTTTACTTAATAAAAGATAACTTTTACTTTATTAAAAATAATTAAAGTTGAAAATATTTTACTTTATTTGTGCACTAATATAAGTAAATTAGCACTTATGATACGTATAGCTATTTTGGCATCTGGTTCAGGCACCAATGCAGAAAACATTATAAAATATTTTAAAAACCATATAAATATTAAAGTTACCATGGTTTTAACAAATAATGCTAAAGCTAAAGTGATAGATAGAGCAAAAAAATTAGGTGTTACTTCTGTTGCCTTTTCAAGAGAAGATTTTTATGATGCTAATTTTGTTTTAAACGTATTAAAGACAAACGCCGATTTTATTGTTTTAGCTGGATTTTTATGGAAAGTTCCTGAGTCTATAATTAATGAGTTCCCAAATAAAATAATTAATATTCACCCAGCTTTATTACCAAAATATGGAGGAAAAGGTATGTATGGTATGCATGTGCATAAGGCAGTTGTGGAGAATAAAGAGAAAGAATCGGGCATAACAATACATTATGTAAATAAAAATTATGATGAAGGAAACATTATATTTCAACAAAAATTTGAAGTGTTAGATACTGATACAGCTGAAAGCGTTGCTAAAAAAATTCATGCTTTAGAACAAGATAATTTTCCTAAAGTTATTGAAAAAGTTATTTTAAAAAATGGATAGTTTACCAAAAGTACATATTTATACAGATGGTGCTTGCAGTGGAAATCCTGGTCCAGGTGGTTATGGAATTGTGATGGAATGGTTTGGAAAAGCATATAAAAAAGAGTTTTCAGAAGGCTATAAAAAAACTACAAATAACAGAATGGAGTTATTGGCTGTAATTGAAGCTTTGGAGAAAATTAAAACTAATGAAGTAGAAATTGCTGTTTTTTCGGATTCTAAATATGTAGTTGATGCAGTTGAAAAAAAGTGGTTGATTGGTTGGCAAAAAAAAAGATTTAAAGATGTAAAAAATCCAGATTTATGGAAACGATTTTTAAAAATTTACAACCCTAGTAATACAAAGTTTGAGTGGGTGAAAGGACATAATAATCATCCTCAAAATGAACGATGTGATGTTTTAGCAGTAAATGCTTCTAAAAAAAAGAATTTATTAGAGGATGAAGGCTATGTTAAACCACAAAACTTATTATTCTAATTGATCTAAATAATCTACTACTTCTTGTATTTTTTTAGGTAATTGTCTGTGAATTAGTTGGTAATTATTTGTTTTTTGTTTTGTTGTAATGGTAAAATTTGCAGCAATCGCTTTGTCAACAGCTAAACCTTCTGTATCTGTATTGTTTTTAATTTTTGAAAAATCAATAGTAGCTATAATATCTTTTAGCTTGCTTATTTGATTTTTATTTAATTTAATTTTTAAGGTTTTAGTAGAATTGATTTTGATTAATGTATCATTTTCCAACTGAATTTCGTATAAAAAACCTCTAGTTTGCGCTTTATAATGAATGGAAATAGAATCATTTTGGGTTTGACTTTTACATGATTGCATAGAAATTAGCGTTAACAGAAATAGAAAATAAAACTTTTTCATAAAAAATGTTTAGTTAAAAGTATAAAAAAAGGAGCAATTCGCTCCTTTTTTTATGTAAAATAATAGTAATCGTTGCACAAGGCATTAGAAAAAAATAAAATATAACTCAAAAGCTCCTTTTTAAGGGGTTTTTGTTTTTAAAGAAATTTGATTACTGTTAATAATTAAAGGTCTCCAATCCACTTATTTGAG